>OLRN01000419.1_pt1 | contig 35399 bp, 41 predicted proteins | sample 1673001 | NCBI WGS metagenome assembly OLRN01 (sample SAMEA3136745, study PRJEB25190) | human gut metagenome | biome: human gut; feature: human-associated habitat; material: faeces | place: Austria | collected 2013 | reverse complement strand
ACCTTGCAAAACGTGTCCTCAAAACATGGGAGGAATCTTTCATTGATGAAGATACCGGTGAAACAGTAACGATTGAACGGAATGAAATTCTTTTCGACCGTGGTACGCTGATAGACCAAGACATTTTGGCGAAAATTCGTTTCAGCATGGAAGCTGACGGTATCAGGGAAGTGGAAGTCAGCAATCAGAACCGTTTGGCGTTCGAGAATGAAAATAATGTGTTATATCCGCATATTGCCCAAGCGGAAATAGGAGGTAAGAAAAGCAAGTTCCTGCTTTACGCAACAGGGTTGGAGAATGCTTGCCTTATCTTGAAAGACTATATCGAACTAAACTATTTGTTCGGATTCACTCTGACTATGGTAAAAGAGTTCGATTCCTGTGTAATTCTCACCGATACTTTGAAAGAACGCAAGGTGGACGACGCTTCGATAGCCTACCTCAAAGAAGAGATTACTACAGAAGAATATCTTGATAAGATGGATGAAGAGAATCAGGAAGATGAAGAATCCAAGCCTGACGAAAGGAAGTTCTACCAAATTGAGACGAAAATTACCTTCATGAATGGAGAAAATGAAGATGAAAGAGTTCAAACTTTTGTCGTGAACACTTTTAACGTTGATAGGGCGATGATGCTTATTACTCACTACCTCAAAAATAAAGAGGAAGAATGTGAGAAACAAGCCAAAGAAAAGGGACATGAGTTCAGAAAGAGGGAAATCCATACAGCCATTGAATCTGCTAAACCTATCCCGGTCGGGCGTTTTATTCCGAAAGAGTTTTCAATGGCTTATATGGAATAACTTTGTTAACCTGCCTGCTCGGTCTGTGAAGATATGGCAGGCGAACATGGAGAAGTGACGGAATTGGTAGACGTTAATCAAGATGTGAGGTGCAAAATTCCAGGATAACCGTTAATAACCAAGCCGGCAACCTGCGAGACATCTTAGGTAGAATGATTTAAAATCATATAACCGCAAAAACACCACTCGTCCCGGTTCGAGCCCGGGCTCTCCACATAAATGTGAGCCACACATAAATGGCAAGGGTTAGTAAATAATGGTTGTGCCCCGGAGAATACGCTTCGGGGCTTTTAATGGAAAATTATGGATGAATTATTAACTGGTAAGATTTGCCCTTATTGCGGTAGGTCTACTGAATACGTGGATAGTTCTGTAATCTACGGACGCTCCTACGGTATGATTTACCTCTGCCGAGATTGTAGGGCTTATGTCGGAGTACACAAGGGTACAGACCAGGCGTTAGGGCGTTTGGCAAACGCGGAACTAAGGGAAGCCAAGAAAGAAGCCCACTTCTACTTCGACCAGGTAGCTAAGACCAATCTTATCAATAAAATTTGGAAGAAACATATCCCCAACACTTCAAACAGAAACAAAGCCTACCTGTGGCTATCCAATCAACTGGGCATACCACGTGAGCTTTGCCATATCGGAATGTTTGATGTGGAGGATTGTAAACAAGTTGTTGAACTGTGTAAACCAATAATAGAAAACTATGGAAAATAAAGCAGTAGCATTTATAAAATCAAACGAATGGTTTAAGTCCACTATGGTAGAGCATGGAACGCATAACGGATATGTGGCTGTTCCCTCTGCGAACAAATATCATGGAATGTCTTATTTTGATATTGATGATATAAGTGTACATGGAGGTATCACATTTTCAGAACCGGCAATAAGCGGTGAAGAATCTATCGGAAGCAAAAGGAAAATTAATTCCAAGTATGTCGGAAAAAGAAATCCCATATTGGATGATGTGGAATTCATTACCGATAATACGGAAATAGGTGATGACTGGTGGATATTCGGGTTTGACACATTCCATTATGGAGACAATGAATATGACTGGGACAAACAAGCCGTCGTTCAAGAGACAAGGTACTTGATGAAACAATTGGACAAATAGAAAATGCCGTACTACATAAAACGAAAGGCTAAGAAGAAAGACAAGCCTTTACCTCTGTTTGATAAAGCAGGGATAACAGTAAAGAAGAAGCCGGATTTGAAAGCTAAGCTCGACAAAGAGTTTTCCCTTTTCATCCGGCTTCGTGATTGTATGCCAAACGGTTCCTTCCGATGTATATCATGTGGACAGATAAAGCCGTTTACACAAGCGGACTGCGGGCACTATTTCAGTCGTACACATTTGGCAACACGGTTTGATGAGAATAATTGCCATGCCGAATGCCGGCACTGCAACAGGTTCAAAGCCGACCATTTGGAAGGCTATCGGGTGAATCTAATTGCTAAAATCGGTCAACAGAAATTTGACTTGCTGAAAGTGAAAGCTGCCGGCACTTCCAAAATGACTGATTTTGAGTACGAACAGCTAATCAAGTATTACAAAACACTTAATAAAAAGTTACGAAAGGAGAAAGGGCTATGAGTTATGTATTACGAGATTACCAACAGAAAGCCTCTGATGCTGCCGTTTCTTTCTTCAATAACAAGGCGAAGAAAACAAATGCTATTATGGTGTTACCTACGGGCAGCGGAAAGTCGCTTATCATAGCGGATATAGCTGCAAGGCTTGACGGTCATACCTTGGTGTTCCAGCCCTCGAAGGAAATACTCGAACAGAATTTCAAGAAACTCTGTTCATACGGTATTCTTGATTGCAGTATCTATTCAGCATCCTTTAACTCAAAGGAGATAAGCTGGATAACATTTGCCACCATCGGCAGTGTGAAGAATCATCCCGAACTGTTTACCCACTTCAAGAACATCATTGTGGATGAATGTCATCTTGTAAACCCCAAAGAGGGAATGTACAAGGATTTTTTTGATGCAGTGAAGTGTAAGGTTCTTGGGCTGACAGCAACGCCATACCGTTTAAGCTCCAGTCGTGATTTCGGCTCCATGCTGAAATTTATCACTCGGACAAAACCTCATGTCTTTTCAGAGGTCATTTATCATGTACAGGTATCAACCCTATTAGATATGGGCTACTTGGCGAAGTTGGATTACTATTCAATGAATCCTTCAGGGTGGAATGAACTTAACTTGAAAGTAAATACTACTGGTGCCGACTATACGGATAGGTCAGTTCAAAAAGAATATGAACGGATAGGCTTCTACGGTTATCTCGTTCATATCGTCCAAAGGCTGATGAATCCCAAAGCCGGAGGAAAACGGAAGGGTATTTTGGTCTTTACCCGTTTTTTGAAAGAAGCGGAACGGTTAACGATGTCAATACCCGGTTGCGCTATCGTTTCAGGTGATACTCCTAAGAAAGAACGTGAACATATTCTTGAGGCGTTCAAAGCTGGTGAAATTCCAGTAGTAGCTAATGTGGGTGTACTTACGACTGGCTTTGACTATCCGGAACTTGATACGGTCGTTATGGCACGTCCTACAATGTCACTTGCCATGTGGTATCAGATAGTCGGTCGTGCCATCCGCCCGCATCCTTCTAAAGAATGTGGATGGATTGTGGATTTATGCGGTAACATCAAACGTTTCGGAGAGGTGTCGGATTTACGATTGTTTGATAGCGGTAATGGTAAGTGGGCTGTATTTTCTAACGGAAGGCAATTAACTAACGTGAGATTCTAAGACTATGGACGAAGGATTTTTGAGGCTAAGCCGCAGGTTTTTCTCGAATGAAATGTGGAATGAAGCCCGTACTTTTAGCAGTTGCGAAGCGTGGTTAGACTTAATTCAGTCTGCACGATTTGAGGCAACGCCCCGAAAGGAGAGTATCGGAGGTCGAGAAATCTCTTATTCAAGAGGTCAATATCCTGCATCCATAAGATTTCTGTCACAGCGTTGGAAATGGTCTGAAAAGAAGGTGCGTTCCTTTCTTGTGCATCTTAGAAAGAAAGGTATGATAACTGTTGAGTGCAATCAAGGAATGAACCTTATAACCTTATGTAAATATGAAGAATATAATCCAATGGGCACAACCAAGGGCACAAGTAAGGACACAGGTATTGAAAAGGAAATCAATGAATTAAGACACGAATGGGCACAACTAAGGGCACAACTTGGGGCACAGCCCATGAACAGCAATCTACCGCAATCCGAACTTTTACAAAAATCAGGGCACACAGAGGGCACAAATACAAAGAAAGAAGAAAGAGAGTATATAGATATATCTCTACATCAAAAGAAAGAAAATACTCCTGACGGAGTATCAAAGAAAGCCAAGCTTTCTTCGCCCTCCCCCTCTGAAAAGATTGATTACAGCGGATTGATGGAATACTATAATACCACATTCAAAGACAGACTCCAGCAGATAAGATCAATGACTGATGTGAGAAAAAAGGCTGTAAAAGCCCGGATAGCCCAATATGGGAAAGAGTCAGTGAGGAGTGTTTTCAATCTCATTCTTCAATCCCCGTTCTTACTTGGAGCTAATGACCGCAATTGGAAATGCGACTTTGATTGGATTTTCAAACAAGCAAACTTTACTAAAATATTGGAAGGAAACTATAATGGGACAAGACTTAGTAAAAATCAACAGGATAGCGAGCAGCGAAAACGTGATTCAGTTCTTGCAGTCGCTACAACCGTTAGAGAAGCTGCCGCAAAAAAGAGAAAGGAACTTGAAGCAGAGGGCGTTATTGAATAAATATCCCGATCCTGCACAATTCATTCTTGATTACAACCCTGATTTGCAGTTCAAACTTGTCAGATGTAATGCAACCCATTCAGAACTGGCGTTGAATGACAGCATTCCGAGTTTAGGGCTATTGTCTTCTACTTATGGGGATGAAACACCGATAGAATGGCTAAAGATACAATTTGGCTCATTGAATGACTTTGCAGAAGTTTCAACCAAGATAGCGAAAGAGCAACTTTCTGAACTATCGGAGATATTCCTTTCGGAGTATTATTATATAAATGCCGCTGAAATCTGTTTTTTCATAGCACGGTTTAAGTCAGGGAAGTATGGGCGGTTCTACGGTTCAATAGATCCATTGAAAATAACAAGTGCGATGCTGGACTACGTTTCTGAACGTCGGAAAGATATTGAACGGAAAGAGCGTGAACGATACAGAAACCAACGTGAAAAAGAGATAGAGGAGCGTGGAGATAACAGAATCTCTTATGCTGAGTACATTGAAATCAAGCACCGTGCTGATGCAGGAGATGAGGAAGCTAGAAAAATGCTGATATCACCATGAGAATAACCGTTTACTGGGTAACAAGAAATCCGGATGTTATCGTAAGAATCCGGAAAAAGTTCAATATCCCAAGTTATACTTCCGTGAACTACGAAACAGAATGTGAAATCAAGAATGAAGACTTTCCACTGTTAGAAGAAACAGAACGAAGGGGATTCATTCGAATTAGAAATAAGAATACACGATTATGCAAGGAACAGACAAACTGAATACGATAACCAACATCGTATTTGTCCTCACGGACGTTTTAGAAACCAACCTTCTAGAAATGCAGCAGCAATACAAGAAGGAAGGCTTTGAATTGCGGCACGATTCAAAAAGAAACTTCAACACAGCCATAGCCGCGATAAAGAGATTGAAAAGTGATGTGAATCATTGCAGTGAATCCACTCAGGAAAACTTCGGCAATGATTCTGACATGGTGAATGCTATGTTACTCACACTGATTGACAGGTGCGGTGATGATGACAACCTCGCTTATAAGATGTACGAATACATTAAATCTTTCCCGTCCAAACTGAATTTGGACCTGGATTTGGATAATGCGTTCAGTCATTTGTTTAGAAAATCATGAAAACTGCTGACGGTTATCCTGTGGTATGTTACGGCGCAAAAGGGAAATACAGTATACATCGCATCTGCTGCCGTTGTGCCATATATCGTAAATACGATTCGATTCCCGAAAAGCCATGCTACAGGCTTCATGGAATACATCTGTTGGGCAGAAGAAAATGCCCGATCTTTGAATAAAAAATAATCAAAATATCAAAATAACAACAAATAAACAATATCATGGAACAGAAATTAAAGACTTATAAAGCGTTTGACAAAGATTTATCTTGTAGAGGGTTTAAGTATGAGGTAGGTAAGGAGTATGAAGAAACAGGCGACATAAAGGCATGTGAGAAAGGTTTTCATGCATGTCCTTACCCTCTGGATGTTTTTGGTTACTATGCGCCAGCCGGGTCAAGGTTTTGTGAGGTTGAACAGAGCGGTAAAATAGACGATTCAGAAAGTGACAAGGTTTGTTCCTCAAAAATTAGAATAGGTGCTGAGCTTGATATAAGGGGGCTTGTGAAAGCAGCTGTATCTTTTGTCAAGGAACGGTGTACTAACGAGTGTAATGCGAATCCGGGAAAACCTGCCACGGCTGGTTATAGAGGTGCTGCCACGGCTGGTGATAGAGGTGCTGCCACGGCTGGTAATTATGGTGCTGCCACGGCAAGAGGAAAGGCTTCAACCGGATCAAATGGTCTGTCAGTGGCAAGAGGCAACAATGTTCGGGTAAAGGGCGGAATTGGTGCAATTTTGGTCATAGCTGAAGAAAGGGAAGATACGTATGATATTGTCGATTGGAAGGCTGTAGTAGTCGATGGTGAGGTTGTCAAGGCCGACACATGGTATAGACTGGAAAACGGTGAGTTAGTGGAAGTTGATTAACAGTTAACTGATAATACAATTAGAATTTAATTCCCAATAATTTACCATTTACCAGACATCAGGAAAATGGTTCAAAACTGAACAGAAATGAGTGAATTATATATACCGCCTGAGCGATTTGAGAGAGACTTAATTACCGGACGATTTTTAAAAGGTTGTGTTTCTCGTAACAAGGGTCGTAAAATGGTTTATCATTCAAAACGTTCCAAGGCCAGAAGTATAAAAAATCTGTCTAAAGGTCGTGGGGCTTGGCATAAGACCGGAGCAGGCATGAATAAAAAGAGCGTGGTTTTGATAAAGGATGAGAAATTATGTGGAGTATTCCCTTCGATACAAATGGCTGGTAAGATGATTGGCGTGGCTCCTTCTTTGATCAGTGCTATATGTCGGAAAGTGAGAGGCAAACATACGGCTAATGGATACAGATGTTTTTTCGAAGATAGCAATGATTGGTGTAATTTAATTAAACAAGATTATGAATAATGACAGGCAGAAGATATTAACTGATTATATTTCCTACTTATACACAACAGGCAGGACTTATGATACTGTCGGGAAATATATCAAATATGTAACGGATTTTCTTGAACGTACTGAAGATGTCAATCGTCGTGGCTATCTGGTTTATAAGCGTGAAAATGCAGATGTCATGGTGCGTCATTCGCTAATGTGTTCAGCTATATGCGATCTATTATCCTATCTCAACATCGGATATGGAAAAAGAGAAAAGGCGGTGAAACCTTTGGAAAAACTTGATGTCATTTCGGATAAGAACAAGAAACAACTTAATGATTTCATTATATGGCTGACTGACAACAATGATTACTCTTCTCATACAGTTTATATATATTACACATCCATGAAAAAATATTTCGAATACGCCAATGAGGTAAACATGGATAATTGCAGGAGGTTTATAAAAAGTCTTGAAGAAGAAAAATTATCTCCCGCTACCATCCGTTTGCGGATTACAGCAATAGAAAGATTTTCCAAATGGCTGAAGAAGCCTATAGAACTGAAGCGTCCCAAAATAAAGCGCAAGCTTGATGTGAACAATGTGCCGACCGAGGAGGAATATAACCGGCTGTTGGAATATCTCAAGGCAAAAAACAATAAGGATTACTATTTCTTTATTAAGGTTTTGGGAACAACGGGCGCCCGTCTGTCGGAATTCCAACAGTTTACGTGGGAAGACATCATATCCGGGGAAGTGATATTAAAAGGAAAGGGTAACAAGTACAGACGTTTTTTCTTCCAAAAGCAATTGCAGCAAGAAGCGAAGGTTTACGCTAAAGAATATGGTAAAACCGGGATTTTTGCGGTAGGGAGATTCGGCCCGATCACACAGCGTGGCTTTTCCCAGCACTTGAAAGCATGGGGAAAACATTGCGGCATTGATCCAAGGAAAATGCACGCGCACGCCTTCCGGCATTTCTTTGCTAAAATGTTCCTGAAAAAAAACAAAGATGTTATTCAACTGGCTGACCTTCTAGGTCACGGGAGTGTGGACACAACAAGAATTTATTTACAGAAAAGTTATGACGAACAAAAAAAAGATTTTAATCGAAACGTTACATGGTAGTGTAGCGCAGCTCAATGAACTGTCATCCATGACCGAAGGGATAGACATCTATGACGATACCGGGTGTGTTGACACTGATTTTTTGATAGAAGCGATATCTTGCGTCAGTGCCTTCATGGACGCAAGCAACATAGTTGTTCAAAAAATATCTTCACTTTTAGCGCCGGACGCTTCAACGGACGAAAAGAAAAAACAGGCTGATGAAGGTAAGAAATGGAGCGTGGAAGAGATATTGAAACATTGTACTCTTGAGAACAATATCCTCAAACTTCCTCAAGTTCAATTCAATAAAAAATCTTATGCCGAAGCAAAAAAGTGGATAGAAGAAGCCGGCGGCTCATGGCAAGGTGGGAAGGTACAGGGTTTCACATTTCCGTTTAATCCGGAACGTGTGTTTTCCATACTGAAAGAGGGTAAACGGTGCAACCTACAGCAGGATTACCAGTTTTTTGAAACTCCGGCCGATGTTGCTGACTGGCTGGTTATGCTTGCCGGAGGGATACATGAGGATGATACGGTACTGGAGCCGAGTGCCGGGCGTGGCGCGCTTATAAAAGCAATCCACCGGGCTTGTCCTTCTGTAATGGTTGAATGTTATGAGCTGATGCCGGAAAACAGAGAATTTCTTCATACCCTTAGCAACGTAATATTGCTTGATGAAGACTTTACCAAAGACAGTGTAGGTAGTTATACTAAGATAATTGCAAATCCTCCGTTTTCCGGTAATCAGGATATAGAGCATGTCAGGCTTATGTATGAACGCTTGGAAGAAGGCGGCACGCTTGCAGCAATAACCAGCCAACACTGGAGATTCGCATCGGAAAAGAGATGTATTGATTTCCGCAACTGGCTGAAAGAAGTACATGGAGAAGTGTTTGAAATCAGCGCAGGCGAGTTTAAAGAGAGTGGCACATCTATTAGTACAATGGCGGTAGTTGTAAAAAAATAATTCAAAACAGATTTAGATATGAGTAAAAAAAGAACAATGCAAATAGACGTAATTGAGGAAGTAAAAGGAACTCAATTCATGCAATGCAAACTGTATATAGATGGCAATGCGAGTGTTATTCTTATGAATAAATTCGATTATGAAAGGCTGTTAAGCGATAGTTTTTTTGTGCGTGATGGTAAAAATTGGGATTCAGCCGGAGTGTTGAATACTACTAACACTTTCATCGAAAAAGATTAATATTTAAAACCGAATAGGTAAGAAAGTAATGTATTTCGATTAAATAAACAATGGAACAATGAAAGCAAGAATAAAAAGAAAAATACAAAAACGACCATTTTTATATAATGTAGGACAAGTTTTTAAGGCTTGTGATTGGCTTACTAGTATTCAACGTGGAAATATGGTTTGGCGTAGGTATCGTTCATTTGGTACTATTATTAAATCAGAAAATTAAATATGAAAGCAAGAGTAAAATCAACAGGGGTTTTGGTAGATGTAATTCCCCGATTAAACATCAACTCTCAACATAGCAGAGATTATTTATATGTATGTGATAACATGGTTTTCAAGGAATGCGAACTTGATTTTTCAGCTATTGACTGGGAACAGCGTAGATACGAACTGGCTAAATCCGCAATGCAAGGGATTTTAAGTGACATCAATCAATCACATTATGCTTGTTCTGAAGAAAATTATGAGAAGTACATACCTAAAGGCATTGCCCGGTTTGCAATTGCTTGTGCTGATGTTTTAATTAATGAACTAAAAGGAGAATAACCATGACCGAAGAATTTGTAACATTAGAAACAGCGAAACTGCTGAAAGAGAAAGGATTCAAGGAAGATGTATTTACTTTTTATGAAGTAGATTGCGTAGAAGGTGATATGATACTGTCTGAAACTTACGATGAATCCGAGAATTTCAATGAAAAAAATGATTGTCTTTCTGCACCTACACAATCTCTAGCCCAGAAGTGGCTACGTGAAACCAAAAACATTCATATATGCGTATATAACTGTGCTTGTGGCTATGGATACGAAATATCTAAAGCTGATAATGGAACTCATATAACTAGTTCTGTTTATGAAGGACCTAACGATGGAGGAGAATGGGACACTTATGAAGAAGCACTAGAAGCTGGTATTTTGGAAGCATTAAAACTTATATGATTATGGAAAATATTAATTTAAACGAACTACGGGATCGAGCTTATAAGACCGCTTACGAGCACGGTTTCCATGATAAGGAGCTGAGTAATGAACATCTTCTTTGTCTTATCATTTCCGAGCTTATGGAAGCTGTGGAAGCGGATAGAAAAGGGAAACATGCCGACAGAGAATCTTTTAAATCTTCTTATGAGGATGAAGAACCGCACGATGATGTCAATTTCAAGTATTGTTTTGAAAAATATATCAAAGATTCATACGAAGATGAATTAAGTGACACTGTGATTCGTTGCCTTGATCTTGTCGGACTGAAACAAATTTATCTTCCTACATTGGATAGTATAGATGCACCGGGATGGGATGAAGAGGATTTCAAAGAGCCTATTCCCGAATTTGCCTATTTCTTATGTCAAGAGTTGTTAGATGAATGTTCTCCGTTGGACATAAGGATATACAACGTTATAGAGCAAATATTTGTCTATTGTCGCTTCAACTGTATAGATATTGAGTGGTTCATTGAGCAGAAGATGAGATACAATGAATTAAGACCTATGTTGAACGGAAAAAGATATTGATTATGCCACTGTTTATTTGTAGCAAATGTGGTTGTGTTGAGAATACAGCCACATCGGATTATTGGCCTGTTGTACATAAAATATTTCCCATAGAGTATGATGCAAGCATAAAGGAGTTTGAAGGAAAACCGTTGTGCTCGGAGTGTGGGAGATTGATATTTGACAGTAAAGGGGAAAATCCGCGTATGATACCGGGGAAGTGGCATGGGAAATTTCCCAAAAGACAAGCCACTGATTCTGAAAAGAGAATGGTAGATAGAAATGGTAGGTTTTAAAAAGAGAAAGGGATGCCTGCAACATCCCTTGAAAGCTACATCAACGAGCTTAAATAATTGATTGACGATGTATATCGGAAAGCGAAAGGTGGAAAAAAGAAAGTTAATCCTATGAATGAGCTTAAACTTGAATTTTAGCAATGAATTTAGGGTACTTTTAGGGTACATGAATTAAATGGTATGTTTTTTTGTTTTATTCATATTTTTCGTAACTTTGAATTGTAATGATCCCGTGTAAAGGAGCGCGGTACGTTCTTCGGACGAAAAGACTTTTATGAAAAAGAAACTTGTAATAAATAGAGAAAAATTTTGCCACTATTATATAGAAACGGGTAACGCATCAGAGGCGTATCGGAAAGCTTATCCGTGCAGTGTGAATTGGAAGGACGGAACTGTGCGCAAACGTGCGTTTGACCTTCTTAAAAATTCAGATGTGGCCTCCCGGTTGAATGAGCTTCAGGTTGAGGCTTGCGAGAGGTTTGATATGAAGAAGGATGATGTGCTTCGCTTTCTTGCAAGCGTGGTGAATGTTGATCCGATAGATCTGCTGTCCTCTGGTAAAGATACATATATGGTAAAGTCTGTTGAGAATATTCCGAAATCCGTCCGTCTATGCATACAGTCAATTAAGAACACTCAATATGGAGTGGAGATACGGCTATACAGCAAGATAGCCGCCATTACACAGATAAGCAAGATGCTTGGATGGGATGCTCCGGTAAAAAGTGATGTCAGTACTAATGTGCGCATGATAATTGGGGACGAGTGATGATAGAGATGGTATTCTCACATAAGTTGTTCAATCCTCTGTTTTGGCATATCCGTAAGGCTATGCATGACAAGAATATCAGGTACATTATAAACAGAGGTGGTTCTTCATCGGGAAAATCTGTATCTACGACACAGGCTGTGTTGTTGTCTGTATTTTCTTGCGAAGGTTCGGCTCTTGTTGTAAGAAAAGTGGGAGCTAGTCTGAGGAATACAGTGTATGAAGAGTTTAAGACCCAACTAAAGGCTCTTCAACTGAGTCAGTTCTTTGTGCCTAAGGAAAATAATATAACTTGTGTAAATGGTTGTAAAATTGACTTTACAGGGCTTGATGATCCTGAAAAAATAAAGTCTATCACTGGATATCGTTGGATAGTGATGGAAGAAGCAACCGAGTTCGAATATGAAGATTTTACTCAGATACGTTTCCGTCTTAGAGGTAAGGAAGGGTTGCAGATAATATGCAATTTTAATCCTGTATCTGAGGATTCATGGATTAAAACGAAAATTCTTGATACTTATGAATGGGACGATCTTCCAAATGAACTATATGGCGAAGTGAAAAATCCTCTTACTAAAAGTTCTTTGCCAAAGGCATACAGCACAATATTAGGGAAACGGGGTTGCAAACCTAGAATGATCGCCAATGAACGTACAGGAAAGCTGGAAAAGTACCCATCGGATACAATAGAACTGCATTCGTCTTATAAAAATAATTTTTGGGTGGTTGGTTCTCCGGACGGTAAATATGGATATTATGACAGGCAGACAATATCCAATTATCAATGGTACAAGGAACATGATTACAACTATTACCGGGTATATGCGCTGGGTGAATGGGGTAGTATTAAGACGGGGGGTGAGTTTCTATATGCTTTCGATTCTAATAGGCATATTAAAACAACACGATATATCAAGGGACTTCCTGTGCATATTTCTATTGATAACAATGTTCTTCCCTATATTTCGATTTGTTTTTATCAAGTGGACGGAAGTCATATAAGGCAGTTTAATGAGATATGTGCCGGTGATCCCTTTAACACAGTAACGCATGCATCTCGGATGGCTGTTGATTATCTGCGGTCAATCAGATACAATGATATGCTGTATTTATATGGTGACGCTTCAACAAGGAATGGGAATACTATAGATGATGAAAAGAGGTCATTCCTTGACAAGTTCGTAGAAGGGCTGGAAGGTACTTACCATGTCGAAGAAAGGATACCATATTCTAATCCGTCCGTGCCCATGTCTGGTGAGTTTGTCAATTACATGCTTGATGGTGGTTCCGGAATGTGTTTTTCAGTAGATGACGGATGTAAGAATTCAGTTGTTGATTATAATAATGCCAAGAAGGATGTTAACGGTGGAATGTTGAAGACGAGAGTTAAGGATAAGGTTACGGGGCAGTCTTATGAGAAGTACGGGCACATTTGCGACTGCTTACGTTATATTACCGTATGGGTGTTTAAGGATGAATATACTCGTTTCTCCTTAAAAAGAAAACGAAGTAAAATTAAGCAGGAAAATAAAGATATGAGATATTATGATATATCTAAAAATATTCAGGGGACAAGACTTGTATATGTTCTTCCCGAATATGCCGGAAAGTTTATTATGGTTTCATGTTATGTAAATGAGCGAATATATATCGATAATGTGACATATATAAGTTCATTTGATGAAAATGTTCTTCTGTCATTTTTAAAAGGGATATCTCCTGCGGAGATCTTGTTTGAAAGTGAAAAAAATTATTTTCCTATAGCACGGGGCTTAAGGGATAGATATGATGTCAGAATCATACATAAAAATATGGGAGCAGACGCTAGGATATCTGCTTTTTTGGATTTTATCAAAAATAATGTGATGTTCCGTTCAGACTATGACAAGATACCGCAATACAATGAGTTTATGGATGGAGTATTGGACTATAATGGTTCAGATGATTGCGCTGCAATTTATTCTGTAGCAGCACTGTCTTATTACGTATCGAAAAAATATAATATATAATTGGTATATTTTTAAGATATATCAAAACTTTGGCAAAAAAATATCGGATGTTGTACAAAAAATGTTGGTCTTTTTTTAATATGGGTATTTTTAGGGTATATAAATTGGAAGTTTATTATTTTAATTTATATTAAACGAAAATAATATTTGAATCACTTGTTAATTAATAAATTAATTTGTTCCTTTGTAACAAACAATTGCCTTCATGGTGTGAAGTTGCACCATACCCACTTTTAGAACGTGATCACTGTGGAGGCAATTGCTGTATTATAACGGCGGTTGCCTTTATTGTTGTATATGAGACACTGGTTTAAGATACCTTCTTTAAAGAAGTCAAATAAGGATATGTATGATGAAGCCACCTATCATGGTAAGGATGATGGGGGTAATTTTATTTATGTACCTAAATGGGTAGAGAGCCTGTTTCCTGACAATAAAGGAAATATAGATTACGATATGTCTACTGTTGAGGGGAAAGCAAGAGCCTTGCATGAATGTTGGCCGTTTGCAATGGTTCTAGATCATTGCGGAAGAATGATTCAGAACGGAAGATATTACGTGACAGATATGAACGGGAATGAAAAGAGGAGTTTTAAAGATATTGTGACTCTCTTAAATCGTCCAAATATAATACAGAGTGGGCGTTCCTTTATAAAACAGGTTGAGATATCCTTAAAATGTTTCGGATTTTGCCCTATTTATACATTGAGAGCTTTAAAATCCGACCTGCCTAAATCCATGATGGTAATACCTCCCGAATTATTTTATATGGAATCATCCGGTAAAGACCCATTTACTCAGACAGAACTTTCTTCAATTGCTAAAAGGGTATATATACGTTGGGGAGATGTAAATATAGAGCTTGGGGATGAGGAATATTTTGTCATATACGATTCAATAATGGATATTCCAAGCAATAATGGAGGGAAAATTGCCTTCCATTCCCCTGTAGACGCATTATCTTCGCATACGCGAAACTATATGGCTCAACTGATAGGGAGAGGAAATCTTATAGTTAATGGGGGTCCAAAAGGGATATTGTACGGGGATGATACGACTGATGTAGGGAATGCCGCCATTACTCCGTCTGAATCCCAAAAATTGCAGAATGATTTTAAAAGGAAATATGGCATAGTGCATAAGTTGTATGAAATCATGGTGACTCCTAAGAAACTGGGATGGATTACATTAGGATCAAATACGGAACAATTGAAGCTTCATGAGGAAGATAAGGCGTGTTTGGAGGCGATAGCTCAGACCATAGGTTTTGACGCCAATCTGATTATACAAGGAAGTACTTATGATAACTCTTCTCAGGCAAAGAAAGCGGCATATCAGGATCTTATTATTCCTGACAGTGAATGTATAACAGAGGCTTTGACTAATGCTATATGTAAGGACAGAGCAATAATCAAAATGGACTTTACTCATGTCGCTTGTCTTCAAAAGGACATGAAAGAGTTGGCGGATGCCTTGTCTACAGCCTCTAATGCTATAGCTTCATTGTATAACAACCGGCTGATTACTTTTGAGGAGGCAAGAACTGAGATGTCTAATTTTACAGATATTGATCCGGATAACCCAAAAGGGGAATTTAAAATAGAAATAAATAATGATGGAGACAAGCAAATACAAGGACAGGCTGGGAAAGCAGTATAAATCCTTATCTTTTTATGCAAAGGAGATACAATATGATTCTGGCAGCAGAACTATCAGTGGTTATGCCGCAATTTTCAATAACATTGATAAGTTCGGCGATATGCTCTTGAAAGGATGTTTCTCAAAAAGTATACAGGAGAGAGGTCCGGAAAGTTCTGCTAATGATAAGATTATCATGTTGTGGATGCATGACATGCATGAACCTATAGGACGCATTACGCTTCTGCAAGAAGATGAGAAAGGGCTTTACTTTGAAGCGTCTATTGATGATGTGGAAAGAGGGAATCAAGCGTTGAAACAGCTTGAAAGTGGAACTTTGAACCAGTTCTCTATAGGTTATAGTTATGTATGGGAAAAATGTGAATATGATAGGGAACGTGACTGTTTGGTTGTAAAGGAAGTCATTCTATATGAGATATCCGTAGTGTCCATAGGATGTAACGGGGAAACTGAATATCTTGGTCTGAAATCGGCAGAAGAATATGAAAGTGTGTTGGAATCACTTCCGGTTGAAATAAGTGATGTATGTAAAGGACTTCCAATAAGGAAGAGAGAGGAAGTTCAAACGTTAATAAGAAAAGCGATGTCACTCGCTCGATACAAGCCGGCAGGCAAGCCACTTGATGAAGAGGGAGCCGATAAAAAAATAAAAATATTTACAAAACCTTTAAAACTTAAAGAAGTATGAAATTTGACTTTTTAAGCAAAATTGATTTGTCGGGAATGGATGAGGTTTCCGTGAAGTCATTACAGGCGTTGCAGGACGCAATAAACGCTACTGTAGGTGATTTCATGAACGATACTATCGACAAAAAAACTTTTGAGGATAAATTAAATGAGGTTACTCAAAAGATGGACTCCGAAAAGGAATTGGAAACAGTGCGTAAGGAACTTGGTGAGATGAAAGAGATAATTGTTCGCATGAAGGGTGCAATGCATAAGAATGAAGATGGGGAAACGGTTTTCAAATCTGTAGACCAGCAGATTGAAGAGCAATTGAAGGATTTCATTACTGTAGGCAAACATGGAGAGAAATCCGTGGACTTGAAAACAGCTTGTAAGCAGTCTCCTGGATTCAAGAAAAGCCTTACACTTGTTATGAGCAAAAAGGATGTTGATCCCTTGAAGAGTACAGGTGTGGCACCACATTATAACATGACAATTGATAGTCAGTTATCTGTTGATCCGCGTTCTCAGACTGTAATCCGTAAATTTGCCAATGTGGCAGCAATATCTACACGATCATTAACTTATGCGGAGTTCAATCCGGGTGAAGAAGAAGCCGAATGGGTTCCAGAAGGCGGTCTTAAGCCTATGATGAGCGGTACATTGTCAGAAGTTACTATCAATGCTGGCAAAGTGGCTCTTGGCACAAAAGTAACCGAAGAAACATTATCTGATTTGCCTCAGTTGGTTGCGGAGGTTAGGGCTGAGATTATCAATCGTATTGGTTTGAAAGAAGAAGAAGGTATTCTGTCTGGTACTGGTTCTGGTGGTCAGATTAAAGGGATTGGGAGTGATATACCTACATTCTCCTTGACAACTCTGAAAGTAGATAAGCCCAACACTTATGATGTTATTGTTGGTATGTATACACAGATTGTGTCAATGTCCAATATGGCTTATCGCCCAAACCTTGTGCTCATGCATCCTCTTGACTATGCACAAATGCAGTTGACTAAGGATGTTAATGGGCAATATCTTCGTCCTTTCCGTATTGGTGATGAACTGATTCAAGGTCTGAGAGTGGAAACCAGCACTGCGATCAAACAAGGTGATATTTGGGTTGGAGATTTTAACTATCTTAACATCCGTGATGTATGGGTCCTTACCATTACACTTGGGTGGGAAAATGATGATTTCACTAAAAATATGGTGACTATCCTTGGTGAGAAACGATTGATGGTTTATATCAAAAAACAATATAAAACAGCTTTTGTCAAGGATAAGATTGCAACCGTTATTGAAGCTATAACCCCCGTCGCTGTCGGCGGATAAATTTATATATGCTATGAAGGTAAATTTGACTAAAACTTATGAGGTTGAGTTCGCAAAGGACGGAGCTTCTTATAAAAAAGGTGATAAGGTAAGTGTTAATATGTTACTTGCAGCTAAGTTCTTCCAAGATGGGCGTGTTGCCACCGTTCCTACGGAATTGATAGAGGACGCTAAGAAAATCGGTGCTGAAGACTTGTTCAATAAAAAGAAGAACCTCAAAGATATTGTGTAATGTTAGTGGATTATACTTTTTTTCAAGGAGGTATTCTTGATATTGAGGGTGCTGTATTGAATATACATACTCCCTCTGAGACTAATAAGGCGATAGTTGACAGCCTTCAAGGCTTTGTAATGCAATATGAGTCGGAATATCTGGGAAAACTCCTTGGAGAGAAGTTGTATGAGGAATTCTCATCATATATTGCCAACGAAGGGAAAACGAAGGAAAAAAGATGGGATGATCTTATAGCGCGTCTTGTCGTGAGATATAGTGATGGTGATAGTGAGGTTTCCAAATCCCCTATTGCCAACTATATATATTTTCATTATTTGAGACATAATCATGCACAGGCAACTATTACAGGTGTGAAGGCTGACGAAGATGACGGCCGTCTTGTAAGTCCAGAAAGGAAAATGATATTCGCATGGAATGACATGGTAAGAATGAATATCAGACTTGTGAGGTGGCTTAAATCAAATAAAGCGGACTATCCGGATATCGCCACCGATTTCGAATTGTTGGAAACAATTAATTCTCTTGGAATATGATAATCGATATAATATCAGATGTATGTGCTTCCTTGTCAAAAAGAATGGATCAACAGATAAATTACATATATGGTGACAGTTCTTATATAAGGGAAACACTTCTTCTTCTTGGGAAAAGCAGGGTGACAGCATTGGGAAAATTCCCAATGATAGGGCTGTATGTTCCCTTAGACGAGGAAAGGGATAGTGAGGATTATTTTTGTAAGGCATCTGTAAACATAATAATCGCTACCAATACATTGGAAAAGTATACAAATGAACAACGTCGTGAGATATCTTTTGAAGGTATTCTTCGACCTTTGTATTACAGATTCATAGAAGAGTTAAAAAAATGTGATAAATTTGATTTCGGTTACTCCGGTATTGTAAGCCATACATATTCAGAAAATTATAGTTTTGGAAGACGTGGTGCTGTTGATGTTGACGGTAAGGAAGTTGGCGAAAAGATAGATGCTATTGAAATAAAGAATTTGGATTTAACAGTTAAAAATCAGAATTGTTATGCGAACAGATATTAGAGAGTGCGGCAGCACGTCCGGATTTAATACTGGAATGAATTACTGCCCCTTGCAACCGGACAAGGTAGCAGGTGTTATATTGGTCATTCATGGCAAAAAACTGCCAAAGGAACTGACTGCTGATGCTTTGGAAGAGGCTTGTCATGCTGATTATCCGGACAGAATTTATCCTATTACAGGATTTTCGGAATATGCGGTAAGCGGTGGTGAACCCAATACATCGGAAAATGGTTATGCCGGTTCGGAAATAACGGGCTATTCGGCAAGGACGGATACATTCACGTTGCGTAAGTTTAATCTAGCTTTACAAGCTAATCTTGTAGCCAACAAGGATACATTGTTTGATATGTATGTTTTTGACAAGAATAATGTTATCTACGGAGAGGATGACGGAACAGACGAGCTTGCAGGATTCGATTTGTCAGGGGTTTACCCTACAGGGCAGACTTATGACTCAAGCGGACAAAAGGCTTATCTTGCGTTTAATGCAATGTATTCCGATACGGAGAAGATGATGAAAAACATGTCTGTAAAACAATCGGGTGTAAATTTGGAAAATGTTCTCAAGGGATTGAATTATGTTGAATTTGTGAAAATGACATCTCCTGAGAATACATATAAACTCGTGGATCACTATGACCGCACAGACCTTACTGCATATTATGGCGCTGTATTGTCTGAGAAGGCTTCAACAGTCGTTTCTGGTGCGTCAGCACTGGAATACAGTAACGGTGTGCTTACAGCGACAGGAGGTGTACCGGTGCTTAAATCTCCTTCTATTTTACAGGCTAATGGGGTCATTGGGATTGAACAATGGGTACAATGAGAATTAATGGAGTCACATTTATAGAGTCCGAGGTGGCCAAACTTTCATTGGATGAGTTTGTCGCTCAGAATATAGATGTATTCTGGAAGGACATTTCTAGAGAAAGGCGGAAATCAAGGCTGGTTTCCGTATATAATAGAATTATCAATAACAGTAATTTAGGAGGCGGGGGAGATTGATCCCCCGTTTTTGCTATGACATTGGAGGAATACGCGAGATGTTGGAAGAAATTGGCTGATGGCATTCAGCCAATGATAAGGGATAAGATGGAAAAGGATGCTCCTCAGTTTGAGGAATATGTACGAGAACAGCTATATAGTGGTGTTGATGGAGATGAAAATCCTTTGATCCCTGGATATACTGAGGACCCATACTTTAAAAAAACTTATGGAGAGCATTGGAAGAAAAACGCCGAACGCTATAAAAATTGGAAGACAAAGATACAGAAACCGAAACCTTCATATCTGGGTTTTTCTGCAAGAGGGAACAATACTCCAAACCTTATCATACGTGGAGATTTTTATAGTTCCATCACGGCAATACCAATATCAAATGGTATAAGGATTGCCAGCTATGGCGTTTCTTTTGGTTCTGATATTGAGAAGAAATATGGCTATAAAATTTTCAAGGTAAGCTCCAAAGCAAGGAGGCATTATGTTACGTACAGGCTTATGCCCTCTATTGAGAAATTTATAAGGAGGTGCGAACTATAAACTACCACCAAATCTTTAGTTTGGTGGTTTTAAACCTAAGCAGTGACATGCAGACAGCACGACCACATACCCGATTTTTCAGGCTTGTTTATGGCAGCCCCAAGCAGAGCGATATTCTTTGCGGCGTTGATGTCCGCATCCATATCGTTTCCGCAATATATACACTTGAAGTACTTGTTCTTTCTTGTGCCGATATGGTGGCACTTAGAACAAGTCTCGGAAGTATATGCCTTGTCCACGACAATCAAAGGTACACCTGCCCTCTTGGCCTTATATTCCAGACAAGAGCGGAGCTGCCGGAAGCACCAGGAATTGAGCTCCCTTCTGAAAGTCCTGTTCCTGTGTTCGGTGGTGGAGCGGATGTAGGACAGATCCTCAATGGCAATACCAAGCCCTTTGGTTTGGGCTTCCATTACTATTTGTTTGGAAATGGTGTGGTTGATTATTGTTGCAGTAGTCCTTTCTTTCCCTTTGAGCCGTTTCAGGAGTTTTGCACAGCCACGTTTGCATTCATGGGTGCGACCTTTCATGCCTTTGGATTGAATAGAACTACGGATTTTTCTTTGTCTGTCCCTGTACCGGTTCAGGGATTGGGAAGAATAGGATTTGCCTTCGGATGTACACACAATATCGGTAATTCCGAAGTCACAACCGATAAACTCCTCGACATCTTCCACATCCTCTTCGGGGACTTCCACCGTCTGGAAAAGATAGAACTTGCCTTTCTTGAACACAAGATCGGCTTCCCCTTTGATGTAAGGAATATAATCGGTGTTGTGGCAGACAAAAGGAATTTTCTGCCTTTTGCCTACGGTCCATATAGAAACGTATGTACCGGAATAGGAAAGCACCCTGCTGTCATAGTTGATGCTCCCGTATTCCTTGAATGTCCGTTGTGTTTTACGGTCAAGTTTGTAAGCGTCCGTCACCTTGCTTATGCAGTGTACAACTATTTGAGCGGAAAGGTTAAACCGCTCGCGTATGTCATTATAACAAAGGTGATGGAGCCTGAACTGGTTGAAAGTCTTATTCCGCCACGCTATATCAGAAATCTGATTGCACGCAGCGTTAGCCTCCTTGAGAGTTTCAAGAAGAAGACGATGTTGTTCATCGGTTGGGACAAGTTTGATTTTCAACGTCAGTTTCATAATGCAAATATGGGTAAAAAATATCAAATATTCAAATGTTTGAAAGAAATATTATTAACAAAAAATGGAATTGAACCGAACTATGAAAAACTGCTTGTGCCAAGGAAATAAGTCAATGAGGGAGATGGAACATATGCGTTCAATCGCAGAGAAGGCTGCTGTTATGGATGAATGTGTTTATATATTATACAAGGTTGGAGATGTGTATAAATTCTGTCGTGAAGGTGAAAACTGGTCAGGCGAGTTTATTGAATTCATATTTCCGTGAAATGATAGCGGACATCCGGAAGGATTACCGCTATCTATGTAAAGGACGGATCTACAAAAGATCGTTTTCTCCTTTTTCAATATTGGCTCTTATTTGCCTTAGAAGCAAGAATGATCCTTCCATCTTGTAATTTCCTAAATTTTGTTTCGCCTGCATGATGCAGCTTTCGATAGTGAGGACTAAATCTGGAGTGAACGCAGATTTGTTAATTTGCATTGTTTTGGGAAGTTGGTTAGCATGATCATTAAACCATGCAATCATTTCATTCAATTCTTCCTCTGTGTAACTTTGTTTTTTTTCAGCCATATTATATTCCCATGATTAATGATGCTTATATCTAAAAACAGTTCGTTTGTTACAAATGTTTTGTGCAAAAAAAGACATTTATTTTTTAATTGAAAAACAAAACTATCAATTATGTTATAATTTAGATTCTGTCTAAATTGCGAATGTGATATTTAATAATTGCGTTACTATATATTACTATGCGTTACTTAGTATTACTATTAATTGATATTGTCTTTTGTTTAATATTCATACCATTGTATAAGATAAAAACATCATTTACCTTTGTATCTGTAACAAGTGCAAAGCGTTACTTGATGTTGATTAAATATTCTCCTATTGGAGTTTATATATGACTGTTCCGTAGTAGCTTGCACCTATTACGGGACTTTCTTTTTATACGATTCCAAGCGTGGATAGTATAAGGGAGGAAAGCAGGAGTGAATAATGGCACAATGAGGTTCGATTCCCCACCTGCTACAATCAGTCAAAATAAATCCCCAAAGGCGGAAGTGACTGAGCCGCCAACGGGGAACAATATTAATCTTATATCGCAAAGATATGGAAAATTTTAATAAGTTAATACCTATTGATGGGGAAAATGGCGAAAAAAGAACAATAAGTTCACTGCAAATTGCAGAAATTACAGGTAAGGCATATTGTGGCGTGTTGAAAGTCATTAGAAAGATGGATATTATGCGTGTGAAAATAACAATGAAAAATATATTTTCATTGTTTGTTTGTTTGAAAAAATGTTGTAACTTTGCAGTGCGACAGTTTTATTATCATATTCGGATTGGGGATTTTTTATGCCCAATATTGAAGTATTGCTTAAAATATAAGCAGAGGTTTCTCCGTACATATTCGCCCCAAAGCCGATATGGAACTGTCGCAAGTTGGAGAAATTCTCTGCTTTCTTTATTTATTAACTTTTAATTTTCATTATTATGCGACAGTTGAATGAAAATCAAATCTTCCAATACAACGGAAGCCCTATCACCTTTCAGAAAGGCGATAGTGTAATGGTAAATGCCACAGAAATGGCTAAACCGTTTGGGAAACTTGCCAAAGATTGGCTGTCCAACAAATCAACCAAAGAGTTTTTATCCACATTATCAGCCGTTAGGATAATTCCCCTAACGGGTTTGGTAGAAATAAAACAAGGTGGAAATGGTGAGCAAGGCACTTGGATGCACGAAGATGTAGCAATGGAATTTGCTCGTTGGTTAAGTCCTGCTTTTGCTATTTGGTGTAACGACCGCATCAAAGAGCTTCTTCAATACGGCATGACCGCCACGCAGCCAACGCTTGAGCAGATGATAAACAACCCTGACCTTGTTATCAGTCTTGCCACACAGCTAAAGAGCGAACGGGAGGAAAAGCAACGATTGGCATTGGAAGTGCAGAAGAAGGAACAGGAGAAGCAGTCTATTATAGAAGAAACAAAACCCGCTGTAGTTTTCAAAGAATGTTTTACAAGTTCGTCTACCAATATTCTCATAGGAGATCTTGCGAAACTTATCACCCAAAACGGATATAAGATTGGAGAAATAAGGCTTTATGAATGGATGGTAGAGAACAAGTTCCTTATCAGAAGGCAGCGATACAGCAGATCGAAGAATAAATATATAAATGACTATATGCCTACACAGAGGGCGGCAGAAATGGGATTGTTCTTCGTGAAAGAAAGACCGATAGTATCGGGTGAAAATCCCATTTTTATAAAACATACCTGTTACGTTACAGGTAAAGGTCAGGTGTATTTTCTGAATAAGTTTAAATCTTTAATGGCTGCATGATCATGGAAATAAAAATGAATAATAGCTTAACATTTGATGAAGTAGCAGATAAGTTGGGATGTTCAGTGGAGGATCTTCAAAAAATAGCCTTCAAAAAAATATTGTTTTCGTTTGGTAGTATGGAAAGTTTGCGTAACTTTGTACCGTTCACAGATGACGATTGCATTCGTTACGTTAAGCAAGCGGTTAAGTTGCTCATATCATACATGGGTTTTTTTATGCCCTTATTGGATATTGGCGGTTGCCTTTACGTAAGATTATAGTATTTGCTCTCGTAGCGAATGCGCCATCTGTGAACAGCGTAAAGTGCAACCGCTTTCTTTTTGATAAAGTTGCCACATATAATTTCTTATAATCTTAAATGTTCACAGATTATGGCAGAATTAGTATTTCAAAACAGCAACGGCAACGATGTGACTACTTCGTTACTTGTTGCGGAAGTGTTCGGGAAAGAACATAGTAAAGTAGTCAGAGACATTGAAAGTCTTTCATGCTCAGCGAGTTTTAATGCCGCCAATTTTGGCGTTATTACCTACATCGATAGTAGAAATCGAGAACAGACCGCTTATGAAATGACAAAGGACGGTTTTAGTTTCCTTGTCATGGGCTACACTGGGGCAAAAGCTGGAGAGTTTAAGGAAAGATTCATCAATGAGTTCAACAGACGGGAAGCCCTACTAAAGGATGATGATTACATCTTGATGCGCTCCCAGCAGATTCTACAGAAACGTATAGAGATTGCGGAGGAAAAGATTAAGTGTCTTGAACAGCAAAATTCCAAGCTCCAGCCGAAAGCCGACTTCGCCGACAAAGCCTTTGCAATGGAAGGCAAATGTGATATAGGACAGGCTGCCAAGATACTCGGCTTACCATTCGGACGAAATACCTTGTTCAAGAAGCTTCGTGAAGCAGGAGTATTCTTTGCTAACAGGAATGAGCCAAAACAGAAATATATTGATGCAGGCTACTTTGAGATGAAAGAAAAGCCTATCCCAAGAGATAATCATCCGGGCTTTGTCGTGATGGTTGTGCTATGCACACAGAAAGGGCTTGCATACATCAATCACCTGTTCGGCGGCAAACCTTCTGACGGAAAATTGATGAAGATAGCCTAATTTAGATTTTACATATTAATAAGTCTTTCCCACCTTGCTTACGAGGTGGGCAGACTCTTTACATCCGTTAACGTTGCGATTCGCAACATAAATAAAAAGACTATGAAAACAATAGATAAACTTGAAATTATACTTCAAAAAATGGAAGAACAAAATAATAGACTTGAACAGATATACGGCAAACATCTCAAACTGATTGTATGCACTGGGAAAAGAAGTGAGAAGGTGAAATTTAAACATGAAGATTGAAATGCTATGTTTGTAATTTATTTAGACAGTATTCTAAATTGTAAACAAATATGTCGTAATGTTTTGATTTGATTTTAAAAGTATATTACTTTGCTGAAAATAACCAAATTATTATAACTATATGAAAAAAGTATTATTTTTAATGATTGTTTCATTATTCAGTATGAATCTGAGTGCTCAAGTAATGAGAGCGGAAGAATTAGAAAAATATGCAAAGGAAAATTATGGTGATAAGTGGGTGGATGCGGCTGAAAATTTAGGTTCTTCATTGGTATTGGATAAGAATCAGAGTTTGACCTATGAGCAGATAATTAATTGTGGGGAACAGACTAAAGAGCAGTTATATATTACTTTAAACCATTGGTTTGCGGAATCTTTTAACGATGCGAACTCAGTAATTAAATTGAATGATAAGGATGCGGGAGTAATTATTGCTAAAGGATTTGTAGGAGGAATCGCTCAACATATTGGAGGAATGACAGCTTATAATGTTAACATCCACCCTGTTATAAAAGTTGATATTAAAGATAAAAAAATTCGTGTTACATATACGCTTCAATATTATGAGGTTGAGCAGAACATCGGAGGCGGATGGATGGGGGCTTTTTCTGCTGGTACAACAGGACAGCCTGCGGACACGACAAAGAAAACAGAAAAATGGGGTATAGAAACATGTTATCCTTTCAGCCCCAAAGATCAGCATAAGGCAAAGAAAACATCGTCTAAAGCATTGATTATGGCTCATGCATATTCCAATGTTATTATGGATAAAATAGAAGAAGCTGTGAAGAATGGTCTTGTGGGCAATGAAAATGATGATTGGTAATTTAAATAAATTATTTTTCACGGGGAGAAGTTTTTGCTTCTCCCTTTTTTATTTCCTCACCTTCATAATATCAATAAAATCACTATCTTTGCTCTTAGAAAGTGCATGAAGTCATGCACTACCCAAAACTTACGAAAAGACCATGGCAGGAGCAGAATTTAAAATTACTGATGCGATTGATCCTAACATCGTTAAGAAGTTAAATGAGATAAGGATTAATATTCAAACCACATCTTCCGAATATGCGAATTTCACAAAACAATTAAGTGATGGTATAAATTTTAAGCCGGGTAATCTAAGAGAATACCAGTCTAAAGTTGACAGTTATAATGCTACAATTACCAAATTATATGCTTCTCAAAATAGGTTGTCTGAATTACAGGCTAGTCAATTAAAGTTATTGACCGATATTTCCCGTAAGATAGAGCTTCTTACCAAGCCATTGAATACATTAGCAGACAAAATAACGGAAGTAAAAGTAAATTTGAGAGGTGCTTCCGAAGATCTGAAAAACGTGTCACAAGATGCGGAAAATGCTTCTGTTTCATTTCAAGAAGCATCTAAGAAAATATCCATGACTGCTGCTGATTTTGATTCAATCCGTCAGACGGTAAAGGCTTTTGATACACAAGCCTCCGAATTGAACAGTAGGTTAAGTGATAACAAAGAAACAATTTCAGCCTTAAGAACATCTCTGAGGGAATTATCAAAGGAGTATAAGAAAGGTGCTATCAGCGAAGAGGAATACAAGTCCAAAAGAGATGCTACGGTATCCCAGTTACGCATGCTGACAGAGCAGAATAAACAGTATTCGGCGATATTGAGAAATCATACGCAGGTAGCGATTGCCACAGCAGGAAGCTATAACGAGATGAAGGCTTCAATGCTTCAGTTGGAAAAGGAATATTATAACCTTTCACAAGCTGCACGCGAGGGAGCAAAAGGTATGGATATCTTGAACAATATCGGCAAGTTGAATCAACAATTAAAGGATATAGATGCACAGATGGGCAATTACCAACGTAATGTGGGTAATTATGCTTCGGGTTGGAATGGGCTTAATGTTTCCATACAACAGATTGCGAGAGAACTTCCAGCTTTGTCTGTTAGTGCCAATACTTTCTTTCTTGCCATATCCAATAACCTTCCTATGTTTGTTGATGAGTTAAAGAAAGCAAGGGTGGAATATGAACTTCTTAAGAAATCGGGGCAGACTGCTACACCTGTATTTAAACAGGTATTGAGTTCCCTTCTTAGTTGGCAGACGGCTTTAGTTGTTGGGATAACTCTTTTATCGAGTTATGGAGGTGAGATAACCAAATGGGTGGGTAGCCTGTTTGATGCGAGAAAAGAAATTGATTATCTAAAACAGCTTCAGGAGGATTTGAATAAAGCTCAAAAAGAAGGTGTGAAAAATGCCCAAGATGAAGCTGTTAAATTGGATATATTATATAGGGCTGCTGTCAATTTGAATAAACCTATGGGAGAGCGGAAAAAAGCCGTTGAGGAACTGAAGAAGCAATATCCTTCATACTTTAAAAATATAAGTGATGAAAACATTCTTGCAGGTAAAGCGGCTGATAGTTATCAAAGGTTATCTAATGCCATATTAGCTTCGGCTAAAGCTAGAGCTGTGCAAGATCGGCTTGTAGAACAGGCTAAACAAAAATTAGACTTGGAAGATCAGTTGGCAGAAAAAGAAGAAAAACGTGCGAAACTTGAATCTGCTAGAGATCAGATGAAAGCACAATATGAATCCAGTCAAGGGGCAGCTATGGATACAGCTAGAGACATGTATGGGAAGTTAAACAAGCAGGTTGAAGACTTGGATAAAGAAATAGGTTCTTTATTAAATCAGCTATATCAAGTAGATAAGGCTAGTAGAGATATGGCAAATTCTATTAACATTGGAGATGTTACATTTAATCCTCATTCTGCCGATAAAGCATCGGATGATTTAGCGCAATACATGGAGAATCTTAGGAATAAAATGGCTGACTTGTCCGTTTCTCTCATTAAAGATGAGCATGAACGTAGTCTTGCTGCCATAGAGAAAGAATATAAAGACCAGATAGCAGTTATAAAGGGATATTCTGAGGAAGAAAACAAACTCCGGGAAATGTTGGTTCAAGAGAGAAAGCAGAAGGTAGCGAAAGAGAATGAGGAATATGCTAAGAAGTTGGCAGAGGCCGAAGAAAAAAGGATCGAGGAAAAGAAAAAGTATACCGATGAGATGCTAAGACTGGAAGAAGAACAATCATCTCTCCGTATAGCAGCTACAAGTACTGGATATAAGGAGCTTGAAAACATTATAACACAAAATTATTCAAAAGGGCTGATGTCGCGAAAAGAATATGATGAAGCCATGCGTGAATTGGAGAAGCAAGCCGCAAACGAGCAATTGCAGATACAGATAGATGCTACTGAAAAAATGATCGAGATAGCGGAAGCATCGGGCATGGTAAGCAAGCAACAGATTGAAATGCTGAGAGAATCCATAAAGGCAATGGAAGCAGAGATAGGTTCCATAAATGCGGATGATCAGGTGAAAAAAGCGGAAGAGCAACAGGATATTACACGAAGGAATTTTGAAGCGTTGAAAGGTTATTCTTCTGCATTGAAAGATCTTGCATCGGATATCGATAGTCCGTTTGCCGGTATATTTGACGGGATGGATAAGGGATTCAGTATTATGTCTGATAAGATATCGGGTGTTTGGAAAGAACTTACAGACGGTGAGAAGATGGAAAGAACCACCGAGATGTGGGCTTCTATGGTTAGTGGAATTGGTGAAATGATATCATCCATTTATGATCGCCAGATTGAGGCTGTTGAGGCTGAACAGGAAGCGAATGAGAAAGCTGGTGAAGAGGAAATTTCCCGTATAGAGGCTTTAGAAGAAAAAGGGGCTATAACAACAGAAGAAGCCGAAGCGCGTAAACGTGCGGCGGAAGATAAAACGGCACAAAAGAATGCCGAATTGGAGAAGAAAAAAGCTGCATTAAGAACAAAACAAGCAAAGTTTGAGAAAGCTACCAGTATAGCTGAAGCGGCTATACAGATAGCAGGTGGTATTTTGCAGACGATAAAACAATTGGGTTTCCCTGCTGCAATACCTATGATAGCTGCTCTAGGTGCTATGGGGGCGATACAGCTTGCTACTATTATAGCGACTCCTATTCCAAAATACGCCAAGGGTACTGATTCGCATAAAGGCGGATTGGCTGTAGTGGGTGATGGTGGCGTTTCCGAAACGATCGTTACAGATAAAGGGGCGTATATTACTCCGTCTGTCCCTACTTTGGTTGACATCCCTAAAGGTGCGAAGGTTATACCTTATGCTGTGGATATGGACAGGATAAAGGCTCATGCAAATGATTTTGATGGTCTTATGGCATATAGAAGCGAAAACAATCTTCCTCCTGTATCAATAGTTAATGATTATAGCGAACTGGAGAAAAAGATAGGGCATCTGGAGAAATCACAGCAGATAGGATTTGCAAAATTAGCCAAGGCGATAAGAGAAAACAATTATCAGCAATTTTCAAAAAGTATATGATTATGAGGTATACAAGTGACATATATGAACTTCCCTTGTCCGTTTTTATAGAGATCTATACCAATGATAGCAATACTATCGAATTTGACAGTGAGGACAAAGGGGCCGCATCGGCAAAAATTATCAATGACTATATAGAAATTGTTGGGAGCAAACAGTTATCCTCTGAGATATTGAATTGTAATGAACGTATGAATCTCGCAATGACCGTGGAGTGCATGAAGGCATGTGAGAACATGATGAAGTTGAAAATGTATGATGAGGTGCGTGATATTCTGATGAAGATAGGTTATTCGTGCAAGAAAGGTGATGTAATGGTCATGAATGCTAGAATATCCGCGTTAAAATCCCGTGCACAATATGATTTGGATAAGATAAGTAAGGAAAAGAATGAGGAACCGAAGGAGAAGCCTACAAAACGAGGGTTTATAAATGAAGTTGTCGCTATTGGAAAATATAATAAGATGCATATCAATCTGAAAGAATGGACCGCCGGATCTTACGCCTGTCTTGTTAGGCAGACATGCGATGAAATCGATGAGTTGAACCGTAAAAAGAAATAATTGGTAATTTAGTATATGAAATTATGTTAAAATAACTAATTTGTTTATATGATGCGCTTTTTTTAATAATTTAGCTGCGGAAATAAATGAGGACATTGGTGGAACTCTGTCTGCGTAAGATATTAAGCCGTTGGTCATTTGGTGTAGAGTTCCACAATATTGCATCATTTGGCTGGCGGCTTTCCTTTTTCCCGTGTAAAGGAGCACGGTACGAAAATTGTATGAATGACATTCAGATTTTCAAGAATGAATCGTTCGGTGAAGTAAGAGTAGCCGGAACAAGTGAAAATCCTTTATTCTGCCTGGCTGATATTTGCCGAGTTCTTGAAATTCAATCGGGAGCAACAAAAAACAGACTGGACGAAAAGGGTATTAGTCTAATTAATACCCCTACAAACGGAGGTATTCAATCCCTTATCTACATCAATGAAAAGAATTTCTACAAGGTGATAATGCGTTCAGACAAGCCACAAGCAGAACCTTTTCAAGATTGGGTATGTGGAGAAGTTCTTCCTTCTATCCGAAAGCATGGTATCTATGCTACCGATAACGTTATAGATCAGATACTGAATAATCCGGATTTTGGTATTGAACTTCTCACTAAGCTAAAAGAAGAACGGTCAGCACGCATTGAAGCCGAGAAACAGGTAACTATTCTTACACATGTAAATAAGACCTATACATGTACGGAAGTAGCAAAAGAACTAGGCTTTAAATCCGCAATCGAGCTAAATAAACGATTAAAGGATCTTGGAGTACAGTACAAGGTTAACCAGACATGGGTCCCATACACTAAATATTCTACTCTTGGCTGGTTTGATATAAAGCAAGAGGTTGCTGACAATGGGCATATTATCTACCATAGAAAGATTACTGGAATTGGTAGGCAAGGTATAATCAATCTTATTAATCCTAGCTGATATAAGCTAAATAGATAGATTTATTTTTAAAGGGTGTACCGAAATCCGGTGCCCGTGCTTGAATAAAATTCCTTGGTCACTCATAATAAATAAAGTATAAATGTTCTACCGATGTGAATTATTGATCGACGGTCTGAGGTACAGGGTTACTGATGATCTTGAGAATTGGGACGAGGTGAAGGCTAGTTTCAAGAGAAATGACTATGACGGTGTTATCCGTACTTTTTCTAACAAATTTTCTTTTGCTGGGGATGCTAGAATATTGCTGTTAAAACAATATGATGAAGATTATCTGAATGCTTCCGCTTCAATAATAATAAGTACAAGAAATAACAGTTGGTTGTATAATGAACGGTTTAGTTGCGCTCTCAATTTCTCTACATTGCAGGATAATGGTAGTATCTTACAGATAAATGCCGTGGATGATAGCGTGGCGTCCATGATAAAGGCTAAAAGGGGAACCCAATATGAATATCCTGTTGAAGAGGTGAAAAGTCCCATTCCTCTTGTTTATGACGGGCTTGAACTTTCAGAATCGGCAAAATGGATTCCTACAGGTGACATATACAATGGAGAAGTAGGGGAGATTCCGGATCAAGATAATTTTGTGTCAATGGATTTTGCTGAAAGGTGGCTTCCCATGTCATTATATACAGAGGCAACCGACATTAATATAGGCAATGCCACGGAGATATCGGATCAGTCATATATAAGTATTACGGAGTATTATCTAAATGATAATGGGACGGAGGTGTTGGATGAACGTAAAGATGATGGCACTCTGATATATGCCGTAAAAAGCATCAATTTGTCTGTTGATATTGATTTTAAATTTTGGATAAGCTATAATATCATATCGCCATGGGGCTGGACTAACGGGGTACGTTTCCGACTAGCTAAAATTGGCACGGATAAAAAGACATTGGAAACAATCAGTGAGGTATTCTATGAAACGTATTCCACCGGTCTTATAGAAAAAGAATATTCAGCACATCATGATATATTCTTAGCTAAAGGAGAGAAGCTTGTGCTCCTTTGCAAAGTGCAGTCAGGGAGGGAACAGTCTGGTCCTAACCTTGCTGCCCTTTATCCCGTGGATTCAAAAAGTCGTGTTACGATATCATGGAAAAACAGAATAAATCCTGTTGAGATGGATGTTGTAAATCCCAGCACGTTGCTCAACAGACTACTCAAAAGCATTAACGGGGGAAAAGACGGATTGACGGGGGTAATAGAAAGCATGGGTGACGGAAGGCTTGATAATTGTATGCTCTTGGCGGCTGAATCAGCTCGTAAGATTCCGGGAGCCAAAATATATACATCCTTCACCAAATTTGCAAGTTGGATGAGTTATGTGTTCGGATACGCTTATGACATATCCGGCAATACGATAACTTTCCGGCACAGAGGCAAATACTTCTCGGATGATGTTGTCAAAAAAATAGATGATTTATCCGATTACGAGATGAAGGTTAATTCCGCATTGGTGTATTCGCGCATACGGATAGGCTTTGACAAACAGGATTACGACACGGCTAATGGTAAGGATGAGTTTCGTTTTACGAATGAATATACCACAGGCGTGACCATGACGGACAATAGCCTTGAAATGATATCTCCATACCGTGCGGACGCATACGGCATAGAGTTCCTTGCTGACAAGATAGGTGAAGATACTACAGATAACGAAAGTGACACTGATTTATTTATGGTAGGGGTGAAATCTGATTCGTCTGGACTTAAGTATATATTGAACAGGGATTATTTTATGGGTGGCGTTCTCAGCCCTGACACAATGTTCAATGCCATGTTTTCTCCTTCTTCTATGGTTTTGGCCAATGAAGCATATATCGGTTCATCTGTTGAGATGCTTACTTTTGCGTCTTCAGATGGTAATAGTGATGTAGGTATTGATGGAATGGGGGAAAGCAGGGATATAATTCTTTCAAAAAGGATGTTTACTGTGGCGGAAGTAGAATTTGAAACTTCGGATGTAGAGCTTCCGGAAGATCTTACAGGAATTGTTGAATTTGAACATCAAGGCAAGGTTATACAGGGATATTATCAGCAGGCTGATTACAATTTTACAAAATCACAAAGTTCAAAGGTAACTTTGATTGTGAAAAATTCTAATTCTTTATAAAGATTCAATTTTTAATTATTATATTTGCAATGAAAGCTTGTGAAGTCGCAAGCTGCTAGAAACTAACGAAAAGACCATGATATCAATCGGAGATGTTTGCCCGTTATTCTTCAAACCGCTGAAATATAAATATTCAAATGCAGGATGTTTCAGACAAGTATTTTCCTTGTCAGACAACATTTTGCTGCAAATTTTCTGCGATAACGGTGAAATACCTTTGGCTTCTTTGAATGATAAGATTGGCAATATCTCCTCGTCAATAGCACTGCTCACTTATGATGTTAATGAAAGCGTTAAGATGTATTATGCCTCATTATCTCCTTCGGAGGGGATATATACAGTAACTATAGGCGATAAGGAATGTGAGGAATTCTGTGTGTGTGAGAATATAGGTGATTCTATATTGATTGAATATTCCCATAAGGATAATAATTCTGCATTTGATAATATATTCTGGATTGATGATGTTCAGCAGATATTTCAGTTCAGAATAATAGGAGGATTCAAACCGGATGGGGTGGATTTAAAAGTTGAGAACGAACAGTTCGTGAACCAGAAGCAGGAGATAATAGAAATGTATTCTCTTCCTTATAAGACATTTGATTTTGTATTTGGGACAAGTCGTGGTGTTCCGTATTATATAGCGGAGTTCATAAATAAGTTACTTTGCCTTTCTCACGTTAACATAGACGGTAATTTGTATGTACGGGAAGGGGATTCTGTCCCGGAAAAGCTGGATACAATAGGTAAAAAACAGATGTTTATATATAAAGTGACTTTACGCCCTAGAGAAAACGATATTGCTGGGATCGGAGGCAAAACTGAGATCGCAACTTCTTCTTCAGGTATAGCATTTTTGCTAACTAATCCTGAAGAGGACGATGTGTTAAAATACAAGAAGGCGCAAGCTGCTTTTGTTAATGAAAATTATGTGTAATCATGGCTAGAAATCATCCTATAAAGATATTGTGGTACGGTTCGGAAACGGATGCAGAAGGAAATCCGATTATACCGAAAATATCCCCATCATTTGAAAAGCGATTGGAAGGGTTGAATGAGGGTGAGATATACATACATAATGATGATAAGAATCCTTCTATTTACATAAGGACCAATAAAGACCGGGTTGTTGCCATATCGGGAAGTGCAAATATAGAGGAACTTTCCAAATACTTCCTTCGTAAAGATAAAGAAGATATCGCTAATGAGCTGATCACTTTTTTAAAAGGTCTTTTGATAGGTAAGAACGGTAGTGGAATTACTGTACTTGAGAACGGTATGTCACAGGCTGTTGTTGATTATCTGTATGTCAAGGTCAAAGCCGTTTTTGACGAGCTTGAAGTAAAGAAGAAGACGTATGTAGGTGGTGAGCAGGTGATTTCCCATGCAGGCATGAAATGCAACCGTGTGGATGAGTTGGATGATGTCTACCGTTGTTATTTCAAGGAAGAGGAAGACGGAATTGAGATAGAGAACCAGTTTACTCCGGGATCTCTCGCCATCGCACAGGAGTGCAATATCAAGACAGGCATTTCGCATCATGTCGGCAACCGCTATTACTGGCGGTTGGTTACAGCAGTAGGTGAGAATTATATAGACCTGTCCAAGACCGTGTGTGATCCTAATGTCGAGAACGATGTTCCGGTGGCAGGTGATGATATCGTGGGATTGGGCCATAAGACCGATATTACCCGACAGGCGGCGATAATTCTCTCTTCGGTGAACGAAGTATCTCCGTCCATCATCATGTATCAGGGTATTAATGATTTTACCTTGACTGGGAAAGATGTCATTTCTTTTGATTTTGACAAATCTACCGGCAAGGCCCGGATGAAGGTGTACGGAGATACGTATATTGGCGACAAGGACCGGACCACTTACATGGAATACACTCAGGATAAAGGTGTTGATATCAAGGGTATGTTCCATATCGAGCAGGGGTCTACCGGATGGCGTAACATGGAAGGCTTGCCGGATGAGATACAGGCGGCGGCAGATCTTGCCCAAGAGGCCAAGGATGCGATAGACAATGCGGCTGTCGGAAGTGTCAATCTGTTGCGCAATTCCGGATTTACGGGAGATTATGAGACAGAGGACCTGTCTGCCGCTACCGAGCTATCGGCGG
>OLRN01000417.1_pt1 | contig 35493 bp, 19 predicted proteins | sample 1673001 | NCBI WGS metagenome assembly OLRN01 (sample SAMEA3136745, study PRJEB25190) | human gut metagenome | biome: human gut; feature: human-associated habitat; material: faeces | place: Austria | collected 2013 | reverse complement strand
GCTGTCTTGCAATCGCCTCTGCCGCCTTGGATGTTGCGATGCCGATACCAAAACCGGCTCCGATGCCTGTCAATACTGCAATACCTGCTCCAATCATTTTCAGTTCCTACCTTTCGATCCGGCTGATCCGGATATGTTTTTTCGGACGTTTCATCCGTCTTATTTCATAATTACCATCAGCAGTGCAACAACGAAACCATAGATAGCGGTTGCCTCTGCCAGCGCACAGCCCAGCAGCAGCGCCTTGTTGATCGCACCGGCAGCCTCCGGCTGTCTTGCAATCGCCTCTGCCGCCTTGGATGTTGCGATGCCGATACCAAAACCTGCACCGATACCTGTCAATACTGCAATACCTGCTCCGATCATAGCGGAACGCTCCTTTCTGTGGCTGCCGAATTCAAGACTGCACCGCACAAGCCCTGTGCGGCATTGTCCTTATGCTCTCTGCAATTTCGGCACTTTTTCCTCTTCTTCGACTTCCATGCCCTCTGCCATGAACAGTGATGTCAGGAATACGAAAACGTATGCCTGGATCAGTCCATCGAACACATCGAAGTACATACTGAACACCATCGGCACGATCAGTCCGCAGACGTGTTTGATCAGCTGCATGACAACGAATGCACCCAGCACATTACCAAACAGTCGCATACACAGCGACAGCGGACGGATCGCAAGCTCCATCACATTCAGCGGCGTCAAAAGCGCCATCGGCTTGGTAAAGGATTTCAAGAAACCCTTGATACCGCCCTGCGCCCGGAATGTGGAGACCTCGATCAGTACGATGCTCATGACTGCGAGCGCCACCGTGACATTGATGTCCTTCGTGGGCGGTTTCATGCCGAAACCGAACATACCGATCATATTGGCGATACCCAGATAGATAATCACCGTGCTGAGGTACGGTACATAGCGCTTTCCGGCTTTGCCCATGTTGCCCACAAAGAAATCGGTGAGCCATGTGACTGCCATTTCCAGGAACGCCTGCCGTTTTCCGGGAACGATCTTGAGATCTCGTGTCAAAATCAGTACCAGCACCATGATGATCGCCATAATGAACCAGGTCATCACAACAGACTCGCTGATGTGGATCGGTCCGAGCAGCGGCACATCAAAGGGACTCTCCCAGAGGATCTTGTTTTGCAGCTGTTCCTGCAGTTCTTCACCCATTGCATCCACCACCTTTTCCTGTTCCGTTTTCCGGCATCTGAAAAAGGAACTTTTCTGCGGAATTCCGCAGGTTTTCCTCTCTTTTCCAATCTGCCGGAAATGCGGAAAATCAACAGTGTGTTTAGCACCGTTTTCTTTATTATAGGACGATTTTTTCAAAAAGTCAATCTATTTTCATGACGATTTCCGCTTGTTTCTTTTCTACTTTTGTTGCACATTTCACAAATCAGCGACACTTTTCAGAAAAATGATAAGTATTCGTCTCCCCGGACTGCCGATTTTTAAGCAGAAACGTATTTTTACAATGTATTTTGCCGGAATTTCCGCCGATTCCAGCAGTTTTCACAAATTTTACTTTGCGAAACCTTTTTTTCTTGTGCCAGCAAAAAAGCGCCGTATCTGCATTCACAGACACGGCGTTTTTTCAGCTTATTTTACATATTACAGGGCAAAGCCCCGCTGTCTTTTTACAGGAAAGTCACCTGTTGTTTAAGCAATATCGTTGTTCGGCAGAGCCACGATCAGACGAACCAGGAACTTCACCAGAATCACAGAGTCGGTGCCGTCCACAGCGCCGTCTGCATTCACGTCTGCATTTGCACGCTGTGCATCGTTTGCGCTGACCTGTCCGGAAAGGATCTTGTTCAGCAGAACGACGTCGCAGATGTTGATGCTGCCGTCCTGGTTCACATCGCCGAAGATGGTAGCCGGACGAATGTCGTTGGAGATGAATGTGATCGTTGTGGTAGTTGTTGTTGTTGTCGTGGTTGTAGTGGTAGTCGTTGCCGTGGTGGTTGTTGTAGTGGTAGTGGTTGTTGCAGATGTTGTCGTAGTTGTCTCTGTGGTTGCAGTGGTAGGTGCAGGAGTTGTAGTAGTGGATTCCACATTAGTCGTAGAAGTTGTGGTTTCCGGAGTGGTGGTTGTAGATGCAGTAGTTGTCGTGGTAGGCTCCGGTGTGGTAGTGGTAGTGGTAGTGGTGGTGGTAGTCGTTGTTGTAGTTGTAGTAGTTGTAGTAGTGGTAGTTGTGGTTGCAGATGTTGTCGTAGTTGTCGGCTGTTCGCTTGTGGTAGTTACGATCGGACCTTCGTGACCAGTACCGGAAATGGTGAATACTACCTTGACTTCCTGGGTAATGGTTGTCTTGCCCGGCAGATCCTTGATCTTGGTGGACCAGTCATCGTGCAGGTACAGACGTGTTACGCCGGCAGAGCCTTCTTCATAGTAGCGTGTGTTGATGGACTTTGCGCCAACGGTGTAATCTGCCAGCTTTTCGCCGTCGATCCATACTTCATCCAGAGAAACCTTGAGGTCTTCGAATGTATCAGTGGTGAAGTTTTCGGTTTCGCCGTCCGGAGCGATCACAACTGCCAGGAACTGTACGGTATTCGTACCGCCGCCTCCGGTAACATCCCAGGAAACGGTATAAGTGCCGTCGCCGGTGATGGGTGTGATTGCTGCGCCTTCGTTTTCGCCGGCAGTCCAGTTCTGGTCTGCGCCCAGGCCGCCGATGAAGTATGCCTTACCGATTGCGTCACCCTCCGGTACGCTGGATGTGACAGTGGTAGTGGAGGTTTCAGAAGTGGTTGTTGCGGTGGTGGTCTGTGTGGTCTCGGTGGTCTGGCCCGGATTGTCGTCTACATAGAAGTAGTCATCGAAGATCACGGTAACAGAGCTCATATCGACGGTTACCTTGTCACCGGTTGCGCCGGACCATGTCCACCAGTTCTGGAGCTTCAGATAATCCATCTCCAGAGTACCAGTCACACTGCTGGTAACATTGCCGTCGTCGTCCTTTTCCAGAACATATTCGTGAGAACCTACGGGAACATCAAAGGTAGAAGTGGTTTCCTTCGGTCCGATGCTGTTGTCCAGGTATGCCCACTGGCTTTCGCCGTTTTCATCAGTCACGTTAAAGCTCATGTTGATGTCGCCGCTGCACTCGGAGGAGTTCTTTGCAGAGGTCATCTTATAATCTACGACAACAGAGCTTACGTGTACGCCCAGTTCCTTGTACGGCTTCAGATCCACATTCAGATATGGCTTGCCGTCCTTATCGGTTTCGGTGATGTCGCTTGCCTGGAATGTGACACGGTCGGTCTTCTGCTTGCCCGGATCTACATTTCCGCCGCTTGCAATGTCGGTGAAGATGCTCTTCAGGCTTTCGTCATACCAGCTCATGTTCTTGCGGCTGAACAGGCAGATCGTGCCGGAGTCGGAGTCATCCCATGCGATAGGGCAAATGCCGTCCATCTTATATGCAGTGGAAGTAACAGTCTGATAGAACTTCTGAATGGACTCTTCGTCCTTGTTGTAGGCAGTCTTGTTCACGCCGTACTTGTCAGCGTTGCAGACACCGTATTCGCCGATGACAACGCCGTAGCCGTTATCGGTGAACTTAGACTTCAGTTCGCCGAAGTCCTTTTCTACCTTGGTCAGATCTGCGGCAGTACCCCATGTCTCCCGGTGACCCCAGGAAGAAGTGGTGTCAGCTACGCAGAAGGTAGACGGTTCATAATAGTGTACGGAAACTGCCAGCATATTGGAGTCGTCCTTCGGCATGGAGAAGCTGCTGGACAGTGCCTTTGCGGTGTTGTTGTTGTCTGCCGGGCAGATCAGCAGGCGATCCTTGTTGTTGCCGCCGGTTGCACGGACGGTATCTACAAATGCCTGGTTATAGGTCATGGCATCGCTGGTAGAGAAGTTGACTTCGTTCATGCCCTCGAATACCAGATGCTCGTCATAGCCCTCGAAATAAGTAGCAATCTGTGTCCACAGCTTTTCAAAGGTACCGATCTTGGAGGTATCCTTTTCCCAGTCCTCGTCGTGGTGGGTGTTGATGACTGCATACATATCGTTGTCGATGCAGTAGTCTACCACTTCCTTGACTCTTGCCAGGTACGCATCGCCTACCGTGCCGTCAAAGCTGTTCATATTTGCTGCGCCGGACTTTCCGGTCATATCCCACCAGGTGACAGGGATACGGACGGTGTTGAAGCCAGCCTTCTTGACTTCCTTAATCATGTTCTCCGTGGTAACCACGTTGCCCCAGGCGGTCTCGATCTTGCTGGGTGTCAGAGAGCTGTCCCAGGTGTTGGTGGAATCCAGGGCGTTGCCCAGGTTCCAGCCCAGACCCATATCCTCGACCAGTTCCACAGCGGTCTTGTCTGCTGCGGATGCAACAGAAGTACCCAGAGACAGTGCAGTGGTCATGGACAGCCCGATTGCTGCAGCCGTCATGGTGCTGAGCAGTTTCTTCATAAACTTCATGTTATCGAACTCCTTCGTTTTTCGTGCGGCGCAGCCGACAGCCCTCTGCTGCCGCTGCGGCATCACCTTATCCACCTCATTCTACCACCTTTTGTGCAAGCTGTCAAGAGATTTTCGCCAATCACAGGGGTGGTTTTAGTGCAAACCGTCAAAATGCACAAATCGTGTTTCATAGAATTGTACAGAATGTTTATGTGCCGCCGGGCGCTTTCCCATAAAAAATCACCCCGGAAACCGGAAAACCGGCTTTCGGGGTGAAGTGCTGTTTTGTCAGCGGCTGCACAGATCGTGCAAACGCAGCGTCTTAGTCGTGTGCATTGCCCAGGAATGCAGCGCCGATGATGCCGGCATCGTTGCCCAGCTGGGCGATCACGATCTCGGTATTCTTTGCGGAGTCACGGGTGTAGACTTCCTTCTTGACAATTTCCTTCATGGGAACCAGCAGCGGATCGCCCTCGTTGCAGACGCCGCCGCCGATGCACAGGATGTCCGGCTGGAAGATGTTGATGGTGTTGGTGATGCCGGCTGCCAGGTACTTGATGTAGTCGTCTACTACCTGCTTTGCAGTTGCATCGCCGGCACGCATATAGTTGAATGCAGTCCGTGCGGAAATGCGCTCTTCGTCCTTCATCGCACTGTCCGGATTTGCTGCCAGCGCCTCCTTGGTCATGCGCACCAGACCGGTAGCAGAAGAGTATACCTCAAAGCAGCCCTTTCTGCCGCAGGTACACTGCGGACCGTCTACAGAGATCACGGTGTGACCCACCTCTGCGCCGCCGAAGTTGGAGCCGCTGTAGATCTTGCCGTCGATCACAATACCAGCGCCTACGCCGGTACCCAGGGTGATGCAGACTGCATTCTTTGCGCCCTTTGCTGCGCCGGCAACATATTCACCATATGCGGCAGCGTTGGCGTCGTTTTCGATAAAGGTGGGCTTGCCCAGGGCAGTTTCCAGGTACTTTACCATAGGGGTGTTGTGGAATCCCAGGTTGTTGGAATATTCGATCACGCCGGTGGCGCTGTTTGCAACGCCCGGTGTGCCGACGCCGATCCACTCGATGTCAGCCATGGTCAGACCAGCCTGTTCTGCTGCCTCCTTGGAAACCTTCGCCATATCTGCGGCGATCTCCTCTTCCGGACGGGGCAGGTTTGTCTTGACGCTTGCCTTTGCCAGGATCTCATAGCTCTCGTTGACCACGCCGGCAACAATGTTTGTGCCGCCCAGGTCGATACCAATGTAATACTTCATTTCGTTTCCTCCTAAATATTCAAATCCATTGTATGGAATTGTTAACCTAACTTTTCTTCCACGCCGGTGACGATATACCGGAATCCGCTGCCCTTTACGCTGTATGCGCCCAGACCGGCAGGCAGCAGGACGCTGTCACCCTTTTTCATGGGATAGCTGCCGGATGCTGTTTCCAGCACCGCCTCGCCGTCCAACGCCAGCAGGTGGCGGAACGTCTCTGTTCCCACGGTGAAATGCACTTTGCCGGAAACCTCTACCACGTCCGAGATAAAGTACTTGCAGGACTCCAGCCGGCGGACACTGCCGCCGTCAACCGGCTGTGCCGGATACTGGGCGGTCGGTGCGATGGGGCTGAGGTTCGTCACATCCAGCGCCTTTTCGATATGCAGCGGACGCAGCTTGCCGTCTGCGCCACGTCTGCCATAGTCATAGACCCGATAGGTGGTGTTGGAGTTCTGCTGGATCTCCGCCAGCAGGATGCCTGCGCCGATGGCGTGGAGCGTGCCGGACGGGATAAAGTACAGCTCGCCCGGCTTGACCTCTACCCGGTTCAGGATCTCGGTCAGGGTCTGCTCCTGAATGCGCTTTGCAAACTCCTCTTTGGAGACCGCACGGTTCAGCCCGTAATACAGCGCAGCGCCCGGTGCAGCATCCATGATATACCACATTTCCGTCTTGCCCGGCTCGCCCTCTACCCGCATGGCATAGTCGTCATCCGGATGCACCTGGATGGACAGGTCCTGCTTGGCGTCGATCAGCTTAATCAGTACCGGAACGGTGGTGCAGCCGGCGCAGTTTGTGCCGAGAAAACCGGTACCGTGTTCGTCCAGGTATTCCCGGAGGTTCTTTCCGGCATCTGCCCCGGTGGTCAGAATGCTGCTGCCGTCCTTATGGCAGGCAAGCTCCCAGCTTTCAGCGATCTTGTCGGCATCGCTTTTCTTGCCGTATTCTTCCCGCAGGCGGTTTCCGCCCCAGAGATAGTCCTTGCAGATCCCCTGCAAAAAAATCGGTTCTGTCATAATGGTTCCTTTCTAAAATTCCTGCAGTCCGAACTGTTTCCGGAATTCGTCCATGCTGCCGGCATAGACGTTCAGATCAATATGGGTCTGATAGCCGTCATAGCCCTGCAGTTCTCCGTCGTCCGTATACTGCCAGAATGTCCAGTCGAAATAAGGTTTATAATAATAGTTGCTGATCCAGATGGGATACTCGTCCGCAAAGCTTTTGATATAGGTGCGGTAGGTGTTGGGGGCTGCATAGAGAATGGGCTTTACCCCGTAGTGTTCTTCCAGCAGCTCCAGCATTTCCCGGATATTCTCCTTTGCAGTATCTGTATCCGGCATCACGCCGCCCAGGGACTCATAGAGTTCCACGTCGATCACCGGCGGCAGGGTGTTTTCCGTCACCGGGACGGTCTGGATGAAGTTTTCCGCCTGCGCCCTGCCGCTGTCCTCGAACCGGAAAAAGTGGTATGCGCCCACATAGATCTGCGCCGACTGCGCCGTTTCCCAGTTCTGGGCGAACTGGCTGTCGTTGTGGTCGATGCCCTCGGTGGCTTTGATAAAGCAGAAGTCCACGCCCTGGGATGCCAGCACGTCCCAGTCGATGTTCCCCTGGTAGTAGGACAGATCGACTCCTCGCACCGGATAATCCTGCTTGCTGGGTACATCTGCCGCCTGCCGTCCGGTACTGGTGAGATAGATGTGCAGCAGCCGTCTGCCGCCCACAAAGGCGAACACCAGCCCCGCAAGCACCAGCAGGGTCATGATCCAGCGGAAAATGTATTTTCCGTAATGTTTTCTTCTCACGAGGCAATATCACCCATTACAATGCCACGTCCATCGGTGCAGAAATAAACTCTGCCGTAGACATTGCTGTCCCCGGTGATGTACTTGGGGTTCAGATTGCCGAACTTGTGCTGGTCATCGTTGATCCGGAGCCAAGTCTTGCCCTTGTCCTCGGATTTATAGATGCCATAGCCGTTTTCGCCGTCATCGCCCTCTGCGTAAATCACCGGATAGCTGTTGTCCTTTTTACCTTTTCCGAAACCAATGCTGTCTACCGTGGGCAGGGTCTTTACGGTCTGGAAGCTTTCGCCGCCGTCCTCGGTGTACATAATCATGGTGCTGCTGGAGATCCAGACGTTGCCCTCCTGTCCGAACACGGTCACCGGCTCTGCAGCATCTGCCACCATCTGCCCGGTGGACTCGAAGGTCACGCCGCCGTCCTTGGACACGTAGAACAGTCCGTCACAGGTGGCGTAGAACACCTTGGGGTTCACCCGGTCTGCGGCGATCTTGGCGTTAAAGCCCAGACCCTCTACATAATACCAGGTCTCTCCCAGGTCAGTGGTCACATAGGGCTTTCCGGAGACGCTGTTCGGCACCCAGATGGTGGAGCTGCCGTCTGCGGACATTGCCACCTGTCCCCCGGTCGCCGGGTCGGGCTTATGCTTTACGGTCTCCCAGGTTGCGCCGCCGTCTGTGGTGAAATTGATGGTGGTGGTCTTTTCCTCGCTGAGGTATACCGCCGTGTTGGGATTCTGGAACGCCACGTCCAGATCGGTGGGCTTGCCGTTCTTCATAAAGTGGGCATCGTCCGGGCATTTCGTCACGTCCTCATGGGCAAAACCGGTCAGATCTCCCATGATGGAATACAGCTGGGGCGAATTGTCCTTGCTGGGCGGTGCCAGCATCTTGAACACTGCCGTTTCTTCCAGCCCGTAAGCATCAAAGGCAATGGTCACCGGCTCTGTGCCGATCTTGGTCATATTCTCCGTGGAATAGATGGTCGCACCGGTGCCGTACATCACTTCATCCGAATTGAACGGGTTGATGTTCACATCTGCCACCCACCAGCCGGTTTTCGCCTGGTTCTCGCCTCTGCCCCAGTCCAGCCACGCCGCCCGGGAGGTGTCCATCTGGTAGTTGTTTTCCTTGGTATTTAAGTTGAACAGACCGCTCCAGGTCTTGCCGCCGTCTGTGGTATAGTACAGGTTGTCACCGTTGTCCGACCACCAGCCCAGGGTGGAGACCACCACGGCATCCGGGTTCTGGGCATCTACCGAGATGCCGCCGAATCCACCCTGTCTACCGTCGCCCAGGTCAGGCGTGATGTCCGTGAAACTGTCTGCCTTGGTATCGTACACACAGACTGCGCCGGCAGTGGGAGACAGGTTCGGACCGCAGTTGTCGGAATATGCCAGATACAGCTTGCCGTCCGCAGAAAACGATGCGTGCAGGGGATACATTCCCGGTTCGTTTGCCGCCAGCGCCGTCCAGCTTTCGCCGCCGTCTGTACTTTTATAGATACAGGTGCCGTCTGTCATGGCTGCACCCACGTACATATCTGTCGAAGTCGGGTCAAATGTCACCCAGAGAATGCCGATGCTGTTGCTCTCCTGCTTATAGTTGCCCTTTACCGGGAACGAAGTGACCTCTTCCCAGTTCTTGCCGTAGTCAGAGGTTTTCCACAGACCGCTGTCACGGCTGCCGAACCAGACCTCCTTGTTGTCGTTGGGATTGACGCACATCCGCTCGCCGCAGCCACGTCCGGACTGGTTGCCGCCGCAGCTGAACGGCGCATCAAAGCGTGTCCAGGTCTCGCCGTAGTCGTCCGAGGCAAACAGCGCCGCATCGTCACTCATATAAGTACCGCCGGCAAAATACACCCGGTTCGGTTCTACCGGGTCGGTCGCCATGCTTTCGATGCCGATATAGCCCCACTCGTCTGCGCCCAGAAAATCGGTGAGCGGCACCCAGTCGGTGTCCTTTTTCCGGCGGTACAGTCCGCCGATATCGGTACGGGCATAGACCAGACCCTCTTCCTTGGGGTTATACTCCATGCCGGTGACATAACCGCCGCCGCCGATGGCAACATTGCTCCAGGTATAAGTTTGGGCGCTGCCCGAAGTACAGCCGGTGCCGATGCCGCAGAGCATGGCGCCGCTCAGCAATACTGCCGTAAGCCGTCCTCGCTTTTTCATGTGTGTGTCCTCCGTATTCCATTGCAGGGAGACTGCAAAAATTTCCTACTTTCTATAATAACCGAAAACGGCGGATTAGTCAATATCTCTTTTCAATTTTTAAGGTGCAAATTAAAAAACGATTATTATCTAAATTGAATGAAATTCGACAAAAAATCATATTGACAAATGTTTTTCCTTGTTTTATAATAAAAATATACAATTTAACCATATTATTAAACACAGAAACGCAATTACGTGTCCTCATGGCATGAATAGAGTTGCAGCAAAGCCATCCTATTCAGAGTTTACTTTAATATACAAAAAATATTCACCTTATTACAGCTGACCATCGCCGAAATCCTGTATCATAATACTATGTTTTCAAAGGAGGTTATCTATATGAAAAAGAAACATTTTGCTGTTTTAACCTTTGCCCTTTGTTTTTCCCTTCTTTCAACTGCTTGTGGAACATCGAAAAACAGCACTGAATCCACGCAGACACAAAAGGGACTTGTCCTTACAGTCTCCAGCACAGCCGATTTTGTCGATCAAGCCACAACTTTACAAGAGCTAATCGACTCTTCAGACATTGTTGCAAAAGTTAACGTCCAAAAAGTTGATTCCTGTGTTTACAAAGGCACTGATTCTGTTGTTACTTCTATTACCCCAGAAATTTTGGAGATATATAAAGGCACCTATAATGGCGAGACTTTCGATATGTACGGTGGGTATATTAGCTACGCAGAGTATCAAAACGCACCCATTTTTCAAGAGAACGATGACGCTCTGCCTTTCGATACATCAAGTTATTCTGAATCTGAAATCAATAACGCACAACTTTACTGGGACTGGTGCAACGTATATATTCCAAGCGCCGGAGACACACTTCTTTACTTCGGCAAAGTAAGTGACAACAACAACTTTTTCCTTACGAATGCTTATCAAGGACTATTTCATTTAGAAGATGGGAACTGGACAAATCAGGCTTTAATCACTGGTTCGCAAACACAGCAAGAACCACTCGTCACAGACCTGTTGAACATTTCCGGTTCGTCTGCTGTGGAATCCCCTCAAACCGGAATATCAAAAACAATTGATGCAATTACGTACACCTATCCCGGCAGCGATTACGATACTATGATTTCCATTCCAGAAAGCGCACTCACAGAAGCAATACAAAAAAATATTTCTGATGCAGAATAACAGCAAGAGCGGCAATGCAGCGACATTGTCGCTCTGTTTATTTATCCCCACACCACCGGCAAAGGCGTATCTGCATGGTCACCGATGTGCTTTTCCATCCAGACCATGTGATACCACCGCCCGAACTTATAGCCGCACTGATGGAATTCGCCCACCATCCGGTAGCCCAGCTTTTCGTGGAACCGGATGCTGTCCCGTGTCAGATAGGGGTCGCTTTCGCCCATAGGGCAGGCGATGCAGGCGTTCATATTGAGGAAATGCCGCCGCCGCAGTTCCTGTTCCAGGGCATCGTGGAGCAGTCTGCCGATGCCACGGCGTTTCTGGTGCTGTTCCACATAGATGGAAGTCTCCACCGACCAGTCATAGGCAGCACGGTCGTGAAATTTTCCGGCGTAGGCATAGCCCACCGGCACGCCGTCCTGCTCTGCCACCAGATAGGGGTATTTTTTTAAGGTATCCGCAATGCGGCAGGCAAATTCCGTCTCGGTGGGAATGTCGTATTCAAAGGTGATGGCGGTCTGTGCCACATAGGGCGCATAAATGGCAAGCAGTGCCGGGGCATCTGCCGGAACTGCCGGGCGTATCTGTATGGACATGATGAGTCCTCCTTTGGTGATTCTCTGTCTAGGGTACACCTTTTGAGACGGATTGTCAAGACTTTTGGCGCAAAACAGCCCCCAGCGGTGCAAATTCCGCTGAGGGCTGTTTTATTATGTGAAATTGCTTACACTTTCAAAGAAATGCGTTTTAGTTCTTCATCTCGAAGTGTTCGCCCAGGATATCCTTGTTTGCGTCCAGAATCGGCTGGATGCACTCTGCCACGAATTCCTCGGTCTGCTGTTCGCTGCGGCCGGTAAAATTCTCCGGTTTCAGAATCTTGTCCAGGTCTTCCTTGGTAATCATGAACGCCGGGTCTGCCAGGAGCATATCGCACAGGTCGTTATCCAGACCCTCTTCCTTGACGTGCTTGCCGGCAACCATGGAATAGGTGCGGATCTTCTCATGGAGTTCCTGGCGGTTGCCGCCTTTTTCCACTGCGTCCATCATGATGTTTTCGGTTGCCATAAACGGCAGTTCACGCATGATGCGCTGACGAATCATCTTCGGATAAACCACCAGACCGTCGGTGACGTTCAGCATGATGTTCAGAATCGCATCCACTGCCAGGAATGCCTCCGGAACAGAAACACGCTTGTTTGCGGAGTCATCCAGAGTACGTTCAAACCACTGGGTACCTGCGGTGAATGCCGGGTTCAGACTGTCGATCATCACGTAGCGTGCCAGAGAAGTGATACGCTCACAGCGCATGGGGTTGCGCTTGTATGCCATTGCAGAAGAGCCGATCTGGGTCTTTTCAAACGGCTCTTCCATCTCCTTGAAGCTCTGGAGCAGACGCATATCGTTGGAGAACTTGCTGCAGGACTGTGCAATACCGCTGAGGGTTGCCAGAATCTGAGAGTCGATCTTTCTGGAATAGGTCTGACCGGAAACCGGAACGACACCGTCAAAGCCCATTTCCTTGGCGATCTTCGCCTCCAGCTCCTTGACCTTATCGGTATCACCCTTGAACAGCTCCATAAAGGATGCCTGTGTGCCGGTAGTACCCTTGGAACCCAGCAGCTTCAGATTTGCAATACGGTATTCCAGTTCGTTGAAGTCCATGAGCAGCTCGTTCATCCACAGGGTAGCACGCTTGCCCACTGTGGTCAGCTGTGCCGGCTGGAGGTGGGTATATGCCAGCGCCGGCATTGCCTTGTATTCCAGGGCAAAACGGGACAGGTTCGCCAGAACATTAATCATCTTCCGGCGCACGATCTCCAGCGCATCACGCATGATGATGATGTCGGTGTTGTCGCCCACATAGCAGGAAGTTGCACCCAAGTGGATGATGCCGGCAGCCTTCGGGCATACCTGACCGTAAGCGTACACGTGGGACATGACATCGTGGCGGCGGCGCTTTTCCTCTGCCTCGGCAACGTCATAGTCGATGTTGTCGATGTTTGCCTCCAGTTCGTCCACCTGCTCCTGTGTCACCGGCAGACCCAGCTCCATCTCTGCACGAGCCAGAGCCACCCAGAGACGGCGCCAGGTGGAAAACTTCTTGTCTGCGGAGAAAACGTGCTGCATCTCTTCGCTGGCATAGCGGGTGCAGAACGGACTTTCATAACTTGTGGTATTACGCATATTTTTGTACCTCTTTCTTTTGGAATCCGTTGACGGAATCGTTTCTTGTTCTATTATAGCATATTTCGGCAGGATTGGCAAGAGGGCGAAAAAACCGCCCCGACAGGAATGCCCTGCCGAGACGGTCTTTCACGATGCTGGAGACAACTCACACGGAAAATGTGTGCCTTATCCGGTCGTTACGTTTTACTTTTTTCTGCGCTTTTTGCCTGTCACGAGCGCTGCAGCCAGTGCAGCGCCTGCCGGGATCAGAAGTGCCGGAAGTGCCTCGCCGGTCTTTGGCGTTGAGGAGACTCTTGTGCTGCCGGAGGACGAACCGGAACTGCTGCCGCTGCTGTTGCTGCGGGTAGTGGTCGTCGTCTGGCTGCTGCCGGCAGTGGTGGATGCAGAATCACTGCTGTCCGTGCCGGTGCCGTCGGTTGTCACCAGGGTTGCCGTTGTGGTCGGCGTATGCTCTCCATTTCCGGCGGTGGTGTTTCTCTCGGTCGTGGTCTCTTCGGCTGTGGTTGTCGTAGTCGTTGTGGTGGTAGTTCCTTCGGTTTCAGAAGTGGTCGTCTCTGTGCCGATGTACTCATCCACCATGACGATCGCCTTTGTGTCTGCACTATATGCGGTGCTTACGATCTGCCATGTACCGTCCTCCTGGACGACAGGTGCGCCGTTCTCATCGACGGCAACTGTCAGCAGCAGCAGATCGCCGTTTTCATCCAGCTGGAAGTAGATCGGCTCTGCAATTGCGTAGTCTGCCGGAGCGAGGACTTCGGTCAAGCAGTACGGTACGCCTGTTTCGATGTTGGCAAAGACGTGAGACACGCCCTCTTCCGATACCCACTGGTCGATGACATTGCCCGACTGGTCTGTGATCGTCAGCGTTGCGCCGCCGATCTCCTTGCCGCCTGCGTCACACTTGCGGATGAGATAGCCGTTCGGACGTTCTGTGGTAACGGTGGTGGTTTCTGTTGTTTCTGTGGTCGTTTCTTCGGTTGTGGTCTCTTCGGTAGTCGTATCTTCTGTTTCAGAGGTTGTTGTGATTACTGTGGTTGTGGTCGTTGTTGCTGCGGTCGTAGTGCTTGTTTCCGTTCCGGTCTCCGATACGGTGGTCGTCTCGGTCGGTGCTGTGGTATCCGTCTCCGTTTCCGTTGCAGAAACAGTCGTGGTATCGGCGCTGACAGATGTTGTCGTCTCAGAACCGGTTTCCGAAGTGCTTTCCGACGATGTGCTTACCGCAGAGGTAGTTGTTCCGCTGGTGGTGGTATTGGTCGGACCTGCACTGGATTCTGTAGAACCTGTGGTTGATGTGACAGTACCCGACGCACTGCCGGATGTGGTCACTGTTGTGCCGCTGGTCGTGGTGTTGGTGGGTCCGGCGCTGGTTTGTGTTGCACTAGTGGAAGATACTGTTGCACTGCTGGTGACAGTGACAGTGTCGGTATTGGTCTGGGTTGTAGCGGATGTAGAAGATTCGGTGACAACGGTAACAGACGATACAGTTGTACCGGATACGGTTGCCGTAGTATTGCTTGCGGATACGGTCGAGGTTGCCGTAGTATTGCTTGCGGATACGGTCGAGGTTTCCGTTGTCTGCGTGCCGGATGCAGATTCCGAAGAGGAACTGCTGCCGGATGTCACGCTGCTGGATACCGATGTGGTTTTTGTTGTAACTGTTGTCTCAGACGAACTGCTGGTTTCCGAGCTGGAGGATGTCACCTTTTTCAGTGCATCGAACATGGTGATAAGACCGGTTGCCTCATCGTATTTGTTCGTCTTGCTCTCACCGACTTCTACGTTCTGTACCTTGCCTTCCACCACTTCAAATGTGATCTTGGTGGTCAGTTCATAGCCGTCCGGTGCAATCGTTTCTTCCAGGGTATACTTGCCGTCCGGGAGCTGTTTCAGCAGAATTGCCTTGTCGCCGGATGTCCAGGTGATGACCTTGGAGCCAGCTTCATTGCCTTCGATCTTGCCGTTTTCTGCGGTTACATGGGACAGGTCTGCGCTGCCCTCATAGGTCAGTTTCATACCTGCGCCGGGCAGTTCCTGTGCAGCGTCTCCATTCTCGCCCATCTTTACAATGGATACTTCGGACGGTGCGTCCTTCATAATCACTGCGTTGGCAGATTCGCCCTCTTCCAGGCCCTCACGCTTTGTCACGTTTCCGTGTTCGTCCACCGTAAAGGTCATGGTCTCGGTCTTTCTGGTAAAGCCGTCCGGTGCAGTAACCTCTTCCAGGGTGTATGTGCCTGCCGGCAGATTTGCCAGTGTGACACCGCCCTTGGCTGCGTCAGAAGTCCATGTGATGGTGTTGTCCTTAACCTGGATCGCAGCCACGCTGTCATCGCCGTAAGAGGCTTTTACCTTGGAAAGGTCTGCATCCTTCGGTGCGATCAGTTTCAGTTCTGCGCCGTCCAGTTCCTCTGTACCGTTGATGCTCTGCTTGCCGATCGTAACGCCGGGTTTCAGTGCATCGAACATGGTGATAAGACCGGTTGCCTCATCGTATTTGTTCGTCTTGCTCTCACCGACTTCTACGTTCTGTACCTTGCCTTCCACCACTTCAAATGTGATCTTGGTGGTCAGTTCATAGCCGTCCGGTGCAATCGTTTCTTCCAGGGTATACTTGCCGTCCGGGAGCTGTTTCAGCAGAATTGCCTTGTCGCCGGATGTCCAGGTGATGACCTTGGAGCCAGTCGCATTGCCTTCGATCTTGCCGTTTTCTGCGGTTACATGAGACAGATCTGCGCCGCCCTCATAGGTCAGTTTCATATCTGCACCGGGCAGTTCCTGTGCAGCATCTCCGTCCTTGCCCACCTTTACGATGGACACTTCGGATGGTGCATCTTCCATAACAACAGTCTTATCATCCTTTTTCGTCAGATTGTTTACGGTTTCGACCTTGCCGTCTGCGCCGACCACAAAGGTCATGGTCTCAGTCTTTTTGGTAAAGCCGTCCGGAGCAGTGATCTCTTCCAGGGTGTATGTGCCTGCCGGAAGATCGGTCAGTTCTACGCTGCCCTTTGTGCCGTCGGATGTCCAGCTAATGGTTTTGCCGTCATTTGCGATGCCGTCCGTAGACTTGTCGCCGTAAGCATAACCCACCTTGGACAGGTCAACGCCGTCCGGTGCAGTCAGTTTCAGTTCTGCGCCGGTGAGTTCTTCGCCGCCGCCGACTGCCTGCTTACTAACAGAAACCGTTTTCTTGATGCTGTCCTTCATGACGATTTCATTATCGGAAACGTCATATTCCTCAGAAACGGCGGAAGTCTGTGTTACCTGACCATTCTTTATGGTAAAGGTGAAGCTTGTGCTTACCTTATTGTAGCCGTCCGGTGCAGCGACTTCTTCCATGATATATTCGCCGTCCGGCAGACCGATGATGTCAGTCTTGTTTTTGCCGTCTGAAACAAAGGTGATGGTATCGGATGTCTGCGTATACTTGCCGTAATCGGCGTTGTCCTCCAGGGAGTCTGCCTTTGTCAGCGAAGTTTCTCCACGCTTGACCTCCAGCACATCTGCGTTCAGACTGCCGTCTGTCCGGGTGATCTTGATGATTGCGCCTGCCAGTTCTGCGGAATCTGCAATGTCCTGCTTGTCCACGCTGATCTGCGAACGGTTGATAGCGGTAACCTTATTTGCCGCAAAAATACAGTTATTATTTTCAATCGGGCTGCCGTCCGGATGATTGGCAACCACATAGCCGCTTTCATCTACGCTGAATGTCACGCTCAGCGGTGCGTAGCCCTTAACTGCAGTCTCTGTCAGAGTGTATTCACCCTTTGCCAGATTTGCAATGGTTTCCGGTGCTGTCAAGGTCTTGGAAAAACCGCCAGGGCCTGTCAGCGTAAACTCACAGTTTGCCATTTCCCTGCCGTCTACATCTACCTTTGCAAATGAAATCTCTACATCGCTCTGGTACGCATCGGTGATGGTCTTATCGCCCGGAATGCCGGCATCTATGGTAACCATGTTGCCGTTGGAATAGCTTGCGACAAAGGTCTTTTTGCCGACTTCTGTCGTGCCGCCGTCCGGAACTATTGTGTCTCCGTCCTTGTCCAGCTCAAAGACGTAGTAGGTCTTGCTGCTGTCCAGTCCCTCAAAGGTGACGGACTTACTGCCGTTGTCGCCGGCAGTAATGTTGATGTCTTTCTTTTCAACCAGCTGATAGCTCTCGTCTGCATTCTGCGTATACAGTCCCACCTGGATTGCATGGTCAACTGCCGGTTTGCCGTCCTCGGTAGCGATCTTGGTTACCTTGATCCTTGTGGGATTTTCGGTGGCATTGGTGATGACCGCATCCGCACTGGGTGCATCCTTGGTCAGCAGAATTGACTGCTCACCGCAGCCATTATAGGAAACGTAGAACGTCATATCTGTTTTCGTAGTGGGATCCTTGAAATCTGTTACGACGCTCTGGACAAAGGATTTCCCTGCGCCGACACGCTCTTTGCCGTTCATCTCAAAGATGTAATACTCGGTATCAGCGTCCAGACCGTCAAAGGTCACGCTAGAGCCAGCACTAACAGTTTTTGCATCAATCTGTGTATAGGTGTCGCCGTTCTTGGTGAACAGTCCCACAGAGAATGCGGGTGTGCTCTTGACATCATCTGCGATCAGCACCTTGCTGACGGTGATGCTGTAGTTGTTCACTTCGGTGTTGGTGATCTCAGTTTTGCCGTCTGCCTGTACTGCCGCCGGTGCTGCCGGTTCGGAGGTATAGCGGATACCGCTGTCTGAGGTGTATTTTGCAAAGTCTGTATCTGCCAGAACGCCGTTGGCATTGGTTTCCAGCACGTAGAAATCCACGCCCTTGGGCACATCTTCAAATATTACGCTGTCCTTGCCTGCCTCGGTGAATGTCAGAGACTGTACCGGCGCATCTTCATAGCGCACATAGTCCCCGGCTGCATTCTTGGTGAACAGGGCAAAGTAGAAGGTATCGCCGGTCACGCTGTCCCCTGCCAGGGTCTTGGTCAGCGTGATATTGCCCACATTTTTGGTGTTGGTCACGCCGACAGTCTGGTTCGCCGTGGCATCGGTGGAAATTACATTATCGGTATATTTCGGTGTGTAATTCTGAATCCGGTTGCCCTTGGCGTCGGTTTCCAGGAGATAGATGTTGTTGGCGTTGTTCTGCTGCTTGATCGAGGACAGGTCTACGTCCTTCATGGTGACGGATGCCGCAGTCTGTCCTGCCGGAACGGTGACGGAAATCACATCGCTCAAACGTGTGGTGTAATTTTCGTCAGCAAACAGGGCAAAGTAGAAGGTTGCATCCTTGGTCTCTGCCTCTGTCAGCGTCTTGTTGACGGTCACATCAATGGTGGTGTCCGGTGTCTGTACCCAGACGCCGACCTTTGCCGGCTCTGCCACCATGACGGTATCGCCCAGAATGCTGGTATTCTGATAGGAATACGCAAAGCTGTTCCATGCGATATTCTCCTCGCCGGTCTTTGCCACATAGCTGGGAACGGTTGCAGTAACTTTGACAACAACTTCCTCACCGACCTTGACGGTCGTATCTTTCAGCTGGATACGGAAGTTCACGGTATCCGCAGAGGAATTGCCCGTCCAGTTCATCACGTCATTCTGTCCCAGCCAGTCCTTGGAATATTCATCCAGGACGGAGGTCTTGTCGGTGGAGTAGCTGCGTACTGTTTTGTCAATTACATCTGTTCCGTTCACCACAACAGAATCAATGCTCTTGAGTTTCACGCCGAATGCGGAGAAACGCTCATAGCCGGAAACCAGACCCAAGTCACCCACATAGGGCAGACGGTCGATAATGGTCATGTTTTCCAGATCTACCGGCGAGTTGTTCTTGATGTGGAGTTCATAGGTCACATCTTCGCCCTGCATACCCTGCACATAGTTGTGGGTAGGCTGGCGGCTGTAACTGGTATCGGTAGCCGGGTCCGTGTGCGGTGTGCCGGTGTGGTTCTGGTTGGTGTAGGTAATGGTCTTCCAGGATTCGGTGGTCAGACCAACGATGTTATAGTTTGCGTAGCTCCAGATCTGGTCGTCACGCTTTTCGCCGGCAACCGTATCTTCGGTGGAGAACGGCTGTGTCACGCTGGCATAGCCGGTATTGGTGATGACGCCCTCTTTTTCCTGACCGTCCTTGACGGTGGTGGTGAACTGGAATACAAGGCACTTGTTCGGTGCAAGCGTTGCCTTGCCCAGCTTGTCCGCATAAATAATCAGTTTCGAGCCGTCGAGCTTGTAAGCATCGCTGGGAACAGGCGTGCCGCTTTCCAGCAGACCAGTCTTGTCGTTTGCCTTAAATGTGGAACTGCCGTCGCTGTTATGCGTCAGCGTCAGTTCCTGGTAGGTCATCTGCAAGCCGGTCTCATTGCTGAACTGGTATGTCGGCGGCAGATTGTCGGTCAGCGTCACGCCGTCCAGTTTCAAGTCTGCCACATCGGTGGAGTCGCCTCTGCCGTTATACAGCACAGTCTGCCAGATCAGTGTATCACCGGCGGTGATGTAGCCGTTTTCTACCGGCTGTACGTCATCGGCATTGTAGGTCTGTCCTGCAAAGGATGCCACTGCCAGCTTGGCGAAGCCGGGGGCGGGGGTGGTTTTGGTGAAGGAGATGTCCACCTTATCCTCCGGCGAGATCACACGGTCACTGCCGTTATTTCTGCCCTCCACCACTGTCACCTTGGAAAGGGTGTTTGTCAGTGTGACTTTTTTCGCCGTGCTGTTTGCCAGTTCCTGTGCCTTGTCGGCGGTCAGCTTGGCTTGGTAAGTCAACTTTACGCCACCGCCCCACTGATATGCAAATTTTTCTGTGGAAACAAATGTAAAGGTCAGCGTCTGTCCAACTTGAGTTGCCTGAATGCCGCTCAAAGCTGTATAATTTGCAGTTCCCTCTACACTATCTGGCACATATTCCATGCCGTCCGGCAGCGTATCTTCTACAACGATCGTTTTCCCAGCATAGTCATTATTTGAACCAGAAAGTGCCAAGCTGTAGCTAAATGTTTTCTTCTCCAGATCTGCCGCTGTCATACCAACGATATTGGTCGTTTTGTCCTCACTATTTGTCAGTGACTTTTTCGCCTCAAAAACAGTATTGCTTACTGGATTCAAAATCATGTCATGTGCATACCAAGTTACAGTTTTGCTTCCGTGTTCGTTTACAGTCAGACCGCCTACTGCGGTATAGTTATAGACACCTCTCTGTGTTCCGAACTTTGTTTCAAATGCACTTAATGTCTGCATCAATGCACTATTATTCAGATTAGTACCATCACCATACCCCTGAATTCCCCTTTTTTCAGAAGCGTAGTCATTATTTGTATTAGTGACATCGTTTCCAAGTACCACGTATTCCACTGTCACTGATTCGCCAGCCGCCAGATTGATTCCCATAATATTAAAGGTTTCAACCGCATAGCCTCCACCATCAATTTTATTTTGCTCTACAGTAACAGTCTGAATTCTGGGGTTAGACGCATTGCCGTTAATTGCAACGACTTTCAGAACATCAGAAGCTTCCCACTTCAACGTTGTACCATAATCATATAAGTACAGGTTTTCCATGGTCGTGGTTCCGTGGTTGGTAAAAGTCGCCTGATATGTCAGCTTATCACCATTTACAATTTCTGTTGTATCATCTGCTGGTATACCATTTACTGCAATGATTTTCTTTTGCAAGCTATATTTGCTTAAATCTTCACCGCCGTAAATAGTATGCGTCGCAGTACCCTTTTCTTCCGCACCTTCATATACTTTTGCGGTATTTGTCAGTGCTGCGGCTGTTGCAGAATCTTCCACATTTGCATATACTGTCAAAGTAATTGACTTTCCTTTTGGAACAGTAATCGTTCCGCCGGCAGTCAATGTTTTTGTATCAACGGAAGTAATATTTTTTGTGGTGCCGTCTGATAAGGTCAAAATGCCATATGCACCACTATTTTCACGGAATGTCATGCCGTCCGGCAAGATGTCCTCTATTTTCACATTTTCAGCATCTGCTTCACCATTATTCGTTACTGTAATTGTGTAAACAACATCTTTTGCCGTGCCAAATGTGTAATTGCCGACATCTGCCGTCTTCGTGATTCCCAGCTGTGCTTTCGGTCTATCCGGTGTAAACTTCACTTTATTTGACGGCTTTCCGTCTACGGTTGCAACATTGGAAATTTCTCCGTTCACGCCGTCTTTGATTGTACCAGTTACCGTGATCTGTACTGTCTTTCCTGCCGGAACGTCAATTTTGCCCGGGAAATCAGCCACTGCAGCACCATCTACCTTATAAGTCATATTTTCCAGATACTGCAGCAAGTTCGCATCAGAAACAGCAACATCTTTCGCATCCTTTGCACCGGAATTGGTGACAGAAATGGTATAAGTAGCAGTCTGCCCGGAAATGTCTGTGTAGTACTTCTGTCCCAGGTTCTTACCATTATAGATAACAGAACCACTCTTCACCGGCGTTTCAATCACAGCCTCATCCTTTTTCACCTGGATGGTCTTTTCCGCTTTTTCGCCGTGGTTTCCGGTAACGGTATTGGTCAGCGCCACGGTTTCGTCCTTGTCCACGGTACACTCGATTTCCTTGGTGACGCTCTTTCCGGCAGGTACGGCAATGCCTGTCCAGGCAGTTTCCCCGGTCGGTGTCAGTCCGTCCGGCAGGGCATCCGTGATATCGATATCACCGTCCATATCGCCGGTGTTGGTCACGGTAATGACAAACTTGACCTTATCGCCTTTTAAGTAGTATGCCTTTTCATTTTCCACCGTTTTGCTCAGACTGAACTGCGGTCCCTTGGGTGCGCTGACTGTCAGTTCCACGCTGTTTCCGCCGATGGACTTTTCCGCTGCATTGTCCCCGTAGGGCTTGCCGGAAACGCTCAGATCGTTGGTGACCTTGCCGTCTGCTGTACCGTTCATCTTTACGGTACTGCTGTTCAGCGGCAGTGCCACATTCAGACGCACTGCCGGCATCTCGGCGTTCTCGTTCTTGCTGTTCAGCACAAAAGAGATGTCTGCCTTTGCGCCTTTTACGGTGACGGTGGGTTCTGCATCATAGCCTGCCGCCTGGATCGCCGACTTTACGGCGTTCCGGATGGCAGCTGCTGCATCGCCCTGGAATGTCATGTTTTCCAGGCTGATCGTATCCTGGAAGGTCAGGCTCTTCACCCACTCTGCGCCTTTTTTCTGGGACGCATTGTTGGAAGAGGCGCTGAGCGTATAGTTCACCGAAGTGCCGCCTGCAATGTCGCTGGCTTTCAGACTGGTGCGGTCCTCGCTCTTGGACGCATTCCAGTTCATGGCTGCAATTGCGGTGATCGTATTGGACACGCTCTTTCCGGAGCCTTCCTGCGAGATACGCACCTCTGCGACGGTGCCGTTCGGCGTTTTGCCGTTCCGGAACTTCGCCTGGAGCCGGATCTGCTTGGTCTGACCGTTGTCAATACTGAATGTAATATACCGGCTGCCGTCCGGATTGACGTGCAGTACATATCCGTTGTACACTGCGCCGTCCCGGAAACCGTTTCCGGCAAAGTTGGGCAGCAGAAGATTCTGGTCGGTGATCTCGATCCGATAGGTGTCTTCTTCACCCTCATTGACATTGTTTCCGGAGATCGTCGCCATCAGATAGAACAGATCGCCGGATTCTACGCCTTCTTTGCCTTTCTCAGGATCAGGAATAGGGTTGTACTTACTGTCCCGAAATTCTATGCTGGAATTTGTCAATACCAGCGGTCCGCTCGCTTTCGCATTTTCTGCCGCCGACGCAAAGAACGCCGACGGAATGCAAGTCACGATCATCAAAACTGCCAGCAAGACGCTGATCACGCTTGCCCGCATATGCCTTGTTTTTTCTGCCTGCATAAAAAAACTCCTCTCATTGCGGGAACGCTGCACGCAGTCTGTTCTGCATTCTTTCGTGCAAACTTTGTACGGCGTTTCCTCAGATTTTTTGCACCGTGGCAGCAACATCGACAAAAACGATATACATACCACATTTTTTACGGCAATTTCCACCAACTCCGCCGCTTTCAGCTGTTCAATTGTTTCCACAATCAAAAGAACATTTTGGCACAAATCACGGAAATCGCTCTGATACAACTTTATTATACTGATTATCCGTGAAATTTTATATCATTTTTTATATAATATTTGAAAAGCAAGAGGAAGAATCAGGAAGTCTATTCAAACGGCTTTCTGATTCTCCAAATTTTGCAGCGGCATCTCCGGCGAATGGCTGTCCGAATTTACCCGCGTGCAACTTCTTTCAATCACATATGACGAATCCCGCCATTCTTTTTTCAAATATTTCGTGAAAAAAGCTATTGCAACATCGACCAAAATCCGGTATAATAGTATTAGATATGTTCCAACCTGGCGGAGCAGTCTGTATTATGGTGGTTCGGCGCACCATAAAGAGGTACGAATGGGATTCCGGCACGGTTTCTGTGTGCCGGGAACGAGAAGATTCCGCCGAAACTGTTGAGGAGGATAACATGGCAGTAAAAACAACTGGAAATCCCCAGAGAGAAGAATTGAAACAGAAATTTGTAGACAGACTTCAGCTGGAGTGCAGTGTTTCTCCGGACGAGGCATCTGATAAGCAGATCTATCAGGTGCTGTCCGCACTGATGGTAGAAAAGCTGAAGCACAAGCGTCAGCACTTTGTAAACAAAACCAATTCCGTAGGCGGCAAGAGCGTATACTACCTGTCTATGGAATTCCTGATGGGACGTTCCCTAAAGACCACCCTGTACAACCTGGAGCTGGCAGACGATGTTCGTGCCATCCTACAGGACTATCACATCAACCTGGACAACATCTTTGAGTGCGAGCCGGACGCAGGTCTGGGCAACGGCGGTCTGGGCCGTCTGGCTGCCTGCTATCTGGACGCTATGGCAACCCAGGAGATCCCGGCGACCGGTCACTCCATCTGCTATGAGTACGGTATCTTCAAGCAGATCCTGGAGGACGGCTGGCAGACCGAGGAACCGGACAACTGGCTGCCGGACGGCAGCGTCTGGCTGGATCCGAAGCCGGACGAGGCGATCGAAGTACACTTCGAGGGCAATGTCCAGGAATACTGGCAGAATTCCTATCACTATATTTCCCATGTCAACTACAACACCGTTATCGCCATCCCGTATGATATGTATGTCTCCGGCTATGGCAGCACCGGCGTTTCTACCCTGCGTCTGTGGAAGGCACAGGCACCCAGCTTTGACATGAAGGAATTCAACGAGGGCAACTATGAACAGGCACTGTCCCGGAACTCCATGGCAAATGCGATCTCCAAGGTGCTGTACCCGAACGACAACCACCTGGAGGGCAAGTCCCTGCGTCTGCGCCAGCAGTATTTCCTGTGCGCCGCAGCCATCGGTGATATCGTAAACCACCACATGAACGTATACGGCACACTGGAAAATCTGCACGAAAAGGTTGCCATCCATATCAACGACACTCACCCGACTCTAGCAATTCCGGAACTGATGCGTGTCCTGCTGGACGACTGCGGCTATACCTGGGATCGTGCATGGCACATCGTCACCAACACCTTCGCTTATACCAACCACACCGTAATGGCTGAGGCACTGGAAAAGTGGGATGTAAACCTGGTAAAACAGATCGTGCCGAGAATCTTCCAGATCATCGTGGAGATCAACAACCGCTACTGCGCAGGTCTGATGGAGCGCAACGGCGGCGACAGCGCAAGAACCACACGGATGTCCATTATCAAGGACAACCAGATCCACATGGCTACCCTGTGCGTTATGGCATCTCACAGCGTCAACGGCGTTTCCAAGCTGCACTCGGAGATCATCAAGGACAGCGTATTCCACGAAGAATATCTGGACACCCCGAACAAGTTCAAGAACGTCACCAACGGTATCGCATACCGGAGATGGCTGTATCAGTCCAACCCGGGTCTGACCCAGCTGCTGCGTGACAAGATCGGCGACGGTTTCCTGAAGGACGGCAGCGAGCTGAAAAAGCTGGACGTTTTCGCTGATGACAAGGCTGTTCTGGAACAGCTGCGCAAGATCAAGAAGGAAAACAAGGAGCGTTTCGCCAAGTTCGTCAAGAAAAAGAGCGGTCTCATCCTGGATACCGACAGTGTATTTGATGCACAGGTAAAGCGTCTGCACGAATACAAGCGTCAGCATCTGAATGCAATGCACATTCTGGCACAGTACAACGCCCTGCTGGAAAATCCGGATATGGACTTTACGCCCAAGACCTACATCTTCGCTGCAAAGGCAGCGCCGGGCTATTATCTGGCAAAGCAGATCATCAAGATGATCTGGGCGCTGTCTGAGGAGATCCGCAAGAATCCCCGCATCTCCGACAAGCTGTCCGTTTACTTCCTGGAGAACTACTGCGTTACCATGTCCGAGCTGCTGATGCCGGCTTGCGATATTTCGGAGCAGATCTCTCTGGCAGGTACAGAGGCATCCGGTACCGGCAACATGAAGCTGATGCTGAACGGTGCGATCACACTGGGTACACTGGACGGCGCAAACATCGAGATCGGCGACGCAGTGGGCGCTGACAACATCCTCATCTTCGGCATGAAGACCGAGGAAGTCAACACCCTCAAGGCTCGTGGCTATCGTCCGGAGGACTATTACAACAACAACCCGATCATCAAGAGCTGTATCGACCGGATGTATGCCGGCATCAACGGCTGCAAGTTCACCGAAGTGGCTGACTCCCTGCGCACCCAGGATCCGTACATGGTTCTGGCTGACTTCGACAGCTACTGCCAGGTACAGGAGCGCAGTTCCAAGCTGTACACCGACAAGGATACCTGGACCAAGATGTCCCTGCACAACATCGCAAATGCAGGCATCTTCTCCGCTGACCGTGCAGTTAACGAATATGCAAAGGATATCTGGAATATCTGAGAACGTGTTATCACACATTCTGATATAATCTGACGAAAACGGAGCAGCACAAACCCTGCTCCGTTTTCTTGAATGGGATGGGTTGTGTGAGGTATCCCTGCTTTATATTGTAGTGAAAACTATAGAAATAAGCCTTCCTTGAACCAGCGAAGCTGGTAAAGGAATTACAATGAATTTTTCCTTATCTGCAAATTTCACAGAAAAAATCCCTCAGTCAGCCTGCGGCTGCCAGCTCAGCACAAAGCACGCCCTTCGGGTGCCTTTTCAAGGGAGCCTAACCTAATACAGGAAGTATCCCTTTGAAAAGAATACTCTCCCACTCCGCAAAGAAAGGAGCATCTCTGTATGCGTTATTTTTACAACAGCTGGGATCCGGCGTATAAGTCGCACTTCGGTGCGATCGCCCGGAACCAGAGCTGTCAGTTCACCATCTGCCTGCCGGAAGAAACTCCCCTGGATTTCTCGCCGGTGCTGGTGGTATTCCGCACCGGTTTCAAAGAGCGTTTTCTGCCCATGAACGTGAAAACCCATGAAAACGGCTACATCACCTATACCGCCGACCTTATCCCCAAGTATTCCGGCGTTCACTACTATTATTTCTCCTATACCTCCAACGGCGTGCGTCACTACATCAAGCGTGGCGATGCCTGCCATGGTATGCTGGATCAGGGCGAAATGTTCCAGCTCACCGTCTACAACGAGGACTATCAGACACCGCAGTTTCTCAAAGGCGGCGTGATGTATCAGATCTTCCCCGACCGTTTTTGCAGCAGCGGCAAGGTGCATGACAATGTACCGTCTGACCGTGTCATGCGGAACTGGGGCGAGATGCCCTACTACAAGCCCGACCAGAATGGTCACGTCTGGAACAACGACTATTTCGGCGGCGACCTGGACGGCATCCGCAGCAAGCTGGACTATCTGAAAGACCTGGGCGTCACCTGCATCTATCTGAACCCGATCTTCGAATCCCACGAGAATCACCGCTATAACACCGCAAACTACCGGAATGTAGACCCGCTGCTGGGTACCAACGAGGACTTCCGGGAGCTGTGCAAGGCGGCAAAGGTACGGGGCATCTCCGTCATCCTGGACGGCGTATTCTCCCACACCGGCGCAGACAGCATCTATTTCAACAAGTTCGGACGCTACAACACGCCCGGCGCTTATCAGTCCGAGAACAGCCCGTATTACTCCTGGTATCACTTCTGGGGCAACAAGGAGTACGAGTCCTGGTGGGGCATCGACACCCTGCCGAATGTGGACGAGAACAACCCCAGCTACACCAAGTACATCTGCGGCGACGACGGCGTACTGGACTACTGGATGAACCTAGGCGCCGCCGGATACCGTCTGGACGTGGCAGATGAGCTGCCGGACGAGTTCCTGGACAATCTGCGCACCTGCGTCAAGAAGTATGATGAGGAAAAAATCGTCATCGGCGAGGTCTGGGAGGATGCGTCCAACAAGGAGGCTTACGGCGTCAAGCGGCGCTATCTCCTGGGCGACCAGCTGGACAGCGTAATGAACTATCCGTTCCGTGAGGCGATCATCGCCTACATGAAGGGTGAGGCTGCCACCACATTCCGGGACCGCATTATGGTGATCCTGGAAAATTATCCGAAATGCACGGTGGATGTGCTGATGAACTTTGTCTCCACCCACGACATCGAGCGTGCCATCAACCGTTTCGGCGGTCAGCCCTGCGACGACAAGAGCAAGGACTGGATGGCATCCAACGAGCTGTCCCCGGACGAGTACAACCGTGGCAAGGCTCTGCTCAAGGGCGCCATGGTACTCCAGTTCTTCCTGCCCGGCGTCCCCAGCATTTACTACGGAGACGAGGCTGGCTTGCAGGGCTGGAAAGACCCGTTCAACCGCCGCTGCTATCCGTGGGGCAATGAGGATACGGAACTGGTGGAATACACCCGTCAGATGGCGAAGATCCGCCGGGAGCATCCGGCTTTTGCAGAGGGCGCTATGGAGTTCCTGGTACTGGAGGAAAAGGTGCTGGGCTTTGCACGATACATTCTGCAGAACGGTTCCAGCGCTGTTGTGCTGATGAACCGCAGCGATGAGACTGCCATGGTCTCTCTCCGGGACAAGTGCTTTGAGAAGTATGCGTTCAGCACAGTAATCAGCGGCATCTGTGACGGCGATGCTGTCATTCTGCCGGCACACAGCTATGCAGTTGTCAGCGCCGTTCGCTCCAATCAAGCAAAAACGCAGTAAATTCTCCGGGATTTTTCTGCATTCAGACAAAAGGCGGCAGAGATGCCGCTTTTTTGTTGGCTGTTTTTATTTGCGGCTTGTTCTAAAATCAAAGATATCCATTTTATTTTGCAAAGATTTCAAAAGAAAAACTTTCTTTTTTTTGAAAGTGTCGAAAAAAGCTTTACAAGCGTCCGGAAATGTGCTATACTATATGAGTCGCCAATCGAGGTGTGGCTCAGTTTGGTAGAGCACTACGTTCGGGACGTAGGGGCCGCAAGTTCGAATCTTGTCACCTCGACCAATTGTAGAAGGCTGAATTACGAAAAAAGCTCGTAATTCAGCCTTTTTTCGTTACCTGGGGTGTTTTGCGAAAAACAGGTTTTTTCCTAAAATGGCAAGTAAATACGGGCAAATGGCAAGTAAAATGGCAAGTGGAAAACGGGCAGTTTGTGCCAGTTATTGGAGTTTTTGGAGTTGCCTAGCGTTGTCCAATAAAGAAAGAAGGCAAATGGATTTGAACAAAAATATGAAAAGCATACAGCCTATAGACCCCGTCATTACACTTCCAGCCTATCCGAATCAAAGGCAATACCGTGCAAAGTCACCAGACGCTCTTTGTGCGGTATTGCCTTAAAATAAAATAGGCAAAGGATTTGTCACTGCCAATCGCAGCAAGTCCTTTGCTTTTTATTATTTCCGTTCCGACCGCCTGTGATTTCTGTACTCCTTAGGCGTCATTCCATAGAGTGCCTTAAATTTGCGGCAAAAATATCCCACATTTTCAAAGCCTGCTGTCTGAGCTATAACGAAAACGCTGTTTTCAGTTTCCGTAAGAAACTTGGCAGCACGCTTCAAACGATATTCCAGAGCATAATTAATGGGCGATGTATGCAGATAGCTTTTAAAAATATTCAGCACACTGCTTTTGCTTATAGAAACAGATCTTGCAATGTCTTCCAAGGTTATCCGACGATAATAGTTTTTGTGGATATGCTGCATCATTATCTGCAGCTGTGCTTGTGCCTGTGCGGAGGTTTTGTTTATGTTTTGCGTGTCGTTCCAACTTATGCTTTCGTAAATCTGCCCCCATAGCTTCATAATAAGTTCGGTTGTTTTCAGTTCGGATATGCTTTTCGATTCCTGTATGGCAAACACATTTCGTATTGTATCAAGCATCTCACATTGCTTTTCATCTGTCGGCGATATTATCAGGCATTCAACCGAGGACATAAGCACAGGCTTTATATATTTGCGGTATATCAAACTGTTTTCTGCGGCTATCAGAAGCGGAGAAAAGACCATATTGGGAATAATTGTACTTTCGCTGCTCTCAAACCGATGTATCACCTGTGTGTTGATGAAAATTGCTTCCCCTGTGTTAAGCACATATCTGCTGCTGCCCACAAAAAAATCTGCCGTCCCATTTTCTACAAGCACAAACTCAACCTCGGGGTGCCAGTGCCAGTCAATACAGTGCAGGTCAAAGAGCCATATATCCTCATAATAATATCGAAAGGGATATTCCTCACTGCCGTGACTTATGGTTTCACGAAGAGTTTCGTCAGTGATGATCTTTGCGTAGCCGTCGTTTAGGTTTTTCAAATTCATCCTCCATTTATGCGATATAGTGTAATAAAAATGCGATATTGTACATTGAAATATGCCGTTTGTTATGATATGATACAATTATATCAAAAAGCGAAAGGAACGTCAAGATGAATTACAGAAAAACTCTTATTGCCTGTTATCTTGGATTTATTACACAAGCTATTACAGCAAATTTTGCACCGCTGCTATTTCTCACATTCCACAATGTTTACAATATCCCTCTCGGAAAAATTGCGCTCATATCATCCGTTTTCTTTATCACCCAGCTTATTGTGGATATTCTCTGTGCAAAGTTTGCGGACAGAATAGGCTACCGCAGATGCGTTGTGGGTTCTCAGCTGTTTTCGGCAGCAGGACTTCTGGGACTTGCGTTTTTTCCTCAGATAATGCCCGACCCGTTTATGGGAATAATCATCAGCACAATTGTATATGCGGTGGGCAGCGGTCTTACGGAGGTGCTTGTCAGCCCTATCGTTGAATCCTGTCCCTTTGAGCATAAAGAGGCGGCAATGAGTTTGCTCCATTCCTTTTACTGTTGGGGCTCGGTAGGAGTTATCCTGCTTTCCACAGTATTTTTCTCGGTGTTCGGTATAGGCAATTGGAAATGGCTTGCTTGTATCTGGGCAATAATTCCGCTGTATAATATGTTTAATTTCATCACCTGTCCCATTGAACACCCTGCCGAGGACGGGCAAGGTATGAGTATCGGAAATCTTTTAAAAACCCCCGTGTTCATTATTTCCATACTGCTGATGATATGTGCGGGAGCGTCGGAGCTTTCAATGGCACAGTGGGCATCTGCATTTGCGGAATCTGCTTTGGATCTTTCAAAGGCTATGGGAGATATTGCCGGGCCTTGCCTGTTTGCGGTGACTATGGGAATAAGTCGCTCACTGTATGGAAAATACGGCGACAGGCTTGACCTAATAAAATTTATGATAGGCTCAGGCATGCTTTGCCTGATATGCTATCTTGTTGCTTCCCTGTCGGATATTCCCATGCTTGGGCTTGCAGGCTGTATAATATGCGGCTTTTCCGTTGGAATTATGTGGCCTGGAACCATAAGCATCTGTTCGGGGAAAATGCCCTCAGGCGGCACAGCAATGTTTGCCCTTCTTGCCATGGCAGGCGACCTTGGCGGTGCAATAGGTCCGGGTATCGTAGGAAACATTTCACAAAGTGCAGGAGATGATATTCGCAAGGGCGTGCTTGCAGGCTGTATTTTTCCACTTGTGCTTGTTATTCTGACTTTTGTGATTTCCAAAAATGTCAATAAAAACAGGCAGGAATGAAAGAGTATGACTATAAGGCAATACCGTACAAAGAGCGTCTGACGACTTTGTGCGGTATTGCCCTGAATCAGTACAATGTGATTCATATCGATATCCAGCAGTTTGTCAGCAAATATCCTGTGATAAAAGACATGGTGGCACGCTTAACAAAGGAATTGTTGTTTGATGTGAAAATGGAAATGCCGGATGTTACATTGTTTGATGAAACAGACTTGGTAAGGACATCAAAAGATATTTTTTCGCAGAAACGGGAAAAGTTTATCTTTATCATTGACGAATGGGATTCCATTTTCCGGGTACATCGGGATAATGCAACTGCTCCAAAGGAATATCTGGATTTTCTGCGGGATCTTCTGAAAGGGCAGCCCTATGTGGCACTTGCCTATATGACAGGCATTCTCCCAATCAAGAAATACGGTCAACATTCTGCACTGAATATGTTCAAGGAATAAGCTATGACCAATCAATATGCACTCGCAAAATTCACTGGTTTTACAGAGAGGGAAGTTCGTCAGCTCTGTGAATGTTATCATATGTCTTTTGAACAAACGAAAGATTGGTACGATGGCTATACTGTCAATGGTATATCCATTTATAATCCAAGATCTGTAACATCAGCGATGATGAACGGCATCTTTGACAGTTACTGGACACAGACTGAAACCTATGAGGCTTTGAAAATGTATATCGTCCGCAATGAGAACGGCTTGCGGGATAAGATCATTCGAATGATTGCCGGAGAATATATTTCCATCAATACGAAAACATTTCAGAACGATATGTGTACTTTTGAAACCGCAGATGATATTTTGACCTTACTGGTGCATCTGGGCTATCTGACATACGACTTCGATACAAAAACCGCCTGGATTCCCAACAAGGAAGGGCGGCAAGCAACTTTTCTATCGGAAAAAGGTCTTGACAAGGTACTGCAATTGTGCTAAAATGAGAATGAAAGAGATATTATGTAGTGGCATCATACCACGCACAAAAAGAAAGCCCCCAGAGGTCGCAACTCTGGGGGCTTTCGCCTTATCCCATACAAGAATCAGGCAAAATGTTGTGCTGTTGTCGGGCTACTTCCTGCTCAGTCACTTGTAGAAGAGATATAAAATCTCATCTGCTACAACAGAAATTAAGAGAGAAATTATGTAATATAGCATTAAGCATACCATCTCTTTATTTACAGTCAAAAGTTTTTATAGTGCACTAAAAAACTCTTGATTTTTTCTATCATTTTATGGTATACTATAAAAAGAGGTGATTGTATGGTAGAACGTAAGATCTATATGGATAAAATCAAAAAACTGCAGGACCAACAGATCATTAAAGTTGTGACAGGTGTCCGAAGATGCGGAAAATCAACGTTGCTAAGACAGTTTCAGTCGTATCTTCTGAACACTGGAGTCGAACAAGAACAGATCATTGCAATCAATTTTGAAGATGTTGAAAATGAGGGTTTGCTGGATTATCATGCGTTGCATTCTTATGTGACAGAGCGACTGGTTCCCGGTAAGATGACTTATATATTTCTGGATGAAGTTCAGGCGGTTCCGAACTTTCAGAAAGCGGTAGATTCGCTGTTTCTTCGTGAAAATACGGATATTTATATTACCGGGTCTAACGCATACTTACTTTCTGGTGAGCTTGCAACACTTCTCTCTGGAAGATATATTGAGATTCCTATGCTGCCTTTATCTTTTGCGGAATATCTGGAATTATCCGGTCTTGAAAAGCATTCTGCATGGCAGAAGTATTTTCAGAACGGCGGGTTTCCATATGCCGTACAAATTGATGATGATTCCATTCGGCATGATTATCTGGACGGCATTTATCACACAGTTTTGATCAAGGACGTGGCTTCCCATAAACGAATCAATGACATCAGTTTATTGGAAAGTGTGATCAAGTTTATGTTCGACAATATCGGCAATATTGTATCCTCCAAGAAGATCGCAGACAGTCTGACTTCATTTGGACGAAAAACCACATCTTTAACGGCTGAAAACTATGTAACCGCTTTAACAGAAGCATTTATTCTTTACAAAGCTGAACGCTATGATATACAGGGAAAACATCATTTAAAATCTCTGGAAAAATATTATGCCGTCGATATGGGACTTCGTCAACTGCTGCTTGGAAATCGCAGACGTGACATCGGACATATCCTTGAGAACATTGTATATCTGGAACTGATTCGCAGAGGATACCATGTCAGCATTGGTAAAGTGGGTGAACTGGAAGTAGACTTTGTTGCAGAACGCAGCGGAGAGACAGCATACTATCAGGTTTCTGCTACTGTTATGAGCGAAGATACATTCGACAGAGAAATTACGCCGTTAAAGCGGATTCGTGATAACTATCCGAAGTATATCATCACAATGGATGAAATGCCGATGGATGAAGATGGGATCAAGATCATAAATGTGATCGATTTCCTTTTGAAAAATTAGACTGTCAAGTCAAGTAACAGCACAATCAGGGAAAAGCTATTAAGCACTTCGAATGACGCAAGGGATTCTGCAACTACTCGCACGGGATAGCATGAGCGGTTTTATATGCCATTTTGTGCTGCACTGATAAAAAACGGACTGAAAGCCGCAGTCTCTGGCTTACATCGGACTTCCCTGTGTTCTGATGCCGATCATCATCATTGCGTCTGTCTGGGAAAGCGGCTATGCCGTTCGGTATATGCTGGACTTCTCCTGGGAGGCAGCACTGGGCACATTCTGGAAATGAGAAATGAAGTGCGGTTCTGTGGATGGCTTGTGTGATGTTCCCCCTTGATGCTGTTTGTTGGTTTGGGGTGTATGGCTTGCTGGAATATACCTGGATCAAAAAGTTCCCGCCACGTTTCGTCTTGCTTTTGCAGGAGTAGGGTAAGTGGCGGGATTTTTGTTTGAGGATGGTTTCAGTTGATTTTCACGCTGTTTCATGATATAATAAATGCAAGTGAGAAATCGTTATAAGACTATGAAAGGAGTTACACCATGCGTTCCGAAAGAAAAATGCTCCCCATCGGCGTTGAAAACTTTGAAAAGCTTCGCAGAAATGATATGTATTACGTAGATAAGACAGAGATCATTGCAGACCTGCTCCGGAATCATGGGGATGCAAATCTGTTTACCCGTCCCCGGCGATTCGGCAAAACACTGACCATGGACACGCTGAAAACATTCTTTGAGATCGGACAGGACGCATCGCTGTTCGATGGGCTTGCCATTAGCAGACATTCTGACATCTGTGCAAAGCATCAGAACAAATACCCCGTTGTATTTATCAGCTTAAAGGGTGCGGCTGGGAATAGCTTTGAAGATGCAAAAGCAAGAATCCGTGCAATTATGTCAGCTGAGGCAATACGTCATTCATATTTGAAAAACAGCGACAAGTTAGAAGAATCAGAAAAAAAGTATCTTCTGAAACTAATGAACTGTATTTTAGAGCCGATGGATATCACAGACAGCTTAGCTATTCTAACAAGCCTGCTGTGTAAGCATTACAATCGAAAAGTCATATTGCTCGTTGACGAATATGATGTTCCTTTGGATAAGGCATTTTTGAATGGTTACTACAATGACATGGTCGGCTTTATCCGGACATTTCTCGGAGGAGCTTTAAAAACCAACGACAACACAGAATTCGCCGTTGTAACCGGCTGTCTACGAATCTCCAAAGAAAGTATCTTTACCGGTCTGAATAATTTCTCTACGTTCACCATAACAGACGATCTGTTCTCGCAGTATTTCGGATTTACAGACGCCGAAGTCAAAGAAATGCTGGATTACTACGGTGTGTCAGACTACTATTCCACTGCAAAGGACTGGTATGACGGGTACTCGTTTGGCAAGACAGAGATTTACTGCCCCTGGGACGTGTTGAATTATTGCAGCCGCCTTCGGTTTGAGTCGGACAAAGCACCACAGGCTTTCTGGATCAATTCCAGCGGCAACGATATTATTCGTAAGTTCATTGAAATGGCGAATTCCACCACAAAGTCCGAAATTGAATCGCTGATTGCAGGCGATACGGTGGTAAAAGAAATTCATCCGGAGTTGACTTATTCTGAACTGTACACATCGATCGAAAATATTTGGAGCGTACTCTATATGACAGGATACCTTACCAAACGTGGTATCCCTGAGAGAAAACAATTCGAACTGGCAATTCCCAACCTCGAAATTCGTGAAATATTCGAAGAGCAGATCTACGAATGGTTCAAGGATTTCAGTCGAAAAGACTCCTCCACCTTGAATACGCTCTGTCAGGCGTTCGCAGACGGCAATGCAGAAGAGGCACAGAAACAGTTTACCGCTTTTCTCAGGAAAACCATCAGCATTCGTGACACCTATGTAAAGGCTGCGAAGAAGGAAAATTTCTACCACGGAATTCTTCTCGGTCTACTTTCCTACCGGGACGACTGGATCGTAAAGTCCAATGTGGAATCTAGTGATGGGTACA
>OLRN01000416.1_pt1 | contig 35614 bp, 27 predicted proteins | sample 1673001 | NCBI WGS metagenome assembly OLRN01 (sample SAMEA3136745, study PRJEB25190) | human gut metagenome | biome: human gut; feature: human-associated habitat; material: faeces | place: Austria | collected 2013 | reverse complement strand
CGGTCATGACGGAACGTTCGTAGGAGGACTGAAGTTCTTCCTGCCTCTGTTGGAACGCCTTTTCCGTCTGTGTGTCAAGAGCGGTAATCAGCGTGTACAGCCTGCCGTTCAGTTCCTTGTTCCGTATGCGCAGGCTGTCCGTATAATCGTCAAGATCTTCCTGCCGTTCCTGCTGCATGGAAATCAGTCGCTCGTTCAGACTGTACAGGGTATTGGGGGATGTCGGCACTTGTACGGTCTCCTTTTTACCGAACAGTCCGGCAAGACCTTTTTTCTTGCGTGTGACGGTTTGTGTGCGTATAGCCTGCCGTGTGACGGAAGGTAGGCTGTTGAGAAGCAGGCTGTCCGCCTCGTCCTGACGGTGTACCGCCTGCATGATGCCATACAAGTGTTCTTCCTTCTGCTTCAATAATAAACAGAGCGTATCTAACTGTTCGGAGCGGACAAATTCCTTGCAAGGGGACTTCAAAAGTTGAAGCAGGCTGTCCACACGAAGACGATAAGCCTTGTACTTTTCGTAGTCTTCCACACTCCATGCGATGACTGACTCACCGTATGTGGATAGTGTGGTAATCCGGCGATGGGCGGTATTTATATCACGCTGAATCTGTTGGATTTCCACTGTCTTTTCCTCTAAAGTTCCTAATTGTGTACGCTCATATATCAAGATAGCAGCCATAGTTCCGATGACTGCTATCAATATGATGTATCCTAAAAGTATTCTATGTTGTAGTAATAGCTTCATCTCAATAATTGCGCTATTTTAGCTTGCATTTATTCACAATCAAAATATCCAATCTAATAAAAAATTAACAACAACTTAGTGTATAGGTTATATTTCTCCTTTTTTTGTTATATACAAACAAACGAAAGAGCATACACCACAGGCAACAAATACAATCCCCGCAGTCCGTAACGGGTCTCCAATTCCGACCAACGGTGAGACAAACCCTCCGAATGCGAATGAAACGGCTCCAAGCAAGGCAGAAGCACTTCCTGAAAATTCCCTGCCTTTATCCATAGCAAGAGTTGTAGAGGAGGTAAAACAAAGCCCCAACGAGGAAAGGATTCCGAGCATAAAGACTTCATAGACGAGAAATCCGCAACCGATAAATAATGATACCGCTTCACATATCGAGAAAAACAACAAACCGGCACTTCCCAGTAGCACTCCATTCTCTATACGCCTGAATTTGGCGGCAAGAGAAGCCGATATAACTACAGCAAGTGCGTTTATGCCAAAGCACATACTGAATTCAAACGGAGTAAACCCATAATGCTGCTGCATGATGAAGGGAGCGGAAGCAATATTGGCAAAAAGTGCAGCTTGGGAAAACCCAAGCTGCAACATATACCCCATGTAGAGACGGTTTCTCGATAAAGGTATGAAGTATGACGGTAAATTTAAGAGATTGGATGAAACACGTCTCTCCACGGGTATAGATTCTTGATAATACAGACAAGCGAATAACAACAGTATGCCAATAAATAACAGGATAATAAAGATTCCTTTCCAACCAGCCGATTCAGTCATTGTTCCCCCTATGACAGGAGCCAATACCGGAGCTATACCGTTGATGGAACCCACAATTGCCAAAATCCGGACCAGTTCACGACCGGCAAACAAGTCTGTTGATATGGAACGGGCTATGACAATACTTCCGGCTGCTGAAATACCTTGAAGCAAGCGAAATATGACAAACACATATATATGGTTAGAAAACAGACACAGTAATGTAGATAGTATGAAGAATAACAATGTCCATAATAATACCGGTTTTCTGCCATATCGATCGCTCATGGGACCAAAAAGTAACTGTCCTACAGCCAGACCAACCATACAGGATGTCAAGCTGAATTGTACCAGTGATGTACTGGTATCAAACCAATTCACCATAGAAGGTAAAGCAGGCAGATACATGTCTGTTACAAATGGACCAAAGGCTGTCAGTAGTCCCAAAAAGACCAGCAGAAACATCCGATAGGAACTGGCTTTTATTGTCAATGTTTTCATTCGCAACCGCCTCCCAACGCATTATACAGATTAATAACAGACTGGCAGTATGTAAATTTGTCAGAAACAACTCCCAACTGTGCATTTAGCAATGATTGGCGTGCCGTCAGTAGTTCCAGATAGGTGGCATTTCCTGTGAGGTACAATGCCTCGGAAGTCTGTACGGTACGCTCCAATTCATTGCACTGTTTCAGATGGTTGTCAAGACTTCTTTTTATTGACTCCGTAGCATACAATCCATCATTCACTTCCTGACCGGCATCCAACAATGTTTGCTTGTAGGCGAGCAGGGCAATCTGTTCCTCGTCTTTGGATACACGCAGGTTTGACATAAGTTTCCCCCTGTTGAAAATGGGTTGTGTCAGAGATGCGACAGCTGAAAGTATCCATCCGCCCGGATTGGTCACAGCTTGTCCCAGAGAGTTTGTCCAGCCGGTACTTCCGGTCAGTGTAAGATTGGGATAGAAGGCCGAACGTGCCTGGTTGGTCGCATAGTAAGCATTTGCCAATGTCATTTCCGCCTGCACTACATCCGGACGTTTCGACAGCAGTCGCAAGGGAATTCCGACATTAAATTGTTCAGGAAAATCCTGTTGCTTTAAGCAGCCTCGCCGTATGCTTTGAGAGGTTGTTCCTAAAAGTGTGCAAAGTGTATTTTCCGCTTCGCGCTGTTGCCTCTGCAAGTCGTTGTGAGTAGCCTCCAGTTCGTATAGACTGGCACGCGCCTGCGTGATGGCATTCTCCGTTTCTTCGCCCACTTTGAACTTGGATTCCATAGTTCGTATCTGTTCTCTCCATATTTCCAATGTGGCTTGGCTAATCCTTAGTTGTTCATCCAACAGCAAGAGTGAGAAATAATCGTTCGCTATGGTTGCAATCAACTCTGAACGGACAGCCTGCTGGTAAGCTTTTTGTTCCAGCAAGGTAGCCTGAACACCTTTCTTGGCATTGCGTAGACTCCCAAAAAGGTCTATTTCCCAACTTGCCTGAATGGGCAGTTCATAGGTTTTTACCGCTTTATGCCCGTCCGTACCAGTCAGTGCACCTTGCGGGGAGAGGGTCAATGACGGCAGGAACGACAGACGTGCTGCTTTGAGCTGTGCCTTAGCCTGGTCAACACGCAGCATGGCTGTTTGCATGTCGGTATTATTTTCCAACCCGTAGAAAATCAGGTCTTGCAGCAATGTATCCCGAAATATTTCTTGCCAGGGTATATCACCCAATGTCTGGGAACCCTCTGCCCAGCTATCATATCTGTTTTGAAACAGGCTGTCTACCGGCAAACCTTCCGGGCGCTGATAATTGCGATAGATATGGCAGCTACTTAATAATGCCATACACATTGTTATATATATTATCTTTTTCATACTTGTCTGTCTTCTTTTCGTTTACCCATTACCCGTTCCTCGATATACTGAAACACGATGAAAAAAGCGGGTGTTACAAATAATAAGGCTACGGTTCCGATCATCAGTCCACCCACTGTACCCACTCCCAGAGATCGGTTTCCGTTGGCACCTACTCCAGAAGCGAACATCAGCGGAAGCAGACCAAAAATCATAGTGAGCGCCGTCATCAAGATGGGGCGGAAACGGACGGTGGCGGCACTCATGGCGGCTTGTGTCAGTGACATGCCCGCCTGACGCCGTTCGGTAGCGTATTCTGTTAGCAGGATTGCCGTTTTGGAAAGTAGTCCGATCAACATAATCAGTCCCGTTTGCAGATAGATATTATTCTCAATGCCCCATATGCGTGCAAAAAGGAAACTTCCCATCAAACCAAAAGGAACAGAAAGGATTACTGCCATAGGTATGAACATACTTTCGTAGAGAGCGCAGAGTATCAGGTAGATGAACAAGATACATACGCCATAAATGATGACGGTATCGTGTGAACCCGCCATTTGCTCCTCTTCGCGCGTCATGCCGGAATATTCATAACCGTATCCGGTAGGCAGAGTTTGTGCAGCCACTTCAGTTACGGCACTGATCACGTCACCTGAACTATAGCCTTCTGCCGGCATACCCTGCACATTGATAGAGGAAAACATGTTGAAGCGTGTCAATGACTCCGCACCATAGGTTTTAGTCAGCTTCACAAACTGGCTGACCGGTGCCATGCCACCGCTTGTCTTCACAAAAATATTGTCCAATGATTGCATATTTTTGCGGCTGTCCGACGGGGCCTGGATAATGACACGATATAGCTTTGTAAAGCGGTTGAAATTAGAGGCATAGATACTTCCGAAATACCCGGACAACACACCGAGTACTTCGTCCGTGGTAGTACCTGCACGTTGGCACTGCGCTTCATCCACATCCACGCGGTATTGCGGGAAATTGGCACTAAATGATGTATAGGCCATTTGTATTTCCGGACGTTTGTTCAGCTCTACCAAGAATTCACTGGTCACTTTGCTCAAAGCGTCTATACCCTTTCCGCTACGGTCTTGAATATAGAGTTCAAAACTGTTTCCTGTGCCATATCCCGAAATCATGGGTGGCGAGAAGACAAAGATACTGGCGTTCTTGATGCCTGCCGTACGGCGGTATATCTCTTTGGAGATGGCATCCACACTGCTTTCCTCGTCCTGACGTTCGTCCCAGTGCTTCAGCTTTATGATGAACATACCGTGCGAGGCACCGCTGCTTCCACCCATACTGAATCCTGTCACCTTGTTGAAATTGTCTATCTGCGGAATTTCTTTCAGTTCCTTTTCTATCTTATTCATGATGCCAGCCGTTTCTGCCAGCGTGCTTCCGGCAGGAGCATCCAGACTGACGAATATAGAACTGGTGTCTTCCGAAGGAACAAGCCCGGTCTTGGTCGTACTCATCAAATAGCAAAGTAACAGGGTTGCCAATCCTAATGAAGACCATGCCAGCCATTTACGCTTGATGAAGAACTTGGCTCCCATCTTGTACTTCAAAACGATACGCTTGAAGGCCGAATCAAAAGCCATACGGAAACGGGTGGAAAATTCCGGCTTTTTCCCTTCCACGAGAATTTCGTTCGGGCGAAGTATCAGTGCGCAAAGAGCGGGTGAAAGCGTCAATGCGTTAATGGCCGAAATACCTACGGCAACCGCCATTGTAATACCGAACTGCGTATAGAAGATGCCTGATGTTCCTCCCATGAAAGATACAGGAACGAATACCGCCATAAAGACCAATGTGGATGTGACAATGGCCGATGCTATACCGTTCATGGCATCTATGGAAGCTTTGTAGGGCGAACGATAACCTTCATCGAAACGGGTTTGTACCGCTTCGACCACGATGATTGCATCGTCTACGATTGTACCGATAGCAAGAACCAGTGCGAAGAGTGTCAACAGATTAATACTGAACCCGGCAACATAGAGTGCCGCAAATGTACCAATCAGCGATACGAAGATACTGATGGTTGGAATCAGCGTAGAGCGTGGATTCTGCAAAAATACATATACCACTAATACCACCAGCACAATGGCTTCCAGTAACGTCTTGATAACTTCATCGATAGAGGCATCAAGGAAGTTCTTCGTACTCATCAGTTCCACTATCTCCATGTCTTCAGGAAGAGTCTCTTTCAACTCGTCCAGATACTTGTCTATATTGGTGATGATTTCATTGGCATTTGTTCCGGCTGTCTGGTTAATCATGCAGGAACTTCCTGGAGCACCGTTGACACCGCCGGTATAGGTATAACTTTGCGCACCCAATTCTACGGTGGCAATATCTTTCAGTCTTAATACACGACCGTCATCGTATGCTTTGATAACAATCTCCTCAAATTCCGATTCAGTTTCCAAGCGACCACGATATTTCAATGTGTATTGATATACATTCTTCGAGTCTTCACCGATGGAGCCGGTAGATGCCTCGATATTCTGGCTGGAAAGAGCCGCCTCCACATCACTCGGTTCCAGTTCGTACTGTGCCATAACGTCCGGCTTCAACCAAATACGCATGGCATAGTCGCCTCCCATGACATTCACCTCGCCTACGCCGGAGATACGTTGCAACTGAGGTTTCACATTGATCGTGAGGTAGTTTGTCAGGAAGGTCTCGTCATACGTCCCTTTCGGACTGTAAAGACCGAATATCTTCAACATGCTGCTTTGGCGCTTCATGGTAGTGACACCAACTTTAGTTACCTCTGCCGGAAGCAGCGAATTGGCTGTGGACACTTTATTCTGCACGTTGACGGCTGCCATGTCCGGGTCGCTGCCCTGTTTGAAGTAAACCGTAATTTCAGCACTACCGGTGTTACTGGCGGTAGAGGTCATATAAGTCATGTTTTCCACACCATTGATGGCTTCCTCCAATGGAACTATTACACTTTTCTGTACGGCTTCCGCATTGGCTCCGCTATAGGTTGTGGAAACGCGGATGGTAGGAGGGGCTATATCAGGATATTGTTCCACGGACAATGCGTATAGCCCTATTAATCCGGCAACCAGGATAACAACCGAGATGACTATGGAAAGTATCGGTCTATCTATGAATTTCTGTAGTTTCATAAGTTATTCTTCCTCCTTTTCTTTGGTTATGGATACGGTGGTACCATCTTTCAGCAGACCCGCACCTTCGGAAACAATCACATCATCTACCTGTAAACCTTCCTCTACTATATATTCTGTTCCGTCATTAATTTCAAAAACAGTTATCGGTGTGGAAACAGCCTTGCCATCTATTACCTTATAGGCAAAAATACGGTTCTGTATTTCATAGGTGGCTCCTTGGGGAATAACGATACATTGCGACCTATCATACGGAATGATGATATTGGCCTGCCCGCCACTCATCAGACGTTTGTCCTTGTTGTCAAACACGGCACGCATGCTTACAGTTCCGGTTGTTTTATCGATAATGCCGCTGATGACATCTATCTTTCCTTTCTGTTCATAATTCGAACCATCGTTCAGTTCCAATGAAACTTCCGGAAAGGATTGTAGTGCTTTATCCAAAGACCCATATTGGGCTGTAAGGGAAAGTACTTGTTTTTCTGTCAGAGAAAAATAGGCATACATCTCTGAATTGTCCGATACATTAATCAAGGCATCCGTCATGGATGAACTGACTAATGCTCCGATACGAAAGGATGTCATGCCCGCATATCCGTCTACAGGACTTTTCACTTCCGTGTAAGAGAGGTTGTTACGGGCATCTGTCATTTCAGCTTGTGCCTGTAATAGGGCAGCTTTAGCACTTTTATAATCATTTTGAGCCGTACGCAACTCGAAATCTGAAATTACTTTGTCGTTGAATAAGGATTGTTTTCCTTCCAATGTTTGTTTGGCAGTCGCTTCGTTGGCTTCTGCCGTCGCTACAGCCGCTTCTGCTTTTTGCAGGGCAGCTTTGTATGGTACCTGGTCTATAATGAACAGAACTTGTCCTTTATGGACATGGGCACCTTCTTCTACGCAGACTTGCGTGATTGTTCCTGATACTTGAGGACGTACTTCCACATCCTGTTTTCCTTCTATCACTGCGGAGTATTTGACAGAAAGCTGTCTGTCTTCCGGCTTTAATGTCATAAGGGGATAATTTTCACCCTCCTGCTGCTGTTTTGTATTCTGTTGGCAACTGAACAGCAAAGATACACAGCATAAAACTGATACAAAAACACTTCTTACCTTCATTTTTTTGTTAAATTTATTGTTTTTATGCCGCAAAAATAAAACTGGAATTTCCAACTCTATTTGGACAAATGACACAAAGATTTGTCCAAATAGCCCCTTATTAAAGAACATTAGCAAATAGAATGTCTATTTGACGCATTAAATTGTCTAATAAGGACAACTTTTCATATTTTTGTAGCGAAATGTAAGCCAATGTAATAAGTATGATACAGAAAGATTTGTTTCTATTATTCCCTCCTAACTGTTATAGAGAAGGATTGCTACTCTTAATATCTCCCGATAAGTTCCACAAACTGGAAGGGAATAGTATTGAGGAGAGTCGTTTGCACATGCTGGTATGTGACGGCACACTAGAATTGGAGTTGAATGGGGAACTACATGAGATGAAAGGACCAACCTTTTTTGATATAATGGAAACTGTCACAATCCGAATAAATAAGGTCAGTCCGAATTTACGGGCATGGTGTCTATTCATCACTTTCGAGTTTGCCAGTGAATCTTTGAGAAATCTTCGTCCCGGCCCCTTGAACTGTTCACTGGAAAAGTTGTACATTCCTATATGGAACCTTTCACAGAAAGAAAGTGAAATTCTTGAAAGACAGTTGTTACTTTTGAAGGAAACTCTTGACAATCCGAATCATTATTACCGGCAAGAACTCTCTGAAACTTATTTCAGAAGTTTCAGTCTTGAATTAGGAAATATCTTGTTTACTTATGAAGAGAATGCAAATGACGCTCAGCCTTACATCAGTAAAAGAGATTTTATTGCATTGAATTTTATGAAGCTCGTTTCCAAACATTCCATGGAAGAACATAGCATTGATTTTTATGCGGACACCTTATGTATTTCCACCAAACACCTCACTCGCATTATCAAAGCGATGACAGGTAAAACTCCACACACAATTATTTGCAATGAACTGATTCATCAGGCTATGACTATGCTTGAAGATGATAGTATTCCTGTATCACAGATAGCAGAGAAACTTCATTTTTCAGATCAAGCGGCATTTTGTAAATTCTTCAAGAAACACAAGAAGATTCCACCAATGGCATACAGAAGAAGGAAAAAAGAATAAAAACGAACAAAATATTTTAGTAAGCTTTTAGCTTGAAACTTATTCCGTAAAGATACGAAAAGCGGGTATATCAAAACTACAATGACCTCTCCGGAAAATTACAGATTCTAACTATAAACCTAAAAGAGCCATATCAAACTCCGTTTTGAGTAATGATATGGCTCTTTCTTTTATTCTTATGGTACTTCAAGTTGTAAATTATAAGTCCATCTTCGGCAGAATTGAGTTTTGACTTCACCTTCTTATGAATCAAAATGTTACGATTTATAAATCTTCAAAGCTGTTATTTTAGTTTTGATTTTCTTAACCTTCATAGTTTTAATCTTTTTTTACGAATAATTTCACCTCTTTGAATATCAGGATGATTGAACGCTGATTTACCAAAAGTAGAATTATTTACTTTTATTTTTTCTATTATTGGATTACATGTTGGCGATGCAATTTCTACATATTGTGATAACTTTTCTGTCATAGTAAAATCAGTAGAACGCCGTGCAGATAGTTTTGTTGATTTATTGGAAGTAACTTCTGTTATGGCAGGAGCAAATTCCAGTTGGATTTTCCTATCCAAAGCGACAAGTTCAGATTTCAATCCTTTCAGTTCCTCCTCCTTCTTCCACGTTTTCCCCGCAATCTCCTGCAACTGCGGGATTTCACGTTCCAGCACTGCGTTTTTCTCCTTGTACTGGTCAATAATCGAAGGTATTTTCTCCAGAGCATTCAGGAAATTGGTTGCAGCGGCATGGGTATCCGCCATCGCCAGATGTCCGTTATTATACTTGTATTTATAGTTACCCTCAACCACGAAGCGGTTGTCTATAAATTCAAGCCCGTCGCTTACCGACCTTTCGCTGATAACTTTGATGGGAAAGCCGTACAATTCACCGATCTGCGTGTACAGTCCGCCTGTTGCCGCGTTCTTCGCAATCTCCTGCAAACGCTTCCCGATAACCTTCTCGTCGGTGGAATCCAATCCCTCAATCTTAACCGGATTGAGCCGGTTGCCGGCCTTGTCCGTCTGAACGGCAGCCAGAAACTTCTCCCAATCTTCCGTCATGGCATGGATGTAGGCGGTGTTGTTCCTCAGTTCTCCCGTCTTTGACTCCAGCTTGAACTCCGACTCGCGTTTTCCCTTGTTGAATGACTTCCGTTCGCCTTCCAGCGAGGCAATCCGTTTTTCCAGCTTCGCCTTGTCGAGCAAATCCGTATTGCCGGAAAGGATCGCCATGTACTCCGAGAAATTCATGCCCGATTTCTCGTCCATCGCCCCCTCGTCAATGGTACGCGCACCCATCGCACCGCTTTTAAGCTGCGAGATGAACGTCTGCTTGCAGTGCAGCAGGTTGAACTTGTAGGAATCCAATGATTTCTTCACTGCATAAATCACCACATCCACCTTGTTGCCGGCGTATAGCTTGGCAATCTCATTGCCGGCACGTACCCCTCTTCCGTCACGCTGTTCCAGGTCGGAGGGACGCCAGGGCGTATCCAGATGATGGATAGCCACGCACCGCTTCTGTGCGTTTACGCCCGTACCGAGCATGGAAGTGGAGCCGAACAGCACACGTACCGTCCCTGCGTTCATCGCGTCGATCACCGCCTTGCGTGCCTTCTCGCTCTTACACTCCTGGATGAAGCGGACCTCATGGGCGGGTATGCCGTAATCCTCCGACAGCTTGCGCTTGATTTCCGAATAGACATTCCAGTTCTCGCCCGGCTGGTACGTGCCGAGATCCGAGAACACGAACTGCGTGCCTTTCTGCGCCTCATACTTGTGGTAATACTCCGCTATCGTCCTGGCACAGTGTGAAGCCTTGTTGTCCGGGTGGTCCTCATAGTCCGGAGCCACCATGCGCATGTCGAGTGCCATCTTCCGGGCATAGTCCGTTGCGATGAGCATCTTCGCCTTCTCCTCCGTTTCGGAGAGCGGCGGCCTGCCGAGCAGCGTGGCGTCCCCCGTCTGTGCGAACTTCATCAGCCGTCCGATGAAGTCCTCCTGATCCGGTGTCGGCGGTATGTGGTGCAGTATCTCGTTCTTGTCCGGACGGTCCACGCCCACATCCTCCGCCGTGCGGTAGTCGGTAATCTCATTGTAGAAGGCGGCAAGTTCCGGCACCTTGATGAAGTAGCGGAAACGCTCCTTCTGTACGATGTTGTTTGTCACATTGAACTCGAAATCAGTCGTCTTCTTGGCGAATATCGCCGCCCAAGCGTCAAAACAGCGGATGTCCTGCCGTTCCAGCTCCTTCGGGCGCAGGTACTTGAACAGCAGGTACAGCTCCGTCAGCGAATTGCTGATGGTCGTGCCCGAAAGGAACGTGGCTCCCAAATCCTTTCCCGTGCGCTCCTGTATGGTGCGTATGGCAAAGAGCATATTGAGAGCCTTCTGGCTCCCTTCCGAGTTTCCAAGTCCCGCCACACGGTCATGGCGCGTATTGAAAGTCAGGTTCTTGAACTGGTGGCTCTCGTCTATAAAGATGTGGTCGATGCCCATCTGCCTGAAATCCACCACGTCATCCGTGCGTGAACGGATGTCGTGCTCTATCTTCTCCAACTTTGCCGTCAGGTTGAACTTGCGCTTCTCCAATCCTTTCAGCATACCGCGTGAGATGTCCTTCCCTTGCTGACGCAGCACGTCGAGGTTTTCCTCCACCGTGTCCAGCTCTTCCTGCAAGATACGCTGCTGCAACTCCGGCGACTGCGGTATTTTGCCGAACTGGTCGTGCGACATGATGACACAGTCGTAGTCGTTGTTCTTGATGTTATTGAAGAAGCGCACGCGGTTGGCCGCCGAGAAATCCTTTTCCGAGGCATAGAGTATCCTCGCGTTCGGATAGGCAGCCCGATAGGTGGCGGCAATCTCCGCCACGTTCGCCTTCAACCCGATAATCATCGGCTTGTGCACCATGCCCAGACGCTTCATTTCATGCGCCGCCATGCACATGATGAGCGTCTTGCCGGTCCCGACCTGGTGGTCACATATCCCGCCGCCGTTCTGTTTCAGCATCCAGACACAATCCTTCTGCGAGGGGTAGATGCTCTTCACCCCACGGCTTGCCAGCCCTTTGAGGTTCAAATCCGGGAAAGTCTGATGACTACCGTCATAGTGCGGTCTTACATAACAGTTGAACTTTCGGTTGTACATGGTTGTCAGCCGTTCCTTGAACTGAGGCGACTGTTCCTCCAGCCATTCGGAGAAGCCGTTGCGTATCTCGTCAATCTTCGCATTGGCGAGCTGTATGCCTTCGCTGTCACGCACCTTGATGTCATTTCCGTGCTCGTCCTTCTGTCCGGTCGGCTTCATCATGTCCGGGCAGGTGTTGTGCAGGGCGTGCTTGAGAAGGTGCATACCGTCGTAGTGGCGGTAATGCCCCTTGACAAGAAACTCGTCCGTAATCTTCATGCTCTTGCGTCCGCAGGAAACGGAGAACTCGTCCAGGCTGGTGGAATAACCGATCCGCACGTCCGTCTCATACAAATGGCTCATGTAGGCGGAATACACGCCGGTGGGAATCCAACGCTCACCGAAGTTGAAGTCCAGTTCCTCGAAGGTAATGCGCTGGGGTTCCGCATCCCTCAGGGCTTCAAGCGACATTTTCACGTCTGGCATCCTCTCGCTGCCGGGATTGTCATTCATCCATGCCTCGATACGCTCCGCCTTTTCGATCACGTTCCCGGCTATGAAACGGTCCTTGATTTCGTAACCGTCCGCCAAAGGGTTGAAATAGATGCGGTCTTTGAGGGCGGTGAGCAGTTCCTCCTCCGTCCCGTCGGTAATGGTACGCATATACTCCAGATTGACAACGCCATACTTGTTGAGCGAGGCGGACAGGGCTTCTTCGGGCGAGCCTGCATGGATGTCTGTTTTCACCGAGAAGGAAACGGGATGCTCAAAGATGTCTGCCTTGACGAATTTCCCTTCTTCGGCACGCTCCAACGAGAGTATGTCACGTCCGCCGGCATCCATCATTACCAGCTTCACGTTCTGCCCGGCATTGAGGTTGCCGTAACGCATGACGAACTCATCATAACAGGTATTCAGATGTTCCCGCCACGGAACATTTGCCTCGCGTCGGAGCGTTTCATAACGGTACAACCGCTCGTATGCGTCACGGAGCGAGACGTACAACAGTGCTTTCTCCTTCTGATAACCGGTCAGTCCGAGCGGCTGGAAAGTCGCACCGTATGGTGTGATGTCCTTGAGATAACCAACGCTATCACGCGCCCTGTTTGCCACCAATGATCCCTCACGCAGGTGCATCTCCGGTGTGCGGTGGTATGGGCGTGGTGACAAATCAGGCTCCTTTTCCGGTTGCTGCTGTTCCTTTTCCGGTTCGGAAAACAGCGTAGAGGCAGCCACGGGAGTCCCTTGTGCCGGTTCGGACTGCCGGACTGCTTCTTTGGGTATTTCTGCCTCTTTCAACTGTTTCTCTCCATGCCGTGCCGCCACCTGCCGAAGTTCCGCCCGTCGTTCGGGCGTGAGGTCCATCATCATTTCATAGAAACCGTTGATGGGCGGATTATCCTCCCAGTTGATGGCTGCATACACATCCTCCGGATTGCCTTGTCCGATGGTATTCCCTTGTTTTGCTTCCTTGTTTTCCGGTACGGGGGAAGCTATAGCCGGTGGCGGTGAAACGGCTTTCGGTGTGCTTGGCACCTTCGGTTGGACCGGCGCACTCTTTTTCACACCTGCCTTTTTCGCCGTTTTATCCGATGTCTTTTTCTTTTTGCCCGTAACCGCCTGCTTCCGTTCCGCTTCGGTGAATCCCCAAAGGTCGAACAGGTCAAGCTGTACATTGGTCGAAACATCCGCTTGGTGCGGTTCTATCTCCGGCTTTTCTTCCACAGGCTGCGCCTTCTCTCTATCTTTGGAGCTCTCCGTTATGGCAGGCATTACTGTTGCGGCTGTCGGGGTGGGTGACATTTCCTCTGCCGTACTTTTACTCTGCACCGGATGCAGGCTGTATTTCTCATACAGTCCCTTATCCAGTTGTTGCAGCTCTATTTTCAGATGCTCCCGAAGGTCCTCTGCCAGTTGGGTGGTATCACCCCGGTGTATATACTTGTAGGCAGGCTTCCCGTAAGGGTCGGTCCCTTTGATTATATCCGTGTTGGAAGGCAGGCTTATGCTGTTGGCGTATGCGTTTACCGAAGTGCCGATAGGTGTCTTTTCGGTCTGCACGAACAACTTTTCATTATAGTACAGTTCCCCGTTCTTGTTGCTGTTCTTTTGCAGGAGAATCAGGTCGCTGCCCACTTCCGTGTTCGCGTTCTCCGTGAACAGGTTGTTCGGCAGGCGGGCTACACCCACCAGGTTGGCATGACGCATCATGTACTCGCGTATGGGCGCGTTGGACGGGGCATCCAACACACCTTGCGAGGTGATGAATGCCACGATGCCGCCCTCACGCACCGTATCGAGGCTTTTCAGGAAGAAGTAGTTGTGTACCGCCTTCGCCGCCGAACGTCTTGCGGTGTCCTTGCTGCCCGAAAATTCAGGGTCGAACACAGCCACGTCACCGAACGGGATGTTGGAGATTGCCAGGTCAAAATAGTTGTTGAAGGGCTTCTCTATCTTCTCGAACCCCTGTATCCTCACCTTATGGTCGGGATGCAGGTGATTCAGGATTTTGCCCGTGAGCAGGTCTTTCTCGAACACCATCACGTCAGCGTCCGGTCGGTTGTCCAGTACCGCATCCACAAAGGCACCCACACCTGCCGACGGCTCCAGTACCCGGTCGGGGCGTATGCCGTGCTCGTGCAGCACGTCCGCGATGGTTCCGGTTATCTCCGCAGGGGTGTAGAAAGCGGTGAGGACGGAGCCTTTCAGACTGTCCATATACCGCTTGTATTCGTTATCGTCATTGCTGTTTTCCCGGATGAGCCTGTGCAGCTCCACCGTGGGGGCAAAAAGTTCGAGGTCCGATTTCGCCCAATGGACAGCGTCCGTCAGTTCCTTTGCGGGATTGAGTATGAATTTCAATCCCCCGAAACCGCAGAACCTTTCCAGAAGCAGACGCTCGCGTGCCGTGGGCGTGCGCCGCTCCCTGTCAAGAATGAATGCCGTCCGTAACGCCTCGATGTTGTCCCGTAGCTTCTGCTTGCGGTTAAACGCCATACGCCTCGATATAAAGGACCACGGCTCCGGTCAGTTCGGTATAAAGCAGGTCATATTCGGGAGAGAGGGCGAAATGGTCGTCCGAAAGGTCATAGATGGAAAAGACATTGCCGACAAGCGGCAGAAGCCTTGCCACGAACGCCCCGCGTTCCGCTTCCGGCACCTCACCGGCAAACTCGTTCTCCACGACTTCATGCAGGATGTTGTACCGGGAATAGTGGAGCCCTTGCAGCAGCTCCGCCATCGCCAGCTCCTGCGCGCCGTCGGAGGGATAGCCTTCCAGCCTGGCACGCTCGTAGGTTTCTGCGGCTCTGTCGGCACGTCCCTTTATGAATGCCGCGTCGTTTGTCTGTTCAAACTTGTTCTCCTTGAGGTAATTCAGCAGGTACAGCCCGTAATAGGACAGTTCGGTCTGCTCTTTCTTGTTCTTCTTGTTCATATATTCTTGGATTTAGTGGATGAATAAAAAATAGGATGGGTAATAGGAAGTAAAAAGCACTCCGGGTATCCCTCCCGAAGTGCCACCACTAAATCCATTGTAAAAACAGTATTCTTGAACAAGAAAACAGAATGACAATGAACCAGTGGCGAAGGTACTGATTATTTCCCTCTTTTTATATGGCTGCCGCGACTTTTATTCGCAGGACCGCCCTTTTTCGTTTCGGGGAACACGAACGTGGTGTTGTAGTCCGCGTCAAAGGCGACAACCGCATCGAAACTCTTGCCCTGCTTGCTCTTGAAGCCTTTCAGGACTTTCGTCTTTCCGGTGGCCAGCAGTTCCCTGATTTCATCATCGGACAGATTGCGGTTTGCCTTCAGACGGAACACGGGCAGACCGCACTCCGCATTGTCGCAACGCACCACCTTCCCATAGAACTGCATCCTGCCCGTGCCGCACTTGGGGCAGGAACAGCCAGAGTCCTTATGCCCGAACAGCTTGTCGCATGACAGCAGTTCCGAGGTGATTTCCGTGGTGTAACCCTCAATCTCATGCCGGAACACTTCGGCGGACACCTCCCCACGCTCGATACGGGCAAGCTCCTTTTCCCATTCTCCCGTCATGCCGACATCTGCGATGCGCATTGCCTTGACAACGGAATAGAGTGCCAGACCTTTCTCCGTGGGTACGAGCGATTTCTTGCAGCGTGTCATGTACTCACGGGCAAAGAGCGTCTCGATGATGGAGGCGCGGGTGGCGGGCGTGCCGATACCGCAGTCCTTCAATGCCTGGCGCAGTTCCTCGTCCTCGATGTTCTTGCCTGCGGTCTCCATAGCCGCGAGCAGGGTGGCTTCGGTGTGCAGGGGCTTCGGCTTGGTCCTGCCTTCCGTGATGGAGGAAGCCTTGACCGCCAATGTATCGCCCTCTTTCCAGTCGGGCAGTACCGTTTCCGTTTCCGGCTCCTCTTTTTCTGTCTTTTTGGCAGCCTTGCATACGGCACGCCATCCGGCTTGCCTGATGACACAGCCTTTTGCCGTGAACTCCACGCCACTGCACCCGACTGTAACCGTGGTCACGTCCTTGACGCATTTCTCCGAGAACGCCTCGATCATGCGCCCGGCTATCATGTGGTAGATGGTCGCATCGTCTTTGGCGAGGAACAGCGGTTTTTCGCCCGTGACAAGCAGGGCGTGGTGGTCGGTCACCTTGCCGTCGTCCACACTCCGACGGGTAGGCTTCATGCCACCGGCAACCTTGCCTGTCCATTCGGGCAGGGAGCCGGCAAAGGCGAGCAGCTTCGGTATCTCCGCGAACACGTCTTCGGGAATGTAGCGGCTGCCGGTACGGGGATAGGTCACGAGTTTCTTCTCGTAGAGTTTTTGCACGATGTCAAGCGTCTGCTCCGCCGTGAACCCGTGCCTAATGTTGGCATCTTTCTGGATGGAGGTAAGGTCATACAGAAGCGGAGTGTCCTCCGTCTTTTCCTTGCGTTCGACTTTGATTATGGTAGCGGAACCGGTAGCCTTTACCTTATTATATAGTTCCGTTGCCACAGCTTTCTCTTTCCACTTCTCCACGGAGGAGAACTTGACGGTTTCACCGGCACCGTATCCGTCCGTGGCAAGATGCAGTCCCCAAAAGGCTTCGGGCGTGAAACGGCTGTTCTCGTAATAGCGTTCGCACACCATTGCCAGCGTGGGTGTCTGTACACGTCCTACGGAATAGGTTCCGCGTCCGGCGGCGATGGAGAGTGCCTGTGTGCCATTAATACCGACGAGCCAGTCCGATTCGCTGCGTGCCTTTGCCGCCAGATAGAGGTTATCATATTTGCTGCCCTCTTCGAGGTTGCGCAATCCCTCACGGATGGCTTTGTCCGTGAGCGAGCTTATCCACAGCCGCACGAAAGGTGTGGTGCAGCCGATGTAGTGGTAGAGGTAGCGGAAGATCAGCTCCCCTTCGCGGCCCGCATCGGTTGCCACGATAATCTGTTCGCTCTCCTTGAACAGTCCGGCGATAATTTTAATTTGTGCGGCCACGCCGCTGTCCGGCTTGTAGCCTTTCTCCGTCCTGACCTGGCGGGGTATGAGGGTGAAGGTTCCGGGAAGGATGGGCAGGCTGTCACGGACAAAGCCGCGTATGCCATAGCCGTCGGGCATGGCAAGTTGGACAAGGTGTCCGAACGCCCATGTCACGGCATAGCCGCCTCCCTGGAAATATCCTTCCTCTCTCTTTGTCGCGCCCACGATACGTGCCAGCTCACGGGCTACCGACGGTTTTTCCGCGATGATTGTTTTCATGCTGTCTTACTGTTTAAATGATTTTTTTGGATAATTATTTTGGATTTAGTGGTGGCACTCCGGTCAGACCCTCATGCCTTTGTTTTTCTTCTGCGGTTTCTCCTGCTGCTGTCTCTGGGTATCGTCCTTCGGGGCGGTCTGTCCTTTCTGCAATGGGTCCTTCAGGTTTTTGGTAGCCTCGTTGGTCTTTCCCTCGTTATTGACAGCCGCCTGTGTGCGGCTCTCGTTCGCCGGGGCGACCTGCTGCACCGTGTCGGGATTCTTTTCGTAACGCAACGGACGTCCTTTCTCCGGACTGAACTTGATGTACATGAGGGCGTGGAAACCTTTCTTGTCGGTCACGTTTTCCAGCTTGATTGCCTTGCCGGCCACATAGTCGGATTTCTGCTGTTCGGTGAACTTCACGTCACTCCACTTGCTGATGGGACGGATGCTGCCGTCCTCGTTCACCCACGTGTTGCGGCGCGTCTTGCCGTCCTCCTGTTTTTCTCCTTGTGCGGTCTTTTGTTCTTCCTTGTTCTCCTGCGCCTGCTCTTTCTTCATGGAACGGGTGGTTCTCGGCACGAACTCCGGTCCGCACTTCTCCACGTTGGCTTGCAGGGTGGTGATGAACTCACGACCGTCGCTGAACACGATGTGCTTGTCCCTCACGGGCAGTCCGGCACGGAGCATAGTCTGTTCCTGCCGGGTAATCTCCGTTTCCCCGATTTTGCTCTGGACACGGATTTTACTTGCTGCCAGGTCGGTAAGTTCGTTCGTCTTGCGGTCGATGCTGACGATGGAAGGAATGATTTCTCCCGTCTCTTTATCAACCAGGTCCACAACCCTTCCCATGTTGCCGGTCTCACGCAGGTTCTTCTTGTCCTCTGCGCTGAACTTGTGTCCCTTGTACTCGTCCAGCTTCTGTTCCTTGCGGATGAAGTGGGGCACAAGTCCCACGCTGCCGTCCTCATTCCTGCGGAAAGAGAGCCGGGCATCCAGCTCGAAGGACTCGCCGCCGAAAGTGGGCGTCACTTTCACCAGGTCGGACTTGCCGTAATTGAGCATCTTGGTGAGGTCGTCCGACTTTTCAAGGTCTTCACGCCTTACTCCCCATTTCTCTTCCAGCTCCTGCCAGTTGATTTTGCCCTCGTCAATGGGCTGGTAGCCTTTCTTACCCTGCGACTGTTCCTGCGCGTTCTCTTCTTTCGGTTGTTCCGCATCCGTCTTTTGTCCCTGTGCCGCCTGCCGCTCATACTCGGAAGTGTCGAACAGATGGGCGGAGAGCACGTCCTTGTTCACGACGGGGTTTTTAAGCAGTTCTTTCATCACATCCAGCAGCCCGTCCACCTGCTCCGCCGCGATGCGGTAGAAACCGAAGCGGGTGGGTTCCTTGCATTGCCGGAAGAAGTTCTTGAAGAAGTTGTCAAGCATGTCGCCATGCTTGTCGAATAGTAGGAAAGCCTGGGAGTTTTCCACTTTCGCGGGTGTCCTTTTGGGCGAGCCGTCCGCATTCAGTCCGGCTACCACGCTGATTTCGCCCGTCTTCTCGTCACGGACAATCAGCACATCCTTCTCGTCTTTTTTCTTTGCCATTCGAATAATGTTTAATGGGTTATTTATTTAAGAAATTATGGATACGAGCCTTGTAGAACTCGACATCTTCTTTTTGGAAATCCTTTACGTGTTCGGAAAGGAAATTCAGCACGTCCGCCTCGCTGTAATAGGTCTTTTTCCCCAATACCTTGAAGGAGAGCGCACCTTTGCTGCGGTAGCGTTGCAGGGAACGCTTGCTGATCTGGAGCAGCATACATAAGTCCTGGTTGTCGAAAAGCCTCACACTCTCGGAAAGGGAAGTCTCCTTTTCCTTCGCTTTCATGGAGAGCAGCAGCTCGTCCTGACGGTCAAGCCGTTCGAGGACTTTTTGCATCCAGTTCTCAAAATTCTGTCTGGTAAGCAGTTCCATGACCTATTTCCTCCTTCTGTTCGTTTTTCCGTTGCTTCCCGTGCGGAGCGCATGGTTCCGGCTGATACCGTCCAGTGTGCCGTTTTCCTCCGTCACCGTATGTTCCGTGATGAAGCGGTCTATCTCCGAGAGGAGGTACATACATTTTCCGCCGAGCGTGGTGTACCGGATGCGGTGCCCGTCGCGCATCCGTTGCAGGGTACGCCTGCTGATGCCCAGTATCCGGGCGGCCTCGGCTGAACCGACCTGCCTGTCCGTAAGACCGGCCTTCTTGTCCTCACTTTTGCGGATGTGGCTTGCTATCTCCGCTATCTGTTCCGTCAACGCCATGTATGCGGAACTTTCCATTGTTATCACTTCCATACGCAGTATTTTTCTTTTGTTTCTGCGGCAAAGTTCGGCAATAGGCAAAGGGGGCTTTAACAACTCACTACGTGACTCACGCAAGATTCTTTTTGAATTTGTCTCCGCTATCCGGACAATCGACGCAACAAACTGCCAGTCAGAAGCTAACTGTACATAAATGCCATGTGGTATATTATTTTTGCGTGAGCTCCGGGAGGGCTGACAAGAACGTCGCTACCGGAGCAGAGTTGTGTAATAATCAAATATTCAAATGAAATATGGAAATTATAAGTATTGAGAAGAAAACTTTTGAAGAAATGGTTTCAAGATTTGACGAGCTTGTAACCAGAGCCGGGGCATTGTGTCCTAAGGACGATGGCAAGAAGATGAGCGGATGGATGGACAGCCAGGATGTCTGCATACTTCTGAATATAAGTCCGCGGACCTTACAGACATTACGGGATAACGGACGGTTGGCTTATTCGCAGATAAACCACAAGACATATTATCTCCCGGAAGATGTGGAACGTGTCCTTGCGGTTGTGGAAAAGAAAAAAGAGTCAATGACTATTAAAGAACAGAATGCCTATGGATAACAGACTGATGACAAGGGAAAGCGAATGGGTTGCCTATTTCATAGACAATACAGAACACATCGTTGCGAAAATGGAACAGATGAAGAGGGAATATCGTCCGGTATTGGGAGGTGAACATTTTCTGACGGACAAGGAGGTGGCGAAACGGCTGAAAATCAGCCGGCGTACCTTGCAGGAGTATCGGAATGAAGGGCGTATTGCATACATCCAGCTTGGAGGGAAAATTATATATAAGGAAAGTGATATTGAGCGGTTGCTCAAGGCCGGCTATCATGAGGCTTATTATACGGATGACTTTTAAGGATATATAAGGAGGGGCATATACATTGTCTGACGGATGTATATGCCCCTCAAGTGTAATAACTCCGGAAGCTATGCTTGGCAAAGATACAAGAAAATAGCATTCTTTCCTTATATCCTGTCATATAGAGCAACAGGCAATCGGTATTTTTATTGTCCGGATGCAGAACTCTCATCAAATGTTGTCTAAAATACAGACTTTCCCGGCTGCGTAATCGGAATGCGATGTTTATTACCATTTCAAGGGAATAGACATCCATACTTGTCCGGTCATTATTGCTTATACATCGCATCGTCTCCCGTTCATCCGTCTCATGGGATTTGTAGATGGAACGGATAGCCTTACGGATGTCCGAACAATACACACCGAACAAACCTGCTATCTCAGGTTGGGTCATCCATACCGGTATGGCGGGCATGAAAACTGTTCCCGTATCACTAATGGTTATTATTCCTCTGTCCATAATCTTCTATATTTGTCTCTTAGAAAAATTTCTTTCCACATTTCCCATATCACGCAGGATGGAGGTATCCAGTACTTTGGCATAGTGCTGGGTCATACGGATATTGGAGTGCCCCAGAATTTTTGCCACATTCTCCATACTCACCTCATTCGCCAAAAATACCACGGTAGCCGCAGTATGCCGGGCGACGTGGGTCGTCAGCCGTTTCTGTATTCCGCAAATATCGGCTATTTCCTTCAGGTAAGCATTCATCTTTTGGTTGCTCAGCACAGGCAGGAGTACATTTTTTGCTACGCAATCCGGTTGGTTGGAATACTTGTCTATCAACTTGCGGGCAGGGGATATGACGGGGATGTTACACATCTGCTTTGTCTTTTGGCGGGCTTTTCGAATCCACAGATTACCCTCGTTATCCCTTACAAGATGCTCCTTGCTAAGTTGCTGGACATCCGCAAAAGCCATGCCGGTGAAGCGATAGAAAACTATCAATGCAGCCAAGAGAAGAATACAGCAAATAAATGACAATTCGTTGTAATACAGCCAAATTGCGTTGGTTTGCACAGTTGGACAAACTGCAAAGACAGGTGGAATAATGAACCTGTTCAGCTACCAAGTCATTACCTGTTTTCATTTCATCTAAGTGCAGTCAATCAGGGATTAAGCTGTCATCGGAAAGGATTTTCCATCCGGGAATATCCCTTTACCCGGCAGATTTATCCCATCCGGTTTTGATTGCACCGTTCTGCCTGATTCTCATACCGTTCAACAGGCGAAGTATGAGTAATATTGCAATCAAAAAAAGGTAACACATGAAAACTGAAATGAAAGTGCTGCTCTACATCAAGCGCAGCGGACAGGACAAGGACGGCTTTTCTCCACTCATGGGAAGAATATCCGTCAAAGGAAGGGTCAATTCCATCGCACAATTCGCGTGCAAGTTCAAAATTGAAGTGCGGTTGTGGAATGCCACTGCCCAACGTTGTACGGGCAAAAGCAAGGTGGCGACAATGGCAAACAGGGAGATTGAAAGGGTACTGCTGTTACTGCAGAAACGGTTCAATGAACTTTCCGACATCCAAGATGTCGTGACGGCAGAGGAAGTCAGAAACGTGTTCCAAGGTCTGGCTGAAACACAGGACACCATCATGAAACTCTATGCGGAACATAACAGTGACTATGCCCTGCGTGTAGGGGTGAATAGGGCGGTAAACACATTTTACCAGTACCGGAACACCTGCCGGATACTCGGTGCATTCCTGGAAGAGAAATACCATGTGTCGGATATGCCCGTCAAGCAGTTGGATGAGAGTTTTATCGAGGCGTTTGACATGTATATGCGCACGACAAGACGTTTCATGCCCAGAACCATACTCGGACATGTCAACCGCCTGAAAAGCGTGATGATGCTTGCCGTGTTCCGTGGCATCGTTCCTTTCAGTCCGTTCAAAGGCTATGCCCCACAGAAACCCGCTTTCAAACAGATGTACCTGACGGAAGACGAGCTTGACCTGTTTTCAAACACGACCTATGACACTCCCAATCGCAATTTCACAAGGGATATGTTTCTGTTCTCGTGCTGGACGGGGATCTGCTATTGCGACATGAGAAGCCTGACAACCGCCAATCTGGTGAAAGCCGATGACGGCAGTATGTGGATTCATACGGAAAGACAAAAGACGGGGACACCCGAATGTGTGAGGCTGATGGAGATTCCCTTGAGTATCATCGAAAAGTACAAGGGCATGGACGACAACGGAAAACTCCTTCCGATGCTGACCAAGGAGAGCATGAACAGACATCTGAAAAAGATGTCCGTGATGTGCGGCATCAACCGTCCAATCTCATTTCACCAGGCACGTCACACCTTCGGAAGCATCATCTGCCTATCACAGGGGATTCCGATAGAAACCGTCAGCAAAATCATGGGGCATCGGCATATCACCACCACGCAGCGGTATGCGAAAGTCACCCAGGACAAGATAGACAGGGATGTGGATTGCCTGAAAGATGTTATCGGGGGCAAGTTCTCCTTGTCGGACATCGACACCGCCCCGTCACCGATTCTGAAAGACTACAGTCGGCGGAAAGTCAATCCGAGCGTGAAGCAACGGGAGTACATAACTAAAATAATGGAGGGATAAGCCATGCGAAGCACATTCAAACTGTTGTTCTACATCAACCGCCAGAAGACAAAGAAAAACGGCAGATGCCCGATTATGGGGCGTGTCACCCTTGACGGGAAGATAAGCCAGTATTCCACCGGACTGGAAATAGAGCCTGACCTATGGGACGCAAAAGCGGGAAAGGCATTCACGGACGGGCGCAAGACCGGAAACATCACCGGCGAAAAAAGAAATGAGTTGAACAGGCTGAACTCATTGCTGGAGACGTTGGAGGGAAAAGCGAAATCCGCCTACAGGAAGAACGTGGACTCTTATGGTTTCGTCTCATCCGAAATCATCAAGAACGCCGTCACTGAAAAATCCGATGTCAAAGAGACATTGCTATCCCTGTTTGACGAGCACAATGAAGAATACGCCAGACGTGTGGGCATTGACCGGACAAGGCATACCTATATCCGCTATCTGACCACGCGCAAGCATATATACAACTTTCTGAGATACAAGTATGACTTGGAGGATATTCCGCTTCGTTCGCTGACGATGAAGTTCATGACCGACCTCACATTCTATTTCTCTACCGTACTGCGGTTAAAAGTGTCCGCCTACAATGACTATCTTATCCTGCTGCACAAGATGACACGGTTGGCGTTGAAGAGGCATATACTGAAACGTGACCCTTTCGCTGGGCATAAGGTAGAGAAGGTGCCTGTAAACCATCGCCATTTGGACAGGGAACAGTTTGAAAAACTGCTCAATGCCCGACTACCCACCTACCGCCTGTGCCACACACGCGACCTGTTTATCTTTTCGGTATTTACGGGCATCGGAAGGGCTGACTTGGCGAATCTGACGGAAGACAACATCATCACGAAGGAAGACGGTTCCAAATGGATTCACATCGCACGGCAGAAGACCAAGGCGGAGTGCCATATCAAACTTCTTGACATTCCTCTCCGCATCATTGAGAAATACAAGGGTGAAGGCAAGGACGGAAAATTGTTCTTCGTCCCACAGACCAGCAGCTTGTGCCGCAGCCTTAAAATCATAGCCGAACAGTGTGATTTAGGATGCCATTTAACATTCTACCAAGCCCGGCACAGTTTCGCGACCCTTATCTGCCTGAGCAACGGGGTCCCGATAGAAACCATCAGCAAGATGATGGGGCATTACTCCATACGGACTACCCAGATATACGCTGAAATAACCAACCATAAAGTGAGCAAGGATTTGGCTGTCCTGTCTGAAAACATCAAAGGCAAGTATGCGTTGCCCAATGACGGCATGCCTTCACGGGTATTCAAATGCGGTAATTACAGTGGTTGGAAAAAGGAATGTGAATCAAGTGACAAGATTAAAATCAAGTGACTATGGATAGAGGAATAATTACAATCAGTGAAGCAGGTGTAACCACTATGCCGACTACACCTGTATGGATGACCCAATTTGAGATAGCCGACTTGTTCGGGGTATTCTCATACGACATCCGCAAGGCGATTCATGCCATCTACAAGAACAAGGAGCTGGACGGGATTGAAACGATGCGGTATGTCAGGCAACCGGACGGTATCAGTTATGATGTCTATAACCTTGAAATGATTATAGCCGTTGCATTCAGGATATGCAGTAGAGAGAGTATCTCGTTCAGACGGTTTGTAATAAGTGAAATCTGCGCCACCAAGAAAGTAACTCCAATAACAGTATTCTTCTCTTGTGGCAAAGGCAGCAACCTATGGTATAGTTGATGTCCATTCCGCCAGCCACCTGTTTCCGGCGCACGGATGCAAAGGTAGCGTATGGCTCTGACGGCAACGGCAAGGTCAGGCGGCACAGCCGTTTCGGGCAGAATCTTCCTCCTACGGAGCGTATTCAGCCCGAAAACCTTGCCACAGCCTGCCACACGCTTGAAAGGCATCCGCGGGCGGAAACAAGCGACTGACGGAAAATCAGAAGAAAAATAAGGAACGGCTTACGGACGAAGCGGAGTACCGATGCTTCATCCGTAAGCCGTTCCATTTTCTTTTTGCCGAAGCAGCATTGCTGCCGCACACAGGGCGGACGGCAAACTGCGCTCCTTCAAGAAAATCATGTGCCAGTCAGCCGGTAGGCGGAGCGGTAGCCGTCAGCAAGCATCCTTTCAATGTCGGACTCACGGTAGAGGATTTTACCACCCAACTGGATATAGGCTATCCGTCCCTCGTTGCGGTAGTCCTGAAGTGTCCGGCGGCTTACTTTCAACCGTGCGGACACTTCCTTGTCGGTGAAGAAACGCTCGCCGCCCAGTGTCGGGCGGTAGTTGGCGGTCAGGTGCTCGACGTTGTCCAGCAGACGGTCGAGGCTGCCCATGAAGTGGATTATCCACTCGCTGTCCTTGTTAATCAGTTCATTCATGTTACTATGGATTTAGTGGGTATTGTCATTATACTTCGTTCATTCTGCCGGATTCATATAGTCCTGCCTTTGAATTTCGCTTCCTTTCGCCTGTCCTCCACGACGGAGACGATACGCCGCACGTCTTCGGGACGGTAATACGTCTTGTGATTTATCTGCGAGTAAGCCAGCGTGCCGTTGTCGCGCAGGGTCTGTAACGTGCGCGGGCTGATGTTGAGCATCCGGCACACGTCCTGGTTGTCCATCCACCCGTTCATTGTCTTCTCACCATGCCGCTTGCAGATGTCATCCATGCGGCGGACGAAACGGTCAAACCGGGCGACCATCTCCTCAAAGGTCTTTTTTTCGATTGATACGATTTCCATACAGTCTTTCTTTTGTTGTTATTACTTCTTTTGCCGCAAAGAAAAGCACAATTTCCTGTCCGGCAATGGCTTTTGCGGAAGTGGCAGCATGTTGCGCCGTAAGGTAGCCATTGTCCGGCTTATTCTTTATCGCTCCGGGTGACCTCGTTATACCTTAATATCCATATTCAATAAGGAATCCGGAGGAAAATAAGGGCTTGATACAATTTACTTGCGACCACACTCTTGTTCCTTCGCTTATCCATATCCGGCAAATCGGGGAAATCCACACCGGAATCCAAACCGCCTTCAAGCAAAGCCATACAAAATTGCCATACAGTCTCCAAGTGTTTGAACGACTGCACTGAAACGTCTTACTTCGCTCACGATAATAGGTCGAGGCACTGACCGAGACCACAGTAATAACTTAATCAATTTGTTTTATGACAATGAAAAGAGAACCGGTCATCGACGAGCAACAGACTCGTGAAATCGTAGAAAGAATGGGACGTAAGGAGTCCCGCAGTCAGAAGTCTATGAATGACTTCTACAGGAGCCTCGGTCTGGAACCGGACGGAGCGGGGCTGGAAGCTCCCCGGGAACCTGAAATCACGGAAACGGAACAGCCGGAACAAGAAGGGCGGGCAGACACCCCTACGGGAACGGTGGCTGTTGCTCAAAAACGTGTCAGCAGCAAACAGAGAAGGCTGTCGTTAAGCGAGTACCGCGACACATACTTGCAGGTGCCCAAAATCACCGACCGCAAGCCCGTGTTCGTAAGCGGTGAGGTACGTGACAGACTGGACGAGGTCGTCCGCCGGCTCGGAGGGCGCGGCATGAGCGCATCGGGGTTTGTTGAGAACCTTGCCCGCCTGCACCTTGAAGCCTACCGGGAGGACATCGAGCAGTGGCGTAAGCTCTGACGGGACTGCGGTATATCGGTAAAGCCATTGGATACACTCCACCGGCTTTACCGATATACCCGGGTGATTTACTGTATCCGGAAACCAATCCGACAGGCGGAGGATTCTTGTGTCCTCAAAGACACAGCAAGATGTATTTTCAGTTACCCGAATCATTCCGGGTAACTGAAAATCCCTGCACCGCCGTGGGCGGAATTATCCTCCGAAGTCGGATAATTTCAAGTTTTTTTAATCGTAGATTAAGTGATAGATGAAATGTTAAATCAAAAGGACAAGCAAGATGAAAAAGAACATCAAGTACGGGAGAAATCCCAAGTTGGACCCGAAGACGCACTGCGTGATGGTGCGCTTCGATGATGTGGAATGGAACAGGTTTCTCACGATGTATGAGGAATCACAGGTGTACGCGAAAGCCGTCTTTCTCAAGGCGCACTTCTTCGGACAGAAGTTCAAGGTATTGAAGGTGGACAGGGCGATGCTGGACTACTATACCAAACTGTCGGACTTCCACGCTCAGTTCCGTGCCGTCGGTACGAACTATAATCAGGTCGTTAAAGAGTTGCGCATCCACTTTTCAGAGAAGAAGGCGATGGCGTTGCTCTACAAGTTGGAGCAACACACCATCGACCTCGTGAAACTTAGCCGCGAGATTGTGGAGCTTTCAAGGAAAATACAGGCTGAATGGGAACAAAGACAGAGCTTACACTATGTCCCACCTCAACGAATAATAGATAAGTGAACGAGGTGCTGGAGCATGAAATACCGCAGTTACAGGAGATTGCAGGAAAGACGCGGAAGAAGGAGGAACTGAAAGGGGTGAAATCAGAGCTTGCCGAACTGGATAGGAAGATTTAGTTGGAACTAACTACACCTATTCCAGGTGAACAAACTTCACAAAGTTTAAAAATATCCCCAATAATGCAGGAAAACGACAATGACGCAGAACCAAGACAACAAAAATCAGAAAGTGCATCATTGCATTCATCCTCAGTTATTGAATTGAATCATCAATACATAGCTAAAGATTATCAGTTGAATGTAAAGAATAAGAACAAGGGTATAACTATTTAAAATAATTCAAGTGTCTCTTAAAAGTACAATATTTTTGAGAGACACTAATTATTTACGATTATTTATTAGTTTTCGGTATTCTGTTGGAGACATTCCTAAACGGGTCTTAACATACTTCCCGAAAAATGACATATTGGGAAATCCAAGATAGTCCGTAATTTCTTTTATGGAAAGATTAGGATTGGCAAGTTGCTGTTTTACATCTTCTAATACGTATTCGTGAATCCAATCAAACGCTGTTTTCCCACTGATATTCTTGATGGTTGTTGATAAGTGCTTAGGCGTAACGCATAACCGCTCAGCATAATAGGTTACCGAGCGTTCTTTAGGGGTATGGCTGGATAGTAATTCGATGAATTTCTTGAACAAGCCATTACCCTGGGTATATTCTGTTTCATTATTAATTGTTTTAAGAGGGGATTTCCCCAAGTAGGATAAAAAATCATATAGGAGTGCACTTATAATAGAAAGCATTACCTCTTTATTGTATTTATTTTTAGGAAATTTCATCCTGTACGTTATCAGTTGATAATAATATTCGTATAAGCGTAAAAAATCCTCTTCTATATTGATAATAGGGTGTTGCCATAAATAGAAATAATGATTCCATATATTATTATCCGAATGGAAAACACTTTGAATAATACGAGGGGATAAGCAAAGAATATTAGCCTCAAAATCAGGGCTTGTCATCAGATCGCTCATTATAGTGTTGGGGCTACAGCATAACACATCATTAGGATGAACAACAACCAGCTTTGATTTAATTCTCATCTGTAACTTCCCGCGCTTACATACAAGCAGAAGAATAGCATCCAACGTCATCGTATCATCTTCATAATGATATTTCGATAGGTCATGAAAATTGTCAATAAGGACTATATCGTCATCCATATAATCAGGCTGAAATTTATCTACTGCCTTCTGCTTTTGTTCAATACTTCTTATTTCCATTGTATATTATCAAAAAAGATGCTACAAAAGTAGTTGTAAAATGGCACATTCAGTTATCTATTGTTCCACATTAATGTCCCATTGTTCTTGTTATACTTATGCAAGAGAACAATGGAACTTCATATAAGAATTTTAGATAACTGCAATTCACCTGTTTCTCTTCAATTTTGCAACCGATTTAAGTATGAACACTCAAAACATTAAAAGTATGAATAGAAAACTCATCTTGCTCATTTGGAGCATTTCCACACTGTTGGTAGGATGCAAAGAAAAGCAGAATACGGAAACGAACAATGCTTCTGTATTGGTAAAGACAATGATTGTATCATCCAATTCTTCCATGACCTCATATAGTTTTTCGGGGACTATAGAAGAAATGACAAGTTCTGTTTTAAGCTTTGCTGTAAATGGAACATTACAGAATATCAGTGTGTCGTTGGGCGACAAAGTGAGTAGCGGACAATTAATTGCGACCATAGATGACGCCACATTAAATAATGCCCACGAAATAGCAAAGGCTACACTTCGACAAGCGGAAGATGCCTATGAACGCATGAAAAAACTGCATGATGCAGAAAGCCTGCCTGAAATCCAGTGGATAGAAGTACAGAGTAAACTGGAACAGGCACGGGCTACCGAACGAATCTCCCGAAAGAACCTGAATGATTGTAATTTATATGCTCCTTTCAGCGGAATAATAGCAGAAAAAAGAGTGGAAACAGGACAAAATGTATTATCGGGAATGCCTGTTGTCAAATTGGCGACAATAAAGCAGGTAAAAGCAAAGATTCCCGTTCCTGAAAAAGAAATCTCGAAGATACAAGCAGGACAAAAAGTAAAAGTTACAGTCTCCGCCTTGGGTGAAAAGATCTTTGAGGGGTGCATCGTTGAAAAAGGTGTCATAGCCAATCCCTTAACACGTTCATATGAGGTAAAAATACTGATGGACAATCCTTTGGAAGAACTGATGCCCGGAATGATCTGTAACGTCTCTATTGACAATGCCGCTCAAAGTAATGTGGTGATACCTGCCCCTGTCGTCCAACTGGACCAACATAACCACTGTTTCGTCTGGACCAATCGTGGCGGAAAGGCCCATAAGACTTTGATAGAGACTGGTAATCCCGACGGGAATGGCATTATCATAACCAACGGTTTATCAACCGGTGATGAGATACTGATTGAAGGGCAGCAAAAAGTAAGTGAAGGCATGAGTATAACCATTGCAAGATAACGGAGACATGAAAGAAAAAAAGCAAAATTTAGTGGAGTGGGCCATGCACTACCGCCAGATAATAATACTGATAACCTGTAGCCTTATGGCGTTTGGCATATACGGGCTGGCAGAAATGAAAAAAAATGAGTTCCCCGATTTCACTATTCGCCAGGGAATTGTGGTTGCTGTCTGTCCGGGATATACAGTGAATGAAATAGAGGAACAGATTGCCAAACCTTTGGAAAACTATATCTTCAGCTATAAAGAAGTAAAGAAAAAGAAAACACAGACCATTTGCAAGGATGGCATGGCCATTATTCAAGTATATTTGAATGATGACCTGAACAATAAGGATGAATTCTGGAGTAAATTCAAGCACGGCATCAACAATTTCAAGATGGAATTACCCCTTGGAGTTCTTGCCATTCAAGTAGTTGATGATTTCGGAGACACCTCTGCCCTACTTATAAGTATGGAGAGTGAGGATAAGACCTATCGTGAACTGAATAATTATATGGATGACTTGAAAGACCGTTTGCGTCATATAGATGATGTCGGACGCATGACCGTATCCGGTATGCAGAAGGAGCAAATCTCCATTTATACTGATGCGAATAAACTTTCTCACTACGGTATCAGTGACAAGACATTGGCATTGACACTGTTTACAAAAGGGTTCACGACCACAGGAGGACGGTTGAAAAGTAACGAATACGTGTCGCCTATATATGTCAGCCGTTCGATGAACTCGCTACGCGACGTACAGGAGATGATTGTATTTTCTGATATTCAGGGTAACAATATCCGTTTGAAAGATGTAGCCCGGGTAGTGAAGGAATATCCTATGCCTGACAGCTATATTACCAACAATGGTAAAAAGTCTCTTCTGCTTAGTGTAGAAATGAAAAAGGGAAAGAATATTGTGAGTCTGGGAAATCAGGTTAAAACCGTATTGGAGCATTATGAGAAAGAGCTTCCCACTGACGTGAAGTTATTTAAAATAACCGACCAAAGCCAAATAGTAGGAGATAGTATCACTACATTTTTGAAGGAATTACTGATTGCCATCATTGCTGTAGTCATTGTCGTGCTGTTACTGCTGCCAATGCGTGTAGCCTTGGTAGCTTCTTCCACCATACCAATCACCATATTCATCGCACTCGGTCTATTCTACACATTCGGTATAGAATTGAATACAGTTACATTGGCCGGATTGATTGTAACATTAGGTATGATTGTTGACAACTCCATAGTAATCATAGACAGCTATTTGGAGAAAATATCAGAAGGACAGCCACGTTGGCAGGCATCCGTTGACAGTGCCACGCATTTTTTCAAATCAATATCCTCGGCCACGCTGGCTATCAGTATCACTTTTTTCCCGTTCTTATTCACTACAAAAGGAATGCTTCGGGATTTTCTCAATAGTTTTCCCTGGGCTATAACATTAATTCTGGCCATATCCCTGCTGGTTGCCGAACTATTAGTGCCATTTATGCAATACTTTTTCATTCGTCAGCCGCAAAAAACACCCAAGAAAGAAAAAAAGGCATTTTCTTTCTTGGATATTCTACAGAAGAGTTACGACAAGTTGATTACCGCTTGTTTTGCCCATCCCAGATTTGTTATTGCAACTGGAGCAGCGTCTGTCATTGCCGGAGGGATAATGATGGCTCAATTACCCCAACAGATGCTTCCAACCGCAGAACGCAACCAGTTTGTTGTAGAAATCTATACACCGACAGGTACTGCTGTGGAAAAGACCGCATTAGTAGCCGACAGCCTTGAGCATATACTGAGGCGGGACAAGCGGGTTGTTTCCGTAACTTCATTCAGAGGATGTTCCTCTCCACGCTTTTCCAATTTTTATGCCCCGGTCATAGGAGGCAGCGAATTTACCCAGTTTATTGTGAATACTATTGACAATAATGCCACAGTCATGATGTTGGATGAATATTCACCACGTTTTCGTGATGCTTTTCCGGAAGCGGTTGTCCGCTTCAAGCAATTGGGATATAGCGAGGCTGTTTACCCTATTGAAGTACGGTTGAGCGGTAACGACCTGAATGGGCTGAAAGGTGCTGCCGACACATTGGTTGACAGATTACGCATGCTACCGGCACTGGTACAAGTACGCACAACAATGAATGAACCTTTAGCCACGACTAAAATAGTATTGGATGAACATACCTCTACCCGTTTGGGTATCAACAACCTTATGTTGGAATCTACGCTGGCTTTACGCTATGGAAAGGGAGCTACGGTCGGCTCCGTATGGGAGAATGACTACAACATACCCGTGGTACTGAAAAGTGCCACAGCGGATAAATCGGACATCGGTAATTTGCGGAACGAGCAGATTCCTGTGGCTGCCGGTATCGGCCATTTACCGCTTAGGCAGATAGCCGATACTGAAGTCGATTGGAATGAAGGACAAATTGTCCGTCGTAACGGGGTGCGTACAATAACCGTCATGGCTGATTTGCAACGGGGTGAAAATGCCATGCAAAACACAACTTCTGTACGAAAGATTATAGAAGATATTGGGATTTCACCTGATATCACAGTAACCTACGGAGGTGAACAAGAACAAAATGACGATATGATGCCGGATATTATGACAGGATTAATTATCGCTATGGTGATAATCTTTTTCATTCTCCTGTTTCATTTCAAAAGGATTTCAACGGCGGTGCTATTACTGGTATGCCTTTCCCTTTGTCTATTTGGAACGGCTTTAGGGGTGATGATACAGAATGTTGATTTCGGCGTGACTTGCGTGTTGGGTATCGTCAGTCTGATGGGAATACTTGTACGTAACGGTATCATTATGATAGATTATGCCGAAGAACTCCATAGGGAGGGACAGATGAGCGTACGTGACGCTATATACCATTCCGCCCAACGACGTATGCGGCCAATATTCCTTACTTCAGCAGCGGCTTCAATGGGAGTCATACCTATGATATTGGGCGGTAGCGGTCTGTGGATGCCCATGGGAACAGTTATATTTTACGGCACACTGATAACAATGCTGTTCATACTCACTGTAATCCCGATAGCCTATTGGTTAGTGATGAATAAAAACTCCCAAAAAGCAAAAAACATTGGAACCCAAATAAAAGAATAAGAAAAATGGCAAATAAAATATATAATAAAATCTTTTATGTCCTTTTCTGCATACTGGTAGCAAATTCCGCTTCAGCACAAAAGGCTTATTCTCTAAAGGAATGCTATCGTATTGCGATAGAGAATAATCGAAAACTTCAAAATGCCAGATTGTCCGTCGAAGCGGCGCGGCAAACCCATAAAGAAGCCTTCACCAACTATTTTCCAGAGATTTCCGGAATGGGTACATGGTTCAATGCCAACCATGGTTTGGCTCGTACTGATATATCAACCGGAAACTTATTACCTTCCGAACTGGGTGCAATGTTACCACCTGAATTATTAGGTATGTTACCCGCATCTGTTCCGGTGTCCTTACTCAAAAACGGTACTGTAGGTGGTATTACTGCTACAATGCCGGTATTTGCAGGTGGACGGATAGTAAACGGAAACAAACTTGCAAAAGTAGGCGAAGAGGCGGCAGGCTTGCAACAAAAACTAACCGAAGATGAGGTCGTGTTTACCACAAGTTCCTATTTCTGGCAGGTTGTCAATCTTCAAGAGAAACTTGAAACTATCCGTTCGATACAAGAGATGCTTGACCGCCTACAAAAAGATGTGGAAACGGCAGTCGAAGCCGGTATGACAACACGCAATGACTTATTACGTGTGCAGCTCCAAATTCAAGATGTGGCAAGCAGCCGATTGAAAATAGAAAACGCCATAACGGTATGTAAAATGCAGTTGGCGCAGTTCATCGGAGCTGATACGGATAGTTTCGAATTGCAATATTCTATAGAGAAAAAACATGATAAGCCTTTTTCCATGTATTGTGATCCCCAGCAGGCAGTGATGAACCGAGCTGAAACCAGATTATTAGAATTAAATGTCCGTGCAAGCAAATTGAAAAAACAGATTTCATTCGGAGAACAATTACCAAGCATTGGCTTCGGTGGCGGCTATCTATACAACGATTTGTTGGGAAAATCAAATAATTCGGGAATAATTTATGCCTCTGTATCAATTCCTATCTCCGGCTGGTGGAAAGGAAGCCACGCATATAAGCGGCATCGTATTCTCGAACGTCAAGCTGTGAACGAACAGGCAGATAAAATTGAATTGATGGCAGTAGAAACTAAACAAATATGGAATGAATTGGTCGAAGCATACGACCAATTGTTACTTGCTGAAACCTCTATCAAGCAAGCGACTGAAAATATGCGAATTGTTGAGAACACATACAAAGCCGGAACCGTTCCTCTGACGGAACTGTTGGATGCGCAAGTTCTATTTCGACAAAGTCATAATCAGTACAGCGATGCTTATTCCGTTTATTGCATAAAGGAATTGAAATACAAACAGATTACAGTTAATATAGCCAGAGATATTTCAAATAAAGATTGACTATGAATACAATCAAACAGATTAAACCAAAAGTGTGGTATGTAAATTATTCATATGAAGTAAATGTTCTGATTGTGAAATAAAGACAAATACAGGTACTATTATTATAAAAATGAAATTATTACTCCAACATCGAATACTTTTAGGGTACATCATATTAATAGCAGTCATTAGTACAATGGCTGCTATCCTGATATATGAGCGTGCACAGTTAGAAACTTTAGAGAAAAAGACAGTGGAAATCCAACAGATTCAGCGTGATATAAATGCCGCCCATCGCCGGATTACTACACTATCCACATACGGAGAGTCAGTCATCGCATGGACTATGGACGACTACGAAAAGTACAAGGCATACCGTCTTCGTGTGGACAGTCTGCTTCAACGATTGAAGTCCCCTTGCAGGGCATTTGTCCACCCCGAACAGTTGGACACGCTCTGTCTATTATTGAAACAGAAGGAGGAACACCTGCATGGCATCATGCAGGCGGTACACCGTCTGGACGAGGCAGACAGCCTGCTTCTCAACAACCTGCCCTCCGTACCCCGGCAGGCTACACGCACACAAACCGTCACCCGTAAGAAAAAAGGTCTTGCCGGACTATTCGGCAAAAAGGAGACCGTACAAATGCCGGCATCTCCCAATGCCCTGCACAGCCTGAACGAGCGGCTGATTTCCATGCAACAGGAACGGCAGGAAGATCTCGACTATTACACGGACAGCCTGCGCATACGGAACAAGGAACTGAACGGCAGGCTGTACACCTTGATTACCTCTCTTGACGAACAGACGGAAAAGGCATTCCAACAGAGGCAGGAAGAACTTCAGTCCTCCTACGAACGTTCCGTCATGACCG
>OLRN01000414.1_pt1 | contig 35780 bp, 40 predicted proteins | sample 1673001 | NCBI WGS metagenome assembly OLRN01 (sample SAMEA3136745, study PRJEB25190) | human gut metagenome | biome: human gut; feature: human-associated habitat; material: faeces | place: Austria | collected 2013 | reverse complement strand
AATGGCGTTCATTTCAAAATGTACAAGTTCCGCTCCATGACGGATGCCCGGGACGAAAACGGAGTGCTTCTGCCGGACGAGGTGCGGCTGACCCGGCTGGGCCGGATCCTGCGCTCCACCAGTCTGGACGAATTGCCGGAGCTGTGGAACATCCTGAGGGGGGATATGTCTATCGTGGGCCCCCGGCCGCTGCTGGTGAAGTATCTGCCCCTATACAATGAAGAGCAGCGTCACCGCCACGATGTGCGTCCGGGGCTGACGGGGCTTTCACAGGCGGCAGGGGATGTGGACATGACCTGGGAGCGGCAGTTCCAGCTGGATGTGGGCTATGCAGACCATGTGACGCTTGCGGGGGATGTGAAGATCGTCGTTCTGACGGTAAAGCGGGTTCTGGTGAGAAACAAGCATGACTATGGCGGCTATGTGCGGGAAGAATTCAGAGGGAGTGAGAAGGTTGAGCGGTAAGCGACTTTTCATTTACGGTGCCGGCGGTTTGGGCCGAGATGTTCTTCGGTTGTCCCGGCGGATCAACCGGGAAAGTACCCGGTGGTCGGAAATCTCTTTTGTGGATGATGGCTGTCTGAAAAAAGAAATCAATGGCGCGCCTGTTCTGCGGTTTGATGTGTATCTGGCCCAGCGCCGGGAGGACGATGTCTTTGTGATCGCGACGGGTGAGACTGTGGTCCGCAAGCAGCTCTGGGAAAAGCTTGCGGCACAGGGTATCCCTCTGGAGACCCTGGTTTCTCCGGAGGTGTATCTGGATGAATTTGATACGCTGCATCCGGGCTGTGTGTTGACAGAGGGGACGATCCTGGGAGGTAACAACACCTTTGGACTGTGCTCCTATGTAAATCTGGGCTGCAAAATCGGGCACAACGCTTCGCTGGGTGCTTTTTCCGTGCTTTCTCCCGGGTGTATTGTCTCTGGGAGCGTGACAATCGGCGATGGAACTTATATTGGCACTGGCGCTGCAATTCGGGATGAGGTCACTATTGGGAAAAACTGCATTATCGGCATGGGGAGCCTTGTAACAAAAAACATTCCCGATAATGTGGTGGCCTATGGTTCTCCCTGCCGGGCAGTGCGGGAGAACACGGACGGCATCGTGTTTCGGTGAGAAAACAAATAGAAAAGAGGGCCTTTCATGCCAGAACGGGAATTTTTCCGGGTATGCACAGAGGCATATTGCCCCGGTACGGCGTATTGGGTTACCCGGCCAGCATCTATTCATAACCCCAAGGACCATGCGGTAATGTTCATTACTAGAGGATATCCGGAATACAGGACAGTTTTTGAAAGTGTCTCTGGTTGCCTGATTTTCTGGCCGAAGAAGTGGGAGATCCCTGAGCGAATTTCCGTAGGAAACGCCGTTGTTTCCTGTGAAAATCCACACTTGGCCTACTGCCAGTTCTATCAAGAACAAAAGATTACCGGCCTTTACCAGCCAGATAAGACGGTGGTACGGGATAGTTCCCTCATTGCTATGACAGCTTTGATTGGAGAAGGAACAGTGATTTTCCCCGGGTGCTATATAGGGGGGCAGGTTTCAATTGGACGGAATTGCTTTATCGGCGCTGGTGTGAAAATCGTTGGTCACGTACAGATTGGCGACAACGTCTGGATCCGGGAAAATACCGTCATTGGCACAGATGGAATGTCCACAGATCGGGATGAAAATGGGCATCCTGTGACCATGCCGCAGTTTGGCGGCGTTGTCATCGAGGACGATGTACAAATCGGCGCCAATGCGTGCATCCTTCGGGGTGCGATTGACGATACGGTGCTGCACAGAGGCTGTAAGATCGACAGCTTGGTATTGGTCTCCCACAATGTCAGCGTAGGGGAAGAGAGCTTTGTCATTGCAGTGACCCATCTGTTCGGCAGTTCGACGGTGGGAAGGCGGGCGCAGGTTTCCGGCGGTTGCGTGGTTGGAAATTATGTCCGTATTGGCGACGGTGCGCTGCTGGGTATGGGATCAGTGGCCCCTCGGAACATTCCCGATGGCTGGATTGCTTACGGGTCTCCAGCCAAACCTATGAGGGAAAGGGACATGTAGGAGTTTAAGACATAAGGAGCTATAACATGAAGGTTCTGGTAATTGCGGCTCATCCAGATGATGAAGTTTACGGCATGGGCGGCACTATGGCAAAACTCTCAGATGCGGGGCATGAAGTCCATGTGCTCATCGTCACCGACGGCTGTACCGCCCAGTACCGAAACGACCCCCGCCTGCCGGAGATCTTGGCGCAGAAGAAGGAGGAGGCCCGCCGGGCCAATGCCCTGCTGGGGGTAAAAGCGGTCCATTTCGGAGCCCTTCCGGATATGCGGCTGGATACCGTGTCCCATGTAGAGGTCAATCAGCTTATTGAAGAAACCGTGGACACCGTGGCGCCGGAAGTGGTGTACACCCATTTTTACGGGGACGTGAATCTGGACCATCAAATGGTGTACCGCTCCACGCTGGTGGCGGTACGCCCGGTGCCGGGACAGACGGTGCGGGGACAGACGGTGCGGGAGCTGTACTGCTACCGGGTACCCTCCTCTACGGAGTGGAGTCCGCAGCTTGGCCACACCGTATTTCTGCCCAATACCATGGTGGATATTTCCGATTATACCGCCCGCAAAGAGGCCGCGTTGCTGGCCTATCAGACGGAAGAACGCCCCTATCCTCACCCCCGTTCCGCCCAGTATGTCCGGGAAACGGACCGGACCTGCGGATTGCAGTGGGGAATGGGCAGCAGCGAGGCATTTATGCTGCTGCGGCAGATACGTTGAGAGGGAAAACAAAGAAGCATGAGAAAAAAAGTTTGGATTTGGAACCATTACGCCACCAGCACTTATTTTGACCAGGGTGGACGCCATTACAATTTCGCTAAGTTTTTGGCGGAGGCAGGCTATGAGCCGGTGATCTTCTGCGCGACCACGATCCATAACAGCTCCCGACAGGTGGACACCGGCGGCACGCTCTGGACGGAGAAGACCGATTCCGTCTCTCCGTATGTGTTTGTAAAGGCCCGCCCCTATGCCGGAAATGGAAAACAGCGGGTTTTGAACATGGTGGACTTCTACCGGGGTGTCAAAAAGGCGGCCCTGGAATATGCAAAAGTGCATGGGAAGCCGGATATCATCTATGCCTCCTCTGTCCATCCCCTGACACTGGTGGCGGGGATCCAGATAGCCAGGCATTTTGGCGTTAAGTGTATCTGTGAGGTGCGGGATCTGTGGCCGGAAGGCATTGTCGCCCAATCTGCCCGGCTAACCAAAAACAACCCCTTGATTCGAATGCTCTATCGGGGTGAGCGGTGGATTTACGAAAAAGCCGACGCGATGATTTTCACGATGGAAGGCGGCTACGATTATATCCGGGAACAGGGATGGGATCGTACGATCCCGCAAGAAACGGTGTTCCATATCAATAACGGCGTGGATTTGACCGTGTTTGATGAAAACCGCGTCAACTTTCCATTTGAAGATGTTGATTTGCAGCAGAAAGATGTCTTTTGCGTGGTCTATGCCGGGTCCATTCGCCGTGTGAACAATCTCGGACTGGTTGTAGAAACCGCCAAGCAGTTGACAGACACCAAGATTCGTTTCCTGATCTGGGGAGACGGGGATGAACGGCAGATGCTGGAACAACGGGTTCGGGATGAGGGGATTCCCAACGTGGTGTTCAAGGGGCGTGTTGAAAAAAAGTATATCCCGTCTATTGTCAGCCAGGCAGATTTGAATCTGGTCCACTGGGAGCACTTTGATTTGCTCCGTTTTGGTGCCAGCTATAATAAACTCTTTGAATATCTGGCAGCCGGGAAACCAATTTTCTGCACGGTGCAGCCTGGTTACAGTATTGTGGAGGGCAACAACTGCGGCAGCGATACCAGAGGCTTAACCCCAAAGGATTTTGCGTCCGGGATCCGCAGGATTTACGAAATGACAGAGCAGGAGCGGACCGCAATGGGGGAGAATGCCCGCAAAGCGGCACAGCAGTATGATTTCCGCATTCTGACGAATAAATTGATCGAAATAATTGAGAGGGTATAAGCCGTATGAAAATTACAGTCATCGGAACCGGATATGTGGGCCTGATCGCCGGCCTGGGCTTTGCCAAATGGGGCAATGAGGTGGTCTGCCTGGACGTGATCCCGGAAAAAATCGAAAAGCTGCAAAAGGGGATCTGCCCCATCTATGAGCCCGGCGCGGAGGTCCAGCTCGCTGATGGGCTTGCCAGCGGCCGACTGCGCTTCACCTGCGATGTGAAGGAAGCGGTGGAACATGGTGAGATGATCTTCATTGCGGTGGGTACGCCGGAGGCGCCGGACGGCAGCGCGGATATGAAATACGTATACAGCGCGGTGGATGAGATTGCCGAATATATGCAAAGCTATAAGTTGGTGGTGGACAAATCCACCGTTCCTGTGGGAACGGCCCGGGTTCTGAAAGAGCGTATGGCCAAGCGGCTTGCGCAGCTGGGCAAGGATATCCCCTTTGATGTGGCCTCCAATCCGGAATTTTTGCGGGAAGGCCGGGCAGTCGGGGACTTCAACAACCCTGACCGCATTGTTCTAGGCGTGTTCAGTGAAGAAGCGGGAACGCGGCTGCGGACGCTTTACAAGGTGTTCGCCCGGTCCAACAAGCCCATCGTCGTCACCACGCCGGAGACGGCGGAGATGATCAAGTATGCCTCCAACGCGTTCCTGGCCACCAAAATCACGTTTATCAACGAGATCGCCAATCTCTGCGAGCAGGTTGGGGCCAATGCCCTGGAGGTAGCAGCGGCTATGGGAAAGGACGGGCGGATCAGCCCTAAATTCCTGCATCCCGGTCCGGGTTACGGCGGCAGCTGCTTCCCCAAGGACACCAAGGCTCTGGCAGACACCGGTGTGAAGTACAACGCTCCGCTGACGGTGGTGGAGAGCGTCATTGCGGCCAACCAGCGGCAAAAGCAGCTGGCGGCCCGGAAGGTGACCTCCCGCTTCCCTCAGGGGGGAACGATCGCGGTCCTGGGATTGTCCTTTAAGCCAGAGACTGACGATATCCGGGAATCCCCGGCGGTGGAGATGGTGCAGGTGATGCTGGAGGCCGGTGGCTTTACGCTGCGGCTCTACGATCCCAAGGCCATGGACAACGCCAAAGCCGTCCTGGGAGCAGACCGGCCCGGTCTTGTCTGGTGCGCCTCCACGGCAGAGGCGGTGCAGGGTGCGGACGCCGCGGTCATCGCTACGGAGTGGAGCGAGTTCAGCACCCTGGACTTTGACCGTTTGAAGGCAGAGATGCACCAGCCGATCCTGTTCGATCTGCGCAATGTCTACCATAAAGAAGATGTTACCGCCCAGGGCTTTGAGTATTACGGCACCGGTGTTTGAGAAAGAGAGGCGGGGTTCATGAGGCTTTCTGATTTGGCAGTCCACGCGGGCACAGAGTTGGCGGAAGTGGTGCGGGACTGTGAAGTGGAGACTGCGGAACTGTGCGCGGATATCCGGGGCACCGCCGTGCTGACGTTTCTGGAAAAGGAAAAATTCCTTCCCTGTCTGGAGCATCCGGGGATTGCCGCCGTCATCTGTACCAGAGAACTGGCGGATAAGCTCCCCGCCCATATTCCGGGGCTGCTTTTGTCCGACGCACCGAAATTCGCCTTTTACAGCCTGTATAATTTCCTGGCCCAGGCGGCGCCCCACTCCCGGGTCCCCACCCGGATCGGAGAGGGCGCAGACATCGCTCCCACGGCGTATGTGGCTCCCTACAACGTGGAGATCGGGAAAAACAGCGTGATCGGTCCCGGTGCCGTCATCCAGGAGCATGTGACCATCGGGGACAACGTATCCATTGGTGCTGGAACGGTGGTGGGCGTCAACAGCTTTTCTCCGGCCCGCTACCGTGACCGTGCCATTACACTGCGGGATCAGGGCAGCGTCGTCATCGGGAATCATGTGGAGCTGTGTGGAAACTGCGCCATTGCCAGGGGTGTGTTCCCTGGAGATATTACCCGCTTGGCCGATGGTGTGAAAAGCGATGTGATGGTGTACGTGGGCCATAACAGCCAAATCGGCCGGAAGACATTCCTTGCCGCTGGTGCAAAAATTCCCGGAAATGTCTGGATCGGTGAAGATGTCTGGATCGGTGTCAATGCCACCATCTCCAACCGTATCCGTATCGGGGACGGCGCACGGGTCTCTCTGGGTTCCGTGGTCACCAAGGATGTACCTGCCGGGGCCACGGTGTCGGGAAACTTCGCCATTGACCATCAGCGGTTCCTGAAAAATCTCAAAGCCTCCTTACGGGAGGATTGACGCCCGCCTACGAACGTGGCCACCATTCCATGTAAAGAGAAATGAGGCAAATAAAATGGAATTTATTGATCTGAAAGCCCAATACCGGGCGCTCAAACCGAAGATCGACGCCAATATCCAGGCGGTTTTGAACGCCGGACAGTTTATCGGCGGCCCCTATGTCAAGGCGCTGGAGGAGAAGCTGTGCGCCTATGTGGGCCGGAAGCACTGCATCACCTGCGGCAACGGCACCGACGCCCTTCAGGCGGCCTATATGGCCCTGGGCGTTGGGGAGGGCGATGCCGTCTTCTGCCCGGACTGCACCTTTATCGCCTCGGTGGAGCCCGCCTATATGCTGGGTGCCACCCCGGTGTTCTGCGATGTGTCCATGGACAGCTATAACCTGGACCCCGAGAGCCTGGAGCGTCAGATCCAGGCAGTGCTCTCGGAGGGGAAGCTGAAGCCCCGCGTGGTGGTGGCGGTTGATTTCCTGGGCAATCCCTGTGATTATGATGCCATTGCCGCCATCTGCGACAAGTACGGTCTCACGCTGCTGGAGGATGCTGCCCAGAGCATGGGCGCCTCCTACAAAGGAAAGATGTGCTGCTCCTTCGGCACCATCTCCACTACCTCCTTCTTCCCGGCCAAGACGCTGGGCTGTTATGGGGACGGAGGCGCCATTTTTACTGACGACGACGCGTTGGCGGATCTTCTGCGCTCCATCTGCGTCCACGGCAAGGGCCCCGGCGGCAAGTACGACAACATCCGGGTGGGTGTCAACTCCCGTCTGGATAACCTTCAGGCCGCCATCCTCCTGCCTAAGCTGGAAGCTCTGGCGGAGTATGAGATCCGGGACCGGGAAGCTGCCGCAGGCCGCTACGGCGCCGCCTTTGCCGGGAAGCTCATTCTGCCCCCTGTTCCTGCCCACGGCCAGCACAGCTGGTATCAGTACACCCTTCTGGCGGCAGATACCGCCCAGCGGGAGCGTTTGATCGCCCATCTGAAAGAGCGGGGCATCCCCACGAATCTCTACTATCCCACTCCTATGCATGCACTGCCGGTATTCCGGGCGCTGGAGACATACGGAGAGACCTATCCCAATGCGGTGGAGTACTGCGACCGGACCATCTCCATTCCCATGCATCCCTATCTGGAGGCGACCGAGCAGCAGCAAATCATCGACGCGGTCCTGGAAGCCGTCCGGTGAAATGGAGACGCCCCCTTTCAGAAACCATACCGGCGGAACAAATCTCCGTCCGGCATAATGCAGACCCGCGCCGGGACGGATGGCCAGGCAAGCGGTATACAGGAGAGAAACTATGATCAAAGTCTGTCATATGACTAGTGCCCATGCACCCGGGGATGTCCGGATCTTTCATAAGGAGTGTGTCTCTCTGGGCAAGGCCGGATACCAGGTCTATTTGGTACAGCGCGGAGAGAGCTATGAGGCCTCAGGTGTCCATGTGATCGGGGTGGGACAGCCCTCCGGCGGGCGATTGACCCGCATGACCGCTTTCAGCAAAAAGGTATACGAAACGGCCCGGGCCCTGGACGCCGATATTTACCATTTCCATGACCCAGAGCTGCTTCCCTATGGGCATAAGCTCAAGAAGCTTGGGAAGATCGTAATCTTCGACAGCCATGAGATCTACGAGATTCAAATGCGGAAAAAGCCGTACCTGCCCGATTGGGCTGCGGCACTGATGGCCATGGTATATACTCATTATGAGCGGTATGTGGTCCATCGGCTGGACGGTGCGGTGGTCCCCTGCCTGCGGGCGGACAAGCCCTTTTTTGGCGGAGCGGCCCGGCGGCTGGTGACCGTAGATAATACCCCCAAGCTGGAGGAGCTCTATGACCGCTATGACCCAGAGAGCTCCCGGGATTCCCGGCAGGTGTGCTATGTGGGGGGGCTGACGGAAGCCCGCGGGATCACTGTATCGATCCAGGCGGCCCATGCCGCTGGCTGCCGGCTTGCGCTGGCGGGACTTTTCTCACCAGCGGGATATGAGGCCCGGCTCCGTGCTATGCCGGAATTCTCCTGCGTGGACTACCGGGGGATGCTGGACCGGGAGGAGATCACCGCTTTGCTCAATGCATCCGGCATTGGTCTTTGCCTGATGGCCAGAGGCGCGCAGTTCGACTGTGCAACCAATTTTAATGTGAAGACTTATGAATACATGGCCATGGGGATCCCTGTGATCCTTTCCTGCAATGCCTTTAACCGGAAGCTGTTGGATAAATGGAACTTCGGCATCTGCGTGGATCCTGGCAACGTAGAGGAGATCACCGGGGCCATCCGGTATTTGCTGGACCATCCGGAGGAGGCCCGTCGTATGGGCGAAAACGGCCGCCGGGCGGTGAAAGAGGCATTTAACTGGAACGTAGAGGAGGCAAAACTCCTGGAACTGTATGCCGAGCTCTGTACTGCCGGCGGGAAGGAGGTCCCCGTATGACCCGAAGGAAAAAAATAGCGGTGATCGTCGCTGCCCTCTGCGGGTGTGCCCTTGTCTTTTCGGTGGCGGCACTTACCGTGGCAAGACCTTTGACTGCCAAAGTGTACCACAGCATTCGTTCCTGGTATATCGAGTATTCCCAAAAGGAGGAGCTGGAGGCGCTGTATGATTATCAGCCGGAGTCTCCTGAACGCTTTGATGTGACCGCAGTCTCTCTGCCCACGGTCCAGCCGTTGACTGCAGAGGAAGAGGCCCTGTATCAAAAAACGGTCCTGGCAGTCCTGCAGGAGGATCTCTGGACGCCCCGGGATCTGTACGATGCGGCGAATTATCTGATAGTCCCTCTGCATTACGCATTCTATTCCCGGGACCAGGAAAAGATCGACGCCTTTCACCAGTTCTTCACCCGATTTTCCCAGGATCTCAACGGAGCGGATACCTATGAATACCGAGCGGATGTCGCTCGTATAGGGGATGCGTTGCACTTCAATTATTTCGTCAGTGAATATCTTCGCCTTTGTGCCATGTCCGGACAGGTGACAGAGAGTCTTCCTGTGCTCTATCAGGAGGTCTATCAGGACACCGTGGTCATGTTTGAGGAGACTATGGATGGACCAGCCTTGGAAGTTACCGCAAACGGCTGGAGCAGGTCCTGCTGCACCGGGAGTTTCCCCGCTCCTTTGACAGTGCGCTCTCCGGAGCAGAGCTGGCCACAGTGGCCGCGCTGTGCAATCTCCGGGTCGTGGCAAAGTTCATGGACTATGAGGACACACAGCTGCTGCAGGACGCAGCGCTTCTGGGATACCTAGTCTATCAGGATCCTGAAATCATTACGCCTACGCAAAAAGGCGGCTTTTTATTCCAGGTGGGGGTATGGAGCGACTATCCGGACATGCAGTATGCCGGCAACAGGGAGGTCACACCGGATATGCAGCCCAATCCCCGGGATGATATCGTGATGGATACCAACCATTTTGCTATGTATATCCCCTGGATGCTCAGTTTCCAGCTTGCCCAGACCTATCAAGAGCAATATGATCTCTTTACCCGGCGCAGGGAAGAGCTCGCCAATCAATTCGTCCATTACGTGATTCAATATGAGGATGGCGCGCCTCTGGCCACCACCTTCATGGACGGGACCTGCGGCGTGTATCGCTACGACTACCACGGAGATGGGATTGGAGAGCAGGGGTACAGTCTGTCCAGCTCCCTGCTTCTGGGGCGATGGGCACTGTTAGATGACCCACGGATCACGGAGGTCTACGGCGACCTTCTGGCACAGTTCCCGCTTTCCACTGGAATGGAGAACCCCTATTACGACTATGCCACCGTCCGGGAGCAAAACCCCTTCTTCGATTCGGATACTGCCTTTGACAACGGCATGATGGAGTGCATCACCACTGTGGCGTACCGTCTGTATGCTGACTGACAACTACTGGAATCCTGTTAACATATCTCCAGTTTTCGCACCTATTTGCAGATATGTTGTAGAAGGCTTGTCGGATGGGTAAAATCGTTGATAGAAGGCAAAATGGGAACCGACTTTTATTCGCAACAGAACATCATTAGGAGGACAAACACATGCGGTATCAACGTTGTACACGTTGTATCATGGATACAGTTGCCGATCCCAATATTACATTTGACGCTGAAGGACATTGCCAATACTGCAATCATGCTATCGCGCAGATCAACACTACGACTTATTTTCCCAATGAAGAAGGGAAACGGCGTTTGGATACAATCCTGCCTCAAATCAAAGCAGATGGAAAGGGAAAGCCCTATGATTGCATAATGGGAATTTCCGGCGGCTTAGATTCCTCGTATTTGGCTTATCTGGGATATAAGTGGGGACTGCGCATTTTGGCCTTCCATGTGGATGACGGATATGATACGGAGATTTCCAAAGAAAATATCCGAAAACTGTGCGAAAAGGGCAATATTGAACTGCGCATAATTACCCCGGATCAATGCCAGTACGACGCGCTGACACACGCGTATATGGAAGCTGGAGTCCCCAATCTTGCAATTCCACAGGACAATATTTTGTTTGCTAGCCTTTATCGTGAGGTAGTTGCCACCAAGATCCCCTACTTTTTGAGCGGTGGTAACTTTGCGTTGGAATGCATTTTACAGAGGGGAAATACCCACGGTTCCATGGATTTAACAAATTTAAGGGATATTCAAAAGAAGTTTGGAACGGAGCCAATCGACAAACTCCACTTCATTTCCTCTTACAAAAAATATCTGATGAAGAAGACGGGGAGATTGAAAGAATTGCGTCTCCTCAACTATATTGATTACAATCGAGATCGGGCTTTTCATGAATTGTCCGACTTCTGTGGATTTGAATATTACGGGCGAAAACACTTGGAGAATATTCTGACGGCGTTTATCCAACTTTATTGGCTTCCTCGAAAATTTAAGACGGACAAGCGGACATCTCATTTATCCAGTATGATTGTATCCGGCCAGATGACCCGGGAACAAGCGTTGAAGGAGTTAGAGGAACCGCTCTATGATGAGAAGATGATGGATGGTTACATTTCCATTATCAAAGGGCGTCTTGGCTTCAGTGATGCAGACTTTGATCGGATTATGAACGCCCCTGCCCATCAGCACACCGACTACAAAACGGATCGTTTAGACGCGATTTTGAGAAAGATCTTGCAGTAAATGAGAAATGCGCAGTATAACACCATGCTCGGATCGGCCGTATCTGGATTGCTGTCAACCATATAAAGGCGTTGCCGAACTTCCGTTTGTAACCGACTGCTGTGTGCGGCATGAGGCCAGAGACAATGGACCCCCTTCCAGACAAATGCGGTCTGGAAAAGGCGCACCCATCCACTGATACACCAATTATCAGGGACCTGATTCGGGTGGAGCGGCATACGTTGGCATTTTGCCCGTATGTTTTCGGACAGAATCCGGGAAACGGAACCTTTCTAATCGAAAAATTTCTCAGAAATAGGTGCGGATTTGGTATGATATTGGAACGCAATGGGACTTTACATCTTACAGAGGATTTCTCGGCATATCAGTTGGACGGTGATACCCATTATGTGAACGGCTTTTTCTATATCCCTGGCTTTCTGGCAGGGAAGGAGAGTTGCGCCCAGGTGGAAAAAGCTCTACAGGAGACGGGATCGATTCCCTTTAAAAAGATGCGCGGTGCCTTCAGTTACTGCATTCAACGGGCAGACGGGGAAATTTTCTTTTTCCCCTGCAATAGTCTGCTCCACCGCCTGTATGTCAGCCCGTATGCCTTCAGTAGCCGCTATCTGGAGCATCTCACTTACCTACGGGAGCAAAACGTCATCCTCACTTACGATGAAGACGCCCTGTGCGAGTATTGTACACTGGGCAGTATCTATTTTGGAAAGACCTACATCCGGGAGATCACAGTGTTTTCCAACACCCACTATGTTCATGTGAAGGATGGGACTCTTCAGGTCCTGGAAAAGGGAATCGGCGACATCACCACACCCTCCAGTATCCAGGATCCCCGGGATTTTTACAAGGATCTGGCCCACGCCCTGTCCGCTATGCCGCCCCGGTCTGTGGCTATGCCTGTCACCGGCGGCTATGACAGCCGGATGGTCTACTCTCAGCTTTATGATAAGGTCCCTCTGCGGGTATACCTGTCTCAGAACAATTCCCTGAACCTGTGCGATGTCCCCATCTCAGAGAAGATTTGCCGGATCACCGGGGCAGAGCTGGAGTTGATCCATCCGGGAAAGCCCCAGGTGTCTCAGGAGTTTATCCAGCAGATGATTCAATACTATGACGGAAAACTGCCGGGCTCTCTGGAGAGTGCCTGGATCATGTACTTTTATCAGGGGGACCTGTTTCCCAGAAGCGGGACCCAAATCCAGATCTCCGGCGATTCCGGCCCTCTCCATAAGGACTGGGAGTGGACCGTCGATTTTCCTTTCTATCACCGCAAGCATACGAATCTTCGTCGGTTCTATGAGCAGCGAATTGCCTACTTGACTCATGCCATCCCGCTGGGTTCCCGGCTTTCCGCCCGTTATACGCATCTGGCAGATCGGTTTGTCAACCAAATGAAAGCGTATTGCCAGCCCATCAATTCCCAGACCTATGACGCCCTCTATTACTATGTTACGGCCGACCGCTCCCACGATTATAACATCGCTACACCGGAGGCCATGATGTATGCGCCGCTGGCGGAATTGGACCTGGTACGCTATTCTTACCATCTCCCTCGCAGGAAGCGATTTTTCCACCAGTATATGCGGGAAGTTACTACCAGCGGAAACCGGGAGATTGCCCGAATCCCTACCAACCACACCACAAACGCCTCCAGCGAGCTCTTTTATGAGTGCAAGGATGTGTTCTGTCAAGCCTACGACTGGGGAAAGCGCGCCATCCACATGGTATACCGTCACTTTGCCCACAAACTGCTCTATCAGGCAAAAAAGGAGTGGTCCATTGACGAGGAACTGCTGGCGCTTCCCCTGGCGGCAGAGGCGGTGACTTGGGCCTCCAGTCAGGGGATCCTGGCTCCGGATACTACACCCAAGGATCTGCCGGTCAACTACGTGCAGCGGTTCATAGTCCTTTACGTCCTGCACAGCAAATTTGGAATCTCTCTGCCTGAAGAAGCGGATGGAGTGTAAAATCTAGATTGATGTTTTCGGGGAACTATATGGAAAACAATATCAAAACCTACAACTACTGAGATCAGGGGATTGGGATCAACAGGTTTATATTCAAAAGAAACAGCTGCTTTCTGCATATACTGTAGGGATTCTGATACAGGACGTATACTATCCGCTTCTGTCCGGCAATGTGGTGAATGCCGACACCTATGCCTATCCGGTACAGATGGAGATCGTCCCCAGTGCCAACTAGGCCGGAATACACTCTGGCGACCATACGCTCTTGCCTGTTTTGCTGGAAACAGCCAAGAGTCTGCAGCTGCAGAGCTGCAGGGCCATCTGCGCCACCTGTGGAAGGATCAGAAAATCGGAATCCTGTGCGCCGACGAGAAGAACTTTACCCAGCATCTCTATGATACCTGCGGTGTTTTCCTGGAAGATCAGGCCCTGTGCATCGTGGCGGGAGCTAGGCATCTTCCAGAATTTTCTGCCCTTTTGGAGCGGCGGGGCCACTTCCACAACGGACTGCTGCGCCAGGAGCTCATCGGTCTGGGCCGGGCTCTGGTGTCCCCCCCCCTGACATCGGGGCGACTTTGCTGGAGTGTAGCGATATGCCGCACACTATACGGCTGCCATCCAACAGACTGTCCAGCGCCCGGTGTACGACTACGACTTTATCACCATAATCAACTATGTGCATTCTGCCGTGGCCCAAAAGCTCTATTACGGCTTTTTCTGATGTCCAGTCATAAAATTTTGAGGAATAAGAAGGTCTTTTCTATGAAATATGTTCTCATCGGCTGCGGCCGTATCGCTGTCAACCACATCAAAGCAGTAATAAACAACCAACTGGAGCTGGCCGCCGTGTGCGACGTGAAGCCGGAGGCCATGGAGACTCTGTTGGCCAAGTACGGGCTGGAGAAAGACCCCTCTATCCACCGCTACACGGATTACAAAGAGATGGTTGACGCAGAGCAGCCTCAGCTGGCGGCTATCGCCACCGAGAGCGGGCTCCATGCACAGATCGCCCTGTACTGCATTCAGCACGGCGTGAATGTCATCATTGAAAAGCCCATGACCATGTCCATGGCGGACGCAGACGCCATCGTGGAGGCAGCGGAAGCTCATCACGTCAAGGTGTGCGCCTGCCACCAGAACCGGTTCAACAATGCCGTCCAGGCCACCCGGAAGGCCCTGGAGGAGGGCCGGTTCGGCAAGCTGTCCCACGGCTCCATCCATGTGCGCTGGAACCGGAACAAGGACTACTATGACCAGGCTCCTTGGCGCGGCACCTGGGCCCAGGACGGTGGCTGCATGATGAACCAGTGCATCCACGGCGTGGATCTGCTGCGCTGGATGATGGGGGACGAGGTAGAGGAGGTCTACGCCCAGACCGCCCAGCAGTTCCACCACTACCTGGAGTGCGAGGACATCGGCATGGCGGTGGTGAAGTTCAAAAACGGCGCCATCGGTACCATTGAGGGCACCACCAATGTCTATCCCAAGAACCTGGAAGAGACCCTCTACCTTTTTGGTGAAACCGGCACGGTAAAACTGGGCGGAACCTCCACCAACAACATTGACGTGTGGGACTTCGCCGATACCCGACTGGAAGACGCCGACCTGAAGGGACTCCAGGAGGCCACCAGCAACGTTTACGGCAACGGACACACTGCGGTCTACGCCGATATGATGGATGCCATCGAGAACGACCGGGCCCCCTACATCGACGCCAAGGCCGGCCGCCGCGCCCTGGAAATGATCCTGGCTATGTACCAGTCAGCCGCCACCGGCATACCGGTAAAACTGCCGCTGAAAAACGTGGCTTCCACCGACTTTACAGGGAGATTCTGACCGAAGGAGCGTACCGAATTGAAAAAGCTTATGAATCTGGCGGGGTGGGTCAACAGGCAGCCTGCGTATGCGGCAGCTATTCTGTTTGCCCTGGCGATCCCGTTCTCCTACCTATGCAATATCCTGTTTTTCTATATCGGCCTCTGCTTCGAGGCAAATACGGCCAGATCCGTTTTGTTTATCCTGTTTAACATGGGATTCGCGTTGGCCTGTGGATTGTTTTTCCTATACAGCCTGGGGCGCAGGAAGTTTGCACGGGGGGAGCTGATTCTTCTGGGACTCGTCCTGCTGTTTTTTGCTGGGGCCTTTCTGGCATCCCTGTTGCTTTTTGGGATCACCTCCCATTGGACCGAGACCCTTCTGCAATTTATCTGTATGGCTGTCCCCGCGTTTCTTGCCGGTGCCTGCGGTGGAGCTTGGCGGGCAGAGGAGCAATTTCTGCCGCTGCTGGAGCGGATCAGCTTCGTCCTCATTCCCGCATCCGTCATCTATCTGGTGGGCGCGGTCTTTCAGTGCAATCCCTACAACTACGGCGCTAATCTGGGAATTATCGGCTACATGAACTTTGCCTATACCCTGATGCCGTTTCTGATGGCGCTCTGGTTTCGCTTTGTGGCCGGTGCAGACATGAAAACCCCGCTTTCCGGAAAGCATTATCGGCGGCCCCAGCTGGTGCGGGAGTGGATGATCGCCCTGTTCTGGCTGAGTATCATGGCCACCGGCTGCCGTGGTCCAATTGTCTGCTCCGTGGTGTTCTTCGGTCTGATTTTCCTGGACAGCTGTATTCGCCGCCGGGCCATCAAGCGGACTTCCGTCGTTTCCGCAGCAGCGGTGGGCGTTTTATGCGTCAGCCTCTTCGTCATCACCCTCCCCGGCATGGGCCGCTTGTCCAACACCATGCCCGCTTTCCTGGAGGGCCTGGCAAACGGCCAGCTCACCACCTCCTCCCATGCCGACGTTCTCACGGAAGAGGATCTGGATTCCCTGGTAAATACGCCGGCGCAGCAGGAGACCCCCTCCGATACGGAGCAGACGCCGCCCGAACAGGCACAGGATCCAGAGGAGGAAGTAGACATCGGCAACCGGGGCACGCTGTTCAAGCTGGCCTGGAAAGAATTCCGCAATGCGCCCATCACCGGAATGGGTCCTCTGGGCTTTACCGAAAAATACGATATGTATCCCCACAGCGCGCTGCTGGAACTGCTCAGTGAGACCGGCATCGTGGGCTGCGGACTGCTGCTGGCGCTGCTAATCCTGGCCGCGATCCGCATTTTCTTCCGCTCTTCCCATAACCTGGAGATGCTTTTCTTTCTGCTACCCTATGGCGTGGCAGCTAATATCAGCGGCACAGTCTGGACCTGTGCGCCGCTGCTGTTCGTCCTGGGTTACGGTCTGGCGCTGAAAAAGAAGGAAGGCACCGCGTGAAGCGCCGCTGGGGGATCGTGGGGAGCATGGTATCCGTGGGCGGGGTCCTAATCCTCATCAAGATCCTGGGCTTTGTCCGCCAGATGGTGGTGGCGACCGTCTTCGGCGCCACCGCAGACACCGATCTGGTGACGCTGTCCCAGAGTTTCGTGGGCAATGCCCAATATGTTTTGACCCAGGCGCTGCTCACCGCTATGGTCCCCATTTATGTGCGATTGCGGGAGGAAAAGCCGTCCTCCGCCGGTTCTTTCGCTACGGACGTGCTCAAGAGCGGCACCCTGATCTCCGGCGCCATCGCCCTGGTGCTGTTCATCTGTTCTCCACTTCTGGCCAGACTGCTGGCCCCCACCTACACCCCGGTCATGACGGCCCGACTGAGCGCATACCTGCGGACGTTTTCCTGGACATTGATTCCGCTGGTGTGGATGGCCGCTTTCCATGGAGCACTTAATGCCAACAAGCGTTTTATTCCCGGCCAGCTGGAGCGGCTCTACCAAAGCATCATCATCATGGCTATGGCGATTTTTTTCTCAGCCCGTCTGGGAGTAAACGCCCTGGTGGCGGGCTTCTGTCTCTATATCCTGGTCAGCACCGTCATTACCGGTGTTCAGGCCCGGCGGTATTTCTTGCCCAGCGGAACCAATCCTCTGCGCAGTCCGCATATCCATTCTCTGCTGACCATGATCGGTCCGCTGCTAATTGGATACGGCGCCATTTACGTGAACCAAATCGTAGACAAGATCCTGATCTCCGGACTGGAGAGCGGTGCGGTCACAGCAGTGGGGTACGCCAGTACCCTCACCGACCTTATCAGCACCCTGATCGCGTCCTTGTGCACAGTGCTCTACTCCCATATGGCGGAAGCTATCGCTCAGGGAAAAACGGAGGCCGCAGCGCATCTGATACAGCGGTCGGTGCTTATTCTGACACTAATACTGCTACCGGTGACAATCATTACTGTGTGTCAGGCGGAGGATATAATCTCCTTGCTTTATGGACGGGGAGCGTTTGGCGTGGAGGAGATCCAAATGTCGGCTCTAGCCCTGTCTGGTTACGGCTGTGCATTTATCCCGATGGCTTGGAAGGAGATCTACGCCCGGGTACAATATGGATACCAGAACTCCCGGCAGCCAACCCGCAACAGTATCGTAGGGATTCTTGTAAACATTGTGCTGAGTATTCTGCTTTGCCCCCGATACGGCGTACTAGGAGTTACCCTTGCCAGCAGTGTTGCTACTCTGGTGATGGGAGTGCTCAACATGGTTACAGCCCAGCAATGTATGCCGGGGCTTTCTATGACTCCACTATTTCAGATACTACCATTTTTATGTGTCGGAGGGGGGATATCTGTATTCCTTTGCATTAAGTGTAATGCTTTACTAGCAGATTCTCATGCATTTGTCCAACTATGCCTAACTAGTATCTGTGTTTTTTTGGTATATGGCGTAATAATTTCCCCTTTGCTCTGGAAATTAAGTTCGAACCTACGTTATTTTAGAAATAAATAAATATTGCTATCTATAATTTAACACTTTACTTTGAAAACGGAATGCTGCGTAATTTGCGATGTATTTTAAATTGCAAATAGTTTGACAAATAAGTACAGTTAGAAGAGTTTGATTGAAGTGAGGCTCTTTGAAAAGTAGATGTTTTTTGCGCAACAGTGATATTTTTGAAATAAGATTATTATTTTTCGGTTTTACTGCGCCATAATTTGACTGGTGCAGTTGGAAGTTTGACTCAATTTCTTCAAAACTTCATACTGCTCTACAACTGCATAGTTTGGTTTCATTTTTCCTTCGAGCCTATATAGTCTCTGGCGGTATGCGGAGAACACAGTACCTATTGTTGCTTTTGCAGCAGTGTACGGCGCCTTCCTCTATGAGCTCCCCTGAGTCGTATCTTCCTACAGGGCGTGATTGCATTTATGCTTTTGACATGCGTGGCTAGCATCTAGATATTGGGATACTGATGATGCGATTTGCGTATCGTGTGCATCATAGCTAGGCGCAATTTGCCAGAGGAACACATAAGGTTCCCTTGGCAATCGTGGACATCAGCGCAGCAGGAGGTCAGCCTTTGGATGAGCTTTAAAGTAATCCGGATAGCCCGATGTAAAGTGGAGTGCTTTTTGATGATCCCATTAAAGTCAGCAAGCAAATCCATGTTATTGATGTAAAGGGAACGATTAGCTGGGTGAAAACATGATGGAGGCTATGGACATTCAAGAGATCATAGTGGCAGTCCTTTCCGCTAACAAAAGTCGCCGATACGAGATCCTTAAAAAATTAGCTATAAATTTCTAACAGTTGAACTTTTTGCACGGCAGTTTGATGTGCCATAAGTACTGAGCATTACAGAGGAAAAAATTGCTTTGATATAGTTTTTCGGTTGGTGGAGACTGTTTCACATTTTGGCGCGAATATTGATATAGAATCGTATCCTGATAAACAAAAGGGGAGGCCTACATGACCAGTGTTAAAAGTAAAAATAAGTTACTGACTACAGAAGTGTAGAAGCAGAATTACAGGATGTCCTTAGCGGTAAAAAAGCAAAAAATGAGTGGCGCCTAGGAACTTTTGTTAATTGAAAATGGATATGAAAAGTTCCACGCTGGGGCGCTAAACAAACTCACGTCCTCCTGTGCGCACTCCGATAGCAAGAGTTGCTTACACTTGATTTTTTGCGCCATTTTATCCGTTTTTCTATAACAAACACAAAATTAGAAAGATCTAGCCGAAAAATGGATTTGAAAAGTAGATGGCAGAAAGATATATTTGCCACTTTAAATTTGGACCACAACGCTGTATAATTTGCTATATGATCGTAACCTATGTGAAATAAGGAACGACACATAATGCAATTAGGAGCGTATGGGCAAGATGAATCATCTGCGAAAACAGATTCTCTTTTTGTGTGATAGTCTGATTTTAATTGTTTTTTCGACTTTTTTCTCGTGGTTTTCTCTGCGGTATAATCTGATGGATGCAGTTGGACAATCCGTTCAGCTGATTCAAAACTTTGCGTTGCTTTATGCCTGCACAGTGCTTTTCCAACTTTTGTTCCGTACGTATGACAGTCTCTGGCGGTACGCTGAGAGTAAGGAATACCTGTCGCTGCTCATGGCTGCATTTTGCGGATTTTTCCTCTACGAGGTCTTGAGCCGCATTTTTCTGCAGAGCATAATTTCCTTTATGCTCCTGACTTGTGTGGCCAGCCTCTGGGTCTTGGGAATGCTGTTGCTGCGCTTTACCTACCGTGTTTACCGCAGTCGGGTACTATTTAGTAAGGGCAGCCATCAAATCCCTGTGGCCATTGTCGGTGCAGGAGCAGCTGGCGTTCAGCTGCTGGATGAGCTCCAGAGCAATCCAGACAGCCGATACAGTGTGCAATGCTTTTTTGATGACGACCTTGGCAAGCTGGGAAAACGAATCCATGGCGTGGAAGTGAAGGGGACGATCAGCCAAGTGCAGGAGCGCCTGCGCGCGATGGATATTCAGGAGATCATTGTGGCGATTCCATCTGCGGGGGAAAACCGCCGCCACGAGATTTTACAGAAACTGTCCGGCCTCGAGCGGATCAAAATTTCTGTTTTGCCCAGTACACTGGACATGATCCGCCAAAAGCCGATGCGCTCTCAACTGCGTGAGGTCCGCATTGAGGACTTATTGGGCCGTGAGCCGGTGTACTTGGACCCAGCGCCTGTGGATGCGTATCTCTCTGGAAAAACCGTATTGGTTACTGGAGGAGGCGGCTCTATCGGTTCAGAGCTGTGCCGACAGATTGTCAAGCACGATCCCAAAGAACTGGTGATCGTGGACATCTATGAGAATAACGCCTATGATATCCAGCAAGAACTGCTGTATCAGTATGGCGGGCGGCTCAATCTGAAAGTGGAGATTGCTTCCATACGGGACAGAGAGCGGATGCGGCAGATCTTCGCTACATACCGGCCGGATGTGGTTTTTCATGCCGCGGCGCACAAACATGTGCCGCTCATGGAAAACAGCCCCCAGGAGGCGATCCGCAACAATGTGTTTGGCACACTGAATCTCGTGCGGGCCGCGGATGAGTTCCACGTTCAGAAGTTCCTACTGATCTCCACAGACAAAGCGGTCAATCCCACCTCTGTAATGGGCGCCAGCAAACGGCTTTGCGAGATGATTCTCCAGTCCATGAAAGGACACAGCGGCACTGATTTCGTGGCGGTTCGATTCGGAAATGTTCTGGGCTCCAACGGCTCCGTAGTACCGCTGTTTCAGCGGCAGATCGCCGCGGGGGGACCGATCACGGTAACAGACAAGCGCATTATCCGTTATTTTATGACAATTCCGGAAGCTGCACAGCTGGTGCTGCAGACCGGCGCCATGGCCCGGAAGAACGAGCTGTTTGTTCTGAATATGGGACAACCTGTAAAAATTCTGGATTTGGCGGAAAATATGATCAGACTCTCCGGGTATGTGCCGTATCGGGACATTGACATTGTAGAGACGGGGTTGCGGCCCGGCGAAAAGCTGTACGAGGAGCTGCTGATTGCCAGCCGGGACATTGAGCAGACGGAGAACAGCCAGATCTTTATCGAACGGCAGCCGGCGATTACGCCCGGCGAGCTGAGAGAGAAGCTGGAGATCCTCCAGGAGGCCCTGGAGAAAAATGATTCCTCCTGCATTCGGGAGGCGCTGCACAGGGTTGTGCCAACTTTCCATGAGCCGGAAGAGGTGAACTGCGGGCAAGGCGCCGAGGTTCGCATTCCGCAGCAGGCTGCTTCCAGATAAAGCTCAGAATTTTCAAAAAACCGCCATGCGCTGACATTTCGCATGGCGGTTTTTTCGGGACAGATTTCCTGTACGATATAAGGAGTGTTCTATGACCAAGCATTTTCCCCTTGCCAGATTCCTGCTCTGGATTCCTCCGTTGCTCTGGTATCGAATCATTTGGGGATTTTCCGCCCAGACAGCGTCTGCCTCCGGGAAAGTATCTGATGGACTTCTGCATTGCATCTTAATTGTGCTGTCGCCTGCGTATGCCCGGTCCGAGGCCGATATTCAGGGGGCAGCTGTTGAGGTGCTCTCGTTTTTTGAGAGAAAAGCCGCCCACATGTTTTTGTATTTCCTTTTGGTCATCCTGTTGTTAGCGGCGCTTGCGCCCTTTGTCCGGAACATCCTGCGCCGGTCTGCTGCCGCGGGAGTTTTCTGTGCCGTCCTGGCAGCCCTGGATGAGATTCATCAGACGTTTGTTCCAGGGCGCAGTGGAGCTGCACGAGATGTGGCGGTCGATTTGGCGGGAGCCGCAATCGCGTATGGTATTTGGTTCCTACTGCGATGGGTAGGAGCCGCGCGAAGAGACCGGCGCCGGCTGTCTGCAATCCGAACATGGATGCCCGCAGGGATTGGCCTTCTCAGTGCCTGTATTCTGCCGCACCTTACACAATCTGCCTTCAGCCATCCGGTTTTTGAGCGCCTCTGTCAGCGGTTCCTGGAAAATTGGGAAACGCTTGACGCAGCCGGAAAGATCGCTGTATTAGAGGGGATCTCTCCTGTTATGAAGGAGATGTTATATACGGGAACAGCGGGGCTGTTGGGGCTGATGACCATCCTGACGCTGGCAATGCGGGGATGGCCGCTGCTGCGCTCGATCACGGTATCGGTGTCAACTGCTGCGCTGGCAGCGGTCTTCTTTGCGGGGCTGCATAGTTGCTGCTTGATCCCGGGACTTTTATCTATAGCCATGAGTGTCCTTCTGGGAAGCATGGTTTGGGCCAGCTGCATTTTAATTGTGAAAAGCAAAGCGCTGCTTCTCCATAAAGAATTCCAGACGTAAGCACGAAGCCCCAACGGGCTTCGTGCTCTTTCAAATAAGCTTATAGTGCGGCCAGGGACCGCCAGATCGGAATCCGATCATATCAAACAGAATCAAGAGCGGGCCGGCCAACAGCAGCCATAAAAGCGCATATCTGAGACAAATCTGCCCCAAAAAATTGCCGAAAAGAGAAGTGTAATCCCAAAGCCCCAAACCAAGCCAGACATTGAAAACCAGCCCGGCGGTCAACTGGGAAACAATCAGCACGATCCCTCCCAAAACTGCCTGGAGCCACAGCGGAAATGTCCAGGGCATTCGTTCGTTGACAGCGTCCAAAGGGATACACAGGAGGGAGAATACGGCAAGATCGGTCCAATGGCAGTTTCCGGTCAAAAGAAGCTGTAAAGCGCAGAAAACGACTCCGCCGCAGAACCATCGGAATATATGCCAAAGCAGCTGCATGATACGTCCCCCTCAAAAAAATTATCCGTCTCCCATCCTCCCTGATTAGGCATGCACAATGCTGAACGCCGGAAACAACAGTTCCCATCCGGTATGCGGATGATGGAGCTCCTTGCCAAGGCGTTCGTGAAGAACCTCGTGTGCGTGGCTACAAACTCAAGGTCAGTGGCCAATCGGAACTGCGGTATGGAGGATTTTTCGGGCAGCTCCGTTCGATTTCCCCAGTATGCGGACTGGCAACGTGATGTCGGAAGCCTTGCGGGAAAGCGTCTTTAGATGAGCTGCATGGCTATATTTTGGCAGCGGCAAATGACAAGAGGCCATTGTTAGTTTATGCACATTACCGCAAAATAGAAGTCATTTCCGATTTTAGAAAAATTTATTACTCCATAGAGAAAACGTAGATTCTGCTGAACAGAGAAAGGCTCCGGACGGGCGGCCTTCATTCACTGTTTTCCGTGCCTGTCGTACTCTTGGGGACAGCAATCTTTCGGGGGTATGGCGCGAATGTGCCGCCGATTATCGGGTGACATTCCGGTTTTCAGAGTGTCGATTTCGCCGATGCCTTTTTCCGGGAGCGTACAGCCAGCTGCAATTTCGCCATGATGTTTTGGGGGCCGGATTTCCGGCGGACGGAGTCTTTTGTGGACGAAACGAGGGAGAAATCGGGCACATCCGCTGCGGGGGTTGGAGACAGTACGGTTATATCTACGAAAAAGAGAGGAGCCGTTTGGCTAAAATAGAAAAAATGGCGGAGGCCCTGGAAAAGAAGTTGATTTTTCTCCCTAAAAATGATAGTTTGTAAGAGAGCACGCAGAGAGGCGTGTGATTGCTTTCCACATTTCTGTGAACGAACACAGAATGGAGAGAAGTGTGCAAAACATGCGGCCCGCTCTCACGGGACCGCTGGAAAAATTCTGAGGCTTCACAAGGGGGAAATTCCAATGTTTGATTCCAACCACGTATTCCTGGGCATTGCACCTATCGGCTGGTGCAACGACGATATGCCGGAGCTGGGCGGGGAGAACACCTTCCAGCAGACCGTCAGCGAGATGGCACTGGCGGGCTTCACCGGCTGCGAGATCGGCAACAAGTATCCCAAGGATCCTGCCGAGCTGAAGAAGGCCCTGGACCTGCGCGGCATGCGCATCGCCAGCCGCTGGTACTCATCCTTCCTCCTGACCCGCCCCTTTGAGGAGGAAGAGAAGGACTTCATCGCCAACCTGGACTTCCTGGCTGCTGTGGGCGCCAACCGCATCAACGTCAGCGAGCAGAGCTACTCCATCCAGGGCAAGATGGACGTACCCGTGCTCACCGGTGGCCACAAGCATGTGATGGACGACGCCGAGTGGAAGCTCCTGTGCGACGGCCTGAACAAGCTGGGCAAGATCGCTGCGGACCGGGGCTTCAAGCTGTGCTTCCACCACCACATGGGCACCGTGGTCCAGACCAGCGAGGAGACGGACCGCATGATGGCCAACACCGATCCCCGGTATGTGTTCCTGTGCTATGACACCGGCCACTTCACCTTCGCCGGCGAGGACCCCCTGGCTATGCTAAAGAAGTACGTGGACCGGGTGGGCCACGTCCACCTGAAGGATATGCGGCTGCCCGTGGTGGAAGAGGCCCGGAAGAATGACTGGTCCTTCCTGCAGGCCGTCCGCAACGGTGCTTTCACCGTCCCCGGTGACGGCGACGTGGACTTTGATCCTGTGTTCAGGGTGCTGGCGGATGCCGGCTACCAGGGCTGGCTGCTGGTGGAGGCGGAACAGGATCCTGCCAAGGCCAATCCGCTGGAGTATGCCATGAAGGCACGGAAGTACATCCGGGAGCATACGGGACTTTAATTCGAAGGGGGACTGCGCCCCCCCTCGACCGCCCCCCTCCCCAGTGACGTCGGTCACTGGGGACGCCGCCCAAGGCGGCTGGGTCAAAGTATTTTCGCCACGTACACGCCGCGGCGAAAATAGATTGAAAATTGTTTGCTGTCCATGTCTGCCGTCTTGCGAGGCAGACGGGTCATGTCGGCAGAGCAATGCGGCGGGACCCAACCCGCACGTATCTAAGCCGACCAATAACCTTTAAGGAGGAACAACCATGAAAGCGATCATCGGCAAAAAAGTGGGCATGTCCCAGATTTTTGACGAGAACGGCCATGTGATCCCCGTCACCGTGATTGAGGCGGGTCCCTGCGTGGTCGTGCAGAAGAAGACTTCCGAAAAGGAAGGCTATGAGGCGGTCCAGCTGGGCTTTGAGGACATCGCCGAGCGCAAGCTCACCAAGCCCGAGAAGGGCCACCTGGACAAGGCCGGCGTGGCTCCCAAGAAGTACCTGCGGGAGTTCGACCTGGAGAATGCCGCCGAGCTGAACGTGGGCGACATCGTGAAGGCTGATGCCTTCCAGGCGGGCGACTTCGTGGATGTCACCGGCATCAGCAAGGGCCACGGCTATCAGGGCGTCATCAAGCGCCACGGTGCCCACCGCCTGAAGGAGACCCACGGCTCCGGCCCTGTGGCCCGTCAGATCGGTTCTCTGGGCGCCACCAGCCACATGTCCAAGATCATCAAGGGCACCATCGGCGCCGGCCACATGGGCATGGAGCAGGTGACTGTCCAGAACCTGAGCGTTGTGAAGGTCGACCCCGAGCTGAACATGCTGGTGGTCTGCGGCGCCATCCCCGGCCCCAAGGGCGGTCTCGTGACCATCAAGTCCACCGTCAAGGTCCACAAGGTCAAGCAGGCCGGCGCTGACATCAGCAAGAACCCGCAGAAGGCCTCCGGCCGCAACCCGCAGAAGGCCTCCGCCAGAAACAAGTAAGAAAGGGGTGCTTGAACAATGTCTACCATGAAAGTTTTGAACATGGCCGGCGCAGAAGTCGGCACTGTGGAACTGAACGACGCGATCTTCGGCATCGAGCCCAACCAGACCGTCGTGCACGAGGTTGTCAAGAACCACCTCGCCAACTGCAGACAGGGTACCCAGAGCGCCCTCACCCGCGCCGAAGTCTCCGGTGGCGGCAGAAAGCCCTGGCGTCAGAAGGGCACCGGCCACGCCCGGCAGGGCAGCACCCGTGCTCCCCAGTGGACTCACGGCGGCATCGTGTTTGCCCCCAAGCCCCGGGATTACAGCTATGTGCTGAATAAGAAGGTCAAGCGCCTGGCGCTGAAGTCCGTCCTCTCCGCCAAGGTGGCCGAGGGCCAGATGGTGGTCATCGACTCCATCAAGATGGACGCCATCAAGACCGCTGACTTCCGCAAGTTCCTCACCGCCGTCGGTGTGGACGGCAAGGCCATGGTGGTCACCCCCGCCGTGGATCAGACCATCGTCAAGAGCGCGCGGAACATCCCCGGCGTTGTGACCACTCCCGCTTCTATCCTGAGCGTCTATGACATCCTGAACGCCAAGTATCTGGTCGTGGACAAGGACGCCCTCGCAAAAATCGAGGAGGTGTACGCGTAATGGCTACCGCTTACGATATTATCATCCGCCCCATCATCACCGAGCGCGCCATGTCCGGTGCCGCCGACAAGAAGTACGTCTTCGAGGTGGCCAAGGACGCCGGCAAGATCGAGATCAAGAAGGCGGTGGAGGAGATCTTCGGTGTGAAGGTTGCCTCTGTCAACACCCTGACGGTGCCCGGCAAGGAGAAGCGCATGGGTGCCGGCCGTCCCGGCATGACCAAGACCTGGAAAAAGGCCTATGTCCAGCTGGCGGCGGATTCCAAGACCATCGAGTTCTTCGAAGGTATGGTCTGATAAACGGAAGGAGTGTAACGCGACATGTCTATCAAAACTTTTAAGCCGACGACTCCCTCCAGACGGCAGATGACGGTCTCCGGGTTCGACGGCATCGACAAGAAGGCGAAGCCCGAGCCCAGCCTGACTGAGCCCCTGAAGAAGAGCTCCGGCCGCAACAGCTACGGCCGCATCACCGTCCGCCACCGCGGCGGCGGCAACAAGCGCAAGTACCGCATCATTGACTTCAAGCGGGACAAGATCGGCTCCGCCACCGTGCTGCGCCTGGAGTACGATCCCAACCGCAGCGCCAACATCGCTCTGATCCAGTATGAGGACGGCGAGAAGCGCTATATCCTGGCGCCCCTGGGCCTGAAGGCCGGCCACAAGATCATGACCGGCCCCGAGGCGGACATCCTGCCCGGCAACGCCCTGCCCATCGCCAACATCCCCGTTGGTACCGTGATCCATAACATCGAGCTGCATCCCGGCAACGGCGCCCAGCTGGTGCGCTCCGCCGGCACCGCCGCTCAGCTGATGGCCAAGGAGGGCGGCGATGCCCAGATCCGTCTGCCTTCCGGCGAGGTCCGCATCGTGCGCACCAACTGCTACGCCACCATCGGTCAGGTTGGCAACATCGAGCACGAGAACATCAACATCGGCAAGGCCGGCCGCAAGCGTCACATGGGCTGGCGTCCCACCGTGCGCGGCTCCGTCATGAACCCCAATGACCACCCCCACGGCGGCGGCGAGGGCCGCGCACCCGTCGGCCGTCCCGGCCCGGTGACCCCCTGGGGCAAGCCCGCCATGGGTTACAAGACCCGCAAGGGCAAGAACCCCACCAATAAATTCATCGTCAAGCGCCGCAACGAGAAGTAAGGAGGCAAGTCAATATGAGCAGATCCATTAAAAAAGGCCCGTATGTTGCCCCGGAGCTTCTGAAGCGGGTCGAGGAAATGAACGCGAAGAACGAGAAGAAGGTCCTCAAGACCTGGAGCCGCAGCTCCACCATCTTCCCCGCCTTCGTGGGCCACACCATCGCCGTTCACGACGGCCGCAAGCACGTGCCCGTCTATATCCAGGAGGATATGGTCGGCCACAAGCTGGGTGAGTTCGCGCCCACCCGCACCTTCCGCGGCCATCGGAAAGATTCTTAATGAAGGAGGATGCAGAACATGGAAGAGATGAAGATTGCCAAAGCGTATCTGCGCTATGTCCGCATCGCTCCCCGCAAGGTCCAGATCGTGTGTGATCTGATCCGCGGCAAGGACGCCGGCACCGCCATGGCGATCCTGATGCAGACCCCCAAGGCCGCTTCCGAGCCTCTGATGAAGCTCCTGAAGTCCGCCTGTGCCAATGCCGAGAACAACTTCGGCATGGACCCCGCCAAGCTGGTGGTGTCCGAGGTGTTCGCCACTCCCGGCCCCATCCTGAAGCGGATGATGCCCCGGGCTCAGGGCCGCGCCTATCGGATCAATAAGAAGACTTCTCACGTCACCCTGGCTGTGACGGAAAAGGCATAAGAGGGAGGAGAACAGTTTTATGGGACAGAAAGTAAATCCCCACGGCCTGCGCGTGGGCGTCATCAAAGACTGGGATTCCCGTTGGTATGCCAGTGATGAGAAGGTCGGCGATCTGATCGTCGAGGATCAGAAGATCCGCAAGTACCTGAAGAAGACCCTGTACGGCGCCGGTGTTCCCAAGATCGAGATCGAGCGGAGCAACGAAGTCGTCACCATCTTCCTCCACTGCGCCCGGCCGGGCATGGTCATCGGCAAGGGCGGCGAGCAGATCGAGCAGTATCGTCTCGCTGTGGAGAAGCTGATCGGCAAGAAGGTGCGCCTGAACATCGTCGAGGTCCGCAACCCCGACATGAACGCCCAGCTGGTGGCGGAGAACATCGCCCAGCAGCTGGAGAAGCGTATCTCTCACCGCCGCGCCATGAAGAACGCCATGGCCCGCGCCATGCGCGCCGGCGCCAAGGGCATCAAGGTTTGCTGCTCCGGCCGTCTGGGCGGACGTGAGATCGCCGGCGTGGAGCACTATCACGAGGGCACCATCCCCCTGCAGACCATCCGCGCCGACATTGAGTACGGCTTCGCGGAGGCTGCCACCACCTTCGGCCGCATCGGCGTGAAGGTGTGGATCTACAAGGGCGAGGTCCTCTCTCAGACCCTGCGCACCACCCCCCGCACCATGGACACCTCCAAGCCCTACCAGGAGCGTCGTGAGCGTCGTCCCCGCCGGGATGGCGACCGCCGCGGCGGTTTCGGCGACCGGCGCCAGGGCGGCGGGTTCAACCGTGACCGTCAGGGCGGTTTCAACCGCGGCCAGGGCCGCCCCCAGGGCGGTTTCAACCGTGCCACCAATCCCAGCCGTCCGGCTGCCCCCGCGGCGCCTGCGGCACCCGCTAAGGAAGGAGGAGCCCAGTAATGCTTCTGCCGAAGAGAGTCAAGTATCGCCGCGTACACCGCGGCCGTATGACCGGCAAGGCCACCCGCGGCAACACCATTGCCTATGGTGAGTTCGGCCTGCAGGCCCTGGAGCCCGCCTGGATCACCAGCAATCAGATCGAGGCGGCCCGTATCGCCATGACCCGCTACACCAAGCGTGGCGGTCAGGTTTGGATCAAGATTTTCCCCGACAAGCCCGTGACCAAGAAGCCCGCTGAGACCCGCATGGGTTCCGGTAAGGGTTCCCCCGAGTTCTGGGTTGCCGTCGTGAAGCCCGGCCGCATCATGTTCGAGATCGCCGGCGTGTCTGAAGAAGTTGCCCGCGAGGCGCTTCGTCTGGCCAGCCACAAGCTGCCCATCAAGACGAAGATCGTCGCCCGCACCGACGAGGAAGCAGGTGAGTGAAGATGAAGGCAAGTGAAATTCGTAGCATGACCCCCGAGCAGCTCAACGAGAAGCTGGTGGGCCTGAAGAAGGATCTTTTCTATCTGCGTATGCAGCACGCCACCAATCAGCTGGATAATCCCCTGAAGATCCGGGAGACCAAGCATGACATTGCCCGAGTCAAGACCATGTTGCGTCAAAAGGAGCTCTCCGGAGCTTCTGACAAGCAGTAAGAAGGAGGGAATCGAACATGAACGAAGAGAAGAGAACTTCCTCCCGCAAGACCCGGGTCGGCAGAGTCGTATCCGACAAGATGGACAAGACCGTGGTCGTCGCCATTGAAGACCGTGTGGCCCATCCCCTGTACAAGAAGATCGTCGGCCGCACCTACAAGCTGAAGGCCCATGACGAGGAGAATGCCTGCGGCATCGGCGACCGGGTCAAAGTGATGGAGACCCGCCCCCTGTCCAAGGACAAGCGGTGGCGCGTGGTCGAGATCATTGAAAAAGCGAAGTAAGGAGGTGCCGTTATGATTCAGCAGGAAACATTTCTGAAGGTGGCCGATAATACCGGCGCCAAGGAGATCAAGTGCATCCGTGTCCTGGGCGGCTCCAAGCGGAAGTTCGGCAACATCGGCGATGTGATCGTCGCGTCCGTCCGCAAGTCCACCCCCGGCGGCACGGTGAAGAAGGGCGAGGTCGTCAAGGCCGTGATCGTCCGCAGCGCCAAGGGCGTCCGCCGGGCGGACGGCACCTATGTCCGTTTCGACGACAATGCCGCCGTCCTGATCAAGGATGACAAGAACCCCAGAGGCACCCGTATCTTCGGGCCGGTTGCTCGTGAGCTGCGCGACAAGGATTACATGAAGATCCTGTCCCTCGCTCCCGAAGTGATTTGAGGAGGGCAGCGAAATGGCTATGAACATTAAGAAGGGCGATACCGTTGTCGTCCTGTCCGGCAAGGACAAGGGCAAGCAGGGCAAGGTGCTGGGCACCGTTCCCGGTTCCCTGAAGGTCGTCGTGGAGGGCATCAACATGGTGACCTGCCACGTCAAGCCCCGCAAGCAGGGCGAAGAGGGCGGCATCATGAAGCGCGAGGCCGCCATTGCCGCCTGCAAGGTGCAGGTGGTGTGCCCCAAGTGCAGCAAGGGCACCCGCGTCGCCCACAAGATCGAGGGCGGCAAGAAGACCCGCGTGTGCAAGCACTGCGGCGCTGAGCTGTGAGAAAGGAGAGCTGACAAATGGCCAGACTGAAAGAAAAATACACTGCCGAAGTCGCTCCCGCCCTGATGAAGCAGTTCGGCTACAAGAGCGTCATGCAGATCCCCAAGATCGACAAGGTGGTCGTGAACGTGGGCTGCGGTGAGGCGCGTGAAAACTCCAAGGTTCTGGAGAACGTGGTGGGCGATCTGAGCCAGATTACCGGCCAGAAGCCCGTCATTACCCGGGCCCGCAAGTCCATCGCAAACTTCAAGCTGCGTGAGGATATGCCCATCGGCGCCAAGGTCACCCTGCGGGGCGACAAGATGTGGGAGTTCCTGGACCGCCTGTTCAACGTGGCCCTGCCCCGCGTCCGTGATTTCCAGGGCATCAACCCCAACTCCTTCGACGGCCGCGGCAACTATGCCCTGGGCATCAAGGAGCAGCTGATCTTCCCCGAGATCGAGTACGACAAGATCGACAAGATCCGCGGCATGGACATCGTGGTGTGCACCACCGCTCAGACGGACGAAGAGGCCCGGGAGCTGCTCAAGCTCGTCGGCGCCCCCTTTGCCACCCGCTAAGGAGGAGGAGAAGTTATGGCTAAGAAATCCATGATCCTGAAGCAGCAGAGAGAGCCCAAGTTCTCCACCCGGCAGTACAACCGCTGCAAGCTGTGCGGCCGCCCCCACGCCTACCTGCGTGACTACGGCATCTGCCGTATCTGCTTCCGCGAGCTGGCTTACAAGGGCCAGATTCCCGGCGTGAAGAAGGCCTCCTGGTAAGGGGCGCTCTGACTGCCTGGCAGTTTGTTCCCTATAAGATCTTCAGGGAAGGGGCCAAATCCTGGCCCCTTCCCAAAGAATCTTTCCACGCACTCACGAGTGCGTGATTAAAAGCCCTTGCCAACCGGGAAAAACAGGGGTATAATAAACCGATTGCGTCTCAAGGGCGCAGAAAAGAATTTTCCACGCTTTCAGGTGTGCGAAACCCGTAATCCGCTGGACGCAGTCCGCGGCTACGGGGCTTTGCGCTGCTGTGAGCGCGCGGCCGCCCGAGGCGGCCGCCAGTGGTGGTCAACTCCGCCTGCGGGCGGTTTTGATAGATGCGCCCAAAGGGCGCAGAGGCGGTCAACAGGTCGGGGACGAGCCTAATTCCCGATACCTTGCCGTCTGTACCGGCTTGCCGGTAATCTGAATAGGAGGTAAGACTCATGCACATCACCGATCCCATTGCGGATATGCTGACCCGGATCCGCAACGCGAACAACGCCAAGCATGACACCGTGGATGTCCCCGCGTCCAACATGAAAAAGGCCATCGCGCAGATCCTGCTGGAAGAGGGCTATATCAAGAACTTCCAACTGATCGACGACGGCACGCAGGGCGTGATCCGCATCACCCTGAAGTACAATGCCGGCAAGGAGAAGGTTCTCAGCGGCCTGCGCCGGGTGTCCAAGCCCGGTCTGCGCGTCTATGCCGGTGCCGATGAGCTGCCCCGCGTCCTGCGCGGCCTGGGTACTGCCATCGTGTCCACGTCCAAGGGCGTCATGACCGACAAGAAGGCCCGCGAGGCCCATGTCGGCGGCGAAGTCCTGGCATTCATTTGGTAAGGAGGGTATAGGAATGTCGAGAATCGGAAGAGCTCCTATCGCCATCCCTGCCGGCGTGGAGATCAAAATCGAAGAGAACAACGTGGTGACCGTCAAGGGCCCCAAGGGCACCCTGACCCGTCAGTTCCACCCCAACATGACCATCGCCCAGGAGGGCGCCGAGCTGAAGGTGACCCGTCCCAACGACGCCAAGGAGAACCGCGCGCTCCACGGCCTGACCCGCACTCTGCTCCACAACATGGTGGTGGGTGTGACCGAGGGCTTCAAGAAGGAGCTGGACGTGAACGGCGTGGGCTACCGCGTGGCCATGGAGGGCAGCAAGCTGGTCATGAACCTGGGCTTCTCCCATCAGGTGATCGTGGAGGAAGTCGAGGGCATCAAGATCGAGGCCCCCACCCCCAACAAGATCATCATCAGCGGCTGCGACAAGCAGCAGGTGGGCCAGTTTGCCGCCGAAGTGAGAGAGAAACGTCCCCCCGAGCCTTATAAGGGCAAGGGCATCAAATACACCGACGAGGTCATCCGCCGCAAGGCTGGTAAGACCGGCGCCAAGAAGTAAGGAGGTGTGCCACTATGATCAACAGACCTGATACTCGTTCCCAGCGCATCAAGCGCCACAAGCGTGTGCGTGCGAAGATTTCCGGCACGCCCGAGCGTCCCCGCCTGAACGTCTTCCGCAGTGAGACCAACATCTACGCCCAGATCATCGACGATGTGAACGGCAAGACCCTGGTCTCCGCTTCTTCCCTGGAGAAGGATTTCTCCTGTGAGGGCACCAAGACCGACGCCGCCAAGCAGGTGGGCGTCAACGTGGCCGAACGTGCCAAGGCGAAGGGCATTGAGAACGTGGTGTTCGACCGCGGCGGCTATGTGTATCATGGCCGTGTCAAGGCTCTGGCCGAAGGCGCCCGTGAGGGCGGCCTGCAGTTCTAAGGGAGGAGGAAACGACAATGGCTAGATTTGAGAGAGAACCCAGCGAGTTCGTGGAGAAGCTCGTTTCCCTGAACCGCGTATCCAAGACCGTCAAGGGCGGCCGCGTGATGAAGTTTGCCGCCCTGATGGTGGTGGGTGACGAGAAGGGCCGTGTGGGCTTCGGCACCGGCAAGGCCGCCGAAGTGCCCGAGGCCATCCGCAAGGGCATCGAGGATGCCAAGAAGAACATGATCACTGTGTCCCTGGCGGGCACCAGCATCCCCCACGAGGTGATCGGCGAGTTCGGCGCCGGCCGCGTGCTGATGAAGCCCGCCGCCCCCGGTACCGGCGTCATCGCCGGCGGTCCCGTCCGTGCGGTCATGGAGGCCGTGGGGATCAAGGACATCCGCACCAAGTGCCTGCGCTCCAACAACCCGCAGAACGTGGTCTCCGCGACCTTTGAGGGCCTCAAGTCCCTGAGGAGCCCCGAGGAAGTGGCCCGCATCCGCGGTAAGAGCGTGGAAGAGATCGTGGGTTAAGGAGGACGTTCCAATGGCTAATCTGAACATCAAGCTGGTCAAGAGCCTGAACGGCCGCATCGCCAAGCATCAGGCGACTGCCGAGGCCCTGGGCCTCCGTAAGATCGGCGACACCACCGTGCAGCCCGACAACGAGGCGACCCGCGGCAAGATTGCGAACATCGGCTACCTGCTCCAGGTCACCGAGGAACAGTAAGGAGGTGCGCGAAATGAATCTGCATGAACTTTCCCCCGCTCCCGGTTCCAACCCCAAGGCCTATCGGAAGGGCCGCGGTCACGGCTCCGGCAACGGCAAGACGGCCGGCCGCGGCCAGAAGGGCCAGTGGGCCCGCTCCGGCGGCGGCGTGCGCGTGGGCTTTGAGGGCGGCCAGATGCCTCTGGCCCGCCGCATCCCCAAGCGCGGCTTCCACAATATCTTTGCCAAACCCCTGGAGGCGATCAACGTCTCCGCCCTCGAGAAGTTTGAGGATGGCGCTACGGTCAATGTGTGCGACCTGCTGGAGAAGGGCATCCTCTCCAAGTGCGAGTACGGCTACAAGGTGCTGGGCAACGGCACCCTGACCAAGAAGCTGACGGTCCGTGCCTCCGCCTTCTCCGCCTCCGCCAAGGAGAAGATTGTTGCGGCAGGTGGAAAGTACGAGGTGGTCTAAGTGATCGAGACCATCCGTAACGCCTGGAAAATTCCCGAGCTGCGGAAGAAGATCCTCTTCACCGTGTTTGCCCTGCTGATCTTCCGGCTGGGCTCCGTGGTTCCTGTCCCCTTTATTGATAGCAATATGCTGGGCGCCACCCTCAACAACATGGGCGGCATCTTCACCCTGCTGGGCGCCATGAACGGCACCGCCTTCTCCATGGCGGCCGTCTTTGCCCTGGGCGTGCAGCCGTATATCAACAGTTCTATTATCATCCAGCTCCTCACCGTTGCCATCCCTGCCCTGGAGCGGCTCCAGAAGGAGGGCGGCGAGGAGGGCCGGAAGAAGATTGCGGCCATTACCCGCTATGTCACCGTGGCCATCGGCCTGCTGCAGGGCTTCGGCTACTACACCCTGATCCGCACCCAGGGCGGCGGAACGATGCTGGACACCGCCGGCCTGCCTGGCTGGTGGGCGGGTATCGTCATCGTACTGTGCTTCACTGCCGGCTCCGCCTTTGTCATGTGGCTGGGCGAGCAGATCACCGAGTTCGGCATCGGCAACGGCATCTCCATCATCCTGTTCGCGGGCATCCTGTCCCGCGGCCCCAGCATGATCCGCACCATGTATCAGGGCGTCCGCAACAATCTGGACGGCGTTACCGGCGAGGGAATCTTTAATCTGCCCGTGTGGGCCATCCCGCTGATTCTCATCGGCATGCTGGCCATCGTGGTTCTCATTGTATTCATTCAGAATGCGGAGCGCCGCATTCCCGTCCAGTACGCCAAGCGCGTTGTGGGCCGGAAGATGTACGGCGGCCAGTCCAGCCACATCCCTCTGAAGGTGAACATGACCGGCGTTATGCCCATCATCTTTGCCTCGACGCTGTGCAGCCTGCCCGGTCTGATCTTCCGGTTCATCAATTTGGACGCTGCTGCGCATCCTTATCTGTATGCGTTCTTCAGCGCGTTCAATTACAACAGCCCCCTGTACCTCATCGTTTATGTGCTGCTGATCGTTGCATTCAATTACTTCTATGTAGCGATTCAGTACAATCCCGTAGATATCGCCAACCAGCTCCGTAAAAACAACGGTACGATTCCCGGTATCCGTCCCGGCAAGCCCACCAGTGATTTCATCACCAAGACGCTGTCCAAGATCACCCTGATCGGTGCCATCTTCCTGGCCATCGTTGCGGGCCTGCCCATCATCCTCGGCAATATCACCGGCACCTCCATCCAGTTGGGTGGTACCAGCCTGTTGATCGTCGTTGGCGTGGCTCTGGAAACCGGCCGTGCGCTGGAAGGGTATATGACCGCCCGTTACCACAAAGGGTTCCTGGAATAAGAAAGGGAATGTGCGATGAAACTGATCCTTTTGGGCGCCCCCGGCGCCGGCAAGGGTACCCAGGCAGAGATCCTCTGCGATAAG
>OLRN01000398.1_pt1 | contig 37277 bp, 30 predicted proteins | sample 1673001 | NCBI WGS metagenome assembly OLRN01 (sample SAMEA3136745, study PRJEB25190) | human gut metagenome | biome: human gut; feature: human-associated habitat; material: faeces | place: Austria | collected 2013 | reverse complement strand
GGTGGTACTATCCTGTATACTGCACGTTGCGCAGAGATGAGAACAGAAGCTATAGAAGACGACACCGCAGACACCAGCTTACGTGAAACCATCTTTGGTATCAGTGAGGGCGGTGGTTCTCCTTGACAAAAGAAAAATTAACAGACAAAGAAGTAGCAAATAGTAAATCAGAAAAGATAATGAATGCAGTTGCTTGGTATTGTGGATATTATAGAAAAAATCCGCAACGCTTCGCCAAAGAATATTTGAATCTGAATTTGAAATTATTTCAGCAGATTTTGTTGTATTTAATGGTTCGAAGTACAGGCTTTTGTTTCATTGCCGCTCGCGGTCAATTATAAAATTGCAAGTAGGTTTTGCGGGATAGACACCCGCCCACCTTCATTTTGTTATTATGGAGGTGTTTTATGGGAAAGAAATTATTTACTGAATCAGACAAAGAATATATAACCACACATTATTTAACTGATTCTTATAAAGACATTGGAAATATATTAGGATACACAACAAAACAAATCAAAGGTTATGTAAACAATCATTTCAAAGGAAAAGTTAAAATTAGAGATTTTAATAGTGATTATTTTAAATACATTGATTGCCCAGCCAAAGCATATTGGCTGGGTTTTCTTTATGCAGACGGTTGGGTTGTTTATAACGAACAACGTAGAAATTATGAATGTAGTATTCAATTACAAGCTGAAGATATAGCGATATTACATGATCTCAATAATCGTTTGGGTGGAATTCATCATATAGAATTCCGACATAAAGAATCCAAAATATTAGATAATCCGAAAATCTCAATAACCGATTCTTACACTTTGAGAATCTTTTCAAAAGAACTTGTAGAGGATTTAGTCAAACATAATATTCTTCCTAATAAAACACAAAGTCCAATTTATCCTACAGTTGATAAAGAATTATTTTTTGATTTTCTGAGAGGGTATATAGATGGAGACGGTTGTATTTATTATGATTTTAAAAGAAATGCATTAACTGTACATATTACTGGAGCACACGAAGATGTGTTTAAATATCTGCAAACAGTGCTTCGTGATAATTACGATATTTCGTCTGGTGTTTATCATGAAACGGACAGGAAATATCGAATTATGATTACAGGTAAAAATGCGATAAAACTTTTAGAATTTATTTATAAAGATATAACCGCTCCAAAGTTGGAACGAAAGTATAACAAATATCTTACAATTAAGGCCGCCATTTCAGAACATGAAATGAAAAAATCGGGTAATATCGGTGAAGGCTTAACTGCTAATACCGAGATAAGCGAGAGGATTGCGTAAGGCTTCTCGCCATCGTAGAGCGTAGTGGGTGAATAAATATAATCCCGCCAAGAGTGCCCGATGCGAAAAATGTACGCCAATCTGGGATTGAATTGACAGTCCGATGCAAATGAGAGAAATCTCCAGAGCAGTAGATAAAAAACTACTGGTTAATAACTAATTGCTAGGCAAATCTTTTCTGACTGCTGTCTTCATTGTGATTAAATGCCTATTGTGGCCGGGCACGAAGTGTATTATTGCATGTAAAGTGCGAACACAATCTATCAATATTTTGGACGAAAAAATAATGAAGGAACTTGTACCAAACAGTCCTTTATTACAATCCGAAATCAAAAAAGTCGACATCAACAATCAGAAAGCAGAAATTATATTTAAAAATGGCAGTTACGTTAAAGTTGTGACGGCTACCGACTCTGCGCGTGGTGCGCGAGCAAATTTAATTTTGGTCGACGAATACCGCATGATGGATGAAGATATCATCAATATGGTTTTGAAAAAATTCCTAAATATTGTTCGCCATCCCGGATATTTAGACAAACCAGAATACAAACACATGGCTGAACGAAATCAAGAGTTTTATCTTAGTTCTGCATGGTTCCAGAATCACTGGAGCTACGAAAAATGTAAGGACTATTTTGTAAATATGATTGATCGAAGTAAAAAATATTATTGTTGTGCTTTTGATTATAGAATGAGCATCAAAGAAGGTTTGTTGTTGAAAGAGGCCGTTGAAGATGAAATGTCCGAATCAAGTTTTTCCGACCTGAAGTTCTCAATGGAAATGCTGACTGAATGGATTGGCTCAATTGAAGGTGGATTATTCCAATTCGATGACATCAACAAAACTCGTGTCATTGAAAAGGCATTTTATGCTCCAAATATCGTACTCTCCTCCGCTGCGGCAGAGATTCCGAAAAAGAAAAATGGAGAAGTTCGCATTCTGACCGCCGATATCGCACTGATGAGTTCAAAAAAAAATGACAATGACGCAACAAGTATCTTCCTTAATTGTATGATACCAAACAAGTCTGGACGTTATACGAGTAATTTCGTTTACTCAGAGAACATCGAAGGCATGAGTGTGCAGGACCAAGCGCTAAAGCTGCGCCGCTACTTTGAATATTTTAATTGTGACTATCTCGGCATCGACGCCCGCTCAGTTGGTATTCCGCTGATTGACCTGCTCATGCGTGATATCTATGATCCTGAAACTGGTGAAACCTATCCCGCCATTAGTTGTTGTAACAATACGGAAATTGCCGACCGTTGTTCTGATAAGGCCGCAAGGAAGGTCATTTGGGCCATCATGGGTAGTTCTCAGTTTAACAGCGATGTAGCCATTGGCTTGCGTAGTGGTTTCCAACAGGGGCGAATCCACCTTTTACAAAGCGAGTATAGCTGTGAAGATCAGCTGCGCAAGTTGTATAAAGGATACGATAAAATGTCGCCCAGCGAACGAGCTGTTCTACAAATGCCGTATATCAACACCGGGCTTGCAGTCAATGAGCTTGTCAATTTGGGCTACGAAACAGTAAACAACGTAATCAGGGTCAAGGAGAAATCCGGATGTCGCAAAGACCGTTACTCTTCCCTGTCCTACAATTATTATATCGCACAACAAGTTGAACGCAGCATGGAGAAACGGCACAATAAACCGAAGCTGCTCGATTTTAACTTCCGTGCGCCAGTATTGAAGAAGGGAGGGCTGTAATGGCTGAAAATATAATGAATAAAAAGGTCATGGTCACGAATTCAAAAAGTGGAAAGACCTCCTATGTTACATATTCTGATTTAGTAAGTGGTGTTTATGCCAACCTATCAAAGATTGGCATTCGCAACCTTGAATCAACATCAGATACCAATCCGACGTATACAAAATATTCGAAGGATCAAATTGTAAAGTATCTTGGTAATCCAGCTAATTACGAAAAGCAATTGCGGAATATGAGCAAATATCTGTTCAATATTTCAAACTACTATCGTCGGCTGATTCAATATTTTGCGAATATGTCTACATTCTCTTATGAGCTTGTTCCCTACGGTCTTGATCGATCTAAAAGCATCAATCTGAATAAGTTTAAGAAAGCATACTACGCAAGCTCCACAGCTGTTGAACTGATGAACATTCCACACGAAGCAACTAAAATTCTAACGATTGCATTTCGTGACGACGTTTATTATGGATACGCATGGGAGACGAATGATAGTTTTGCTTTCCAAAACTTAGATGCAGACTATTGTAAAATCAGCAGCATTGAAGATGGCGTATACAACTTTGCATTTAACTTTTCATATTTTGATGCAAACCCAGACAAGCTACTGAATTATCCGCCCGAGTTCCAGACCATGTATAACACCTATAAAACCAATACTCAGTTATATAAATGGCAAGAATTGGACAGTTCTAAGTCAATTTGTATTAAGGTAAATGAACAAGACTATATCCCCATTCCGCCGTTTGTGAGTCTATTTAGTGCTCTGGCGGATATTGAAGATTATCGTGCCATCAGCAAGAACGCCAGCGAAGCCAATAACTACAAGGCTATTGCGATGGAAATTCCTATCAACGACGAAGATGGTTCGTTCTTGATTGACTATGAAACTGCTAAAGAATTCTACGATATGATGAGCAATGTGTTGCCGCCGAATATTGGTGCGATTTTGACACCCATGAAATTAACTGACTGGAATTTTGACAAAAGCGGTGTAAATAGTGATACGAATGAGGTTGCAAAGGCCGAAGCAACACTATTTGCACAGGCTGGTGTAAACAAAATCTTGTTTGGCGGCGGTGACGACCCGGCTGCTTCAACGCTGAATCTGTGTACTGTAAATGACCAAATGATTGTATTTGCGGTGATTCGTCAGTTGGAACGCTGGATCAATCGTAAACTCAAGAGCGTATCAAGTTCTTATAAATTCCGTATCAATTTCCTGCCGGTTACACATTACAACCGTGCCGAAATGCATGAGCGATATCTAAAGGACGCCCAATATGGTATCCCAACACGTAGCGCTATTCTTGCAACCGCCGGGTTTGCTGGCACGGATTATGAAAATATGGCTTATCTTGAGAATGATGTGCTCGGCTTGAATACTGTTGAAGTTCCGCTTACAAGTTCTAATACACAGTCTGGCGCTGTAAACGAGGGCGGACGCCCATCTAATGCAAGTAAGGGCAAACAATTAAGTGACGCTGGCGAAGTAACAGCAGATAGACAGGAGGAGTAACATGGCACAATATCTATGCGAAATAGTCGTGCATGGCTCTCACGCCGCCGGGATGTCGAAGTTTTTGATAGAACACGGCGCTCTCCTGCTACGAAAAGATCCACCGAACAACTATGTATTTATCAATGATAATGTATTTGAAAATGCTCTGGCTGAGTTGCAGATTGCAATTCGTCAGGGCTTTTATTTTGCGGACGAGGAGGTGAAAACAGAATGAATCAACAATACCCAATCTCTTTTTCAAAGAAGAATGAATATGAAACTTCTGATTTTCGCTTCATTGATGTCTATATTGATGTGATGCACACAGGAGCAAATCTTAATAAGACCAGCTTCACGAAAGATGTTATCAACAAAGCTGTCCCGACTATCGCCAATATGCCGATTCTTGGTTATGTAGTGAACGAATTGGACGATGAAGATAAAGACTTCAAAGGTCATGAGCACGAGCTGCGAATCACCGATACTGATGTCAAATATCTGTATGCGGGGCAGGCTTATGGTGTGATTCCTGAATCTTGCAATCCACGTTGGGTTATTAAAGATGACGGAACCGGCACAGAACGTGAATATTTGCGTGTTGATGGTTTGATTTGGACAAAGTTTGGCGACCCAGTAGATATTTTCACTCGCGATGTAACAAAAAACCACAGCGTTGAGCTGACCGATATGATTTACGAGGCGAAACGCGATGATGGAATTACTCCCGTTTCGTCTTTTAAGTTTGATGGTTGCTGCATTCTGTCGACCACCGATCCGAAAATTCAACCAGCAATGACTGGAAGCTGTGTAACCGCCAATTTTTCTGTTGACGATATCACATCTCAAATTCGAGAGCGTCTCTATGAGTATCAGGCTCTCACGCAGAATTATGCTGCACAAAATGAAAATCCATCCGATGAGGAGAAAGGAGATAAAACACCAATGAATGAAAACGAGAAGAATACGACCGTGGTCGAAAATCCTGAAACCGTGACTCCTCCGGCAGAAAATACAGTACAGGAGCCTGACGTCCAGACTGCCGAGAATACTACTTCGGCAGATGGCGAAGGTGAGACTCCTGCGGCTGAAAATGCTGCAGAAAATGAGGGCGAGGGTGAATCTGTTCCGACTGAAAATACAGCACCGGCATCTGAAGATGAGCCCACCGCTACTGAAAACAATGAGTTTACTCTAACTACAGTTCAGCTGATGGACGAGATCGGTACTAAGCTTGCCGAGCACACTCATCCTTCTAGTTGGGATTCTGAGTATATGATTCCAGATTTCTATTTTGAAGATCTGATGCCTGAGACAGTGGTGGTTCGTTGCTCCAAGACATGGCAGCTGATGGGTATTCCCTACTCTATGAATGGCGACAATGTTGTTCTGGATTATGAGAATATCAAGCGCATGAAGGTTACATATGAGGATTGGGATGAGGGTGAAGTGATGCCTGGCACTATTGCCGCCTTTGCTACTCTGACTGACAAAATCGCTGAGCTGTCTGACAGCTTTACTAAAGCAGCTAATGAAGTTAGTGAAATCAAACCTAAGCTGGAAGCATATCAGCAGGCCGAAGCTGAGGCAGTCGCCGCAGCAGAAAAGGCTAAGCGTGACGAGCTGTTCTCTATTATGGATGAAAAGCTGGGCGCAAATGCGGAATATACCGCACTGAAGGAGAACACGGAGATTACTTATGCCGAGCTGGAGACTAAGTGCTATGCACTGGTTGGTCGTCAGTCCGCTGAGTTCTCTTATGTTCCCACTACTAACAACAAAGGAACTGTCCGCTTTGGCGTGGGTGGCACCCAGAACGGTTCAGACGCCGCGTATGGTGGCCTAATGGAACACTATCTCGGCAAGTAAATAATTCAAAATTTTAGGAGGTACATAATTATGGCAAATACTAAGCATGCTGTTGTGCGCATTGACAAGCTGGGTGGCACCCTGGATGGTGCTCAGCTGGAGAGTGCTATTTTCTACAAGGAGTCCGATGCTGCTGAGATCGATAACGGTCAGCTGGTTGTTCTGGGCGAGAAGCTGGGTCGTGAGGTCTACAAGGCTACTGCTCCTACCGCAACTTCAACCGTTGCTGACCTGTATCTGACCGCTGGCGTTGAGCTGTTCTATGATCAGACCGTGGCACACTATCTGCCCGAGTGGGTCAACGAGGCCGGCAAGCCTGTGCGCGTTTACGCTCTGAATGTTTCCAAGGGTGGCTTCTCTGCTACTGCCGAGGCGTTTAACGGCACTCCTGCAAAGGGTAAGTATGTCGGTTTTGCTGCTGATGACACCAAGATCCAGATTCAGGAGGCTGCTGATGACAAGACCTTTGGCTGCATTGACTTCGTTGAGACTGTTGGTTTTGGCGATGGCCGCTATACCTACTACATGATCACCCTGAAGTGATCCCAAAGTTCAAGAAATTAACATAGCACCGTCCGTGTAATAGCGGGCGGCCATTTTTATTATAGGAGGTTTATACCATGGCTATTGATTCTAATCTGATCAAGCTGGCTGTTGATGGCTACAAGGGTCACGTCGCCGGTGATTACTCTGTTAATGATACTCAGGAGGCTCTGCGCAAGGCTCTGATTGAAGCAAACGGCGGCTCTACTAAGCTGGATATTAAGGCTGTTCGTGACGGCAAGTGTGCTCAGGTCTTCGCAATTGTCGAGGAACTGGTGAATGTTATCCACGAGGAAGGTCTGAAGGGTGACGAGTTCTTCATGAACATGGTCGAGGATCGTAATATGTCTCTGGGCGACACCAATAAGTTCCATATCGAGAAGGAGTGCCTGTTTGCTGTTGCTGATATCGCTGAAGGTACTCAGGGCATTCGTCGTCAGCGCATCGAGGGTGGTCAGGACATCACTGTCAACACCCAGCTGCGTGCCGTGAAGATCTATGAGGAGCTGAACCGCGTGCTGGCTGGCCGTATCGATTTCAACAAGTTTGTTGATCTGGTCGGCAAGTCCTTCACCAAGCAGGAGCTGGATGCTACATATGCTGCTTTCACCGGCATGTTCTCCAAGCTGCAGGCTCCCTATACTGTGACTGGTACTTATGATGAAGAGAAGCTGCTGGATCTGATCGAGCACGTTGAGACTTCTACTGGCGAGTCTGCTGTTATCATCGGTACTAAGAAGGCTCTGCGCAAGATCAAGACCGCTACTATGTCTGATTCCGCCAAGGAAGATGTTTACGCAATGGGCTATATTGGTCATCTGGCCGGCACTCCTTTGGTGGCTGTAAAGCAGCGTCACAAGGACGGCACCGACGACTTCTTGCTGAGCGACGATGTCATCTACGTGTTTGCTGGCGATACCAAGCCCATTAAGCGCGTTACCGAGGGCGATGTCACCATGCTAATGGGCAACCCCATGGACAACGCTGATATGACTCAGGAATTCCTGATGATGAAGCGCACCGGCATTGCCGTTATCTTTGATCGTGACTTTGGCATGTACAAGATGTCCTGATCATCAAATTAAAATGTTACATAGACGGTAGGGGTTTCCCTGCCGTTTCTTATTATATAGGAGGAAATAATGGCAAGACGTGCAACTACAAAAGCTGCGGCTACCAAGGCAACTACTGCAAAGACCACTGTTGAGCAGCCCGTTGTTTCTACCGCAGAGATTACGAATGAAACTATGGTCGAGTGCCGAAGCGGTGTCTCTGGCAACCTGATCTATAAGTCCTCACTGAATCCCGGCTATGTAGTCGAGTGGAGCGGTCTGGGTGAGATTCAGGAGATGGAGTATCGCGAGCTCGTTTCTATGCGTGGCAATCAGCGCCGTTTCTTTGAGGAAAATTGGATTCTGATTGATGACCCCGCAGTTATCAAGAAGCTGGGTGTTGGTCGTTACTATCAGAACAGCCTGTCTACTGATGACTTCGAGGATGTATTTAATATGTCCGCCGACGAAATCAAGGAGATCGTGCCCACTTTGCCGGGCGGCACTAAGGACGCTATCGCATCTGAGGCTAAGAAGAAGATTGATTCTGGTGAGCTGGACAGTCGCAGTGCTATCAAAGCGCTGGAGGACTCCCTGGATGTTGAGTTGGAAGATACCATCTAAATAAAGGAGGCGGGCTATGGCAACCACTTTTGAAAGTATCTATGCCCGCTGTCGTGGGCGAATCAAAGATTATGACAAAGAAGGCTACACAGACGAAATGTTTGCAGCTGTCGAAAAGGACCTGCTTCAGGCAGCAATTGACGACTTTGTAGATATCTGCGCTAAAGATCTGACTGATTATGACGAAGGGCTTGAGGAATTTAACATCACTTTGTCTCGTAAAGAACAAAGTATACTCGCACTGAGCATGATCGTTCACTGGTTAGAGCCTTACGTCTTTAATTCTGACGCACTAAAAAATGCCATGAGTACAAAAGATTTTTCTATGTTCTCCCCCGCTAAGCTATTGGAGCAGATGAAAGACTTGTTACAGTATTCAGAACGAAAATTGAAAGCCGAAATGAATGGCTACTCGTTCAGAGTAAACAAGGTTTCTGAGCTGACTGAGTAAGGCGGTGGCTTATGACTCGATCAGAATATAGAAAAATGCTTAAACTTAATGGACCGACTCAGCGTGACAGAATAATTAACAAGTCAATTCACGACCAAAATAAGTTGGCTCCTGTACAACCATCTTTTAAGGATGTTACGATTGATGACGTGCCACGCAAATTAAATATCATTTCTTCAACTGTTATGGATCAAAAAATCATTCATACTCTGCCGGGCGAAGACTTTTCTATTGGAAGCATCGTCTATTGGAGCAAGAGCCACTGGTTGATTACAGAAAGAGATCCAGAAGACGAAATTACAGTACGCGGACGTATTCAGATTTGTCGAAAGGAAATCAAATGGCAAGACGATAATTCTCACAAGATCCATTCTTTGTGGGCTACAGTTGAAAAGCCGTATTATTCCAATCTGGAAGAGAATAAGCAGATGAGTTATTCTACTCGCGAATTCCGTATCCAGATGCCTTTTGATGAATACTCTGCCAATCTTAATATTGGTAAGCGGCTAATGCTAGAAATTATTAACGGTGTGCCTAAAACATATCGTATTACTTCGGTCGATCAAATGACAAGCCGCATTGACTACAATAATGAACAGGTCGGATTTCTCTCTTTTAATGTCGAACAGGATCTATATAATCCAGAGACTGACAATGCTGAGAAGATGATATGTGACTATGTTCCTATTGAAGATACAGAAGAAATTCCGCCAGAGGTCGTCTATCCACCGCAGGAGGCTGAACCAGAATATGTTCTCAGTATTGATTTTACTGGAGCTCCGACAGTTCAAGCCGGCGGTTTCGGTAAGCTGTTTACAGCAAAAATCGATAGTGAAACGTGTGAAACGGCAAATTGGACTTTACAGGGCGATCATGTTCCTGACGAGATTCATTTTAAGAACGCAGAGGATTCTGTATCTAGCGCAAAATGTAAAGTAGTTTGCGCTGATAATCCCAAGCTGATTGGAACCATTGTATCTTTGACAGTTCAGTCAGGCAAATTAACCGCCGATATTGATTTGGAGGTGATCTGATATGAATTTGGAAGAGATTGGTTCTTTCAAAAATAAAGTCGTATCAAAGCTGATAAACGATGATAATATTCTCGATGTTCTTCTGGGCGACGTTGACAATATTGAAGATCCTGAAACTGCCCTGCTTGGTAAGGATGGGTCAGGAAAGGGTGGCTGTGTTTTTAAATACGAGTTTGTTCCAGATACTCAAGAAAATTCTAAGACATTTTTATGTGTTGAGGTAGTGCCGGAAGAAACTAATGGCGACACGATTACAGACATGACGATCTATGTGTTCGCATATTGCAGCAAAAATCTCATGCAGACCTATCGCCGCAAAGGACAAGCTGGTACTCGAATTGATGTTCTCGTAAGTGACGTTGATAAGATTTTAAACGGTAACGCTGAATTTGGAATTGGTCCACTTGAATGGGTGGGCAGCAGTATTTATAAACCAGCACAGCCCTATTATGGTCGTATGCTCGTTTATCGCGTTGGAACTTTTCGGAGGGCAAGGCGATGATTCGATTAAATTATATAGACCATATCAGCCCTTATGGGGACATGCTGCGCGAAGTGGGTCGAATTCACTCCCCCATTCTTGGGGACATTTTGAAGCTCGGCTACAACCAATATCAGCGAGTATTGACTTTATTTTTGTATACACCAGAAAAATATTTCACGGACGTCTCGACAGATGCCAAGATAGAAAATCCGTGGAATCAGTTTACAACTGAACAAAAAAACGAAATGACAATGTTTGATATCCTAACAGCCAACGACGAAGCCAGATCCGAATTGATTTCGGGTTTGGCTCTTTTTATTTTCGGTAATTTGGAGTGGGATGAAAAATATCACGCAATTTTGATTGATAAACAAGTCGATTCAAAAGGCAATGCGTCAATTGGCGGCTTTGTTAATAAATCAAATTACAAAATAGTTGTTCAAGTAATTTTGCAGTTGCTTGATATTGCGGATGATGACATGCCCGAAGAGAATCCTAAGTTTAAAACCGAGAAAGACCGGCTGTTTTGGGAGAGATTTCAGAAAAAGAAGAAAGAGTTCACAAAAACAAAAAAAGGCGATCCCAATTTGGAGCTTCCTAATATGATTTCGTTATTGTGTACGTTTCATCAGAGTCTGAATTATTCAAATATTTGTGCCCTCACCATTGGTCAAATACGAGACACGTTTTCTCAACTGATGAAGGCAAAACAATTAAATATCGCAGAGATGAACTATTCAGTTTGGGGCGGAAAATATGATCCGTCGCAGTGGATAGAACGCATCGATAAAAAAGATGAAAACATAGGAGGATAACAATTATGGCTAATAAGAATGCTAATTTTGCTAACCGCGAAGTTGCTGACCTGATGCTGATGGATTATTCCAGCAAGAAGATGTTCCTGAATGTCGATTGGGCTAACGTCACTTCTACTTCTTTTGAGGGTGATCGTGTGTTTGCTACTGGCGGCCAGGGTGCACCTAACCGCGTGCAGTTCGACGGCTCTCGTACTGGTACTCTGACCATCGAGGCTCAGGTTTATCCTGTCAAGGTCTTCCAGATGCTGTCTGGTAACGATCTGGGCACTGAGGCTAATTTCCTGAAGCGCGAGAAGGTCACCGCTGCTGATACTACCAAGCTGACTCTGACTGATGCTGCAGCAGGTACTTACGTTCAGGTCTTTAAGGCTGACGACGATCTGGGTACCGAGCTGACTGCTACCGTTGCCGATAAGGAAGTCACTGTTACTGTCGAGAGTGGTGTTGAGTACGTTGTGTACTACTACAAGAAGGCCGCTAAGCCTCAAGTTATCCACCTTGATTCCAAGCACTTCCCCAAGGCATATCGTGTCGAAGGCTCTGTTCCCTACAAGACCGAGAACGATGAGATTGTCGAGGCACATCCGATCTGGTACAAGGCTGCTCCTCAGGCTGCTTTCGAGCTGTCTTGGCAGAACACTGGTGACCCCGTCTCTCTGACCATGACCTTCGACGTTATGGCCGATGCTGATGGCAACATTTATGACATGATCTATGAAAATGGCCAGGAGTAATTCCTAAGCAAATACATCAGAGGTAGAGTCTTTCGGGGCTCTACCCCTTTTATGAGCGCACGAGTAATACAACTATACACAGAATTCGCGCGTTGATATGAGGAAACTCACGGAACCTAAAATAAAAAGGAAGTGTTTATTATAAAAATCTTAGCTTTTGACCAAGCGCTGATAAAGACAGGCGTTTGTACATTAGACAACGGCACTGTATATCATTCACTGATTGATTTAAGTAAAAACAAAAACCCAGTTGAGCGTCGCACCATTATGCGCCAAATGATACAGAGTCGCATCAAAACCAACAACCCCGATCTTGTCGTGATTGAAGACGTAGCGCTGCAAGCATCAGCTAAGACAGTAATTCAGCTTGCACAGTTGCAGGGGGCGATTATTGGAGCGTGTGAACTATTCAATATCCCATATGAAATCATAAAGCCGACTGAATGGCGTAAAATGCTCGATTTCAAACAGGGGCGACAAGTAAAACGCCCAGAACTAAAACAGCAGGCTATTGATTATGTAGCTGAACACTATGGTGAGAATGTCTCTTCTGATGAAGCGGACGCGATGTGTATTGCGACTGCCGCACTGATGAGACTTGAACAAGATAAAATTACACAGGAGGACTAATAATTATGAAAAATAATCTGAACCTAGAAGAGCGCATCCAGTTTGTTGATGGTGTTGTAGACCTGTCAAAGCGTAATGGCAAGTATGACCCCGCACTGTATGATTATGCTTTCCGTATTGCTACTGTTGTCTACTTTACGGACATTGACACAACCGGCATGGATCAGAATGCGCTGAGCGAGCTGGCATTTTCTGATGAGACCACAAAGATGATGAATGAGGTTCCGCGCAAGTATGTTCTTGGCACACTGAACAAGGCTTGCCGTGAGAAAATTGAGATCGATCGTCAGCAATATATGGCACTGTTCGAGGCAACTGTAAAGAATCAGCCATTTGAGGATCTAATGCGGCTGGCAGCCGAGGTACTAAATGGTATTGGTGAGCAGTTTAATATGAAGGAAATGATCAAAACTATTTCTGAAGAGAATATGAAGAAGCCTGTGACTGATAACAGTTATAGTATTAAAACTCCAGAAGGCTTACTTGATGGAGATACCGTCATATCGCTCACCGAAAACAAGGAGTAAGATTATGGCAAAGTTTACAGCTACCACGGTGGATGCTCTTCAGACTGAAATCATGAGACGTGCAAATCTGGCACTAAAAAACGAAATTGCAAGCACTGTAAAAGAGCGGCTTAAAACTCATGTGCAGAAAGATGTGTATTCAACCTACTCCCCCGTCGAATATGAACGACGCGAGGAATCTGGTGGCTTAGTAGACGATAAAAATCTAAAACACAAGGTTCGAGATCGCACGCTATATGTGTATGAAGAAGCACCTATTGATGGTCCGCGCTTAAACGCTCAAAATTTCAAAAACAAACCAGACAGTTTAGCACGCATAATCGAAGAGGGCGCTTACAATCCGTGGAATTATAGAAAATACAAGTGGACAAAACCACGTCCATTCATGGAGAATACACAAGACGATATCGATTATCGATACGCTGATATTGTAAAGCTATTAAAAAATCGAATCGAGCACGACAAATAATTAAAAAGATGAGCAGACTTATTAAAGCCTGCTTTTTTTAGATTCGGCTCCAAAGGAGGAATATAATATGGCGCGTGAACCAGAACTGAGTATTAAAGTTAAGGTAGATCCACAAATCAAACCTTCAGAATTAAAGACTGACATTGAGCGAAAAGTAAAACAAAGCGGTGAAAAACCGCAGATTGATATTGATCCTAATGTTGATGGTATAAAAAAGAAGGTCGAAGATAAATTAAAAAACATTAAGGCAACTGCAAGTATAACGCCTGTTGTCGATACTGAAAAACTAAAAACTGATATTCAACAGCAAATTAACGGCATTGGCGATATTCCAAAAGTTACTGTTAGTGTTAACGTTGATGATTTTTCGAGTGAGTTAACTAAACAGTTAAAAGATCAGCTAAAAGAAGTCAATCAACAATTAAGTTATTATCTAAAAAATCTAACAAGTAATACAGATCGACTGGGATCTTTTGCAAATGATATATTTTCTACGAAAGATCTTAAAGCATCCGCAAAACAGGTTGCGAATGAGGTAAGCGATGAATTTGTTGGTGGTTTATCTGGGACTTTTAATATCAACGATTTATTGAATTATAAAATTTCAGATACAACAAAGAAAAAAAATTTATCTCAAGTTGAAAATCTTGTAAATGAAATAAAAGATATTTGGGCTGGATTATACGCAGACAATTGGCTAGATGACGATAAAATTAATATAAATGCATTTAATGATCAATTTACTCAGCTTGGAAGTAAGGCAAAAGAATTAAAATCAATTTTAGATTCCGTATATTCTGCATTTGATTCAGACAAATTTAAAGATAAATTAGATATCTTTAATACACAAGGTTTTGATTTAAACAAAAATCTAAAAGAATTCATGTCCATCGATGATTTTTTAAATGAGATTATTGATAAATCAAAAGTCGCATTTAAAACAACTGACCAAGCTATGGATTTTTCCAAGTTAATAAACGGGTTAACTGGTGATAATAAAATATCGTTCAATTCTGTCCTTGACAATGTATCAGGTGAGCTTGGGAATGTCCATGCTAAAATATCAGAAATCAACTCTAGTGCAAAGGCTGTTAAGGCAGAAATAAAAGACGTCCAAAAAGAAGCGAACGCTGCACAAAAAACTGACACTTCCGGACATTTAGACGCTTCAACTATTGAAACGTATGGACAAAAACTTGATGAGGTATTGAGTAATATTGCAGATAAACAGAATGCGATCAATGATGCGCGTAAAACTGCTGTGGATTTAGAAAGAAACATTCTCGCCGCAACAGTATTAACACGCGAAGGACTTTCGAATGAACTCATGCAATATGAAGCTCTTTTCAAAAAATTTGATACTGATAAAATTGCAAAATTTGCAGAAACGACAAACCTTGCAGAGTTTATCAAGAATCAAGAAATTAAAATGCAAGCGGCTCAAGGAAGCGGCGAAAAGAATCAGATTGAAGATGGGATCTATAATGTAAAAGACGTCAAATTTGATATTGACCCATCTGTTCTTCAGCTTAAAGTTGATGCGGCGTTTAAGGATATTTCTGCTCCTATTGATCTCCATCTAAAAAAAGATGCGGCAAAACATGTCAAAGATGAATTGAGTAGATCGTTAAACGAATCTGATAAACCTGACATCCCTAAGAATGATAATCAAAGTAATGCCAATGATGTTGTGCCGATCCCAGGTAAGGTCACTATCACAGATGCAGATGTTATCGTCGATGTCAAAAATCCAGTAGCAATCCCCGGCACTATCACAGTCGACCCAACTTCTGTTCAAGTAGGAAACTCTGATGATCTTCAGAAAAATGCCAATGCTCTATCGTCCGTAAAACAAAGTCTAAATAAAATTTTTACAAGTGCTGAAGGTTATGGCACAAAAATAGCAGCGATTGGCCCATCTGTTCAGTATGTTACACAGGAAGTTGATAATCTCAGCAAATCTCTTGAGAATCAGATTGCAGACTTAGATCTTATCGCCAAAAAGACAGATGCCTATGGGACAACAGCTAATTCCGTCACTTTGAACACAAAAGACGTGGTGGTCACTGGTGACCCAGTTAATGTTCCCGTCAAAGCTACTCTGAAAAAAGCCGCAATCACGGTTCCAAAAGAAGCAGTCGACATTAAAATAAAGGGTGTCCTAGCTACTGAAGATGTCAAACAGACTAAAGCTGCTGCACCACAAAAGCCAACAGAAGTCCCCGGTCATGTGACACTGTCTGCCGATGACGTAGCCGCCCCGACTGCACCGGTTAATATCCCCGGTAAGGTAACTCTTAAAGTAGAAGACGTGACACCTCCGAAGGGTTCTGTAAAAATCCCTGGCAAGGTTAAACTTAAGGTTTCTGATATCACTCCCCCGAAGACGGCGATCGAATTGGAAGGTAAAGTGTCTAACGTTGCAGTTGACGATTCCGCTAAAGGTAAAAAGAAGAACGCCAAGGATGATGTTAAAAAAACAGAAGTTATTGATTTAAAGGGTAAAGTAGAACTCAAGGACGAGGACATCGAGAGACCCAATCCCCTAAAACTCAATGGAGCAGTAAAAATCAAAGCGGCCGATGTTAAAATTGACGATGTTGAGATTTCGAAAAAAGAATTCGATATCAAAGGCAACCTGATTCTGAAGAATGCGGAGATTGACAATGCGGCTAAAGAAGCGGTTAGTGAAGCCACAAAAGTTAAAAAGAAAAACAAGCCTGCAAAACGAGAAAACACGAAGGCAGCAAATTTAAACTCTGTTGGAAACGCCATATCTCAAAATAGGGCTACAATGAAGGACGTCCAGAAGAATTATGGTACCGACTATTCTTTTTATAGTAAACAGCAAGAAAAAGATTCAAAACTCAAAGCTTTACTTGATACAGTAAATAAATCTTCAGATACAGTATCTGCTGCTAAAGAATGGGCAAAGAATAACCTTGATATATCTCCAGATAACATTAATTCTGTAAAGGATGCAATAAATCAATTAAACATCGCATATAGAGAGGCAACACAAGAGGCGAAAGATTTTAACAAAGAAGCTTCTCGCGAAAGATCTATAAATAAGGCATCAATGGAAGTCGCTAATCTGAAGGCAACTATTCATGATTATATTGCAGAACATAAAAAGCTTGAAGGAACAGACGTTGGAAGGTCTCTCTACGAGTTGCTTGAAGGATTGAATCAAAGTGATGCACCAGAGAAAATTGGTGAATTGAAAAAGAAATATGCAGAGCTTCGCGTTGAATCTAAAAAGCTGGGTCTCGAATCAAAGAATTTGCTTGATGTGTTCGAAAAACTGTTTGGCCAGCATTTGAGCACTATGATTACTATGGCAGCTCTGCACAAGATGCAAGACGCGCTACGGATCGTGTATCAGAACGTGGTCGAGATTGATACGGCAGTAACTGAGTTAAGAAAAGTCAGTGACTATACAGGAAAGTCCCTTGAAGAGTATATGGGACGTGCCGCAGAACAGGCTCAAAAGTTAGGCGTATCTATAAGTGATTATATTGGCAGCACGGCTGACTGGAAACGCCTGGGTTACTCTGATGAAGACGCGGAGAACATGGCCACCTACTCTACCCTTCTTAAAAATGTTGGCGATGGCATTGACGATGTTAATACATCTTCTTCCTACTTAATCTCGACATTGCAAGGGTTTGGTCTGTTAGCTAAAGATGCTGAAAACGTAGTCGACCAGATTGACAAAGTGGCAAACACACAGCCGATTACAGCGCAGGCTATTGGTGAGATCCTTACCCGTTCGGCCGCAAGTATGAAGGCTGCAAACAACGATTTGGCTGAAACAATCAGCTTAGGCACCGCCGCCTATGCAGTAATTCAAAATGCTGAAACTGTAGGAACAACTTTGAAGAGCGTTTCTATGTACCTACGTGCAGCTAAGAGTGAACTGGAGGATGCCGGCGAAAGCGCAGACGGGTGTGCAAATTCTGTATCCGAACTACGCAGCGAGCTAAAGTCCCTTACTGGCGTCGATATCATGATCGACAATAAAAACTTTAAGAGTACATATCAGATTTTGAAAGAACTGTCTCAAGTTTGGGACAAGCTATCAGATGTGACGCAAGCAAACGTCACTGAAATGATTGGCGGTAAGCGAAACGCAAATGCCATTAGTGCTATTCTAAACAATTTTGACGTTGCTGAATCTGCTATGGAATCCGCTGCTAACAGTGCAGGAACAGCTTGGGAAGAGAATTCCGTTTGGATGGACAGCATCCAAGGCCGACTTGCACAGCTCGACGCAAGCTTCCAAGTTCTTTCTCAAGACGTCCTCTCTTCTGGTCTCTTGAAGACTGGCGTATCTTTCCTCACATCAATTGTTAAACTTCTTGATAAAATCATTAATCTCACTGGTGCCCTTCCTGCTGGACTGGGCATCACAGCATTTGCAACTCAGCTGGGTAAACCTAAAATGACGGGTTTCATGATTGTGCCCAGCAATACTCCGGGTGGCGACACGGAACAAATGCTCCGCAGGTATTTTATTATATCATTGCGAAGCATGAGGGAGTATTTAGTAAAACCGACGAACATGGTGGCATAGCCACGGCGAGTTTGGGTAATTCTCGTCCGGGAACCGAAAGGAATCCGCAGGCAAGCTCTGCATGCGCCTACATTATTATAATAGGCACTGCCAGAGACGCTTCAGAGAGCATAATGTCGGAGTGGAGCTACGCGCATAATAGCGCCGCAGGTTCACTATGGGGTGCTCCAAATCACTGCTATGTAATCAAGCGCATGCAGAAAAAATTACAGGTGGTCTTTCCCCCGCCGTCAAAAGTGGAAAAATATTTTTGTTGACTATTTTAGGATTTCTGGCTATAATAAAAATATCAAAAACAACATGTAAGCAAAACGCATGTAGTGGAGGTATTTCATTATGGCACGTCCTAAAGGAAGCAAGAATAAAACAAAGATTCTCGATGGTATCGATTATGCAGCACAGATCGCTGAAAAGAATACTGCCGCAGAATCTATTGCTCAGGAGATTGCGACTATTGGTGATGATATCGCTACACTGAACGCCCAGCGTAAAGCAAAAGAGGCGGAGTTGAAAAAACTCAACAAAGAGATCACCAAGCTCGAAAAGAAAAAGGCTGATGCTGATGAAAAAATTGCAGCAGAGCTGAATCGTAAAAAGGCAGAAGATATTGTTGCCAATGCACTGTCCAACGGTATGACTGCTGAAGAAATCGCTGAACTTCTGAAATAACAACGGCGCAGTCATCATAATGAACAAGCCCGACTTCCCCACTGCTGGGAGGCCGGGCGTTTTATTTATGCCGTTTTAGTTAGTTCTGGCTTACCATTTGTACATATGGTTCTTGTGGTAGAATTATTTTCCGATCTTCCCGCTGGCAGCGCCCACGAGAGATACAGACACGACGCGGCTATGGACGTTCTAGTTTTGCGTTGATTGTTTTAAGTTCTGTACAGTAATCCAACAAATAATTCAAATCGCTTCTAACCTTTTGAGTTGCTTCTTCTCCATGCCATCCTGTGTCAAGATATTGTTCATGAAAATACTGAATAATCTCTCCTTCTGTATATTTACCAGAGTCAATAAAATATCGGAGCAGTCTTTGTCTTTGTGTCGCCGGCTTCGTAGTCGTGTATCCATCATTATTTATGCTTGTGTGTTGAGCAAAGTCATCAAAAATTTCTTGTGTGCTACTATAATAGCTTGCCCATCTTGCTAATTCTTTGTCTCGGGAAGACATAGACGGGTCAAACTCAGCCGAAACATAATACTTCCAGCAACCACCCTTTGCAATGAAAATTTCCTTCGTCACAAAGTATTTATCACACTCGTCGCAATGAATGACATCAATAGTAGTCGGCTCTGTAAAACTTTCATACCCGGCCTTTGGTTTAATCCTTGCTCGACATGGTGTACAGTGATGTTTTTCCCTAAAGCACTTGTTTGATTTAAAATAAAATGTGACGGTATGGAGTTCATCATCAGTCCAGTCGATATCTTGAGGTATCTGATACTGGGCTGCCAATGCTTGATCTACTTGTTTTGTTTCAAGGATAGTGTATTTTAAAGTTCGTCCGTCTTTTTCGATCTGAAATGAATCTGCTCCTGTCGCAGCTGCTTTCATAGCCGCATTAAACAAATTCTTCATCTTTTCATCGTCGCGTAAGACAAAAATTGGTTTTTCATAGCATCCGGGCTCTGGTAGATCACTAAACTCATAATCTGACAATATTATTTTGTAAATTGCAGGATCGTCTACATCCTCATCTTCTGAAAAGTAGGCATATAATATCGCATAGACTGGATTATATGCTTCCATGATTTCTCCTCGATATCAAAAGTTGCTATTACAATTCTTACAGTGCCATTGTTTGCCCAACTTCGGAGACGCGATACCGAGTGCATAAATTGATACACCACGGCTTACTCCAGAGATCTTCTCTGTATTCGTGGACTTACAGTAGGGACAGACGACACGCTTGCCGCTGGCGAGGTCTTGCTGCTCTTGTTGTTTTGCTTTCCATTTTTCCACCTGACGGGCTGTTTTAAGTGCTTTTTGTTTACGTTCGTGTTCCTGACGTTCACGCTCTAAGCATCCCGGATCAGCCTGTTCGCGCAGATAGTCTTGGTACCAACAAAGGAATCGATTGTTAAAGGAAGAATACGTTTTATCCGCTTTTTCTCTTAACTCCTTAACGCTTCCGGTTTTTTCCTTATTTACTGATTCTTGTACAATTCGTTTGTATTCTTCATTAAATTCCGGATACTTTTTCAAGATTTGATCTACCATATAGGCATATACAACAGATTTATAAATTCTATTATTATCCACAAATGTAAGGCTTGGGTCCTTATACCATTCAATATATGGATCTTCTTCGAGATATTTATATTCAGGGTATTTTCTATACAATCTTTCCCCTTCTTTAATTAGAGCAATTTTAGTATAATCCCCAAAAAAATTTTTTGCAGTTCCAAAAAAAGGATTTACATCTCTTTTCATTTCACCGATTTGCATAAGCTCACCTCATTGGAAAATAATTTCAACCGACCATTGAGATTATTATACGCTTTGACAGTCAACAAGTCAATGATTGAGCTTGGCAAAGGATTTGATGGGACTATTGAAAAAGCAATTTCCTCTACTGAAAAACTTAAAGGACTACCTGAAATCGTTCAAAAGTATATGATGTTGGGAGATTATAAGTCTGGATTTGTCAAAAAAATCGATGGCAGTAATTTTGGAACTGACGAAAATGGGAAAGATATTCAAAATTACGTTGCTCAAATTTCTAACCTTGATAAAGCACAGCGTAAGGCGATTATTAGTGTAACAGAACTTGGTGACGACTCGGAAAAAACTATAGAAAAACTTATCAAGCTCATCCAAACAGGTTCTCGTATCAATGGCAAGGTTTTCGAGGCCAGCTTAAAGTCTGCCGGTAATAGCGAAATCAATCAGGGCGATATCAATTCTCTGATGAATGCTCTTGGCATGAAAAACGGCGATAACTATGCATTACCCAACACTAATGAAGTCAAAAAAAATCTCAATATGTGGGCAAAGGCCGCAGAGAATGCTGACGCCAAAACTCGTCTTATGAACGCAGGCATCATTGAAAGTACCAAAAATGGCTACGCAATGACTGATTCCTTTAAAAAGATGATTGGTATCGAAGAGGTCGATGGTGTTGTTAAAACCGGATTAACTGCAAAACAACAGGCTTTAAATAACGCTATTCAAATTGGAAAACAATTAGCCTTGTCTTTTGGTGTCGCAATTGCCACATGGGCTATTTCTAAAGCCGTTGAGTATCTGATGAATCTCAAAACCCGTTCTGAAGAACTTGTCGCTACAATGAATGATTCTCATGATGCAGCTGAACAAGCTACTAAGGATGTTGAAGAGATCCAGTCTAAGATCGACGAACTCAATGATTCCCTAGAAGCTGCTGGAGTTAAAAAGATTGAAGATATCGTTGATCCTACCGAGCGCGAGCGTCTGCAGGCCATCAATGATATGTTACAAGCCCAACTCGAACTCAAGAAGCAGTTGGAGAAGGACGCGAACGATAAAGCAAATACCGACACAAGTGCTGTTGTAAATGATAAAACAGAAGACAGTATTGTGAAATCCCGCACAGTAAATGTTTCTTATGCCGAGGGTGGTGCAAATGCTGGCACTCATCAGGTTACAGAGAAGGTTTCTAAGACCGAATCTTTAAACGAGCACTCAGACTATTTCGATCAACTCGTTCAAAAGCGGCGTGAAATGGCGGCAGTTGGAGAAGAAGAGACTCAGGCATACAAAGACAACGAAGTCGAGATCGAAAAAGAGAAGACCAAAATTGAAGAGCTCTCCTCTGCCGTGTCGGAGCAGATGAGTAACTATAGCACCGACGCTGATAATTTTGACCAGTACAAAGATGAGTATGTTACAGGCACGAACGCAATGACAGCAGCCACTAAGGCTCTTGCAGATGCACAAGATAGTACAGGCATTGATACTACCAATCTTGATATATTCTCAGAAAAAATAAAACAAATCAAGAATGATATCGACAATGGTGATTCTCAGCAAAGCGATTGGAAAACATTCAATGGGCTTGATGCATTTAGTGGAATGAGTGGCGAGGCAATAATCAATATTGATAAAGACTCTTCTCATCAAACTGAGACTGAAACAGCCGCGCTTGAAAAACTCCATAAAACTGCAGACGAGAATAAAATATCATTTGAGTCTCTAATTGGTGTGTTTGAAAGTTTTGGCCTTGTGCAAATTAGTAACTCTGCAACTGCTGACGATTACGCCGATAAGCTCGAAAAAACAATGGGCGTAATCGACAATATTCAATCAGCATACAAAGCCTGTTCTAATGCTGTTGAAGAATACAACAAGTATGGGTATATGAGTGTTGACTCGTTGCAAGCTCTTTTGCAAATGGATGATCAGTATCTTAATACTCTTGAACTTGTTAATGGAAAGCTCCAAGTCAATCAAAGTGCGTATGCAGATTTGTTGGCAGCTCAATACGCAGAAGCTCAAACGGAAGCTATTTCTCAGGCGATATCAGAACTAAATGCGATTGCAAAGGGAGACGCCGCAGAAAAAACCGAGACATTTACTGAAGCAACTGAAGATGAAAAGAATAAACTTGCCGCTTTGTGTCCCGCTTTAAAAGATGCCACTATTGGAACTGGAGAACTAGCTGCCGCTTTAGCTGCCGCTCAAAGTGCCGGTGAAGGTGGGAACGCAGATGCTGTTCAAGCAAAAATCGATGGAGTTATGAATGCTCTTAATACTCGTTTAACACTCATTAAAACAAATATGCAATCAGCAATGAGTGGAGCATCGGCCCTTAAAAATCAGATGAATGGTTTCGATACTGGCAAGAAAACTCAAAAAGCAGCGTCCTCCATTACAGATCTTGCCTCTGCATTTGATACATTGAAAGAAGCCATGAACGAGTATAACAAATATGGCTATCTAAGTTATGATACAACTAAATCGTTAGTTGGTCTTGAGGATGTATATACAGAATGCTTGACAAAAAACAATGGAAAACTAGAGATCAATACAGCTAAACTCCGCAAATTTATTAAGACTCAACTTGAAGCGACCAATGCTTCTGACGATGGTGGTAAATCTGCTGCGGAAATGACCAAAATACTAAATTGGTTAAATTCAAGTGTTGCTTCTGAAACCATTTCGTTTAATCAGCTCACAGATGCTATCAAAGGATATGGAACTGCACTTGATGAAGCAACCGGCAAAACAGACGAATTTCAGTCCGGTATGCAAACACTTCATGAGTTATTTACAATTGATCACGCAAATGGTGATCAGATTGTAGATTATGATACTTTGAAGAAGGTTACGGATCTCATCGCCAAACATCCAGAGATGAATGGGATTTTCCTTGACGAAAACGGAAATTTAAACGTAGACGATGATAAAATCAAAGAAGCAGCCAAAGTTTTAATTCAAGATGTTATAACTGCTGCTACCGATTCTAATCAACCTGGACTGGCAAAATTATGGACTGACCGCCTTGCCGGCCTAACGTCTGGTAATATCAGTATGACAGATTTTTGGAATGGATTTGGTACTGATATAGAAGATGCTAACACCAAGCTTGATAAGTTTCAGAGCACGTTCAGTACTTTCCGTAATGCATATGAGGAAATTCGAGACACTGGCTCTCTCAAGAGTCAAGATATTTTACAAGAGCTTGGCCAAATTGATCAATCTTTCCTTGACCAATTTAAAAATGTTAATGGAGATTACGAGATCGACGCCAAAGGTCTTCGCGATATGTATGTTGCAACTCTTGAACCGTTGATGAAACAATTCGAAGGTACTACATATGGAGATTATTTGCAACAGATGTATGACGCCGTTCGTGCTCCAACACAAGAAGAGTATGATGCGCTCGTAAAAGCAACTCTTGAATATAAAATTGCAGAAGAAAAATACAATCGCGCTATTACACAAATTGATAGCTCTGACCTTTCTGAAGATGAAAAAAAATCTCTTAGAGAGGAAGCCATCAATGAGCTAACTGAAGTTTATAACAAGAAGTATCAAGATCTACAGGAAACCGATGCTGACGTTATGGCAAAGCTTATTGCTCATTGGGAGGATGCAAAAAATTCTGTTGAGAGTTTTAAAAATGCGTTGTCTACAGTTAAAGATTTATTAACTGACTTCTTATCTGTTTTTGAAAATTATAATTCAGATAAGGACAATGACTTAAAAATCTGGGGCGAGGCTATGACAGAGCATATCGACGACCAAATCGAAGCTCTGAATAAGCAGAAGGAAGCGCTTGAAAAGGCCAATGACGAGGAAGAACGCGCAATTACTCTTGCAAAACTTCAGGCCGAACTTGAAAAAGCTCGCACGCAACGTACTGTCCGCAAGTATACCAGTAATGGTTATGAGTGGGTTTCTGATGCGTCGGCAGTTAAGGAAGCACAGGATAATCTAAACGACCAGCAACGGACATGGCGCAAAGAGGATGCTGAAAAGGCTATTGATGACCAAATTGATAAACTGAACGAGTTGAAAGACAAGTACAGTGAAATCATCAACTTGATTGGAACCAGTTGGGATGACTACAACAAAAAACTCAAGTACTCTGCTGAAATTGCAGACATGACTTTTACAGAGATGGAAGGCCGACTTGACGTCTTTAAGGGTAATGTCCTTGGAGCAATGCAGTCCACTAAGGCAACTTCTGGTATTCAGGATGTTATTAGCAAGTTAGAATCCTTGATTACAACTCTTGAGAAGATTAATAATCTGTACAGCTGGGCCGAATCCGGATTTACTGATTATACTGATAAGGGCTTTAATGGTTTAATCAAAACAGCCAAAAAGATTTTCGGATCTACTGGTTCTGACGGTAAGCTCAATATCAGCATTAGCACCGGTTTAAAAAATATCGGTCAGACTGTTAAGAACGCATTTAGTGGAACTTCCGGGAATAGTATCACCAAGGCGTTCCAGGCAGGATGGGAAGCTATCTCGTCTGGTGCTAAGGGGCTATTCTCCGGTAGTGGTGCCAATAGCTTAACAACCATCTTCTCGAATGGTTTATCTGGCATTAGTGATTTTATTGGTTCTGCGTTCAAGGGGCTTGGCAGCACATTTGCTTCGGGCGGCCGGACATTAGTTAAGGTTGCTGGTAACGTTGCTACTAAGATTGGAAGTGCTCTCGGTATTGGTGGTTCCACAGCCGCAGGAGGAGCTGCGATTCCTGTTGTTGGAGCCATTGTGGCAGGTGTCGTTAGCGGTGTTAACGCCAATATTCGACTTATTAAGGATCAAAAAGAAATTTGGTCTGGCGATGATAAACTAGGAGTTAAAATTGCTAAATCCGTTGGAAGTGTAATTTGGAGAACTTCTGCTGTTGGTATGATTGCCAGCACAATTCAGAACATTAGTGGCTTCGTTAAGAAGATTTTTGGTATTGAGAGCAAGAAAGACAAGAATAACGGAACATCTTCTAACGGAAAAATTGACGTTGGCAGTATTGTCATCAATAGCCCAGACAGACCTGCTTCCAACGTAAATTCTGATACATCCGGGTCTGATACTGGTACAACCAAGCAATCTTTCTGGGATCGCATCAAGAACTCTAAGTTCTGGTTCTGGAACTGGGGTAAGCGTGCGGTTGGAGATAAGGGCGTCAAACATTCTGGCATGTATAATGTCGATGAACAAGGTCCTGAACTTTTAGTACGTCAACCTGCGTCTGGTCGTTACACTTATCTTGAAACCGGCGACGGAGTAGTTCCTGCGGATATTACTTCTAAACTGTTTGAGATGGGCGGAAATACAGATAAATGGTTTGCAGACCAACTGTCCAAAAATGGCGCTTTGAACAATATCCAGAACAAAACTATCGGAGATACGATTTCTGTTGGAGACATCTACATTCAGAATCCTGTTGGCGATACGGATGCTCTTGCTAGAGAGATTGTACGTGACCTTCCGATTAAGCTGCGTCAACAGCAAGGAAGGAGATAACATGAGTAACACGTCTAAAGCAGTTGATGTATTGACAAAAATGATTGTTGAAGTAGCACAAAATGCAATTGAGAACGCTTCGTATGATAAAACCACTTTTGGTGTTGTTAAGAAAAAGACGCCATCTGGCTATATCGTATCGGCATTTGGAAAAGAGTGCAATATACAATCAAATCAAGATTTTAGTCTTTATGAACGAGTCGCTGTGACAGCTCCGCAAGGAGATTATAGCAATCTACTAATTCGTAAAATCTAAAAATAACTATTGCAGGAAGCTACGCCAGTGACGTAGAACCCTGCATTTTTTATATGCATAGGAGGTGAAGTAATGGCAAAGCCGGTATTATCATCTGTAAATGTTTTTGACGCAACAGAGGGCGTCATTGCTTTTTTTAAAATTTATGTGAGCTATACAAGCCCCAATATCATCAAAGAATACGAATACTCGATTTATGATGGATCTGATGATAAAGTTATTTGCACCTCTTCTGGAGCATATAGCAATTTATCGTACACACAAAATAACGGATGGGGATTCCATATCTCCCCTACCGAACAATTAGTGAATCGAGAAGAAAATTATTATTTGCGAATTCGTATCAAATTAACTGACGAATCCGAATATGGAGAGTACAGCTCCCCTATTGTTTTGTACTGCAAGTCGAAACCTTCTATTGCTTTTAGTAGCCTTAATAAAGAAACAGAAAATATTATTCAAATGTCTGCTACTGTTTTTGAAATGCTTTATTCCTACATAAAGGATCAAGGTGAGACTCTTAAAACATATAAATATGAGTTTTATGATGAAGACAAGAAATTGGTTGATGAAACGAAAACGTATTATGGTACTATTTCGCATTCGTTCTCTGTGTATGGACTAGAAGCGAACAAATTGTACTATGTGCGCGGCATGGCCACCACAAAAAACGGGTATGAGCTCGATACGGGTTATTATCCTATTAGAATTGGTAGTGTTTTATCAAACGGAGATTATGCTTTTGAGGCAGAGAACGATCATTATAATGCAGCCATCCGGTTGACATCTCATTTTGTTTCGACCACTGGTTCTCCTAACGGCGATGTTTCTTACGTAAAAACAGCAGACGATAAATATGCAGTAGATTTGACCAATGGTACAAAAGTTACCTATTTCTTAAGAGACCAAAATAAAAATCTTAATGACTTCGACATGAAGTTTATTGTGAAGCCTGATTGCCCAAAAGAAATTGTCGAGTTGAACTGGAATAACGCAGAATATTCTGTGACTGGAACATTGAGTATTCTAAAGAGATTCTTTACCGATATGAACGACGAAACAGAAAAACTATTTGCCGCCTTAAAAATAAATGTTGACCATGATACGTATTTGATCATCAAAAGCAATTATATCTTTGCAGAAAAAGCGACTGGATATTTATTTGTTGATGTTGTTTGTAAGGATGGATATTTTGAAATTTATATAGAGTCAATGGATGGAGATTATCAAAACGCGGTCTTAGGACAAGCATTACTGGACTGTTGTATTATCGGTGACTCTTCTGTAGATAACGAGAATTAAAGGAGGCTGATTTATGTTTTTAGGAATGGATATTCTAAGTGACGAGCAGTCTCTGAGTAATTCCAAATTGGTATCAAATCTTTCTTCGTTTTCAATAAAGAATGGAATTTTTGACGAGCTTTATGTTTCGTCTGATCCAAATAAATTTAAAAAGAAAGAATATGATTGGGCGGCCGACACCTTAATCCTCGCCACGTTTGATTCTCAGACGCTTGAAGGCGGCAATATTGGCGCTCTCGGCAGCAAGATTCAGTCTATGCAGCTCCGTAGACGTGAAGTAGGAGATGTTACATGGACTACACTAACAGCTTATCAGGTTCCGGATACAGATAATTTGAATTTCTCTTTTGTTGATTACTTCGCACGCGGTCGTAACACCAAGTATGAATATTCTGTCAACTATATCTTGAAGGACGGAACCGAGTTGCCTTACATTTCAGCTTCTGTCGTAAGCTCGTTCTGCGGTGCTCTTATCACCGATGGCAAGACATCTTATCATGTATTTCTTGATCCGAAGGTTACATCCACCACAAGAAATAGACAGTCCAGCATTGTTACAACTTTGAATGGTCGATTCCCTTATGTCTTCTATGGGAGCAAATCCAATTACGATACAGGAAACTTCTCTGGTACTATCATCAAGAATAATGGTGGGGACGATTGGGATTTCGATAATTCCTATAAATATCGTGAAGATATGAAGGACTGGCTTACGAATGGTGAAGCTAAAATCATTAAGATGGAAGATGGTCGCGAATGGCTCGTAAGTGTAGACGGAAATGTCGAAGAAGACGAATCCGAGCATATTGATAAAGTAGGTATCAGTTTTGATTTTGTGCAAATTGGTGACTACAACAATACCGACGATTTGAGCGCAAATGGTCTGACTGCTTACAATGATATGGATTACGCTATTTATTATTCAATTACGCTCAATCTTGAATCCGCAACTAGCAGCAGTCGCATTATCAGTGTTAAGCAAGGAGAGAGTTATACCACAAAAATTGAAGCATATGAAGGATATGTCATTGATTCTGTTTCGATTTCTATGAATGGAGTCTCTATTACGGATTCTGTATATAACTCTGCAAATAGTACAATCTCTATTCCATCTGTCACAGGAGATGTTATCGTAACTGTCACTGCTCTGAAAATCAGTGTGGATGATATCGTATTTGATTACAATACGTTGAATCTGTCTAAAAACAGCAAGAAAAAGATCAATCTTGTTTACAGCCCGACGAATGCAAAAATCGGAGCGATTACTTGGAAATCTAGTGACGATGCAACAGTTATCGTTGATAATGGTATGGTTCAGGGGTTGAAGGCTGGCTCTGCTACTATCACAGCCTCGATCGACGGACTTGAAGCAAAGTGTAATGTTTCTGTTGTTTCCTTGTCTGATAAGACTGGGATTCCGCTAAGTGCATTCCACGAAGGTGCAGCGATTCACATGCGAGAGAATAGTTCTCCTGTGTATTATATCGTTGCAAAACATAACTACGAAAGCGAACTGAACGGCGAGGGCCGCACTCTACTTGTCAGAAAGCCGGAGTACGCAAATACGCGCTTTGGTTCTAATAATGCGTATGTTTCTAGTGAGGTTGATAAATTACTCACGAATACATTTAAGAATTCCCTTGATTCTAAAATCGTATCTGTGTTAAATAGCTATCCTACAACAATTCGTTACACTCCAGGCAATGGTAAAAATACAGCATCAACGATATCAAGAACTGTATTCTTACTTTCTTCAAACGAATATGGACCGTCAAGTAGCACTCATAACACGGAAGGCACTATTCTGCCGACCGCACAACAGTTATTGTCAGATGGCTGCGCGAATAATAAGATGCTCTTAACCAGGACACCAGCAGTTTACAATGTTTCTAATACTAAGGATTCTGTAATTGGTATTCGATACAATTCTAACGACAATAGTTTTGAGAATAAGGTTATCAAATGTACCGACACGAATGACGCTAACACTGGCGCTACAGTTGTTGTCCATCCTGCTATGACTCTATCTCAGGATATTAAAATTATCATTGACAATCCAATTAAGGCGAGTGCTGTAACGTTGAATAAAACTTCTGCGATTATTCATATCGGAGAAGAATTGCAACTTAACGCAGTATATCAACCTGTCGATGCCACCTATCCGTTGACAAATTATGGATCTAGTAATCCATTTGTGGCGTCGGTTAATGAAAGTGGATTGGTCACAGGTAAAAAGGTTGGCACTACTACAATTACTGTTGGTATTGACAATGTGTCTGCGGCTTGTGAAATTCGCGTTGTTGAATAAGGAGGTGTTTAAATGTATTATATCGCATCAAAAAAAGAATTTGCGATGCTAAAAAATCATAATAAACATCTTTACTGTAGACTTGAACTTCTGGATAAAGATTTAAACGTTATCGATAATCTTGAAGGATTAACAATTGATGGAAGCCTTTCAATTGACGCAGACTCAGACATCCGGCACACGTTTACTTCAACGATTTATTTGAAACAAAATGAGATGATTAGTTCTTATTCTGTGGACGAGTGGATTGACAAGTTGGTTCGTGTCTATATTGGTATTGGATTATCTGATAAAAATATTTTTTGGTATTCAAAAGGGATCTATGTTTTCAATCAGAATGGATTTTCATACAATGCAACCGAACATAGTGTATCTGTTTCGTGCGTTGATTTAGTTGCAATGCTGGATGGGTCGCTAAGTGGTACATTGACTGGTTATCAAACTGTTATTTCCACTGGAACAAAAATATCAAACGCTATTATTGATACTTACAAACTTAGCGGTATGAAAGAATGTGTCGTCAACTACTGGAATAGAACAGTCCCATATGATATTGAATTTTCAAGCGGTACATCTATCTGGTCTATTCTAACTGAGCTTCGGGATCTTTATTATCCATTTGAAATGTTTTTCGATGACACGACCTTTGTGTGCCAAGAAATTCCGTCTGGTTTTAACGATCCAGTTGTTTTGAACGATGAAGAGTTTCAAGACTTAGTTATTTCTGAGAGTGGCGATATTGAGTACTCAGAGGTCAAGAATTGTGTTGAGGTTTTTGGAGCCAGTGTCGAATATGATACTTATGTTGATGATGAGCACATGACTGTTGTACATACTGATGCAGACTCGAAAACCGGCGAAGAAGAGAAAACTTCTATTACGTTAAGAACGACCAGTTTAGACACCACAAAAGATTGTACTGTAGCTATTACAACTCCCCTGCTTGGTTTTAAAAAAAATGTGGAGATTACAATCGTAAACTCAGTCACAGAGACTGACAGCAATAATAACACTTCAGTTAAGGAGTACACACATGGTCCGTTCAAACTTTATGAAACTGATGTGGACGAAAATGGCACAGATGTTTTAATGGATGGCACTGAAATCGCACATGATATGATGATTGTTATTTTGTATAGTCCTACATATAAAAAGTTTTATTATCGTGGCGAGCAACAAACCCATGCAATGACATTCTTAGTGAACAAAATGCCTACAGATGATGAGATTGCCAAGGCAAAAGTGGATGAAGCATGTAATAATTTAAAGTATATTTGCTTGACTGAATCAGATGTAAATTTAAATACTCAGGAAAATCCACGTTTTGCAATTGAGAAAATCGGGCGTAGAAATCAAGTGTGTTCTGGGTCAGAATATGAAATGTACACCACAGATGAATCAACTATGCAGTGCGCCGAGTATATGTTGTGGAAGTGTGGACGATTGACAGACAGTGTTACAGTGGAATGCCTTCTTGTTCCATGGCTTGAGGTCAATCAAAAGATTTCTTATGTACCTCATTATATCGACACAAAAGGTGAGCCTTTGGAATTCATTATCAAAAAAATCTCTATTTCACTTGGCGAAGGAACGATGACCTTAACACTGAGTCGTTATTATCCATATTATCCATACATCGTACAAAACAAATATTGATTTCAGCTCCGATATTACGGGGCTTTTATTTTTGTCAAATTGGAGGTGCATTGAATGAGCTATGACAAAAATCCAGACGGTACTTATACTGATCTGGCGTATACGAAATTTCCAGCTAAAGTAGATAGCTGGCAAGATAGTCAGAATTTAACGGCGAACTATTTAAGTCTAGCAAACGATTATAAAACAGCTCTTTTGAACGGTAACTATTCGGCAGCACAGAGTATTCTTAATGCGAATCCAGAATTGAAGCGAATGTTGATTGGCGCAGATGACATTAACAAGTTAAAGCATTCTCAAATGGCTATTGAGCGCCTGTTCACAGAGGATATCGAGGAATATATCAAATCTTATACAGACAAATCTACATCTGAAGCTGATAAGGCGACTACTTCTGCAGCTAACGCCGCTATTTCCGAAAAGAATGCTTTAAATTCAGAGACCGCCGCAGCCGCAAAAGCATCTGAAGCAAACGAACTGGTTGAGAATCTAAAGACCTTGAAAGGGACTCTTCCTTCTGATTTTACTGAATATACTCAGCAAATTGCCGACGCGAAGGAAGAGTTTGATAATAAGATTGATAAGCACAACACGAGCGATACAGCGCATCAGGACATTCGAGATGATTTAGAAAAAATCTCGTCTAACGTATATTCGAAAACAGAGGCCGACGCCAAATTCGGCACGCCTTACAGCCTGCCGCCCGCTACGGCGGCCCAGCTGGGCGGCGTGAAGGTGGGCGACTATCTGGACATCGCCCCGGACGGCACCCTCAGCGCCAAAACGCTCAATGACAAGATCGCTGCCGCCGTGGCGGTAAAGTCGGAGCCCCGGCTGGTGTGGAACCACTACGAAGAAACCGGAAAAAAGTGGAAGACCTACGATATCAAAATGCCAGACGGCCTGGACTACGTGCACGTCAAGACGAGGTACAACGGCCCCGGCAGCCCATACGGTGAAGAAGTAGACATTGCAAAAGGCGGCACCGCCAATCATAGCTACGGAAATGGCACTGGAATTTTCGCATCCAACACGACTTTCCAGACAAACGGGACCCTGCACTTTGCAACAGAAACGTCGACCGGCGGCTACACCGTAGAGATCTGGCTCACCGGCTACCACTACCCCACCCTCGCGGACCTGCTGACCGAGACGCAGGCCGCGCAGGCGGACACGGACGCCCTGGCGGTAGATCAGGAGTACCGCGTCGCCCTGCTGGAGCTGGGGCTGACCGACGACACCACCACTGACACAAGAACCACATAAGGAGGTAAAAACTATGTTGTATCGTATCTGTAAACGCCTGATCGAGCGCGGCCAGACCGCTGGCCTTGCGGAAAAAATTGATGTTTTTTACGCCCTCGGCCGCATCACCGAAGCCGAGTACAAAGAGCTGACCGAGCTGCTGGAGGACAAGACCAGCAATAAGAACAAGGATGCTTAAATGAGTAAAACAATCATGGACGTTTCCCGATGGCAGGGTACCATTACTAGCCATGATGCGACCACGAAGTTCTACGGAACTGTAAAGTCCTGCACGTTCACTGTTGTTTGATTTCAAAAGAAAGGAGGATTATATGAATATTTCTAATGAACTCATTCAGAAATTGATTGATGTTCAGGCAGCATATGCGGCAAAAGAAGCGATTGCTATTCCAGATGATGCTCCTCGTTTTGAGATAAATATGGATACCCGCGCCATTACTGTTCCTACTGGCCGTACTGTACTTGCGGTTCGTAATGACCATTGTGCAGAAATTGTGTGTTTCGAGCTTGACCGATATTACAAAGGTCATGATTTAAGCACAGAAACATGTGTTGTTCAGTATGCAGTAGCATCCAGGCGTGGTGGTCAATACATAAATGAGGGATTTTATCCAGTCACAATGATTGATTTGTCTACTGAAGGAAAGCTCCTTTTTGCTTGGGAAATCAAGAATTCAGTGACGAACACTTCTGGCATCGTTGACTTCTCTGTGCGGTTCTATAGTATTGATTCTTCTGGTGAGAAGCCTGAGTTTGAATACAATGCCAATACGTTGATTTCTTCTATGGTCATTAAGAACACCCTCGATGTGGCAAACGAGGGTGTATCTTTTGAACCGGGTGAAGTCGAAAGTCTGACTGATAAGTTTGAGGATCTAGCTAAAGCCGCTGCTGATAGCGCAAGCAACGCGAATAAGGCTGCGGCTACTATTATCGGCACTCTTGATACAGTGAAGGAATATGCGGACGCCGTAGAACAGAATAAGTTGGCTACTGACACTTTTGCCGCTCAAGCCGCTACATCTGCCAAGAATGCATCTAATGCAGAACAGAGTGCTATTGACGCAAAGAATTCCGCTGAGGAATCCGCTAATAAAGCCTCTGAACTCCTCGATAATATCAAGGCCGAGCATACAAAATCTGTATCTGATATCAATGAAGCTAAGTCCTCTTCCCTATCGGCCATTGATTCAGCAAAACAGAAAGCTTCCAAAGAAGTATCTGATTCTACAGCTGATGCAGTTCAAGCCGCCAAGGATGCAGAACAAAGCAAGGATCTGGCTCAGGAGATTTTGAATTCCACCATCGCAGAGAAAAATGCGGCAGTAGATAAGATTGCTTCTGATAAACAGGCTGCTCTTACTGATATTTCTAATGCTCTTAGCTCTGCTAAGACTGATATCACATCCCACTCTACTTCTTTGAAGGATAGCGCCGTTAAAGCTGTGTCTGATGAGAAGACGAGTGCGGTGTCAAGTATCAATACGGTAAAGGACAATGCAGTTAGCAATATCAACGACACAAAGGAGTCGGCTGTCACGGCGGTTGAGAACACAAGAGACTCTGTTGTTTCTGACGTTATGGAAGCTGGTACGAACGCTACTGCCGACATCGACTCTAGCAAGACTGCGGTCATTAAAGCAATCAAAGACGAAAAGACAACCAGTCTATCAGCTATTAGCGCGGCGGAGACTTCAGCGATTGAAAACATCGGTTCTGTGAAAGATAGCGCAATCAGTGATGTTTCAAATTTGAACGATGAAGTCCTTGCTGGTATTAACACTGAGAAAGCCAATGCGGTTAAAGCAGTGCAGTCTGAAAAGACTACTTCCCTATCCGAAATTGATGTCGCTAAGACTGATGCAACTGATACCATTGCTGCGGACAAGACTTCTGCTATAAGTGCTATCGAATCAGAAAAGACAAAGGCTGTGTCCGATGTGTCTACTGCAAAGAGTGATGCACTATCTGAAATTGACACAAAGAAAACAGCTGTCATCGAGACAATTGATTCTAAGGTAGCTCTGGCGCAGGATGCGGCTGATACTGCTACGGCTAAGGCTACTTCTGCTACAAACAGTGAAAAGGTTGCTACTACAAAAGCGTCCGAAGCATCTACTAGCGCTAGTTTAGCTAAGACTTCTGAGACCAATGCAACTACATCTGAAAAGAATTCAAAGGCATCTGAAACTGCTTCTAAAGTTAGTGAGACTAACTCTAAAACGTCAGAAACAAACGCCAAGAAGTCCGAGATTGCTTCTAAAGTTAGTGAGACTAATTCCAGTTCAAGTGCTGCTGAAGCTGTAGCCGCCGCTAAAGAAGCCAAAGAAGCTGCTGATAAGGCAGACCAGACTATTGCTACCAAAGGATGGATTTGGTTTGACGACGCAGACGATAGCGGATATTTGACTATGTATGTCGCGGATAGTATTGCAGATAATGTTACCGCCAGGGACGATGGAAATGGGTGTTTGGAGGTGATTCTTTCTTGAAAAACTATAGAGAAGTAAAAATTGGTCCTTATAGTGCCTATGCGATCGCGAAGAAGAATGGGTTCGAGGGCACTGAAGAGGAATGGCTTGAAAGTCTTAAACCTCCTGCTGTTGATAAGACGCTTACTGAAGAAGGGCAGGCAGCAGACGCTAAAGTGACCGGCGACGCGCTGGCGACCAAAGCCGTCATAGATGACGCCGCTGTAGGCACCGACGCCTGGAGCAGCAAGCACATCATTGACACCCTCTGTCCGCCCATTTCTGAGACCGGCAACCCTGTTGTGTGTTACCCTGTGGAGGGGAGTAAACTGGGCGTTAAGGCGAGCTGGGAGCCAACGCAGGAAGGGAGCGGTGACCCAAGCCCAGACAACATCCGACCTATTTCCGGGCGGGACAGCGTGACGGTGACAAGGTGCGGGGGGAATGTTATTGAGTTTTTAAGCACAAATGATTCCAATGAAGACGTTAAAATAGCAGTAGACGCAGAAAAAAATATTACGCTTAACGGAGCATTAACTCGCGGAGCCAATATCATAATTGGAATGTGTCGGCTGCATTGGGTTGCGGGAAAAACCTACACCATGTACGTTAAGAAGGTGGGCGGCAGTGCCTCTCTTGGAAGCGGTGACGACATTACTTTTGCCTATTCGCTGTTCACGCAGGATTATAATCGTTACTTCCGTGGTGATACACGCAGCACAAACCTTAATGCGTATATTGCAAGCGATGCTGCGCTGGCAGAAACCGAGCTTGTTTTTATGCTGCAATGCTGGCGAGCAAATACAGTATTCAACAACTTCAAATTCCAAATTGAAATTGTTCCTGGCACCACCGCCCCCACCACCTACACACCATACATCGGCCAAACCACCACCCTGACCCTGCCCCGCACCATCTACGGCGGCACGGTAGATGCAGTGACAGGTGAGGGACTGGGGATGTGGAAGTTGTTGACGCTGGATGGAACGGAACCATGGAATGCCGTTGGATCCGGTGATACTCTTTATTTTCAGAGCACTTCGATTTCCATTGGAACAAGAGTGCTGTCCAGGGGCGATTATTGCACAACGTTCCCTATTGCATCGGTTTCAAGTTCGAATACGGTACAAGGAGTAAGCGGGTGGAAAACATCCCTATATCTGCGTTGGTCTACATTTGCAGACGTTGCCGCTTTGAAATCCTATCTCGCCGCCCAGTACGCCGCCGGAACCCCTGTGCAAGTCTGCTACAAGCTGGCAACGCCCACTCCTATCACCGCCACAGGCGCACAGCCCATCTCCGCTCTGAGCGGCGTGAACACAGTCTTGACCGACGCAGACAACGTGACTGTGACCGGCAGGGCTGACCCCATCAAACGCATTATTGACCTTGAGGACGCTGTCGCGTCCATGACAACGACATAAGGAGGACTGACTATGGCTATTAAAAGTAAAGCCAGGCACGACCTGACGTTACGCTCCATTAAGCGGGAAATCGCTGCAGGACGCGATGTTGCGTTCTGGCTGGATAAAGCATACATGCACTACGACAACGGACTGCTGACCGCAGATGACATCGCAGAGGTTGAGGCTCTGGCGCAGGCGTACTACGACGCGCTGGACGCAGGAGACAAGGCGGACGCTGAGGACAAGGCGAACGCTGAGGAAATCACGCAGTAAGGAGAATATCATGTCAAGCACTGCATACGCACACGTACGTTT
>OLRN01000393.1_pt1 | contig 37770 bp, 39 predicted proteins | sample 1673001 | NCBI WGS metagenome assembly OLRN01 (sample SAMEA3136745, study PRJEB25190) | human gut metagenome | biome: human gut; feature: human-associated habitat; material: faeces | place: Austria | collected 2013 | reverse complement strand
TTGTAAACGATTAATTTAAATCATGTCTAAGATATTTTCTTTGGACAGCAGTGAAGATAATAATGAAAAACAAAATACCGACTATATCTATAACCGCTATATGCCTTTTGGCATTAATCGTATTGTCATCCGGTATTCAGTCGGAGAAAGGAGGAAAAATGCAGCAGAAATATTATTATTGTGAGTATTGTGGTCATCGCTTCCCGTCAGTGCGCTTGCTGACTTCAGCCCCATGTGTCCGCCATCCCGACGGTCCGAACAAAGATCGTCACAAACTGTATGAAGGCACGGAGAAGAGCGAATACACATGTAAATATTGCGGAAAAAAGTTCCCGTCGATAATGATGATGACAGCAGCACCGTGCGTAAATCATCCAAAAGGTCCGAATAAGGGCAATCACTCTCCGGCGATGTGAAAATAACATGGCTCTTTAGTTTTACTGAAATTTCCGTTCAAGTTATTGACCTTATGCTTTAGTATGGCATATCATAGGCGTATCTTTGGAATTGAATATTAATGTATAACGTAAAAAATAAAGATTATGTTAAGAGGATTTATAAAATTTCATTGCACCGAGTGTGGTAATAACTTCATCGGTCCGGATATAGAATATGCTGCAACCGTATTTTCAATGCCACTGCGATGTCCAAAATGCCAAAGTATCAGGACTTTGCCAAAAGGTTATTTAACTCAGCCTAATAATCTTAAATTTTATAAGAGTATTTGGGAGAGATGGGAGAATAAAAATTAGTAATGGATAAAATTTAAAATAATGATAGCAAATAATTCTATTACGCCAACAAGAATCTTAGAATTGGCAAAAGATGGTTGGGATGCGATTGTCGAGATGTATAAACAGTCTACTCCCGAACAGAGAGATAAAATACTGAAGATATTAGGTGGCTTAGGAGCTTTTGGAGCCTTACTGAAATATCTGAAGAGTTTGTGATGTTTGAAAATATTTGTGATTATGAAAACAGTTTATACAAAAGATGAATTAAAAATAGCTTTGGCTTCAGGCGAAAAGCGTATTGTTATAAAAGGTGATTTTGCAAAAAAAATATCTAAAACAGCAAGAACATCAAAATTAGTTAGTGCTGCTATTGTTGCGGCGGCTTTAGCTGCTGTACCGCTAACTGGTGGGACTTCAATGGGACTTGTTGTAGGTTCTGTTAGTATTTCAGCTGTAGAATTGGCTATATTGATTGGTGGTAGCATAGCTATTTTTGCAATACGTAAAGGTTATAAGAAAATAAAGTTCTGTCCTGATGGAAGTGTTGAACTTAATAGAGATAATTAATAATTTTTTAATCAAAAAGGTAATATGAAAAAAGAACAAACTTTTGATGAAATATTGACTTCAGTTTTGGAGACGTATGAAAGTAATCCGAATCAGAATTTAGATTCTTTGATTTCGGATGAATGTAATAAGTATGGTCTGTCTGATGAGCAAGTTAAATTACTTAAGGACGTGAATGACTATATTGATAGCTTTGCAGATAAAGCTGAATCGTTGGTAAAGGCAAAGGCTGAAGGTAAATCACGTAAGCGTTGGATTATGGAAGAGTTAGATCGTATAACCGAGGGACGTGATGAGAAGGAAAAAACACAAATAATGTCTGCTATTTCTAATGTGAATGAACAAGTTGTAGATAAAATGTTTAATCAGGAATGAGAGTTTTATGAAATACGAAGAATTTAATGAAGATTATGGGTGTAACGAGTTTGCTAATGATTTTGAAGAAACTTCAGGAAGATATGCTGCGTTACAATCGTTGTTGTTGGGTGAAGATTTAGATGAAGATGAAATAAAATCAATTCGTGAATTTGATATAATCAAAAAATTTCTTGATGCGCCGATGGGTGACAAGTGTGAAAGCTCTTTGAAAAAGCTCTTTGCACTTTCTATAATAATAGCTCATGAGAAAGGTAAATTGCCATTTGAGTTGCCTGATTCTCCTGTTGCCATAGCTAGTATAATTGATGAAGGATTGACACGGTTGAAAGTAGCTTATAAAACAGGTAAAGGAGAATTTGATGTGGTTGAGGCTGCTGATGCATTAATCGATTCCTTGGCTGTGAGAGTTATTACTGTGCTTGATAAAGTTATAGATCGAGGGTTGCCTGTTTTGTTAGATAAGCTTTGTGACGTTATAACAAAAACGTATCCGCCGTTTAAGACGGTGGTTCCATTTATTATGACTGCAAAGAAGTATATAACTGAAAATACAAAGTTGATAATTCATAAAGGTATAAATATTGTAGCAAAAGCTGCAAAATCAGTTGTTCGAAAAGTTGTTTCTATAAAGAAAAAGGTTGCAGCAAAAATTAAACAATTGTTAAATGCGTAATAGATGAAAGTCATTGCAAAAGCCAAACCTGTGAAAATTCGCATTAAGTCAGGTGGAGAAGAACATTCTTCACTTGACTCTTTAAAACATAACTTTAATATCGAAGATATAAAATTTTTACTTGATGGTAGATTATCGAGATGGTTGAGACAGCAAGATGAAGTGGAATTAGCATACAAAGTTGAAGGATTCATTGCTAAAGATTTAGAGAATGAAAATAGAACAATGAATTTTATTAAATTATTCTTTTCATCAGAATTACCAAGTAAACATATCTCACTTTTAGATTTAGCAGGTTCATGGAAAAATAAATATAAAAAAAATAGCGAATATTTATATAAATATATTTTTAATATTGGGGATTTGAGTACAAAAAAGTTCTTTTATAAAAACAAAGATAAACTGCAGGCTGATATTGATTGGTTCTGCGTCTTTACCAAATATGCTGATGAACGAGATGGAGAAGTCCAATATATTTTAGGCTCAATCTTGATAAATCATAATGAGTTAAAAAAAGGTCTTGTATTTATGCATCGTGCAGCTTCATTAAATTATAGTGAAGCTATTAGTTTTTTTGAAAATCATGCATCGTTAAAAGGTAGATTCTATGGTGTTGATAGGTATAAGATATTTGATTGGTTTAATCAAAATTGGAATAATAAAGAGAAAATAGATTCATTCCCATTATCCTTAAATACTCATGAACAAGATGTTGTAAATTTTATATGCCAGTGTCAAGAAATAGTTTTGTTTTTAAACAATAAATGTGAAGGCTATCTTGATGTTCTTATTAATATAAATAAATATTTTGATACAAATAGCTATACCTTATTTAAAAAGGAAATAGATTTCATTGAAGAATTGATTAAAGAGGCTCGATTTGGAGAAGGTGATCATAAAATGGTAAAACTTTCAAAAAATTGTAATGAGTGGGCCGATTTATGGTTAAGTGATTATAGTTATAATGGGATTAAATTTAGAAATCTTATATTTGAAGAAAAAATTATATATATCATAAGTCATCTATTTGATTATGAATAATAAGATCGTTGATGCTTTTCGGAAATTGATAGATATAAATACTCCGATTATTTATATAAATGATTATGATTTTGTTCGTGTGGATGAAATCATAAGAAAGGTTGTAGGCAATAAAAAAGTGTTTGAATGGAATCCTGTTACGGGTACGACAGATTTTATATCAAAGCAAAGTAAAGGTGGATTTGATTCTCAAACATTAGAAGATTTTCTGGAAACTAAGTATAGTGATGAGGTTGCAATCGAAAAATATTTAGTATTAAAAGAAGTTCATGATTTTATTGATGAACCTAAAGTAAAAGCTCTGTTAGCTCTAATGTCGCAGCGTAAGCTTTACGATCGTGAATATGAAACTACCATAATAATTGTTTCATCTGTAATAAATGTTCCTATTGAAATTGAAAAATATGTATCTTATCTTGAAATAGATTTTCCTGATGAAAATGAAATAAACAGGCTTATTGATGAGCATATTGAAGTAAATTTCTATGATAAAACTAAATTTAATGACGAAGACAGGGAAAAATTGATGCCATCTTTAAAAGGAATGACGGCTTTTGAAATAGATCGAATGCTCGACATGGCTATGAGCAGTAATGGGTCGTTGAGCGCTGAGGATACCGAGATGATATTACGTCAGAAAAAACAGATGGTAAGAAAATCTGGCTTGCTTGAACTTATAGATACCCCTGAAAGTTTGGATGATATTGGTGGCTTGAATTATTTGAAAGGATATCTTGAACGAAAAGCGAAGATTGTAAAACATTTGTCAGATGCAATAAAATTTGGTGTTACAATGCCCAAAGGTGTGTTCATTGTAGGTATGCCTGGTTGCGGTAAGTCCTTGTGCGCAAAAGCTTCTGCTTCACTTTTTGAGGCACCTTTGTTGAAACTTGATATGGGAAGCATGATGGGCAAGTATGTCGGTGAGAGTGAGAAAAATCTGCGTAAAGCTATACGCATAGCAGAGGCTGCAGCACCTTGTGTCTTGTGGATAGATGAGATTGAAAAAGCTTTTTCTGGTGTTGGAGGGGAAAATAGTGATGTGCTTACTCGTATGTTCGGTTATTTCCTGTCATGGATGCAAGATAAAAAGAGCAGTGTTTATGTTATTGCTACAGCTAATAATGCTGATAAGTTACCACCAGAATTAAAAAGGAAGGGGCGTTTTGATGAGATATTTTGTGTTAATCTTCCGAACAAGGATGAGCGTAAAGCTATATTTGAAGTACATTTGAATAAGAAGCTGTGTCCTAAAGAAAATATAGATTATTTACAGCTTGTAAACGGAACAGAGGGATTTAATGGAGCAGATATTGAATCTGTTGTTAATGAGACAGTTGAAAACTGTTTTTTGAATGGTAAAAGAGCTTTGTCAACACAGAACTTACTAGATATGGTAAAGAAGACTGTTTGTATTTCAATGTCATGTAAGAAACAAATTAATGATATGAAAAATGCTTTTTCTGAGAGTTGTTTTAAGGATGCAACAACCGGAGAGGTTACAAATATTAGAGTGTAATGTTATACGTCGGATTAAAAGTTAATATATAATGAACAAAGATTTGATTGAAATAAAGTCATCCAGGTCCTACCAACTTGCAGAAAGGATTACGCGGTTGATGGATAAATATTATCTTGATGCTGTGTTGGGCTTTTTGCTTGAAGGATTTGGCGACTTGCTCACACAGTTGCTTACGCTGCCTTACATTTATGTCAGTGCAGTTAAAATACGGTCGGTGCCGTTGACGCTGGCGGTGATTTATAATGCGCTGTGCGATATCGCGATGGGACTTATTCCATTTTATATTGGTGATGTCATTGACGTGTTCAACAAGTCGTTTGTCCGAAATTTTAAACTGATTGTCGGATTTGTTGAAGGCGACAAAAAGGTTATAAGTGAGATAAACCGCAAGGCGGTGAGGATGGCTGTTCTCATAGTTATGCTGTGCGTAATTATTTATTTCCTTGTGTTGCTGACAATAAAGGTGATGACATGGTTTTGGCACGTTATTGCAGGGCTGTTTTAGTTAAACTGAAAATAGAATAAGCTATATGATTTAGAATGGAAACATGCGGAGATTTTAATATAATTTCTTTTGGCCCTTTTAATTTTAGTATGGCTCATAAGTTAATTCAAATATGATTTATAGAAAATGAATTATAAGCAATTTGAAGATAATATTTTTGCTGAATGGCGGAAGCGTTCTGTCGCCAACGGTGATGGCTGCGAACTAGCACCTGACGGACTGCTTTATCGTGGACGGTTTGTTTATAAAGACGGCTATTGGAGCCGTGAACCGGGCAATGAGAATGCTATATGGGAGCGTGCCAAGAGGCGTGTGTTGATACTGACCAAAGACCTTAATGATGAGGAAGCGTGGGACATACGTGCGGAGACAGGACGCAACAACTTCTCTGGCGAAAATAATGTTGTGGTTTCTGCACCGTTCTATAAGAACCTCATGCGCTGGGTTTACGGATTGCTGACGATCGATGCCAACGGACATGCCAAGAAGTTTGCAGAAATAGACAGACAAGATGTTTATCAGCTCTTTTACGACCAGGCACCCGTTGTCCGTGTAAACTGTAAAAAGCAGGTAGGTACGAGCTGCATCGAAACTTCTGTATTAAAGTCGTATATGGAGCGTTATAAAGACTTGCTGGTGAAACAGATTGCTGCCTATGACGCAAACATTCTTTTATGTTGTGGCGCTTCTGGGGCAATAAAGGATTTTGTCGCAGAGAATTATCTTACAGACTTGCTAAAACTGAACAACTGGGTATATTATTCTCCACGAACCCGTAAGATGGTTATTGACAGCTGGCATCCAACCTATACAGGCGATACGCACGAAAAAATGTATTCAGACATGATGTCGGGCGTTGAAGAAGCGTGGAGCCGGATTAAGCTTTAAGTTATAAAAGTAATATTATCATGAGACTTGTCTGTCTGTGTTTCAGATTGTATGTTGTTGACAGTGTGTACAACACCTTACTTTCCGAAATGCTGACAGATTTTTTTGATGCCAACTACGGCATTATGTAAATTACGACAGAGGTTTTTGAAATAAGAAAATCTTGAAAGACAATATGTTACAATATAGCAAATTCTTTAGGTGTCACTGCAGCGGCTGGCGCAGCATGTTGATGTAATCTTGGTGATATCGAGCATGTAAAAGTAGAAAAATATTTTGGTTGTGCTTTATTTTGGCATAGCTAATGGCAATCTTTGCATCCGTAAAACATAACTGTGTGGCTTGGATGTACACGGAAAGGCTGCTAAATAGGTAGCTTTGTCTGAAAAAGGCGGAACAGACACCAGGCTCATACAGTTTGGAGATGATAAAGTAAAAACATAAAGGATGTATAAGATGGGAGAATTAAAAGTGAAAACAGAAACAGGCGAACAGACAGAAAAGACAGAGAAGAAAGAAAAGCTGACATTGATGACGGCTATGGATAATATCGTAGAGCTCTCTGAAGGTTCAAACCTGAGCGATGAGTTTTATGAGAAGGCAAAACGTTATATCAGTTATGTGTGCCGTAAATTGTCCGTGAACAAAGTACAAGCCGTGCTGCTGTCGCTGTTTGTAGACAACTGCTGGGACAGAGATGTCGAACTCCGAACTTTGGCAGAATATCTGAAATGCCGTATGGTAAGGATGATAAACTACAGCACTGAGATTGACGAGCTTTTAAAAAGAAAGATGATACGCATAAAAAACAGACGTGGTGAAACAACATACGCCATGGGGCCTGATGTGATAGATGCGTTTAAGCATAATGAGGCATTTGTGCCGGCTGAGCCTAAGCTTCTTACTTGCGATGAGTTGTTTTGTGAGATTTACAGTCTGTTTGAATCTCGTGTTTATGATTATTTGCAGTATGAAGAATTTATTTCAGAATTATTCAGTTTGCTTGAAACAAACAGAAATCTTGAGTTTGTAAAGCAGTTGCGTACCTATAAACTTATCTGTGACCATACTGTAAATGACGAAGGCATAATATTTGTTTTCTGGGCAAGTCGTTTAGTTTGTGACAACGATTACAACCTGGACACGCAAAGTTTTAGAGACTTATTCAAGAATAGAGCTATTGCAAATAAGCTGAAGGGTAAGCTCTCTCGAGGCGAAAGCATGCTGCAAAAGAACGGACTGATTCAATTCTGTAATGAAGACGGATTGGCCAACCACGAGAAATATAACCTGACGGTAAAGGCTAAACAGGAGTTTCTGTCAGAGCTGAACATGAATTTGAACGCTACGACCAGATTCAAAGAGCTGATAAGGCATGAAGACATAACGGAGTGTAAGATGTACTATAACAAACGCGAAAGCCGTCAAGTCGAGCAGCTGAAAGAGTTGCTCACCGAAGAAAGATACACCAAAGTGTGCAGCGAATTAAAGAGAGTAGGAATGCGCTCAGGCTTTACGTGCTTGTTTTATGGCGCACCTGGAACGGGAAAGACAGAAACTGTTATGCAGCTGGCTAAGGCAACACGCCGTGATGTAATACAGGTGAATTATGCTGAACTGAAAAGTTGCTGGGTTGGCGAGAGCGAGAAGAATGTGAAAAACCTTTTTGATCGTTACCGCGCGTTGGTAAACTACTCAGAAATAACACCAATTCTGCTTTTTAATGAGGCCGACGCTCTGATTGGCATCAGGCAGAAAGGTGCCGACCGGGCTGTGGAAAAGATGGAGAACTCAATACAGAACATAATTCTTCAGGAGCTTGAACAGCTCGAGGGTATATTTATAGCCACGACGAATCTTACTGAGAATCTGGACAAAGCCTTTGAGCGCCGCTTCCTTTATAAGATAGAGTTCGAAAAGCCGAGCATTGTGGCACGATGCGGCATCTGGAAGAGCATGATACCTATAATCAGTGACGAAGATATATGCTATCTGGCTTATCATTATGATTTTAGCGGCGGGCAGATTGAGAACGTTGCGCGCAAGCAGGCCATCGACCTTATTCTCTATGGAAAAGAGAAAATGAGTCTGGAATATATAAAGGAGAAATGTGACGAAGAACTGATACACAAAAATCCGATGCCGAGAGTAGGATTCATTAGTGATGCAGGAATATCACGAAAGACATCGTAATATAAATTGACATTTAAATAAGAATAAAATATGACACAAGATCTTTTTGACAAATACATTTGGCTGGTTGACACCATCTACCGTGCCCGGAACATAACCTTCGAGGAGATAAACGAGCGGTGGCTGCGCTCGCAGCTAAGCGAAGGCGTAGACCTGCCTCTGCGCACGTTTCATAACTGGCGCAAAGCCATAGAGAAAGTGTTTGACATAAACATTGAATGCGACCGCCGGCACGGCTACTATTATTACATTGAGAATGCCGAGGACATGGAGCGGGGCGGAATACGCAACTGGCTGCTCAATACGTTTGCGGTTAACAATCTTATAAATGAGAGCCATCATCTGAAGCGGCGCATATTGTTTGAGGAAATACCGTCGGGCCGGGATTATCTTGCACCGGTGATAGAGGCTATGCGCGACAGCCTGAAGATAGAGATAAGCCATAAGGGATACTTTGACGGCGAGGCTAAGATTTATACCATAAGTCCTTATTGCGTCAAAGTGTTCAGGCAGCGGTGGTATGTCGTGGGACTATGCGACGAGCGCAATGCCGTAAGGACATTCTCGCTCGACAGGATATTAAGGCTTGACACCACAGACAATAAGTTTACATATCCAAAGGACTTCGACCCTGAAGCATGGTTCTCAAGCTGTTTCGGAATAATAACCGAAGACATCAAGCCGGAACGGGTACGCATCAAGGTGTACGGCCGTCAGCGTATGTATCTGCGTTCGCTTAGACTTCACTCTTCGCAGACCGAGACAGAAACATATTCAGACTATTCCGTATTTGAGTATTACATAAAGCCGACGTTCGATTTCCGTCAGGAACTGCTTTCACGCGGCGGGGCGGTCGAGGTGTTGTCGCCCGGATGGTTTCGCGACGAGATGGCTGACGAAGTGGCAGACATGGCTGTGGCCTACGGGCTGATAAAAAAATAGCAGCATATTTATGAAAACAAAAGTATGAACGCGCATGGGGTTGTTGCTGCGTTCATACTTTCTTTTTATATTCAAAATTAAAGCATTATTTAGGGTTTCCAGGTTTATATCATTTTAGGTCTTGGGGTTATATCATTTTAGATTTGGAATTTATTTTTTATAAGAAACCTACAATTTTGAACTTAAATGCTCCGTTAGAAGTAATTTTCTCGTAAACCACTCCGCCGAATGCATAGCCTATTCTGCCGTGCGGACGCTTAACCGTTACATAGCCGGTGGGCAGACTTGGCACAATCATTCCGATTGACGGCTTTACCACCACGTATGTGCCGCCCCTGTCGCAATAGTAACGTCCGTGTGAGTAGATGTACGGCCTGTGGTTATGATGTATCACCACTCCCGGCGGGCGTCCGTGCGGCGGCGGAGCAGGGCGCCTTTTGTGATGATATTTTTTATGTGGCGGTGCCTTGTGGTGATGTTTCTTATGGTGTTTGGGCTGAGTTATATACGATGTCTCAGTCAGTGTAGAGGCTCCTGTTGTTGCGCATGTGAGCGTCAGAAGCATTAGCAGCGATAATAGTCTGAATCTTCTCATAGCGTAGTCTCCTTTTATTTTGTTATTGTTTTTTTGCCTGTCTCAGTCTCTGTTTCCAGTCAGCTCAGACATTTTTGTTATTTTTCTGTTGCAAAGATAGGCGTAAAATATCTATAAACAGAATTGTTTTCCCTACAAGTGGTTAGGGATTTCCCTAAGCTTTATATGGATTATGGTAGGGTTGGCTGTTTTATGGCTTCGGATATAACATTCTTGTTGCGTAAAATATAAGGCTGATGTTCCACATGTTTTCATCTTCCGTAAAAAACTTTGGCTTATATTATTTTTAGCTCTTTGGCAATTCTGCAGGCCTCAATAGAGTTTCTCACTTGAAGTTTGCTCAGGATATCTTGCCTATGACGACTGACAGTATTAATACTTATGTGCAACATTTCAGCTATGTCCTTGCTTGTCAATCCCTTGTCGATTAAACTTAAAATATGCTTTTCCCTTGTTGACAGAATGTTGTCTTTATTTTGGGCTTCCGGTTGGATTATGTGGCCGTCTGAAGAATCGATAATTACGCATCTCTCCGAAAAATCTATAACCATAGGGCTATAAAGGCATAAGGCCATATGTAACGTTTCGCCTGAAGTTCCAAAAATATAGAACATGCGGTGTATTACTGGGATGTAGCTGTTTGTGGTTGTCCTCATGCGGAGTTTGCTCATCAGATAATAGTCTGCCCTCTTTTTCCTTGGCTGTTGTTTTATGAAGTGCAGAAAGCAGAGTTCATGAAGATGTTTGTCTGTCAGGTCGTCAGGATGAATACGGCTGAATATGTCTTCCTCCCAGATAGAGGCCATTGTCATTTCACTGACATCTCTGCCAAGACCGAATATATGAGAAAATTTGCCATAGAATATATAGCTGACTTTAGCACGCAAGTCGCTCAGTACGGCAATGGCATTTTCTATTTTTGCATAGTTGTATGCCGTGTTGATTAATTCTGCTGTAGCGCTGTCGTAGGCTTTGTCTTTTGAGAAATCCTGTTTTGCGAATTCTTTGTTCAATATGTCTATGGTGTTCTTCATTTTGCAGAAAAAATGGTTATTTTTAATTATTGCGAGTCAATGGTCAATGCTTTACATTTGCAAAGATAATCAAAAAGAATATTTTTTATGATAATTGAAAAGATTAAAAGACTTATGTTGTTATGTGGATCAATGTTTGCCGCTTCATTAACAGGAACGGCGCAGTCGTTAGACAAGATGCAATGGTTTAACGAGCCGGAACAATGGGAGATAAAAAATAATTCGCTTGTTATGGATGTTACACCACACACAGATTATTGGCGTATCTCTCACTACGGATTTACGGTAGACGATGCCCCGTTCTTATACACTATACGCGGGGGCGAGTTTGAAGCAAAGGTCAAGATATCGGGTGACTATAAAACACGTTTTGATCAGGCAGGACTGATGATCCGTATTGACCACGAAAACTATATCAAGGCCGGAATTGAGTTTGTAGACGGCAAGTATAACCTCAGCACAGTAGTAACCCATCATACAAGCGACTGGAGCATAATTCCGCTTGACAAGCCTGTTGAGTATGTATGGATTAAGGCTGTAAGAAGGCTCGATGCTGTTGAGATATTCTATTCGTTCGACGACAAGAACTATACGATGATGCGCAATGCATGGCTTCAGGATAATCATCCTGTAATGGTTGGACTGATGGGAGCTTGTCCAAACGGTGACGGATTTAAAGCCATGTTTGAGAACTTCTCGATAAAGCATCTGCCTGACATGCGTCGTATGCAATGGCTTGAAAAGAACAGCAATAAATAATTTTGACATTATTTGCATTCTGAATATAATTTGAATTATTGCAGCGTATGTAATTATTTTTGATATATTGATGAGCCTTTCTGTGTTTTTAAATATGTAAGATATTCGCGCTGATGTGTGTCAGAATGATATTGTAGCTTTGTCTGGTTTTTAAGATGAAATAGAATTTAAATCAATGCAAAATGCTTTATGATGATAGATAATATTTACAAACCATGTTAAATGGTAAGGCTTTGAATGGTAAATGGCCGCTTTATGAGTGAAAACATACCTGTTCTGTGCTCATAAAACGGCCGTTTTTATTGCCTTTTTCAGTGGTTTTTAGGCCTTTTTCATGTATGTTTTGTTGCACATAATGCTGTAGGTTGCCTGTAATATATTGTAATCGTGATATTTATGTTTGCACACGTATTTTTGCGAAATCACGGGCAAAAGATTTTAATTTTAAAATACTGCGGTTTTAGAGTGTGTGGTAAATACAAATAGTAAGAATAAATGTGAATATTGCAGTAAAGTGAAAATTTATCCTTGCTGCAATATTCTATTTTTTTTACGTATTGGCCGACCGGCTGCAACGTCTGTTTCCTGTGATATAAAAAATGGGGCTAAACCAGGAACATCACCAATACTTGAGCTATGACCACACGGACAAACATGCCCAGCGGATAAACCGACGTATAGCTGATAGATGCAGAGTCGCCTTTCAGCGTGTCGTTGGCATAGCTTAGGGCCATCGGGTTGGCCATAGAGCCGCACAGGATGCCGCATATAGTGCCGAAGTCATATTTGCGTGTAAGCAGTGCGGCTGCTCCTATTATCAGCACCGGTACCACTGTCAGTGCGAAGCCTATGCCTATCCACAGCAGACCTTCGGGGCGCACCACGGTTTCGAAGAACTGATAGCCGGCTTCAAGGCCGAGGCAGGCAAGATAGAGCGACAGGCCCAGCTTGCGCAGCATGAGTGATGCAGACGGCGTGGTGTAGCTTATGAAGTGGGCACGAGAGCCGAGCGAGCCTACCAGTATGCCCATGATGATTGGGCCTCCGGCTATGCCGAGTCTTACGGGGGCGCTCATGCCGGGCAGGCTGAGCGGTATGGTGCCGAGAGCCAGACCGAGCATTATGCCCAGGAATATGGCCGCAAGATTGGGCTCGTTGAGCGTCTGTACGGCGTTGCCCAAAAATCCTTCCACGTGGTTTATGTCTTCAGGTGCGCCAACAACTGTTACGCGGTCGCCATACTGCAGCCTTATGTCGTCGGTGGCCAGCAGCTTTATGTCGCCTCTCTGTATGCGGCTGACGTTCACTCCGTAAGTGTCGCGCAGGTGCAGCTGTCCGAGGTGCTTGCCGTTGAGCACACGGCGTGACAGCACTATGACGCGGCTTTCCACCTGGGCGTCTATGGCATTCCAGTCTATTTTCTTTTTGTTCCAGTCGGTTTCAATCTTCTTTCCCAGCAGAATCTCTATCGACGGAATCTCGTCGGCCATGGTGACCACCAGCACATTGTCGTTGATGTGCAGTTGGGTGTTGGCCAGCGGCATTATCACCTCGCCGTTGCGCCAGATGCGTGAAATGATAAACTTGATATGCGATTTCTGCGATATTTGTGAAAGCGTCTTGCCTTCTAGGGCCGGATTGATAACGACAAACTGCGCCACGTATGTGTTGTCTTCCTCCATGGATATGCGCGGCTCAAGGTCGGCCGGCTTAACCAGCAGCTTTCTGATCAGTATCATAGCCAATATTACGCCCACTACGCCCAGCGGATAAGTAACGGCGCATCCCAGGGCAGCCCCTCCGCTAGGTTGTCCTGCAGCCTCGAGTGCCTGTTGTGCAGCTCCGAGTGCGGGCGTGTTGGTTGTCGCTCCGCACAGTATGCCGACCATGTCGGGCAGGCTGACGGGCAGGACAAGGCAGAGGCCGAGGGCCATGACGGTGCCTATTACTATGACGCCAAGGCTCCACAGGTTGGCGGCTATGCCCTCGTGGCGCAGCAGTCCGAAGAAGTTGGGCCCTACGTAGAGTCCAAGTGTATAAACAAACACGGTAAGTCCGAATGTCTCGGCAAAGTCGAGCATGCTCTTGTCGGCGCTTAGCTGAAAGTGTCCGGCCACGATGCCTACGAAAAATACAAAGGCAACGCCGAGTGATATGCCTTTGACGTGGAGCTTGCCCAATGCCAGTCCGGTCGCTATGATTAGCGACAGCAGTACCATTGTCTGCAGGGCAGAGTGTGTGGTGAAAAGTCCGTTAATCCATTCCATGATATTACCTGGAAAAAAAATTACCTTAAAACTGATTTGCGGTGCAAAAATACAAAACAAATTTAATAAGCAGGCGCATAATCATGATAAAAAGATGTTTCGTGCCTGCAGATTGTTCTTTTATGTCTTTTTATCTTATGTCTTTGCCTGCATCCTGATTTTTGCCGATTCCGCTTATCCATAGTCCGCAGAAGGTTATGAGCCCGTTGAGAAGCAGCAGTTCGTAACCGAATTTATATCCCGTTGCAGCCGGCACGATGTAGTTGGTTGCAAGACATATCAGAGGTGATGCCACGGCGATATACGGCGCGGCTGTGTCGCTCGCCTTTCTTTTGGTGAGCAGACCGAAGGCAAACAGACCGAGCAGAGGGCCGTAGGTGTAGGAGCAGAGGATGAATATTGCGTCGATTACGCTTGTTGAGTTTATCATCCTGAACAGTAGTATGAACACTGCAAATATCACAGCTATGGCCACATGCACGCGGCGGCGCAGGCCAACGTCGGCCGGACGCTCCTTAATGTCTACGCAATAGCTCGTGGTGAGAGCCGTAAGCGACGAGTCGACTGTGCTGGCTGAAGCTGCCACAATGCCAATGATGAACAGCACCACCACGGCAGAACCCAGCTCGCCCGTGGCGGCAAACATGGGCAGCAGTTCGTCGGGACTGTCGGGCAGGGCCATGCCTTTGCGCCCGGCAAGCATCATGAGCAGTACGCCGAGAGAGAGAAACAGCAGATTGACGGGCACGAACGCAAAGCCGTAAGTGCACATGTCCTTGCGAGCCTCGGCAAGAGTCTTGCACGTAAGGTTCTTCTGCATCATGTTCTGGTTAAGTCCTGTCATGACAATCACGATGAAAGCTCCGCTGACAAGCTGTTTCCAGAAGTTTTGCGTGCTCATCCAGTCGTCAAACACAAACATGCGGCTGTGGCTGTCGGCAACAACAGCCTTTGCTGCTTCGCCTAAGTTCATGTCGAGCTCTCCGGCCACCTTTATTATTATCAGCACCAGTGCACCCAGCATGCATGCCGTTTGCACAGTGTCGGTCCATACCAGAGTCTTTATTCCGCCTTTGTGAGTATAGAGCCATATAAGGAACATCAGCACGGGCACGGTGACGGCAAATGGCACATTATAGGCGTCGAGCACAAAGCGCTGCAGGATGATGCACACGACGTAGAATTTCACTGCCACGGCTGTTAGGTCAGACAGAATGAAAAATGCGGCTCCCGTCTTGTACGACCGCGTCCCGAGGCGTTCGCGCAGGTACGAATATATTGTGGTAAGATTTAGTCTGTAGTATACAGGCAGCAGGATGAAGGCTATGGCAAAATATCCCAGTATGAATCCGATGCACGTCTGCATGTAGGTCATGTCCATGTGCATCACCATGCCCGGCACAGAAACGAAACTGGCACCGGACACCGACGCACCGATCATGCCGAAGGCAACCATGTACCATGGCGATTTGCGGTTGGCGCGATAGAATGTTTCATTGTCGGCCTTACGCGATGTTAGCCGGCTTATGCCGAAGAGAACGGCAAAATAAATCAAGACAGTAATCAGAATAAGCATAATGCAAAGGTAGTGTTTTTTTGTAAACAACAAAGATACTTCAGTGTTTTATTTGTAACCGGCAGAGCTTGTTCGCAGTTAATTTTGTCACAAAAATCCGTTTATCGGCCTTTTTTGCCGTTATATAATAAGGTATGGAATCATATTGTAAGTTTTTTGAATAAATTATTTGAAATTTTCTTGTTTTTTATAAAGAAAAATATTAAATTTGTCGTCGTAAGATATTGAGAGTAACAAACGGAAATATAAATTGAGATATAAAGGGGCATAAGAGGTCTATGCTGCAAGAAAACGAGATGCCACACATGGTGGTATAATATCTAGATAGACGTAGTTGGCAAACCGCTGCAGCCTCTTAATCTGGCAACAAAAGAGCCATTGAAAAACTTTTCTCGTGTTCTGTGAATAGTGTTGCAGATAGAAGTTTGACAATAAGCATGCATGGATGGACATCCCCGACGAGGTGCTCGATATGCGTAAATATTAACGTTCAGCACCACTTGAGGATATGCGCTTGAAAAGGCGCTCGATATTCGGCTCCTAATATCTGCCACGCCATGGCGGCAAACATACGTGAGGCAGCTAAGTGCAGATAGAGGAGAACAGAAGGTGATATTGCTTAATCTAAGCGGCCACGGCCTAACAAACATGACTGCTTATGATCAGTATCTCAACGGAGACCTGATTAACTGTTCGTTGTCCGATGACGATATTAAGAAAAACATAAACGCTCTTGATTCCATAGGCTGAAATGCTTAAATATTGTCCGGTCATGCGGAATGATGAAAATGACTTGATGATTATTTATAATATGGTTGATGGAATATAGAGACAAAGTTGATGGATGTTGAAATTTAGGTTGATATAAATTATTGGGAATAAGTTGTGTATAGCCGAATCTTGCAGTGATGCAAGCGGCACAGTGTCTTTATATTCAGTTGTAGTAAGGAGGGACTTGCATAAAAACATTTATGGCGAGACGGGTGCTGATAAACAAAACACGGATTTACCATACAATGTAATTTTACTCATAGTCACAATTATGCAGTTGTTAGTCATTATGTTTTTTTGCATACTCTCTTTACAATGATAATAAATGGAAAATGATTGATTTTCAGATGTAACACTCGGCTCAAATCCAATTCTGATTTGAGCCGATTTTTTTGTTTTATAGAATCTGTATCAGCCGGGATAATGCTGCAACTATATTTGAATTTTATCTTAAATTGGCAAGATGTTTCTTGTCTGTTTATATTGTTCTGATTGACAATAAGTAATGACGGAATAAAAATATATGTTGATGATAATGTTATTATGGATACATTGGTAGGATAAACTCGCAGAGTCGTAAATATCGAATGCGATTATTGGCTATTGTGTCTATTTTAGGTCGTTTGGGTGTTATTCACGTTTGTATTTTCATGCTATATCTAAGCCAAATCAGTCTTTACATGATAAATGTGAAGAGCCATATCAATCTCTGCATTCTGGAGTGATGATATGACTCTTCAGATATTTAAATGATGTAATCGATTATTTCAGTCCCCATGCTTTAATGGCTATGCTGCTTTCCACCTTGTTCTCCGTATCGTCAGGCAGATTGCAGAAGAAGTCGATGCCCGTAAGTTCTTCGAGCCGGTCTATCGTAACCGCATATAGTGAAAGCGGGTCGTCTGTCCGCCATTCGTCTTTTTTCTGTTCGGCCCAGAAGCCTATAGCTCTATAGCCCTCGCTGTTTTTTAGAAGGCATGCCATGAAGAAATATTTTGGTACGATAAGTTTACCCTGTATTCTTGAAATTATCTGGTCTTCATTGTCTATTGTTCCTCCTTTACAGACGTATAGCGTATCAGTCTTTGCCCTGGGAGTCCATGAACGTACCTGATCCTCCATTCTTACCCATAGGCCTTCGCCTTGATCCTGACCACTGTTTGTGTAGCCGTTAAATTTGTGATATTGCGGCTGCATGTTGGTCATGTAGAAAGTTTGGTAGTTTGCATCATAAGAAAATTTCCTGTCGGCGTTAGGGCAGATGTGCCCATGCTCATATCCGGAGCCATAATAATAGTCTTCAGTCCAATAATACTCTGAGTCGAGGCTGGGGTCGTTATGATAGCTGTCAGTCACACGGCTGTAATTTCCGGTGTAGCCTTGGTGCATCTGATAGCACGACCAGCGCTGCGATTTCTTGCTACAGTCCCATTCGACACAATAGTTGATTTCGTCTTTGTCATACTGTTTATCGCCTTTGGTCCTGTATATGAGAACTATGCTGTTGCCTCCTTTCAGGCGTGGAAATTCAAGTCGGGTGACAGCCTTGTCTGTGGTAACCTCATTCTTATTGAGGTTTATCTCTTCTTTTCCGCTCCCTCCGTTGTCGTTGTCGTCATTGCTGCATGAGATTGTCAGCAGAATAAATGACGGCAGAATTATTGCGAGTTTGAGCAGGGCTGTTTTGCTAAAAATACTTTTTACAGACATAAATTTACTAATAACTATGATGGTATGATAATGAACAATCCGCATAAGCCAGCAAGAAAAAGATGCGGAAAGAGTAGAAGTGTCTTTAGACAAAAAGTGCGCTTAAACGTATATGCAACTACGCCCAAACGCACTTTGTATGTTAATCGAAATATGGTAATCTATTATTTGCGAGCTTTACCATAGCGGCTCATGAACTTGTCTACGCGACCAGCTGAGTCAACGAGCTTGCTCTTACCTGTATAGAACGGGTGAGATGTGCTTGAAATTTCGACTTTTACCACCGGGTAAGTTTCGCCTTCAAATTCTACTGTCTCTGTAGTCTTGCATGTAGAACGTGTAAGGAACATATCGCCGTTGGACATATCCTTAAATACGACGGGGCGATAGTTTTCTGGATGAATACCTTTTTTCATTTTGTTCTTAAATATTGTTGTTAAAAATATAATTACACATTACAGGCTGCAAAAATACGAAGATTTCCGCAGCCTGCCAAATGTTTTGGTAATAATTTTTATAAATTATTTTATAATGACTGTTCCTCCCATGCTCAAGGTGAAGTCGTCGATGAGGACATCTCCGCCAGGATTCTTAGAGTTCATAATCACTACGCAATATGTTCCGTCTGCATCAATAGTAAAGGTGTGTGTAACTTTTACCCATTCGCTGCTTGTAATGTCATTTGTGTAGTCGCCATAGAAATAGTTGCCTACTTTTCCGTCTGTAACAGGTACGTATCCCGGACGTACTGATGCTCCTGCAGATGTGGCAGCCTTGGCGTAGAATGTCATTGTGTATTCACCGGCTTTGAGCTCTATTTCTTTGTATGATATACGCTTGTTGTATTTTGAATCTCCGGCAACTTTTACTGAATATGAACCGCTGTGAGCGTCTGTACTCATAGAGAGTGTTGCATTTCCGGCTGTAGATGTTGTCGACCAGTTGTTGGGAAGACCTGACACCCATGCCTCAAAGTCGCCATTGGGAGCTGTAAGATCGCCTGTGTCTCCGCCCGGCTGCTCTTCTACTGAACCGTCTTTTACAGAAAGTTTCTTAACTTCCCATGTTGATGACTGCTGGTCGTTGCATGTATGGCGCAGTGCTATAACAACCTTGCTTCCAATATACTCAGCAGGAATGTTGACGCTCTTTTCCATAAATGTGAAGCTTGTGCCTAAGCCGTTTGTGTCATATTCGAGCATCTTCCATGTTGCTGTCTTTACGTCGCCGTTGTAATCTTTGCTTATAACGATAGAGTTGTTGGCGTTGATGTCACCTTTCTCATAGTTGATGGCATGATTAATGGTGATATATGCCTCTGTTGTGCTTGTAAGGTCGATTACAGGGCTTACGAGATATGTAACACCTGCTTGGTTCTCTTTAGAGCCGTCTCCGTTGAAATCCTGGAAACCTGTAACCATGGCGCTTGAGTAGTCGTTATACCATTTAAGGCTTCCGCTTGCAGACTGTGATGTAAATGAACCAAGTGAAGAAGAGAAATCCTGGTCGATATATGTGCCGTCAGGAGTTTCGCTGCCGCCTTCTTCAGGTGCCTTGCCTTCCTGAACCTTGATGCTCTTGACCTCCCATGTTGATGACTGGCTTTCTGAGCAGGTGTGGCGCAGTGCTATAACAACCTTGCTTCCCATGTATGATGCAGGGATGTTTACGCTCTTCTCGCAGAATTCAAAACCTGAGTTCAGACCGTCTGTATTGTAGCTTAACTGCTCCCATGTGGCTGTGTTTACGTCGCCTGAATAATCCTTGCTTATCAGGATAGTGTTGTTTGTATTGATGTCGCCTCGTTCGTAGTTAAGCGCATGGTTGATGGTTATGTATGCGTTTTCAACACCTGTAAGGTCGATTTCGGGGCCAACAAGATATGTAACTCCCGCCTGGTTCTCTTTCTGACCGTCGCCATTGAAGTCCTGGAATCCTGTAACCATAGCGCTTGAATAGTCGTTGTACCATTTGAGCGAGCCGCTTGCTGATACAGATGTGAAGCTGCCTAACGAGTTGGTGAAGCTTTGGTCGAGCAGTACGCCCTCAGGCAAAACTACCTCACCACCGCCGCCTGCATTGGGATCGTCATAAGGAGCGGGAACGTCTTCGCAACTTGTGAATGAGAATGCTGCCATAGCGAGGGCAAGCACTGAAAATAATATCTTTTTCATAACTGTTGTTCTTTTATTGTTTTGTTAAATGTTTTTTATTCTGATATTTTGAAGTCTGAGTCAGAACGCATCAGTATCTGCCATGTGTTGCTGTAGCGTGTGAAGATACCTGTTATGTCAAGTTTCTCCTGTGGCATTACTGTTCCGGCAAAGTCGGCATACGTGCTTGAACGTACTACGAATTCGTTTGAAGAGAAGCCTTCTATTGGACGGCTTACGCCGTTGCCGCCGTCTTTCTCTGATTCAGGTGCAAAAGTCTTCACGCCGTCGGCATCTTTGAGTCTTACACCCTTTACAACCATGAGGCGTCCGCAGTTCTCTTTCATGTAGCTGGCGTCTTTTGCCTTGCTGATGTCAAACTCGAGAGTGTCTATCTTTGACGCATCAGCTGCGCCCATCAGCTTGAAGTGCTGTTGCCATACAGTCTTGTTCATTCTGCTCGGGAATGTCTTTCCGCTTGCATTGGTATACGGAGTGCCGATTTGCGGCTGGTAGCCGTAGGTTCCGATATAGAGGTCTTTCAGGTTTACAAGTATTTCCTGACCTACAGGCAGAAATCCGAAGAGTCCGCCCTGAGAGATGCAGATAAGTATTGCTCCTGTGCCGTCGTCGACAGCCACTTCGCTATAGATGTTTCCGCCAATGTCGTTTCCTGTTACGCGGGCCTTTATCTGCAGGTCGTCTGTTATGCGCGCCGTATCGTTCTGGTTGGCCAGGGTTGATGCATATTTGGCTTTTAGGTCGGCAATAGATATTACGTTTGTCTCCTGTATGTCGTTATTGCCGTAGGGCGCGGTGTCTCCTGTCGGGTCGCTCCAGTCTTCGTCCATGCATGATGTAACTGAAAGTCCGAGGGCCAGCGTGAGCATTATCAGTTTTATATATTTAATTTTTTTCATCGTCTTTTGATTTTTAGAATCTGTAAGTAATGTTCAGCATGCCGTTAGTTCCGTAAGCATAGAATTTCATCGGGTTCTTAGAGAAGCGGTATGCGCGGATGTTGCCAGAGCTTGTGTAGTCGCTTCTGCTCTGCTCATATCCTCCGGTGCAGAGGTTCTGGTTGTTCAGGATGTTTGTAACCATGAGGTTGATAGAGAGCGATCCACGTTTCAGATAGATGCTTCGGCCGATTGATCCGTCGAGCATGAATCCGCCGTGGCCCTGTGCCTGCTCTAATGCAGATGCGCGCACGTTGCCTTCATTGTCGTAGATGTCGCCTACAGCCTCCTGACGTGCGTTGAGTGTGCTCTCGTATCTGTAGCATGGAGAATAAGAGAGGTAGATGCGGTCGTAGTAGTTGCAGCTGAGGTCGAGATACCATCCGCCGCTGTGATAGCTCAAGCCGAGGCTTGCTGCTGTGAGCGGTGTGCCAGAGTCGCGCATGCCTTTGTTGTATACTATTTCGTCGGTGTAGAGCGCGCTTGTTGAGTTCATGTAGCGTACATGAGCGTTGTTCTTGATTTTGGCGTCGCTGATAGTACCGATAAGCTTGATGTCGAATGCGCTTGTAACCTTGAACTTAAGTCCGGCTTCAACTCCGTAATACTCTTTCTTCATGCCTGTCAGAGATACGTATGAGAACGAGTTGATATCGTCGAAGTAGAAGTTCTGCCAGTCGGTTACGTTTGTCAGATAGCTATAGTAAGCATTGATGTTGGCATGCAGCCATGATGTCTGCAGCTGATAGCCGATTTCGGTGCTGAACACGCGCTCGTTCTTGAGGTTGAGCACGAAGTCGTTGTTGATTTCAGGAGATGCAAACGCATTTCTTGCCTGAGGTGCGCGGTGCTCGTATCCGGCTCCGAAGGTCAGCGTGTTGCCGCGTCCGAGATTGAAGCTTGTGCCGAGTTTGAAGCCTCCGTCGAGGAACTGGGCTGTCTTGCTCTTGCCGTAAGAGTTGTTGGCTGCCATACCGTTACGCATTCTACCGTCGCGCTGCATGCTGGTGTATCCCAGTTTTGCTGCTATGGTGTAATGCATAATGCCGAAGTTCTCGCTGTAGCTCGACCATATTTTGCCGTTGTTTACGAGCAGGTTGTAGTCGTAGCCGAATCTGTCGCCCTCTCTTACCACGCCGTTGCGGTTGTTAAGGTCGTACTGTATTTCGTCGGCGTTGCGGTCGTATGTTCCCAGGGCGTATGTGTTTATGTTGTGATATGTGGTAGCTCCGAGCAGGTCTTCCATCGTCTGATAGTGCATGCCTTTGTTTGTAGATGCGATGATACCTAAGTTGAGCTGACTGTTCTTGCTGAGCTGCTTGTTCAGCGTTGACGCGAGTGATACTGTCAGCGCGTCGTTGTGCTTGGCCTGGATGTAGTACATGGCGTCGGCTCCCTGTGCTGAAACCTGGCGGTTAGAATAGTACAGGCGGTCCCAGTTTATCTGGCGGTTGGCCTTCGACGAAGTCCAGTAGTCGTATGCCGTGTTCCAGTCAGCCAGGCATTGCTCTGTACGGTTGGTGGCGTCGGTCTCGTCCCATACGTCATAGTAGCTGCTCGGCATGTTCTTCCAGTAGTTGGGGTGTGGGTTGTCAGCATTGTTGTAGTTGAGCTTTGTGCTCTTATACATGCTGTATTTTCCCATGAGCGACGTGGTAAGCTTTGTCTCGTCGTCAATCTTCCAGTCCCATGTCAGCAATGCTGTAGGTGCAAAGTCTGTCACGATGCGCGAGTTGCGCTTCTTGCCGTTCTGATATCCCCAGTAAGGGTTATAGTAGCGGTCGTTTGCCAGCCAGTACATCTCGTCAGTACCAGCACCCTGTGATGCACGCTCTGTTGGGTTGCCCCATGTTACTAACGAGAGCGAATGTGCGCCGTCGCCGAACACCTTCTGCACGCCGAGGAAGTAAGAGAGCGAGTTGTAGAATGTTCCCTCAACATATCCCTCGTTGGCCCAGCGGTAAGTTACGTTGCCCGAGAAGGCCCATCCCTTGCTGTTGAGTCCTGAGTTGAATGTGTACATTCCGCGCAGGGTGTAGTTGCGGTTTGCGCCGCTCAGCGTCAGTCTGTGGCCTGTGGGCATGGCAGCCGGGCGGAAGTTATAGTTGTTGGCACCGCCCATTGACGGCATGGCAAAGTTGTTGCTCTCAAAGGGCAATGAGAATTCCATATTGCGTGTCTGCTGGTTGAGTCCGCCTACGACCGAATAGCGGAACTGTCCAGACTCGATGTCGTTCATCGGTACGCCGTTAATGTAGATGTCGTTGAATTTCTGGTCGAATGCACGGTAGCGGAAACGCATAGGTGAGAACAGATATCCAACCTCGCTTGCATAGATGTTTGAGTTAGAGTTCACTATGGTTACGTTTTGTGACATGTCATCGTCTTCGCCCAATTGTGCCTCCGTGAATGTGAATGCCGACTCACTCAAGACGGCACCCCTTTGCCCTATGGAATCGCTTTGCGCATGCAGCAAAGGCGTATAGCATAAAGCAATCACTGCTAATTTCAGCTTTTTTTGCATAATAATGGTTTTAGGTAATAAACTTTTGGCAAAGATAATTTTTTTTAGATAAACATCAAAAATAAAACAAAAAATAATCTTTTTGCTTGCTTCTTTTTGTGTTAAATTTAATCAGAGTGTAATATCTCCACGTTCATTGGCCTTGAATAGCCCGTTTTTACTAGCTTTATGCAACTTTAACAAGCGGTGTTCTTGCAGTTTGCTTTTTTGTTCTATTTTTCGCATGCCACGGTTTTTATGCAGTTTTAGCCTGCGTTTTTTCCAATGCAGTTTTTGTATTCTTTCGTGCAGTTTTTTGTCCGTGTATTATGGTTGGCAAAATGCCGTTTTGCAAAAGGTGGTCTTTTGGCTTCTGAAAGACCACCTTTTACATTGCAATATGCCACCTTTTGCAGCCTAAAAGGATACCTTTTATAATGCTGTTTGTAACTTATTGTATGTCAGTGTGTTATCTTTTTGTGTATGAGCGCCGTGCGCACGGCTGTCTTTGTCCGGCTTTGGGCTTGTGCGTATGTGCAGTTTGGTCAGCGTGTTCCATGCAGATGTTGAGCTGCGTTGAGGCTTGCCGTGATGTTGCCGTTTGCGGCAGTCTTGGGCCGATGCGTTGTTTTGGGCCGATGCGGGCTTTAAGTTACTATATGGGCATATGCTGATGTGCTGTGACGTATCCTTCAGGTTTCTCCCGGTTGGCGCTGATGTGGGTTTTTGGCGCAGTGTGTCATTATTGTTACTTGTTTTCTACAAATTTGTTTCAAAATCCGGATAATCAAAAAATAAAGTATCTAATTTTTTGAATTATCTTTAAGTTGCATTATCTTTGCAAAAATAACCACCACCTCCGAAAAGCCATGCTTTCAGCATTGCCATGGGGGATAAATCAGAAAATTGTATTGAAGAAACAATGATTTTTATATTATGAAAAAGTTTAATCTGTTAATTGTTTTGTCTCTCTGGCTTGTTGCCGTGAGCAGTTTTGCACAGAAGAAATACTCAGTGTATGCCGTAGGTTTCTACAATCAGGAAAACCTTTTCGACACATGTCATGATGAAGGCAAGAAAGACTATGAGTATCTGCCCACAGGTTCGTCGCGCTGGAACGGTCTTAAGTATTCGCATAAGTTGCGCAACATGGCCAAGGTGCTGGCCGATATGGGCACCGACGTGCTGCCTGACGTGGGATGTGCTGTGATAGGACTGTCGGAGGTTGAAAACGCCAATGTGCTCAACGACCTTACGGCGCAGGAGCCTCTTCGCGCGCGTGGATATAAATATGTACATATTGAAGGACCCGACAGCCGCGGTATCGACTGTGCGCTGCTCTACAATCCGTCTATGTTCACAGTCAATAAGTCTACACTGCTGCCATACATACCCGACGAGACCATGCCTGCCAACTTCCGCACGCGCGGATTCCTCACCGTTACCGGCGAGCTTGCAGGCGAGCCTGTTACGGTCATCGTGTGCCACTGGCCGAGCCGTTTCTCTGGATCTTCATATCGTGAGAGGGCTGCACAGCTCGTCAAGAACATCAAGGATTCGCTCGTCAGCGAGAATCCGGCAATGAAGGTGCTCGTTATGGGCGACATGAACGACGACCCGACAAACAAGAGCATGAAAGACATATTGGGAGCAAAGGCCGAAGTGAAGGACGTAAAGGACGGCGATATGTATAACCCGTGGTATAACATCCTGACAAAGCAGGGCGTGGGCACGCTCTCATATCAGGGATCATGGAATCTTTTCGACCAGATAGTGCTTACGCCAAACATGCTTAACCGCGACGGCAAGAAAGACTTCTCGACACTGAAGTTCTGGAAGAATCAGATATTCCGCCGCGACTATCTATTCAATAATGAAGGAAAATACAAGGGCACGCCTAAGCGTACACACGGAGGAGGCATCTGGCTCGACGGATACAGCGACCACCTGCCTGTTGTTGTTTACTTGGTAAAAGAGCAGAAATGAGCGTTACAGAAGAACATCCGCTAAGGCCTTTTCTGCCTGAAAACACACGGTTGCTGATGCTCGGCAGTTTTCCGCCGGCACGCAACCGTTGGTGTATGGATTTCTTTTATCCCAACTTCATCAATGACATGTGGCGCATATTCGGTCATATATTCTTCGGCGACAAATTGCATTTTGTAGACAGTGAGGCGAAGACTTTCCGACGTGAGGACATCATCAGTTTCCTTAACGAAAAGGGCATAGGTCTCTACGACACGGCGTGCAAGGTGTGCCGCACAAAGAATACGGCATCAGACAAAGACCTTGAGATTGTTGAAGCCACCGACCTCGGCTCGCTGCTGGCCTCCATACCAACATGCCGCGCCGTGATAACCACGGGACAGAAGGCCACGGACACATTTGCATCTTACTTCGGAATAAAGCAGCCGAAGGTGGGCGAGGGCATCGGCTTTTCTGCCTTAGGCCGCAGTCTGACGCTATACCGCATGCCGAGCAGTTCGCGCGCATATCCGATGAAGATTGAGCGTAAGGCCGAATATTATGAAAAAGCCTTCAGGCAACTTGGCCTTATTTAAGCAATAAAGTTATTAACCATAAATCCGCAGGGCATATCTACCTTATTAAATATAAGACAACTGCCTGCGACTAAAAAACATATAGAGTATGACCATTATTGGAATAGCCGGTGGAACAGGTTCGGGCAAGACCACCGTTGTGAGAAAGATAGCCGAGGCGCTGCCGCCGCATCATGTGGTTGTGGTTCCGCTCGACTCATATTATAACGACACGTCGCACATGACCGAGGAGGAGCGTCATGCCATAAACTTTGACCATCCGGATGCTTTCGACTGGAAACTGCTTATCAAGCAGGTAAACGAACTGAGAAACGGACAGGCCGTTGAGCAGCCCACATATTCGTATATCAAGTGTAACCGACTGAAAGAGACGCTGCACGTTGAGCCGAAACCGGTGATAATCATTGAAGGCATCATGACTCTGCTCAACAAGAAACTGCGCGACATGATGGACCTGAAGATATTTGTTGACACCGACTCGGACGAGCGTCTGATACGCAACATACAGCGCGACGTGCTCGAACGCGGGCGCACCGTAGACATGGTTATCAGCCGTTATCTCGAAGTGCTTAAGCCCATGCACGAACAGTTTATCGAGCCTACAAAGAAGTATGCCGACCTCATAATTCCGCAGGGAGGAGAGAACCATAAGGGAATAAACATCCTTTGTAAATACATTGAAAGTCTTGTAAACGTTTAAAGCCTCTTCATTGTAGCGTTGACGGCATTAAACATCATTCTTATAACAAAACAATAAAGGCTGCCCGACATTGTCACGGCAGCCTTTATTGTTATTAGTCTTTGTCCTTTATTGTCAGATTTGTCTCGATGCGCTTGCGCTCACGGTGAATCTTAAATGCGTTGACGCATTCTGTTGCGCCGTACAGCAGCAGACACCATCCTATGATAAGCAGCGGCAGCGATGCCGTTTCCATTGGCTTAATCAGCACAAGCAGGCCGGTGAGGAATATCACCGACGGGCATATCCAGAACCACAGTGGCACGCGGAACATCCTTTTGGCATTGACCAGAACCATAAACTGGTTTATGGCTCCGAGGATGATTATGGCTCCGAGAAAGTACATCAGCGACTTGACAAACAGACCGGGCACTATGGTCAGTATCAGACCGAGCAGCACGCTGCCTATTCCTACAATAGGGAATGTAGGCTTGCCCGTTACAATAAGTCGCCCCTGAGCGTCGTAAATTTCAGTGTCTGATGCGTGCGCCCTGGCGTTCAGATATACCGCACACGATATTGCACCCGACACGAGAAACAGCAGTCCGATGGCAATGGTTATGCCTTTCACGGTGTTGTCGGGGTTGTTTATCAGCAGTATGCCGATAATTATTGCGCATATAGCGCGAAAAACAGAACTTTGCAATACTTTCATGTCTGTAGATTTTATTTAGATTTTCTTTTATATATAGTCCTTAAGGATTATTATTGTCATGCAGCCATTATGCCGTTTTATTCTTCCTGCCGGCCATGCGGCATTCAGGCTGTAAGTCATTTGCTCTTTCTTACAAAGATAGTGCGTTTTGTCTTTGTTTACAATAAGTTTAACTTATTTTATACAAAGAATGATAACAAAGTGATGCTGGCCGTGTCCGGCTTGACTTTATCCCGCTGCCGGCACTGTATATGGGTGCTGTTAATATGCATGCAAAGGCTTTCGTGTCCTGCCGTCAGCTAAAAAACAGATAACATCAGGCTTAAGCTGACTTTTATTTTGTTTTGTTCTCGTTATGTATTACCTTTGCATTGATTTGAAAACTAAAGAAATATGACAACGCTTTATCTTGTAAGGCACGGCGAGACTGTGGACAACGCAAACCACATCATGCAGGGACAGACGCAGGGCGAGCTTAACGACAAAGGACGTGAGCAGGCCCGCGAACTGGCTGTGCAGATGTCATCAGAGCATATAGATGTCTTTGTGGCGAGCGATTTGTGGCGTGCTGTTGAGACATGTAGAATATTAGCAGAGCCTTACGGGGCTGAAGTTATTACCACGGAACTGCTCAGAGAACGCGACTGGGGCAGCTTTACCGGACGTTACATACCTGACTTGAAGGATGTTGAATGGCCCGATGACATAGAGACAATTGACGCTTTGAAATCAAGGGCAAGGCGCTTTATTGATTTTATACGTGAGAATTTTCCTGAAAAGAGAGTGCTTGCCGTTGGGCATGGCATTATAAACAAGGCCATTCAGGCTGTGTTTTATGACAAGGAAATGAAGGATATTGCGCCTATGCGCAATACGGAGGTAAGGCAGCTGATGCTTTAGTCTTGGCAGGCTATAAGTCTGCCGGGCGCTTATGGCAGTCCATCTGATTGTTGCCTGTTGCCGTCAGATGTTCTCCGTAGGTGCAGTATTGTCCGTATTATGCGATTGCATAAGGCGCTGATTACGGCAAAATAACATAGGACCGACGAGGATTTCTCCTGTCGGTCCTGGTGTTTTTGGACTGTTGAAGACCATGTATCTTGCTGTTTAAGAAGTAGTCTTTATTGTAGGAATTGCAGATTTCTGTCCTCAACAGTCACTTATTTTGTTATCAGTTTTAATGTTTCTTCCTCTTGTCGGCAGCATTACTCTTTGTTAACGTCCCTGTTTGTCGTTTATGTTTGCGGCAAATTGTTCTCTTGTGTCAATGATGCCGGGCTCATGCTGTTATGATATTGTCTGTTTGCATGGCTTTGCTTTTATCTTCGTCCGCCAAAGTGTCTGCCGCTGTTTCCGCCAGATGAGCTTTTTCGGCTGCTGCTTCCGCTGCTCTTAAATGAGCGTGTGGGAGTGCTTCTGTTACCGCTGAAGCTCTTGGTTGACCTCTGTGGACTGAAAGTATTGTTGGGAGTCTTAATCTGGCGGCTGATGCCTTGCCTCCTGTTCCCGTTGAAGTTCATGCTTCCGTTGCCGTTTGGTCTCGGCCTTGCTGTTGTCCGCGTACTGCTTTCACGGTTGTTCCTTCTGAAACTTTTTTGTCCCTTCAGGTTGCTTCCGTTGATGTTCCCTTTTACATTCTGAATGGTTTTTATGTTTTCAGGTCTGCGGTTGAAGTTGCGGCCCCATCCGTTTTCTCTTGGCCGCCTGTTGTCTCTGTCTCTTCCGGAGAAAGCACCTTTATGGCCTCTTCCGTAGTCGCCGCGGTCAAATCTGTCTCTCATGCCGTGGCCTCTGTTTATACTTCCGTGGTTAAACGTGCGCCCTTTATACCAGCTGCATCCTCCGTTATGGTGCCAGCTGTGGCCTCCGCGATATGATATGTATACAGTCGGACGGCTAAAGTAGAAGTAGTCGCGTCGTGGATAGCGGGCGTAAATTGCAAAGTGCCATACTCCGGAGGTCCAGTAAAGCGGGCGGTAGAAGTATGTTGCGGCGCAGAATGCCCTGTATTGCCAGTCGAGCAGAATGTAGCTGAAGTCGAGGTTGCGTTGTGTCCAGTATGTGCCGTACAGGTCATCGTATGTGTTGATGCTCATCAGATAGTCGAGATTCACCTCGTATGCTGCATCATATTGCTCCTCGTTCAGGTTCAGCTCATAGGCCATTTTGTCCGTCAGAAACAGTGCCTGTTCGCGTGCCTGACTATAACTCATCGCCTTTGTTGCGGTGGTGAGTGTCAGCAGGGTTGTCAGTATTATTATAAACTTGTTCATGTCAAAGCCTTTCTGTTTTCTTTTTAACCGTATGCAAAGAAAGCTATAATTATTCATATGTAAAAAGGTTTTTCCCTAACTTCAAGGGGGAAAATCCCTATTTTGTGTTTATTCTGCATGCAGATGCCGTATTTTTACGTTATATTCAGTGCTGTTTTATATCTGATTGTGTGTCGTAAATCCTTTATTTAAAGGCTGATATAAGTCTTTTGAATGGTAAATGTAATATTTTTTAATAAATGGCGTTATATATTAAAATTTGTTTTTGATGAAATCATTATTACTCGCTTTATTATTATTGTCATCTGCCGGTCAGGCTTTTTCACAAGGATGGGAAGAAGACAAGCCTGAGAAACTGCGTCTCGACAAGGGACTTAAATATAATGTTGAGATGCAGGCCGACTTCTCTTCTGGAAGTACGCCGCTTTGGCTCAATGCCAACAGATACGGACTTAGCTCGCTCGACGAAACGAACGGATATGTCAGGGCTGGCCTGTTCAGGCCTTTGCGCACTGATTCGGCCAGACGGTGGGGGGTAGGCTATGGCGTAGATCTTGCCGTGCCTTATAATTATACAAGCAATTTCGTTGTCCAGCAGGCTTTCGTTGAGGCACGCTGGCTTCATGGAGTGCTTACCGTCGGAAGCAAACAGTATCCAATGGAACTGAAGGACAACCGCCTGAGCAGCGGTTCGCAGACGTTCGGCATTAACGCAAGACCTGTGCCACAGGTGCGTCTGGCTCTGCCTGATTATTGGACTCTGCCTTTTGCCAACGGCTGGCTGCACCTAAAGGGACATATTGCCTACGGAATGATGACTGATGACGGATGGCAGCATGACTTTACAGGAAAGAAGAGCAAATATGCCGATAATGTGCTGTATCACAGCAAGGCTGGATATTTGAAGTTTGGAAATGAGAATTTCTTTTGTCCTTTCTCGTTTGAACTTGGACTTGAGATGGCTTCAACTTTCGGCGGAACGTCGTATCTTCCTGACGGAAATGGAGGCATGACAGCCATAAAGGGCGACACCGGTTTCAGTGCATTCTGGAATGCTTTTATTCCTGGCGGGGCTGATGTTGGCGAGACTACTTATCAGAACGCTGAAGGCAATCAGGTAGGAAGCTGGCTCGTGCGCCTTAACTGGGAAGAAGACCTGTGGCGTTTTAGCATTTATGCCGACAAATATTTTGAAGATCATTCAGCCATGTTCCTGGTTGACTATGACGGATATGGCGAGGGAAACGAGTGGCAGGAAAAGAAGAAAAGCCGCTATATTCTGTATGACTTTAAAGACATTATGCTTGGTGCAGAGTTCAGAATGAACTATGACAGATGGGTGAACGGCGTGGTTTTTGAGTATATTTATTCGAAATATCAGAGCGGTCCTATTTATCACGACCATACAAGTACGATACCCGACCATATAGGCGGCAAGGATAATTTCTATAATCACGGAATATATACAGGCTGGCAGCATTGGGGACAGGTGATGGGCAATCCGCTCTACCGTTCGCCGCTGTATAATTCAGACGGCACGATATGTGTGAAGGACAACCGCTTCATGGCTTTCCATCTCGGTATAGACGGATGTCCTATTGAGCGCTTTACCTATAGATTGCTGGCTTCGTGGCAGGAAGGCCTGGGTACTTATGACGATCCGTATGGCAAGAGCCGCCACAATTTCAGCTTTATGCTTGAGGGACAATACGCCTTTGGCGGCAAACTGCTGAAGGGATGGAGCGTTAAGGGTGCCTATGGCATGGATCTTGGCAGCATACTTGGCAACAATTACGGATTTCAGTTGACGGTGGCAAAGACCGGACTTCTTAATTTATAATTACGTATATGAAGATGAAACATTGTTACATAAATATTTTTATAGCTTTTGTTGTTTCCATGATGTTTGGGGCGTGTGAGATACGGACGCTTGACAATGGCGACCTTGACGGTATGTGGCATTTGACGCGAGTAGACACGCTGGCCACGTCGACCACAGCAGATCTTGGCAATGAGCGAATCTACTGGTCGTTTCAGGCCAGGCTGTTGCAGCTCGACGATAAGTCGGGGATGCATCAGAGCCTGTTGATGAGGTTTGAACATAATGGTGCCACCCTGCGTCTTTACGATCCTTATATTTATGACCGTGAAAATGGTGACAAGCCCCTTGAGGACATTACGCTGCTTAATCCTTTTGGAATTGTGGCGCCTGACGAGACGTATACCATAGAAAGTCTTAGTGGAAACAAGATGATATTGTTGTCGGGTACTTATCGTATGTATTTCAAAAAATTGTAGTCTGGGTATAAACTTGTACTCCGTTAAGATACAAGTGTAAATATATTATCCGTGGTTTTGGACCACCCTGTCTGAGTGTTTTGGGGATATATACAATTGGCGCCACGCTTTTGGGTGATGTAAATTATAATTATTTGATATCTGTGGCATGAGCCGAGTGCCGTGATTTTGATGTTTCTTGATTTAGTATTTTGAACATTAAAATGGCATTTGCAGGCGGCTCATGCCACATTTTTATTTTTATGCAGTAATGTATGGGGCGTATAACGAAGCGGTTTTTCAATGGTGACGGGCAAAACGGCGAAAGTTGTTTGTTTATAGGCAGTTACAAGCGGAGGTCTGAAAGGGGCAAATAATTCGAAGCGGTTTTTCTGCTTTACATTGGCTTACATCTGCTTTACATTTCATGAGGTATCGTAGTTTATTCCGGCTTCATATCTTTACATCGAGGTGTCGATACTGCTTAAATTGGGCTTCTGGGACGGTTTTCGTGGCCTGTGCCCGTTCCATTGTGGATGCAGTGAACATTTTACCGATGCGGATGACTCGACGGCTTTGTGGCCGTTTTTTGTGGCTTTACTTCATTTTGTATCATTGATTTTCTTCCAAATAATGATTATTTAGTATATTTGCAGTCGTAAAACATACGATATGGCAAAGGTTATTCATGTGCATTTACTGCATAATATTGACGGATTGAAGCGGAAGGACTGGTATTTCAGCTCCATTTCGGCCGTTTATACGGTTCTGACGGCGGAACAGGTCGGGGCGACAAAGAACTACCTGCTGCACGCCGGCCTGGCCGGAAACGGAACTGTATGCACTAAAAAGGCCATTATCAAGCAGTCTCAGCTTATTTCAGGCGGCAGGCGGGATGATGGTTAGTATGATAAAATAACGCCGTTAGAAATGTTTTCGGGCGTTATTTCCATGAATGCTGACGAGGGGGCGCGATGCCCCCTTTTTTGTGCCTTTTTTTGATTAGGGGTTACAATTGGGGTTACAGTTAGGGGTTACAACTTTATTAGGTTAGGGGTTACATTAGGGGTTACAAAACCGCTTTTTTTAGTGTACGCCCGAAATAGGAAACCCGACAAAGTATGCAAGCAAGTGCCGTTTTTCCACGTTTTCGGCGAGGAAAAACGACACTTTTAATATGCTTACTCCTTATTATATAAGTGCGGATGTACCTGACAGACAGTATTTTTCGTGAGTTTTCATGTTTGTTTGACCTTGTAAAGGGTGTGCGCGTGGGCGGTGTGCGCCCGGTATGTGTGTGCCGTTGTGTGTCTATTCGAGGCTGACGGTGCCGACGACAAGTGCAATGCCGGTTATCTCTTCAACAGGGATGTCGAACGGTGGGTAGTCTTTATTGTCGGACACAGCCGTGAGGCAACCTTCATGCTCGCTCGGCATGAGCCGTTTGACGAGTATGCCCTGTTCGCGCGTGGCGATGACGTGGCATTTGTTCCATTGCAGGAACTTCTGTTCGTGGAGTATTGTGCAAGCGATGACGTCACCTGGATTAAAGTGCGGGTACATGGAAAGGCCGGAGACCTCAATCATGAAGTCAACGCGGCAGAAGCGGAACTTGGGGATGACGTAATACTCCTTGACGTCCTTCTCGGCTATGGAGAAGAACTCGCTGCCAAACCCGGCGGCGGCTGTTTCAGTAACCAGCGGTATGGGTTTTATCTTGCCCTTTTCTGCTATTTCGGCAAGCGGTATGACTTCATGCTCGCGAGGCTGCTTAATGGGGGCTTTGGGAGTGCTGGTAGCCTTTAGCATTTCGCCCTTACCCGATAAGAGCCAATCTGCAGAATATCGGGGATAATTTTCAACTATTATTTGCAGCCATTTTGATTGTATATCAGTGCCATTGTTTATGGCGCGAGATAAAACGCCTTTACTTGCTCCTATCACACGTTCAAGCGCACCGATAGTTATTCCTTCATTAGATGCTAATTCTTGTATTCTTGCTAAAATATTGCTCATAGGTTGAAAATAATCCCATTAAAATTTGTTTGGTTGAAAATTATCTACTATCTTTGCAGCGTGTTCAATAATTAAACAGCGGCCAAAGATAATGAAAAAGGCCGAGATTAACGAATTTTCAAGATTAAAGAATATGAAAGTGAAGAATGGCGACGGGAACGTGTGGGCGGTGATGCTGACCGCCACTGACGGTAGGGTGTGCCGCTGGGAGTTCTGGAACTGCACGCTGACGCACGTGAAAGACCTGATAAGGGGATACGTGGAAAGTTGCCCCTACGACTGCGACTGGACGATAAGGGGCGGCGGGATGACCATACGCGGAAAATCAAGAAATGACGGGTACGGTCATACCGATGTCCGGCATATAAAAGACTGATGATATAGCCTCGGATGACAGCCCGGAAAGACGGGCAAAGGGCGGCACGGATTGCGCGGCCGGAAAGTTGGTAAAGCGAGACATGAAAGCGACGACAGCCGCCGGGGTTCGACACCCCGCGCCCCACTTTTCAAATTAACAAGTAACAATTAAAAATTAAGAATTATGGCAAAGAAACTTGACACAGGGAAAATGAAAGAGCAGTGGCGTCACAAGCTGATGACGCTCATGGGCTGCGTGACGCACGCGCAGGTGGTTGCCGACCAGGCGATAGGTCTGGCCAACAGGTTCATGAAATACGACGAGATGGACGACAGCGACGCCGTGCGCACGGTGGAGAACCTTTCGTGCGTGTGCGAGGAGGCGATGCAGGTGATATGCAAGGAGCTGGCCAAAGGCACAAGGTTTCAGGAGACACCCTGCAAGGCGGCTGAGAATATGGTGAAAGAACTTTAACTAAACGTGATTATGGCATTATGGAAACAATCAGCGTAAAAGATTTATTGAAAGTGATGGACGTGAATACTTACTGGCGGTTAAGAAATGCAGGCAGGCTGAATATGGCTCGTGTAGCTCCAAATGCGGCAGTATACGTGGAAAGCATACCTATTCGCTTTCGTCGAACAATGGGCGGACACCGTCAGAATAGTAAAGGATAGCGTACTGATGATATAAGGCGAAAAATTTGACAACTGATGAGAATTCATTTGAAAACAGTTCGTCTCTCGGATAAGTGATTTTGATAGAAATCCACCGGTCTTCCTGATTGAACATTTCAAGCTCGAATATAAATCCGAAAGCGGCTGCAAGATTCTTAGCTGTTTCTATTTCATCATCAGCCGTAGGTTCATCAAGGTATTTACCCAACCGGACAGTCCGGCTGTTGTACATTTCATCATTATTCATAGTGTTTAAATTTTTAATTTTCGCCAAAGATAACAACAAAAAAGCATATATACAAATGAGCAGACAGATTTTAACAGACAAGGAGACAAAGCATTTCCTGATGAGGACATTCAAGTGTACACAACAGGCCGTATGGCAGGCTCTGACATTCAAGCGCGACAGCGACCAGGCGCGGAAGATAAGGACGCTGGCGCTGAAGCGCGGCGGCAAGCTGGTGGACGGCTACGTGCCGGAATGCGAGACCACGCACAACGAGGTGGACAGAACGATAGAGCAGACGTTCGGGCCGAGGGTGAAGATGGTTTATGACCGTGAGACGGGCGAGACGACGGTGTATGTTGACGGCGAGAAAAAAGAGAGCCATCCGGGGCTTGGCATCCCCGAGTTCATGCAACTTCAGGGCGAGGTGCAGCTGATGGCGGCGGCGTTGTAAAACAATGGGCGATGGAGTACTATGGAAAGATACTGTGCATATCCCACAAAGACCTGACGTATGACGACCGCCCTGTGGTTGTTGACGGCAAGGCCGACTACAGCAGGAGCAGGGCGTTGAAGGGGCAACACCCGTCGATGCTTTCCGAAGAAGAACTCGCCCCGGTAATGTCGGACGCCAATTACAAGCAGCTGGCGGCAAGGAAGCAAATCAACGTGGTGCGTAAAGGTAGGGGAAGTGGCGGCTACGCCCTTGTGGAGATAGCGACGATGCCCCTGCGGTTTCAAGAGAAGATAAAATTAAAATACGGAGACATGAAAGAGGACATACTGAAAAACTGGTTCGGCAGCCACTACCGCGTCGACGCGAAGGCACGGGAGTTCTACACGAAGTTCCGCTTCGAGAACGGCGACGCGCTGCCGCCGGAACACATACAGGAATACACGGTGAACGCATCGGTGATAGAGGCCGTACTGGCCGTGATGGAGGACACGGTGCTGATGCGCAAGGCGATGAAGGGCGGCCCGGTGAACTGGGGCGAGATGGCCGGGGCTATCAGCTACTACCAGACGGAGTTCGGGCACACGCTGCCGATGAGCGCCAACCGCTTCAAGCGCAAGGTTAGCGAGTTCAGGACGAAAGGTTACGAGAGCCTGATAAGCGGAAAGTTCATGAACCAGAACCGGCGGAAGGTGACCTACGGCATCGAGAGGCTGCTGCTCGCCATCGACGGCCAGCCCGAGCAGCCGTTCAACACCACTGTGTGGGAGCAGTACAACATGTTCGTGCAAGGCGACCTTGAGCTGTACGACCCGGAGACGGGCGAGGTGCTCGACCCTGCGGACTTCACCGACAAGGACGGCAACCCGATAGTGCTAAGCCCGGCGACTGTGGCCAACTACCTGAACAACCCGAAAAACAAGGCCCTGCGTGCCAAACTGCACATGAGCCAGTGGGACTTCAACAACGCCTACCGTCCGTACCATCTGCGCCACGTGGGAGAATATTCACTGAGCAAGATTTCGCTCGATGACCGCGACCTGCCGCGCCCTATGAAGGACGGCAACAGGGTGAAAGCCTACTACGCCTACGACGTTGTGAGCGGAGCCGTGGTGGGTTACGCCTACAACAGGCTGAAGACCGCCGAGTTGTTCCTTGACTGCATGAGGAATATGTTCAGGACGCTCGACAGGAACGGGATGTACATCCCTGCCGAGCTGGAGGTTGAGCACCACCTGGTGAGCGACTTCGCGGACGGGCTGATGCAGGCCGGCACGGTGTTCCCCCTGATACACTGGTGCAACCCCGGCAACTCGCGCGAAAAACGCGCAGAGCATTTTAACAGAGCGAAAAAGTACGGCGTGGAGAAGCGGACGCAGGCCGGCATAGGCCGCTGGTGGGCCAGGCTGGAGGCCAACAGGCCGAAGGAGGAGAAAGTGTATGACGAGAAGAACAACACCTACAAGGTGAAGAGTTACACCTACGACGAGCTTGTGGCCGACGACATACGCGCCATAAACGAGTACAACGGCCAGCTGCACCCGAACCAGAAGAAGTACCCCGGCATGACACGCTGGGACGTGCTATGCGCACGCCAGAACCCGAACCTCGCACCCTGGGACAAGGCCTTTCTTTACCGATACATAGGCTACAAGGCGGAAACGACCATACGGCAGAATATGTACCTGACGGTGCAGTACGGGCAGTTCCGCCTGCCGGAGCCGGAAACCATAGCCAAGCTGGAACCGAGGAACTACAAGGTGG
>OLRN01000388.1_pt1 | contig 38199 bp, 25 predicted proteins | sample 1673001 | NCBI WGS metagenome assembly OLRN01 (sample SAMEA3136745, study PRJEB25190) | human gut metagenome | biome: human gut; feature: human-associated habitat; material: faeces | place: Austria | collected 2013 | reverse complement strand
TATGCCCGCATATGAAAAACCCCCGGCTTTGCCGGGGGATATTTATTGTGCAATGGTCCTAAAAACAACAAAAATGAGCAAAAAAACCGTTTGGGGCGGCAAAACGACCGTTTGCGAACGCAGGCGGGGGATTTTGGGGGCGGTTGTGATACAGTGGAGCCGTCAAGGGCGAAGGGGCCGCCAGCCCGCCGGGCGTGGGGGCAGACGGCGGCTTTGAGCCCGAAAACGCGCAAAAAAGGAGGAATATCACACATGAAACGGATCGGAAGATCACTCTGGAAGAAGTGTGCCGCCGCCGGCTGCGCGGCCGCGCTGCTTCTCACCACCCTGGCGCCGAGCGCGTTCGCGGCGGAATACACCGTGGACGACTGCTATGTGGAAGGCTACGACACCAGCGTGGAGATCGTCACCGAGGGCTCGGTGCTTTTGAAAAACAACAACAACATCCTCCCGCTGGAAAGCGGCGCCAAGGTGACGCTGCTGGGCTCCATGTCCTACAACTATGTGGGCGGCGACGAGGAGAACACCGTCATGATGGACGCCGCCTTCATCGAGGCCGGGCTGGACGTGAACATGTCCGCCTGGGAATGGCTGGAGGAGATGTGCGGCGGCCAGCGCGGCGTGGCCGAGGCGGACCCCTCCGGCGTGGGCGACTGGGACAGCTACTCCGCCATCCATGAGTTCCCGGCCAGCGTCTACGAAGAGGGCAAGTCCCGCATCTTGGCGGAGGGCTACGACCAGTACGCCGTGGTCACCTTCTCCCGCACCGCCGCCGAGGGCAGCGCCCTCTCCATGGACCTGGACGGCGACGGCAGCACTGTGAACGGCACCACCTATCTGGAGCTGGACCAGAACGAGAAGGACCTGCTGAATTTCTGCAAGGAGAACTTTGAGCACACCATCGTGCTCATCAACTCCTCCTCCGCCATGGAGCTGGGCTTCCTCGACTCCGAGGAGTACAACGTGGAAGCCTGCCTGTGGGTGGGCCATCCCGGCGACGCGGGCCTTGTGGGCATCGGCAAGCTGCTCTCTGGCGCGGTGAACCCCTCCGGCCGTCTGGTGGACACCTGGGCCTATGACGTGTCCACCAACCCCACCTTCTACAACATGGACAACAACCGCTACGCCAACGGCGAAGAGGGCGACAACAACACCTTCTATCAGTACGAGGAAGGCATCTACGTGGGCTACCGCTACTTCGAGACCGCCGACTCGGTGGGCTACTTCGACTCCGAGGCCTTCACCTCCCACGCCTTCAAGAACGGCGCCGTCTCCGGCTACGAGCAGGTGGTGCAGTTCCCCTTCGGCTACGGCCTGTCCTATACCACCTTCACCCAGGAGATCACCGCCTCCGACGTGAAGCTGGAGGCCCACGGTGAGAACACCATCACCGTGAAGGTCACCAACACCGGCGACGTGGCCGGCAAGGAAGTGGTGCAGCTCTATATGGACGCCCCCTATCAGAGCGACACCGAGAACTTTGGCATCAAGGGCCGCGGCCTGGAGAAATCCAAGGTGGTGCTGGTCACCTTTGCCAAGACCGATACCCTGGAGCCCGGTGCTTCTCAGGAACTCACCCTCACCTTCAGCACCGACGACCTGGCCTCCTTCGACAACTACGGCCAGGGCTGCTATGTGCTGGAAAAGGGCGACTACGCCTTCAATCTCCAGTCCGACGCCCACCAGTGGGGCGAAGAGGGCAGCGACAACGCGCCGCTCGCCACCGTGAGCGCCCAGCTGGCCAAGTCCATCATCTACGACGACGAGGGCAGCGTGGCCGACGCCGAGTACGCCGGCGCCCGCGACTCCGACGAGACGGTGGCCAAAAACGCCATGGACGATGTGACCGCGGGCGACGGCGCCATGCTGGACGGCTATCTCTCCCGCAGCGACATCGCCGGCGGCATGGAAGTCATCATGCAGCATCAGTCCGACGAGGTGCCCAACGAACTGTTGGACGAAGAGATCGTCCAGGTGATGAGCCTGACCGGCACCCAGACCTATGACTACACCTTCGAGACCTACAGAAACGGCGAAAAGACCAGCATCACCAAGACCATGTACGCCTTCGGCGCCGACATGATGCCCTTCGCAGAGCAGACCCCGGACGGCAAGTCCACCGCCGATATCGCCATGCCCGAGTGGGGCAAGACCTACTACGTGGTGGAGGGCCAGACCACCGAGAGCGGCCTGCCCGTGGTGGTGGAGGAAGAGCCCGCCGAGGGCAGCTACCATAAACTGACCGTGGCCGACATGGAGGGCGTGCCCATCGACACCGAAGAGGGCTTCGCCATCTGGGAGATGCTCACCAACAGCACCACTCTGGAGGAAGCCATCGAGATCCAGGGCAACTGCGGCTGGATGGTGCCCGAGATCCCCTCTGTTGAAAAACCCAAGCAGACCTGTGTGGACGGCCCCGAACAGTGCGGCTCCACCAACAGCGCCACCGGCTTCCCCGGCGAGCCGCTGATCGCCGCCACCTGGAACACCGAGCTGGCCCGTCAGATGGGCGTGGCCTACGGCCATCAGGCAGTCTTGTTCGGCTACGGCTGCGTCTACGCCCCCGCCATGGACACCCACCGCTCTCCCTTCGGCGGCCGCAATCATCAGTACTATTCTGAGGACGGCGTCATCGGCGGCGTCATCGGCGGCAACGTGGTGGCGGGCATCCAGTCCACCGGCACCAGCGTCTTCGTCAAGCATCTGGCTCTGAACGACAGCGACACCAACCGTGACGGCGTGCTCACCTGGGCCAACGAGCAGGCTGTCCGCGAGATCTACATGCGGCCCTTCGAGATCACCGCGAAAGACTACAACGCCAACGGCTTCATGGCCAGCCTCAACCGCATCGGCACCGCCCTGTTCCACTACGGCATGTACTACACCATGCTGCGGGACGAGTGGGGCTGGGAAGGCATGCTCATCACCGACGGCAACTGCGGCAGCGGCGACGTTTACAACAACCCCCTGGCCATCCTGTCGGTGCAGGGCGCCACACTGGGCTACGGCAACTACCTGAACATGGCCGTGACCGAGGCCGCCTTCGGCGACGCCACCCAGTACGCCTACACCCAGAACATCCTGCATGAGATGATGCGCAACTGCCTGTATCAGTACTGCGGCAGCAAGGGCGTGGACGAGACGGGCAACGCCCTCAGCGGGCCTGTGGGCGCTTCCACCTCTTCCAGCGGCGTGCCCGTGGGCGCTGTGGTGCTGGGCGTAGTGGCCGTGGTGCTGGTGGCCGGTGTGGCCGTCGCCGTGGCAGTCAAGTGCAAAAAGAAGAAGGCGGGCCAATAAACGCCCCGCGCTGAAAGGAGAGTTCCAACCGTGAAACGAATGTTTTTGAGCGCAGCTTCCGCGGCGCTGGCCCTGGGGCTTCTGCTGAGCGGCTGCGGCCAGAGCCCGGCCTCCGCCTCCGCGCCGGCCTCCACCACTTCCCAGAGCGCCTCCGAGGCCACCGGCGAAACGCTTACCCAACCCACCGACTTTGAGTTCGACCCTGTGACCGGCGAGTTTTCCTTCACCGCCACCGACGAGCGCACCGCCTACTACTTTGTACGCGTGTTCCAGGTGCAGAACGGGGTGGAGTCCACCGAGTATAAAGCCACCTCCGAGCGCATCATGGGCGGCAGCACCGGCGAGATCACCGGCACCGTGGAGCTGCCCGCCATGGGCTGGGGCACCTTCAGCGTGGCGCTGAACGCCTATCCCGCAGCGGGCTCCGGGCTGGAGCGGCCGGACACGGTGAAGATCACCGCGGAGTACGGCGTGGACCAGACCCTGGAGCGCCCCGAGATGCTGGCCATGGTCAGCGGCAACCAGGTGGAGCTCATCGTGGACTGGTACACCCTGTCGGACTACTACACCTATGAGTATCTGCCCGAGATGAAGTTCACCTTCTACTCCGACGCCGAGTGCACCCAGGAGGTGCGCAGCGAGACCGTGGACCTGGAGGAGCTGGCGGCCACCGTTTACCAGCATCCCATGGGCTATAACTGGGGTTCTTCCTACTCCGAGCCTTCGCCCCGGTACTACCACTCCAATGGCGAGCTCACCGGCTTCGGACCCTATGTGGGCGATTCCGATTACTGCTTCCTCTATGACATCTATCCCTACACCCTGGACCCCGGCACCTACTATGTGACCTGCCAGGCGATCTCCAAGCTGGAGTACACCAACGATTCTCAGGTGAGCACCCCGGTGGAGATCACCCTGACCGACGCCGAGCCCAGCAGTGAGTTCGTGACCGCTTGCACCGAACTGTGGACCGACCCTGCCATGTCGGACATCCCCAGCGTGCGCGGTGGTGTGCGGGCCGACCGTGTGGATTTCTGCGGTGACAAGCCGCTGAGCGCACGGATCGTGGAATGACCGTTTGAACACCGGCGGCCCGACGCCCGCGTCTGGCGGGGGCCGGGCCGCTGCCTTATCGCAAAACATCTGCACAGAGGGGAGACTCCATCATGGAACAAACCACCAAAGCAAAGGGACTGGACGCATTTTTCGGCATCACTCGGCGCGGCAGCACGGTGGGGCGCGAGATCTGCGCCGGGCTGCTCATGGGCATCTTGTCGGTGTGCGGCATCTTTATGAACATGCAGCTGATGAGCGCGAACCTGCTCACCGGCGACTCTGTGGCGGCCAACGGCGAGACCATCGCCGGCCTCTATTTCTTCTCCATGCTGGCGGCTTTCGCCGGCAGCCTTCTCATCGGCCTGGTGGCCCGTCTGCCGCTGGTGCAGGCGTCCGGCCTGGGGCTGGGCAGCGTGCTCATCTCCATGGCGGGCGCCGCCGAAGGGCTGACCTATTACAACCTGCTGCTGGTGTCGCTGCTCGGCGCCGCGGTGTGCGCCCTGGTGCTGGCGGTGCCGGCGCTCTGGCGCGGCCTGTGGGCCGCCGTGCCCGAGCCTGTGCGGCGGGCGGTGCCCGCTGCCGCCGGCCTGCTGCTGGCCTGGAATGCCCTGCAGCTCACCGGGGTGGTCGCTGTGGGCGCTACCGCCCAGCCCACCTACGGCGTGGGCGCGGTGCTGGAGCAGGTCTCGCCCAGCGTGAGCGCACCGGCCTTTGTGCCGTTCAGCAGTTTTTCCTACGCCACCGATAAATTCCATCCGCTGATGCTGCTCAGCGCGCTTTCGGTGCTGCTGGCCTTCGCGGTCTGGCTCTACTGCCGCCGCCGGTCCGCCCGGCCCTATCTGAACGCCCTGCTGGCAGGCACCGCCTTCTTCCTGCTGACCAACCTGTGCTTTGTGTGCGTCAACTGGAAGAACTTCGGCATGTCCCTGGACTCCCTGTGGGGCCGCCTGTGGGCGGTGGGCAGTGAGGACGCGCTGCATCATCACTTCTATGCCATCTTCTCCCAGTTTACGCCGGCCAAAGTGCTCACCGAAGGGCTGGACTTCTCGGCCTATGCCGCGGCAGGCGGCAGCCCGGCCCTCTTTGTGGTCACCGGCGTCATCACTATGGCCTTCACTTCGCTCTTTGACGCAAAGGCCGTTTTTGAAGGCACCACGGCCCAGGCGGGGCAGGAGCAGGAAAACGACCGGGCGGCGCTGCTTTGCGGCGCGGTGTGCGGCGTGGCCGCACCGCTGGTGGGCGTTGGCCCGCTGACCCTGAGCAAAGCCTCGGTGGCCGGCGCGGGCGACGGCGCCCGCACGGGTCTGGCTTCGGTGTCTGCCGCCCTGGTGCAGCTGATCTCCGCCTTCGTGTGGCTGGTGCCCTTCTTCTTCGCAACCCTCTATTCCTACGACATCAAATTCACCATGTACGGCCATTACGGCGAGACGCTGCAGGCCCTGAGCCAGTGCAGCTTTGCCGTGGCCGACGCGGTGATGGTGATCGTGGGCCTCTCCATGGCGGTGCGGGCCATGGGCATCCGCTGGGACGACGCGGCCCAGGCGGCACCCTTCGCTGTCACCGCCGCGGCGGCATTCTTCCTCTCCAGCCTCACCGCCGGCGTGGCCGCCGGTTCGCTGGCCTGGCAGCTCACCGCCGCCAGCAAAGAACAGCGCCCCACCGCGGCCCGCTGGGTCTGGTACGCGGTGAGCGCGGCGCTGCTGGTTCTCACAATGTGGTGATCGCGGGCGGAACTTCCGCCTGAATTCTCGGCAGAAAGGGGGGGCGGGCCGTGGGCAGCCAGTCCGTGGAAGAACGTTTGCGCCGTCTGGGCACAGCGGAAAAATGCGCGCTGCTGTGCACGGAGGGGCCGCGTCTGGTCTTCGCCCCGCCGCGCTGCCTCACGGCCTGCGCCTGGGATGAAGATTTGTGGCGCAGACAGGGGCATTTGCAGGGGCTTCTGGCCGCTGCCGGGGGCGCAGCCGCGCTGGCGGCCCCCGGCCCTGACGTGCAGCGAGACCCCTTTCTGCAAGGCGGCGAGCGGCTCTCGGAGGACCCGTTCCTCGCGGGGAAAGCGGCCGCCGCCTTTCTCCTGGGCGCCCGGCGGGCAAGGGTGGCCGCCGGACCGTCCCGGTTCCCGGCCCAGGCGCCCGGCGTCTGGCAGATGACCGCCGACCTGACCATAGACGAGCGGGCGCTGCGGGAACTCTTCCTTGAGCCCTTCGAACGGGCCCTGCGGGAGGGCGGCGCGGACCTGCTGGTGCCCGCGTTCGGGCGGGTAAACGGGGAGTATGCCGCCGACAGCCGGCGGCTGCTCACCGATGTGGCGCGGCGGGAATGGGGCTTTGACGGCCTGATCGTGAACGCATGGGGCGGCAGCGGCGACCCGGCGGCCTCGGTGTGCGCCGGGGTGGATCTGGAACAGCCCGGCGGCGGAACTGCCGCGGTGCGGGCTCTGGTCCGAGCGGCGGACGACGGGCGACTGCCACAGCCCGAACTGGACCGGCACGCGGACCGGGTGCTGCGGATGGCCGCCCGGAGCGCAGACTGCGGCGCAAAGCGGGATATGTCCCGACGGGCTCTGGCGCTGTCCCGCCGGGCGGTGGCCCGGGGCGCGGTACTGCTCAAAAACGAAGGGGAGCTGCTGCCCCTCGCGCTGGACAGGTCCGTGGCGGTGGTGGGCGCGCTTTCTGCCGGTGGCCTGCCTTTGCTGCAAACGCTCGCCGACTGCCTGCGGCCCCGGGTGCGGCTGGCAGGCTGGACCGACAGACCCGGCGAGGCCGCAAGGCTGGCGCGTCGGGCGGACACGGTGCTGCTGCTGACCGAAGCCGCAGGCCCCCGGGGCGGGGAGACTTCCGCCAAGCTGGCTCCGCTGCTGCGGGCGGTACGGGCAGAAAATCCCCGGGTGGCCGTGCTGCTGGCGGCCGACGGGCCGGTGCCCGGACGCTGGCCGGACGGGGCGCAGGCGCTGATGCTGTTCCCGCCCTGCGGCGGGGAAGGGGCGGCGGCGCTGGCGCGGCTGCTCACCGGCAGGACTTGTCCCTGCGGCCGCCTGCCCGTGAGCTGGCCTCTGCGGGCGGATAAGAGCCCCGGCGCTGCGGGGGACGCTCTCACCGAGAGCGTCTATCTGGGATATCGCTATTGGCTCACCGCTGCCGAGCCGGTGCGTTTTTCCTTTGGGCACGGGCTCTCCTACACCCGATTCGCCTATTCCGGCCTGCGGCTGGAGGGCGCGAAGGTGTGTTTTGAGGTGGAGAACATCGGCTCCCGTCCGGGGGTGGAGGTGGCGCAGGTGTATCTGACGCTTCCGGGCCGCCAGGTGTTCAGCCCGGCCGCCCAGCTGCGGGGATTTGCCCGTCTGTGGCTGCGCCCCGGGGAAAAAAGAACGGTGCGGGTGGAATTGGACAGCCGCGCCTTTTGCTATTGGAACAGCCGCAGCGGAGCCTGGGCCGAGGAGGCGGGGGTTTACCGCATCCTGGTGGGGCCCAGCTGCGAGGATATCCGCCTGGAGACAGAACTGCGGCGGGCGGGCACCCGCGCGCCGGATCCCTATCTGGGCATGGCCATCCCTCACTATCGCACCGGGCAGGTGCGGCAGGCGGCGGGAAAGGAGTTCGACGAACTGCGCCGCTGTCTGGTGGTGAGCCCGCCTCCGGCCATCGACAGGAACCTGCCTCTGGGCAGACTGCACCGGGCCCGCAGCCCTCTGGGATGGCTGGTGCGTGCGGTGCTGAAAGGGCTCATCTCCCGCGGACAAAGCCAGGGGCGGGACGTCCGGCGGCTGCTGTTTGTGTGGGGGCTGCCGCTGCGGGCGCTGCCAAAAGCCACCGAAGGGCGGCTGGACGAAAAAACCATCAACGCGCTGGTGCTGGAACTGCGGGGCTTCTGGGGCGCGGGACTGCTGGCGGCGGCCGCCGCGGCCCTTGGCAGGCCCCTGCGGGACCGGATTCTGGCCAAATGTGTGAGGAGGGAGCAACAATGAAAGCATGGGACCGCTTCTCAGCGGAACATCCCGCCGCCGCCCGCTGGCTGCGGGAGGGCGGTCTGTTCGTGGTAGTGAGCAACCTGGTCACGGTATTCAAATACCTCTTGCTCCAGTTCCTGCCCGGCGCCTTTGCGGGATTGGGGAACGCCGCCTTCGGCTGGCCGGGCATCCCGGTCACCCTGTTCGGAGGGACCTTCGAGTGGAACATCCTGGGCTATGACCAGGCCCACGGCGGCCTTGCTTATTTCTGTGCCTACATGGTGGCAATGGTGCTGGGCGAAGTGGTGAATTTTCCGATCCAGCGCAACTTCGTTTTTCGCAGCAGGGGACGGCTTGGTCCGCAGATCGCGTGGTATCTGGCAGCTTTTGTGGTCATCACCTGCATCGTAAACTCCATAAACTGCGTTTGGGTGGCGGTGGCCGGACTGCTGGTGCCGGACTACATTTACAACATCGGCACCACCGTTCTCAACGGCGGCGTATCTATGGTCATTTTCTTCTTCGTGAACAAGATCATCTTCCCGCAAAAGTGTGATGCGCGTTGAACATAGTATGATAAACTGTTCTGGTTATGACTTGTGTTAGGAGGAGACGGCCATCTCGGTGAAGACCGCTCAAAAATATAAGACTGTGATTTTAGATGGCGGATAAGAAAAGCTCAGTCGGCAATGATACTGTTAGCCATAGTATTTGGGTCGGAGTTCCCAGACACACAACGTAAAACCGCGATTTCAAGTCGTTTTTCATCGGTTGTGCACAAATAAGAAAACCATACAAAAAGCCCGCGAAGCCTTTTCAGCACAGGCTCCGCGGGCTTTTGTATGCGTGGTGGTCAAATGGTGGTCACGGTGGTCAATTTTGCCGGAAAACGAGGTGTGAGGCAGGGGGAAAAGTAGTCAACGCGAGACGCCCTCTTCCGGCTGGGAGGACCAGCACCGGTCGAAAGAGCTGGCATCTCAGTTCATCAAGTGATGCGCAGACGAGTGCCAAGCCAGTGTGAAGAACAGGAGAGTAAGACTTGGATAAAAGTTTGAGCATTGATAAAAAAGATGAATTTTAATAATATTAAATAGGGAAGTGAGAGTGCAAAACGCACTCTTAAACAAGAACGTGTTAGTTGAACTCAAATCACTCTTTGAACAAAAGTAAAAGGAGCACACAATGGAAAACAACTATACACAAATCTGCGAGAATAAATCGTGGAGCTTAAATGGCGATGAGGAAGACATTGGAAAAAAGGTTCTCCAATTCTTGCAGGAATGTTCTGAAACAGCGACCTTCGGTGCCCGACTGAAACGATTTATTGCGAAGGAATGCGGTGTTAGCGAAGATAGTGTGCCGCAATACTTGAAAGGCAGACTCCAGGCGGAAGAAATTGGCATGAACTCGAACACCTTGCGAAATTGGTTCTCTAAAGCAGGGCCCAAAAAAGGAGACCATAGCAGAGACCTTATGCTTCGAGTCGCATTTGCCCTTCGTTTGAACGTGGAGCAAACGAATCTGCTTTTTCAGAAAGTGTATCTGGACCGCGGCTTGTATCCGCGCCGATTCGAAGAGTATGCAGCTGAATTTTGCCTGAGAGAGGGATTGGGCTGGACGGTCTGGCAAAGCTTATTAAAACAATATCCATCCGCAGAAGAGGAAAATGAGCAGACCGTTTATACCCGTGTGCTACAGCAGGATTTGGATGGTATAAAAACGCCTGAAGAAGCAGCGGAGTACTGGAAAAAACATTTTCACAATTTTACAATACGAAACAAGTCGGCCAGAGAGGTCTTGCAAAACCTTGTTCGAAAAGTAAAGGGAAATAAGGATAGAACCGGTGAAATAGACAGGGAACTTGAAGGAAGAAATGACAAGAGTGATATTTGGTTTGAAATATTGAAAGGTCGTCCCCATGACACCTATGAAGCGATGGTGCAAGTAATCACAGAGCTTACGCCTGAAACGCAAAGCAACGGCAAAAAGTCTCGGTCTATCCTGAAGGGCACTTGCCTCCCGCATGAGATACAAACCAATTTTCCCGAGGCATCTGTTTTTTCCAAGAAAGAGCCAAGTTATGAGGAACTGCGCAAAATGATCATTTTGCTCGGGTCTTATTATCTATGGCGGCAGGCGGCCCGGGCCGGAACGATATTGGAACTGGATGTTTATATACAAGAAATGAACGATCGGCTGAATGAGGCGGGGTTGCCGCCTCTGTATTACGGCAATCCGTTTGACTGGCTGTTCTTGTATTCTGCAAAGGAAGAGGATCCACTCGCATACTTCCGGGAAGTTTTGGCGGAAGCAATGGACGAAAAAATGTGACGCAACGAAAATTACAAAGACAAATTGCCACTGGTTATACTGCGTTTGGAAGCTTTTCCAAACTCTTTATACAGAAAAGGAGACAATTATGGAGCGAGTTTTTTTGCGCAGCGGCACGAAACTTGTGGTGACAGAATCCGGCAGCAAGAATCAGTATGCATTCATTGTTGACCGACAAATCGGTCAAGGGGCAAACAGTTTGGTCTATGAAGCCCATCGCGATGGCGCTCCGAAACATCGCGTACGGATCAAAGAATGCTATCCGGCCCGGCAGGCACCGAGCCGTGATGGCATGAGATTGAGCTGGCCGGATACAAGTCAAAGAAAAAAGGTATTGAAGCACTTTCAGGAGGGGTTCGAGAACCAGCGGCTGTTTCAAAGCGAAGAAAAAACCGGAAACGCGGCTATTCATATGCCTTTGGAAATGTGCGAAGCCAACAATACCCGATACATGATCATGGAACTGGATTACGGCGAGACACTGGACCGGTATAAAGTGTCATCGTTCGAAGAGATTCTCACGATCACAAAAGCACTTGCCGATACTCTCGGTGAGTATCATCGCCTCGGATTCCTGCATCTGGATATTAAACCGGAGAACATTCTGGTGCTGCGGGAAGCACCCAACATGATCAAGCTGTTTGATTTGGACAGCGTAGTTCGCAAACAAGATATTCAACAAGGAGTGCTTCCTGCACTTTCTTACTCTCCCCGCTGGGCTGCGCCGGAGCTTCGGGAGGAAATCATTTCGCAAATCAGCGAGCGAACAGATATCTATTCTATAGGTGCCGTTTTGTTTTGGATGGTTATGGGCAGAGAACCGGGTTGTGACGATCGGAGCATCTTTGCGGAATGGGAATTTGACGGGCCCCTTTTTAACGGCCAAAATCCCCAATTAAAGCGGGCCCTTCGGTATATCTTTCGTCATACATTGTGCTGCCGAGCGGGATGCCGCTTTGAAAATGCAGACACGCTGGCAGAGAAATTGGATGAGGCGCTCAAACTTGTCCGTGAGAAAAAACCATACCTTTTGTCCAACGTGGAGCACGTTGCCCGGTTTATCGGACGCGAAAAGGAATTGGAATGGCTCCGGGCGAGCTTTGAAAGCGGGAAAAAGGTCGTGATCCTTTCCGGTTTTGGCGGCATTGGGAAAAGCACGCTGGCCAAGCAATATGCGTGGGAGAATTGTGGCCCTCATGCGCTTTATGATACGGTGTCTTTCTGCCGCTATCAAAAATTTGCCAGTATCAATGGCCTGATTGCTGATTTGCCGTTGCAAAATGCGGAGATGGACATTCAGTCGGAGCCGGATACCCAGCCAGCGCTGGATATCCAGTCGAAGACAAAAAAAGTATCGAAGCGCTTCCATGCTGTATGCTCTGCGATGAACGAGCATACTCTGTTGATCCTAGACAATTACGATGTGGATTCTCCCGACGAAGATTGGGAAAAACTGATGAGCCTGCCTTGCCATGTGCTGGTGACCACTCGCACAGATTTTTCCGACTGGACTGGCGAGCAACAAGTTATACAGTATAATGTGGATGTGTTGGAAGAGCCTGAGCTTGTCCAGTTGTTTGAGAAAACTGCGGGAATCTATCTTGATGAAACAGATGCGCACGTTTTGCATGATGTACTGGGGGCGGTTGGCTACCACACTTTGATGACGGAATTGCTGGGCAAACAGTTGGCGGCATCCGGTATTTCTTTGGAGCAGTTGAAGAGGAACCTGTTCGACCAGAAAGAAATCATCCGTTATCAAAAAGATGGGCGAACCAATGCGGAAACGATCCGTCAGGGCCTTGAAGCCCTTTTTTCCATGGCAAGATTCACGCCCGAAGAACAAAATGCGATGCGCTATGTCTGGACTCTGAGTGGGATAGGCGTGCAAAAACAGGACTATCGTCACTGGACTGGTTCGGCAGATTTAAATGCTTTGAATCGGCTGATTCATTTGGGGTGGGTGCAAGAAAGCAGTGAAAAAGGCTTGCTGAATCTTCACCCTCTCATTTTTGAAACGATTCAGCAGCAGTTGAGTCCCAACATGGTAAACTGCCAAGAAATAGCCCGCTACATTCAGGATACGATCCCTCAATATGATGAAAATCAGGGAGACTGGAATCTTGAGCCCCGCATTGCATTGTGGGCATGCTCACGATGGGCAATTCAAAAGGGCGGGAATTACGCGGCACAACAATTTATCCGTCTATTTGACCAGTACAAAAGCGAAAACGAAGATGAACTGTGGAACAGCCTATTTGAGCAGGGGCAGGAACCGTCCCCAATGGCTCTTTTTGAGCCATTGGTTGCATCGACCAAGGAAAAACAGGAGTGGCCTTTGCCGGACGGGTTGATGGCGATGGCACAATACTGCAGGACCTTGATCGAATATGAAAACGCGTTTAACTGGGAAGATCAGGAAAAAGAGTTTCTGGCATTGAGGCGTACGATGAATGCCGCGGCTGAACTGTTTGTGGAATGGTACCAAGGACACTTGGATGGGCGCAAGAATGCTGTACCAACCGGGAAAGAAGCGCTCGATGATGCTTTTGATTATGCATTTCGTGTAAATCAGCAGTACATCGTTCCGAACACGCCTGCCCTCTACAAGGCGTATTGCCTGAAATTCGAGCAATTAAGACAATCCTGGGCGTTTGCCCTGCTCTTCGGTACGGATGTAGAGAGGGAAGAGCTCGAAAATCGAATGTATTGGTTCATTGATGCCTTGCAGGATGTGGGTCAGGACAGTTCTATGGACCTTTACACTGCCAAATCGCATTGCCGTCAGACATTGACACCGCAAGAGCTCCTAGAATATCGTCCTTCGGGGTTCCCGTCGGATTTTAAGTGGGACCAGTAATACACAACAAAAGCGAAAGCACTGCCAACAGGGGCAGTGCTTTTGTTTTTGCTGCACAACGAAAATTACAGCAGCATTTAGAGGGCAGTTATACTGAGGTCATCAAAGTGAAAGGAGATTACTTTTATGATGACCAAGCACAGCCAGAAACGTATAAAGGAGCGTATGGGGTACCGAGGAACCACAGCGGAACGCGTTGTAAGCAATGCATTGGAGCGGGGCTTTACACTTGAAAGTGTCCCGAGTTTTCTCCAGCGGGACTATCTGAAGCGCAAAATATCGCCGGGATATACCCCAATTTTATATCAAGGCCATTGCTTTATATTTGCACAAGACAGATGTGTTACTGTGCTGGATATGCCCTGCTATTTACAGCATAAACCGATTAATCGGGGGAAGGAACGAGTTCGGCATCCACAAAAATACTTTAAACTATATGGCTTCCCGGATAAGTGGGCGGCGTCGGCACGGCAATATGATTTTTACTATGAGCAGGACATGTGCGAAAAGGAGCATATTATATGAATACGGGATATCCAACTGGTACTGTCTTCCGATTCGATTCATATGGTGTTCGTCTTACTGCTGTCTGCATAGGTCTCCAGAAGGGGAAGGTTCAATGCTTCCGCGTTTGCACGGACGAAGAATCGTCCCAAACAATAGGAATGCATATGTTAGACGGTCACTGTGTTGGTCCAAACTACAGGATTGCCTATAAGAGTCGGTTTGAGATATATGCATCCCAAGTGAGGACATTGCTTTTTACCTGCAGGACAGAAGACATTTCTTTGGCCAACAGGCTGCATAGCTGCCTTGTCCCAATGGCGAATTTGAGAGAAGAGCTGACAGACGCAAAGCGTAGTCTTTCTCGACTTACTGATGAGGCAAGAGCGCAAACTTTGGACAAAATTGAAAGGTTGAACGAAGAACTCTATGAGAGACAGTGTATTTTCTTGCGCGAGCATCTTTACAAAAACAAGTCTAAGCCTTATGAGAATTTTCGGATTGTGCCAGATGAGCGTGGAATCACACAGATTTATGGACTCTATCAGGAATGGCATGCTAGAAAAATATATCGATAAAACGTTGTTTGAGGATAGGAAGCAATCCAACATATTTTGACAAATATGTTAATTGATGAGCTCATGGTAATCCTCCTCAGTACACCGGCGCAGGATCACCTTGGTCTTTTCAATCGGAAATGGAACAGCGTCCGGAGAAAAATATTCCACATCCACGATCTCGGCAATGGCTGGGTGGTTGTCCTTCCCCGCGGGCACCACCACTTCGTCGCCTTCCTCCAGAGAATCGTCCTCAGTGCGGTAGTAGTAGGTTTTGCTGCCGCCTTCAATAAATTCTACACTACAGTAGATCAAGTCGGTCTTGCGGCGGGGCACCTGCTGAAATACGTTCCGGGAAAACAGCGAATTGTCGAAGACACCGAGACAATCGGCCGCCATTTCCATGAAAACGGGGAAGCGCTCTGGAAGACCGAACCGATCATAGCGGCCGGATACGGTCGTTTGGATGCCGTCTTCCCGTTCCAGCAATAGTTCATAGGTCCGGGTCGGATTTTGGCCGACCACCACATCTTTTGCCGCGGTGTCGTTCACCTGAAAAAAGAGCGGATCAGAAACTCCATCAAGTAGGTCAGAGACATAGTCGGGCCGTTCGTAGCGAAAGACGGCCCGACTTCCATCGCTCTTCGTGAAAGTTGTCTCGACCGTCCCGGAGCTACGGTCGATCACGAGACACGCGGATTCTTCCAGGCATTCGGGCACATCGCCCTCCCGGCTGTACGCGCTGGGTACGGAATACGTTTCCTCATACCACAAAGTGATCCGGTCGAGTTTGCTGTAGGAACGGGGCTTCCCGTCAATCCCAAATAGATCGCTCCTGCCCAGACAGGAGCGCAGCAGTTCTGAGAAATCATATTCCGCCGAGCCGGACGTACCCCGCAGGTAGCCGGAAAAGCGGTATTGACCGCCCTCCTCGGACGAAAGCTCCATATTCCAGCCGCCGGCATCCAGTATGACGTTGGTGGGATCAAAGCACTCGTTGCAGTAGTGAACCGCTGCAGCGAAAATGCGTTGCACCGCCTTTTCGCTGACGGAAAAACAAATGTGCCGGCAGGGGCGCTTTACATCCGCATAAGCAAACCCTTGCAAGACCACGGAACCGTCGCTGCTGATCAAGAGGCGCTGCTTCACTTCTTTATCGGGGGCAGGAGGCGAAAAAAAGCAGCCTGCACACGAGACCAGCCAAAGCGTTTGCAAAGAGCCGGCAAACGGATATTGGTTCGTGCCGGTCAGCAGTGCCAGCCGCCGAAATACAAGGCGAAACCACTCCCGTTCTTCTTCCGACGGCAAAGAATCCGGCGGGCGCTGCCAAATATCTTGCCAGCGTTCGTACAGGAGGGCCGAAAGACCCAAAACATCGTTGGTGCTATCCAGAAATGTGCAATTGTCCAGGGCGGAAACGCTAAACTCCGCGTGAAGCCGCTCGGCATGTGAAGGGCAGTAGGGAAGGCCCATCGTTTTGGGGGTAATATCCGAAGGGCGTAGTTCCGACCACTGAAAATCCGGGCTTTCCCATCGGTCGCGCCACACTACAGCGAATTCGTGAAGTTTTGGGAAGGGAGTCATTCCATAAATCCTCCTCGTTTTAGCAGACATGTGGGCCTTAATTTTACTGCTGACGTGCAGCTCTGTGCAGGCGCTGCCTGTCACCGCAACGAAAGACTTTGGCAAAACGCCCGCGCCTGTTCCAGATTCTGCTCACTGGACCGCCCTTTGGATGGTGACAGCGATGACCACAGCAGCAAGGCGAGGTGAATGCCTTCAGAGACGTAGAGGCACTAAGTGTCGGCCAGCTCATAAGAGCGCCGGCCCATATTTGCCAGCAGCGGACGGTTCTCACAGGCAGAATCGCCGAACCACCAGTTGAAGGAGTAGAATGTACGCCTTGCCAGAGAAGCCCTTGATCCTTTTACGGAATAGGGACAAAAGCCCACATGGTTGATCTAATCCGCTAGTGCTTATCATCTTCGAATGCAGGCCGCATTGTCGCGATCTGGCCCACCCGTAATCCATTTGCATCCCCTACTGCCATGTACTTATCTCCTGCTTTCCAGAGACTTGTGCCGCTGTGAAAAGTATACCACAGCGAAGAGAAGAAGACTATGTGTCATACAATTAGACAGGGAAGGATTAAGGCTGAGAAGCAATAGAAAACAGAATGGCCATTTAAAGTCCTGATTAATATACTAGTAAGCTATTATAAAAAACCTGCGACATATTAGTATGGCATCCCGCATTTGCCAAATTTTCCAGACACACAACGCCAAACCGCTATATCAAGCCGTTTTTCGTCGGTTGTGAACAAAGATGAGAACGGTATAAAAAGCCCGCGCAGCCTTTTCAGAACCGGCTTCGCGGGCTTTTGTACATGTGGTGGTCAAATGGTGGTAAAGGTGGTCAATTCGCTTGGAACGTCACAGAATATATCAGGGTATTACTATGGTGCTACTATGGGAAGGTGGGGAATTATTGTTAAGAAATGTGTGGAAATTCGTCCTGTGATAGTTTTGACTTTAAGTCTTTTTCAAAAACCAATATTTCCTGCAATCGTTCATCCAGGCATTTAAACAACATAGCGCGGTCTATCGGCTCGGAGACAGATATGGGCTGGGTTTTGAAAGGCATGCGCCATTGCCAATTTTCCCGCTTATGACGGGAAGGATAGAATTGGTCGATGCGATCACATTGGGAAAGAAGTTCCGGGGACATATTGCGGGAGCTCAGCGAGAGCTGAATCGCCACTTCTTTTCCGTCGCGGTTTACAATCTCATAAAAGTAATGATTCAGCGTTCCCCAGCCGCTTAAGGCGTTTGGCAAATCGGGCAGAATCTCGCTCATGGCTTTGGTAGTGAATCTTGTATAAAGAGAGATGGATCGGTCAAGGTGCAGTTGGACTTCTTCATGGGTGAGGCACCATTCTCTCAGAAGGCCTGCAATATTCATTCGGTGAATGCTGACCGTCATCAGATCTTCTAAGTACGGCAACAAAACACTGCAGATTCGTTCACTCCATTGGGCGTGGAATTTAGCCATGACGGGCCAGTCTTTCTCTTGATTGATGCTGACCCCCGACAGCGTATATCCGATGGTAGATGCCTTGCTATCATTGGAGCGATCCCATTCCAAAGCACAGCCAAGTTGCTGTTCAATCTCTGTTTTATGCTCCATCAAACAATCAAACGCTTGCTTGTTTTTATCTGCGTTTGCGTCACCGAACCAGAACAAAACCTTGGCGCTATCGTAGTTGGCAATGCAACTGATATGGAATCCTCGGATTCCAAAGTAGCCGGAAATTGCATTGGAGGTTCCTGGCTTCACGTTGCTAAAAATACCCCAATGCAGATTCTGCTGTTGGATAATCGGCAATGCCTGGGTCCAGTACGCCAAGCGGGTCTGGAAACGGGTGCTTTCGGTGGCTCTATCGTTCTCGGAGTCCCGCAGGAAAAAGATCAGATTGCTGGAATCTGCCTGATAAAGCGAGAACAGTCGACGCAAAACACTGAGTTTAGCTGCCGTGCTGGTGTTCTTTTCCACATACAGATGTTCATCCAGCTGTAGAGCGCTGCGCAATTCTTCCGGTTTGGTGGAAACATAGTTGGAAAGGTCGGTGGTGTTTCCGCTATCTGCCAAACCATACAAAACAGACTTATCCTGCCGATGGAGAAACCTAACCATGTTTTCAAACATCTCAGTCCAGCTGGCTGCAGGCTGCTCGGTACCGAGATAGCTGTATTTCTGGATGTCACGTCCGGTCAGATCCACATCTTCATCATCTAGGGAGCAGGACTCCATCTGCCGTTGTACCGGCTGAAAGGAAGTTGTCGGATAGGCCCAAATCTCGTTGGCTCGTTCTACCATTTCATCATTGCGCTTCTGCAGTTCCGCTATACCCCAGTGGGGCGCATTGGCTAACCGCTGGTTCATGCGCAGGCCGCTGTCCCGATATCCGCCGGGTATGGCGTCACGCTTTTCGGCAAAGGTGTTGTTGCTCAGGTTTGGGTTATATCCGCTCAAGGTTAGGTTTGCCAACCGATGCAGCCACTCCGCATGAATTTTCTCATAGTTCGGCCCAAGATCCCGGGCCCATTCCGGCGTCAGATGCTGCGGCATGATATGCTCAATGGTGTAGGTGTTATTATCCAAATTCCGAAAAACGTCCTTCACCTCGACAGTGCCATAGTTTTCAAAGCGTTCAAACAGGTAGGCCTTGTATTTGCCGCGCATCAGATAGATCTGTTTGCTGGAAAGTGCTGCGCTGAATTCCTCATCGCTCGGGAATCGGCCGCTGTCCCGCTTGGAAAGAAGCGCATAGGCCATCTTGTCCACATATCGATCAGCGGTACCATCATAGCGCAGGATTTCCCGATTCAGATTCAGAAATATTTTGTTTAGCGCATTGGTGGGGACCTCACAAATATTGCGGCGGAACAGATAATTTTCCGTCATCAGGAAAACGCGAAGCACTTCATCAGTTGTCAGCTTTCCGCTCTGGTTCAGACGCAGTACTTCCAGAAGGAAAGGCCGTGTGACCGCAATCTCCAACCGTTTCATCCGGTACAGGCAATCATCCAGCTTTTGATTGCTCAGCCCGCTTTTGCAGGTGAGTAGCTTCTCATACAGGCGGGCGTAGTCCAGCATATCTGTCAGAAAGGCTTCTACATCCTGGTGCCTTTCTTCTGCATACCCTTTGAATGCGTGGTAGACCGCGTTGATTGTTGGTGTCACCTGTCGCTTGATGCTCAGATAATCCCTGACAAATGCACTGACTTCATGAAATGTGCAAGCTTCAATCTTTGTCCAGTAGGTATCATACAGGTGGTTTTGCATTCTGGGCGCCTGTCCCATCAGAATATAGTTGCGGATTTTGTCCCCCTCAGAGAGCGCTAGCCCGGTGGAGTTCAGACTTTCAAAAATCAGCTGAGCATTATCTCCGGACTCTAGCGTGATGCTGATTACCTGCAAGCGGCCAATGGCGTGGAAAAGATCATCCACCGATATTTCCTGACGCTGCAGCATATCACAGAAAAACTGATAATTGTGCGTCAGATTAGAGGCCGGGACAAAATCTTCCTCTGCGCCGAACAATTTTTTGAACGCTTCCCGATCTCCCTTGACAGGTTTCAAGCGGATTCTATCCTCTTCGGGTGCCCAGGGAGAGATCAGAAACCGTTGCTCAATCTCCTGGCTCAGATTCCGCCTGGCGGAAGAAAGGGCCCCTTTGGCAACCAGACTGCGCATGGCTAATAACAGGAGCGTCACGGTTGTCAGACGCTGCTGGCCGTCAATCACATGATATTCGATATTGCCGCCGTTACCCTCTACGGCAGAGACAATGCTACCGAAAAAGTGGGAGGGACGGCCCTCTCGCAGCATTTGCTTGAGATCTTCATATAACTGTCGACAATTTTCAATTTTCCAATCATATTTGCGCTGGTAGACCGGGATGATAAAGTATTTTTGCGCACCTTCCAAAAGGGGGAGCAGATATGTTTCGGAGCCTTTCATGGTAGACGTCCTCCCAGATTGCAAATCACTACAGATACTATAGCACATAGGCAGAAGATGTTCCAGAGAAACCTAATCTGGAATTGGCCACTTATTCTTTCGTACCATATTATGATCGAATCTTTTGAGATCGTTTTATGAAAAGCTGAAAGATCCTGATTATAGTATCGCTAATCTGATATATTTTATAAAGCGGTATATGGCAAAATAAAGTTGTGAAATTAAGGGGGCGTTTTGTCATAGTGACAAGGAGAGAGCGATGATTTGACAAATGGAGAGGAGTCAAATTGGAAGAGGCGGCCGTGCTTGTGCTGCGCACAATCGTCCGCTGATTCGAGATGCACAGGAAAACGGTGATGAATGTTTACCTGGCCTCATAACGAATCGATAGCGTACAGAAGAGACTTTGCATATTGTTTGGCAGTGTCTTCCAATGTGGCTCGGTTTATACCAAAAATCCAGAACAAGAAAAGCAGAAGGTCTGAAACGATGGCAACGTAATTGCTAACAGGTATTTCGGCTATTCCACCAAAACGAGTAATTGAATATACCCCAGCCAGTATAGCGGCACTTGCACACAAAAGTGCACCCATTGCCTTGCATGAAAAAAGTGCTCGGTAAAATCCGAAATTGATGTTTTCCTCTTGCACTAAGGTGTTCTTCCTGGTCTTTTCCCTCAGATAGCGTACTGCGCTTTCGCAGTATTGCGAGAATTCGGGGCTGTCGTTTGTTTTATCTAAGTAACAAAACGTCGGCTCCTTTTCGGCCAATATTTTATAATAGCGCCTTTTGGATACCGGATCGAGAGTGTTGTCCGAAGGCGCTAGGAATTGTACAGCATAGTTCGGGACGCGTATCTTTCCTCGATAAATTCTTCTCTGAAAAATTGGAAGGCAATTTGCTAGAGCAAGCAGTACAGACATAAGGACGACAGAGGAGAGAAGCGTGGAGAGTTCCTCAAAGCACAAGAACAACGTAATTATGATGGGTGCTAGAACAATAATGCTGGAGCACAGCCGTACACGGATATTGTATGCGTCAAATATGTTTAATTTCATGTGCCCTCCTTATTAAAGCATGCTATACGCCGCTTTGATTCGCTCTATCAATCCGCCTGTTGCATTATAGAAACCAAGCTCTGCATCAGATATATCAAAGTCGAATCCAAAGGCTTTCCCTCGCCGGATCAGGCAAAAGTCCAGGCCGTTGCGTGGAACATACACGTTCTTTCGGACAGCGTATTTCTTAAAATTCCCTCCGAAGCAGCTGGTTACAACCAGTGTTTTTTCTGGAATCTGCCCTATGAAGTTCTCCAGATAGTTTGCCACCTGCGATGTATGGCCGGTTATAAACAGCACTTCCGGCCCCTTTGCCCCTACAGGAAGCAGAGGGATATAATCTCCTTCGCTTTCTGTGGGGATAAAGAACAATCGGTATACGTCATACAAGTACTGCTGCCTTGCAGCCAGCTCATGTATTTGGCTCATGTGAAGCAAATACCGCATTCCATCACCCAAAATATGACCGAATTGGCGTCGTAACCATGGCAGAAGCGTCCGTACAGGTCTGATCGCCGTCGTTGGTATAGTGAATGGCACGTCCCCGCGGATATTTTCTCCGCAGATCATCAGATCCGCCATTGCTATCACCGGTATTATCAGAAACATAGTAAACCGTGTCAACGCCTTTGATCGCGAAAATATCTTCGGCCTGCTTTAGTTTACCATGGTGTGGAAGTTGGATTAGATTGTGTTTCTTGACCTCCTCTTCGATAGCAGCAAAGCTGCTGTCGCCCGTGAGTAGCAACCGCTTGTTGAAACTGTACTCCACAGAAAGCTGTGTGCTGACAGCGTTCACAATAGTCTCCTGGTCAATCCGATCGCTTTCCCGGCTGTCAATTGCCTTGGCAACTGCATTTAAAGAGTACTCTTTGTCCGGACCGGGGATGGTTACACCAGGGGAAACCTGCGTGTCGGTGAAGATGTCTTTGAGCGCTACCTTTCCACCCAAAGAATAGATGTTGGCATAGATTTCCTCGATACACCGCGCGACGGATTCTCTTGTCCGTCGGTTGTCGTCAATGCGCTCCAAAAGCTCATCCTTGTATTTTAGGAGAAGCAAAGTGTATACCTCTAACAGTACTCCCTGATCCAAAAGGTACGGAATACCGTCGAAATGATCTGCATCATTGTGTGACAGGACAAGCTTGGCCTTCGCATATCCGCGCTGCTTCATATACCGGATGACCCGCTGTGCATGCTCCTCGCAACCGCAGTCAAAAATGACCAACTCCCTTCCGGTATCCACCAGAATGCAGTCGCCATTGTTCTTGTGAGGATCTGCGTAGTTTTTTGCGCTCAGGAAAATGGTTTTCATATATAGCCTCTCTTTCTGGATGACGTGTTTTTGTGGTGACCGCCTTTTTATCCGGCCGGCTTCGGGCAAAAGACGTATGGGCCAGAGCCCAAGTTCTAGTCAAAGCATATCGCAACATTTGAATGAAGTATATATAATCTCGTAAAGTAACTGGTGGTAAAATAAAAAAGATTATATTATTTGTAAAGTAACTGGTGGTACATGGGGCGCGTTCATGGTATAGTTTTAGTAGAAATATTGGAAGGAGGGGTGCTATGGCTAGGCAGTACGTTCGGCAAATAGATAACACCCGTACAGAACTGCTTGACCAACGCGAACTCTTCGTCCAAAAGGGAAAAGGCGGCGCCCGATACTACAGTACCTGGCTGCACGACCCAGAGGTTGCATATTGCCCCTACTGTGGCAGTAAAGCGTTCAAGACACAAGACCTTTTTTCAAAGACATATCTGGACTTGATCTTGGATGAGGGGAAAAAGAAGGTCATTCAACTTGTATATGAATTCCACAAGTATAAGTGCCTTCGTCCTGAGTGTGGACGTGTGTTTTCTAAACCTGTACATTTCGCCTCCCGCAGAGACAATGTTACTTTTCGTCTGGAAAATGAAATTGCACGGCTGGTGATTCGAGGGCTGACATACTCGCAGGTCGCCGCTCAACTGAATGGTGAACTATCCCGACAGGCCGTTGGTCAAATCTTCTGCCGCTGGGTGAAAGAAAAAGAAAATCATCGCCGAGCAGTTTCATTGCCCTCAAAACTATTGATTATTTCCGGGAGGAGCAAGCATGGGACGTACACTGCTTTCTTAAATTTGGATGAAGGCATTAAAATATACGACATTATTGACGGTGTTAGTTCTGGTGATATTTCTGCGGTGCTTTTAAAAAATGGGCCCCCAAAAACGGAAACCGTTCTCTCGGACTGCAATCCGACCATTGTGGATACCATTCGAAACTGCTTACCAAACGCTTTGCACATCATTCCGGTTGAATACTGGTTCCTTCTTGTTAAGGAAGATTTCGCTGCATTTGCACATGATCGGCTACTGCGAACCACTGTTAAAAACAAAGATGTTTTAATCATGACTCCGCCTAGCGAGCTTGCTCATCGCACAAGTGATCTGCGTAAGCTATTTGAGAACCGCCCTAATATCAAACGACCTTATGAAGATTTCAACCGGTTGAGAAGTACTGTTTTTCGTCGCGACGAAATGTGGGTTTACAACGAGCTGCTTGAATGGTTCGATTCTGTAGATCCCGCTTTTCTAGAAGCCCTTTCGGCGACAAAGTTGCAGCTGGAAGAATATCGACAACCTATAGAAGCGCATTCGGAACACAGAGACTTCGTGCCAGAAAATTTGTTAGGACTTACATCCAGGCTTGAGAAAATTCTCGCAGATATGAATGTTTTTTCTGATGCAGTTCTGAAAGCGCGTATTCTTTATCCCTTCGAGACCGATCTGGACCACTGGTCCGGCATTCCCCTCGAGGATGTAATCTCATTTTTAGCAAACAAGTAGATGGAGGAAATCACCCATGAGCCCCAGTGAACAGAAAATCAAAGAAGTGGGCAAGACAGCTCAACAAAATGCAATCCTGATTTGGAATGTCGCCAATTCTCTTTTTGGCGCGTTTAAGCCCCACGAATATGGTCTTGTCATTTTACCAATGTGCGTAATCAAGCGCTTTCACGATTGTCTGCTTCCTACCCGTGAGGCCGTATTGGAAGCTAACAAACAGTACGCCAGCTTTGGAGAGCTGAAGGCCGGCTTCTTGCGGGAAGCCTCTGGCTATCAGTTTTATAATACTAGTCCTTTTACATTCCCTAAGTTGATTACCGATCCGGAAAATATTGAAGACAATTTTCATGATTATCTTGCTGGTTTTTCTGATAATGTTCAACAGATCTTGTCCCGTATGAACTTCCCGGCGCAGATAGACCGGATGGCGGAAGCAGGTGTGCTTTATCAGGTGATTTCCGACTTCGCAGCAAAAGATCTGGATATGAGCCCTGACCGTGTTTCCACCGTAGATATGGGCTATATTTTTGAAAACCTGGTGCAGCGATTCTCTGAGTCTTACAATGAAGAAGCTGGAGCCCATTTTACCAGCCGGGATATTATTTACCTCATGTGTGATCTGCTCTTGACCAACAACGATATCGTAAATGACGAAGATGGCATACACTGCACCGTGTATGACATGACCATGGGTACCAGCCAGATGCTGACCTGTATGGAAGAACGCCTGAAGCAGCTGGACAGCAAAGCTACCGTGCAGACTTTTGGACAGGAGATCAATCCTTTTACCATGGGAATTGCTGTGGCGGACACCATGATCCATGGTGGAGATCCAGACAATATGCAGTTTGGCGACACCTTATCCGACGACAAGTTCACTGGCTATCAATTTGATTTCGTGATATCCAATCCTCCTTTTGGCATTGACTGGAAGCGCGAAGCTACTGAAGTGGAGATGGAGCACAAAAAGGGTGAGGCGGGTCGTTTTGCCCCCGGCCTGCCCAGCAAAAGTGATGGTCAGATGTTGTTTCTGCTCAACGGCGTAAAGAAACTAAAAGATACTGGTCGAATGGCTATTATTCAGAACGGCTCGTCCCTGTTTACAGGAGATGCCGGGAGCGGCCAAAGCGAGATTCGACGCTATCTGATTGAAAATGACTGGCTGGATGCCATCGTACAGCTCCCTAATGACTCCTTCTATAATACTGGAATCGCCACTTATATCTGGATTGTCAGTAAGGATAAGCCCCGAGAGCGTAAAGGAAAGGTGCAGCTTATCGATGCCAGCAAATGCTGTCATTCCCGGAAACCCATTGGTAATAAACGAGTAGATATTGCAGAGAACAGCCGGTCCATGATCGTACAAGCGTATGGGGAATACTGTACTAAAGTTTTCGAAGGTACAGAAGAGGATGGAAAGCCCATTGTCTGCAAAAGCAAGATTCTGGACGGCGTTTCCTTGGGCTATCGCAAAGTAGTGGTGGAGACCCCAGTTTATAACGAGGATGGCACGCTTGTTTTGAAACGTGGAAAAAAGGTGGCCGACCTCGCTAAACGGGATTTCGAAAATATTCCACTAACTGAGGAAGTGCAGAAATATATCTCCCTCGAAGTGCTGCCTTATAATCCAGATGCCTGGGTAGATGAGGGCAAGACGAAGATTGGTTATGAAATTCCTTTTACTAGGACGTTTTATGAATATGAACCCACTGAACCTAGTGAAGATATTGCCGCCCGTATTGCAGTACGTGAACAAAATCTAATGGCAAAGCTGCACGAACTATTCAATAAAGGAGAGTAACAATGGCAGAGTGTAGTGGATACAAAGATTCTGGTGCTGCATGGATTGGAAAAATACCTTGTGTCTGGGATGTTCATAGACTGAAAATTCATCTAAAGAGAGTTGAAGAGAAAAATCCTGGGAATGTGCAGGTGCTGTCATTATACCGTGATCTTGGCATTGTTCCCAAAGATAGTAGAGATGATAATCGTAATGTAACATCAGAAGATACTTCAAAATACAAATATGTACAAGTGGGCGACTTTGTTGTAAACAAAATGAAAGCTTGGCAGGGGTCAGTAGCTGTTTCTGATTATGAGGGGATAGTTAGTCCTGCTTATTATGTATACAAATTTACTGATAGTGGTTTCAACAAAAGATATTTCCATTATTTGCTTCGGAGTTGTTACAAAGAAGAATTTATGCGCCTTTCAGAGGGGATTCGCATTGGACAATGGGATTTATCATCTGACGACTTAGATAATGTCCCTATTCTGCTACCACCAACGGAAGAGCAGAGGGCAATTGCTTTATATCTTGACAATACAACAAAGTGTATTGAAGAGTTGATTTCTGAAGCCAAAGCCAGCATTGAGGAGTATAAATCTTGGAAAGCATCCATCATTTATGAAGCGGTAACCAAGGGCCTTAACCCCGGTGCAGCGATGAAAGATTCTGGTGTGGAGTGGATTGGGGAGATTCCTTCGCAGTGGAAACTTGTCCGCATGAAATACCTAATTGATTTTATGCCAAAATGTGATTATAGTTTCTGCAAAGAAGATACACTGGTTACGTTTACACCTATGGAATGTATACGGACAGGAACATTTGAAAACAGGAGCAGGGCTTATGGAGATATAGATGGTTCATATACCCAATATGCAGAAGGGGACATTGTTCTTGCTAAGGTGACTCCGTGCTTTGAAAACGGCAATGTGTGTATTATGAGTGGTCTACATTCAGGGGTGGGGTTTGGAAGTTCTGAGCTATTTGTACTTCGCCCTCAAAAAGTTCTGGATCGTTTCTTGTTCTATTTCCTTCAGCATAAGGGGTTTAAGGAAGCTGCATGTTCTACAATGACAGGAACTGGTGGGTTAAAACGAGTGTCTAGTTCTTTTATCCAGAATTGCTATGTACCTTATCCGGATATAGATACTCAGAAAGCAATAGCAGATTTTCTTGACAGAAAATGCAGCGCAATACAATCTTTGATTTGCGAAAAAGAAGCTCTCATTGCAGACTTGGAAGCCTACAAAAAGTCCCTAATTTTTGAGGTCGTGACCGGAAAAAGGCGCGTGGTCTGATGAAAAACGAAGAATATAATATTGAACTTGCGTCCTATATTGAACAATTGCAGGAATTACGCAAGAAAGCTGTATTGATTGCAACAAGGATCATTGGGGAAACACTGTGCACGGATGATTTGTTTTTCTGCGCATCTGTTGATAGATGTATTCGTTTAACTGACGGCCTTATTCCCATGCTTAAAGATCGAAACTTGACCTGTGTCGGAGTCCTTCTCCGTATGCAGATGGATAACTGTATGCGGACATATGCAGCTTTTATTGCCAAAGACCGAAATGCAGTTATCCAGTGTGTTCTCGACGGAACCCCCATCAAAAAGCTGAAGGACATAAAAGGTAATAAAATGCTGGATGGGTACTTAAAAGATGAGGTGGCAAAAATAGACCCAATATTTTCTACAGTATATGACAACGCTAGCGGATACGTTCATCTGTCGGATAAGGCATTTTATCAGACCGTAGATTCTTGCGATAATTATGCAATCAGAATGCAAATAGGACAAGCACTCCCTGAAAAGAGAAATATTCCACTATTGGAAGCGGCTGCGGCTTATATTCATTTTGTCAATCTGCATTTCAAGATGCTTCAGGCGGTTATTGAAAGTAAGCAACACTTTGATGCAGCCCAGTCTGAAAATGAATCGTATGAGGTGTGACCATGGCGGATACTGAAAAGCAATTTGAACGAGATATAGAGTCCTTTTTGATTTCATCTAAAGGCGGCTGGCAAAAAGCTACAGATGCCGGCTATCGAGCTGGATTTCAGTATGATGGCACGGGAACTTTGACCGAAAACTATGCCTTAGATATTGAAACACTGTGTTCCTTTGTCAAAAAAACGCAACCCGTGCAATGGGCGCTGTTTGAGAAACGCTGCAAGAATGATCCACAACGAAAATTCTATAAGGCTTTTCAAAATGCGGTAGACATGGAGGGCCTCGTCAACGTCCTGCGTCATGGCTTCAAACACCGTGGCCAAGAGTTTAAGGTTGTCTATTTTCAGCCGGAGACTAAGCTGAATCAGTTGGCATTGACTCATTACAATGAAAATATCTGCCAGTGTATCCGCCAGTGGCATTACAGCCCGCGGAACAACAACAGTGTGGACGTGATGCTTGCAGTCAATGGGATTCCTCTGATAGCCATAGAATTGAAAGACCAGTTGACCGGACAGACCATCGACAACGCCATTACCCAGTGGATGACAGACCGCGATCCCCGTGAGGAGGCATTTCAGTTCAATTGCAGAATTCTTACTTATTTTGCGGTGGATTTGTATCAGGCAGCCATGTGTACACGGCTGCTGGGAACAAACACCAATTTTCTGCCTTTTAATCAAGGCAGCAACGGCCCTGGAGTTGATGGAGGAGCAGGGAATCCGCAAAATGCTAACGATGGTTATGTTACGTCCTATTTGTGGGAAACAGTTCTCCAAAAGGACAGTTTCCTTGATATTCTGCAAAAGTTTATCAGCTATCAAAAAGAAACCAAGAAGATTACTCTGCCAGATGGAAAAGTTCGAACGGAAACAACAGAAAAAATTATTTTCCCGCGATATCATCAGCTGGATGTCGTGCGCAAACTGATTCACCATACAAAAGAATATGGGCCTGGCCATAATTATCTAGTTCAGCATAGCGCCGGATCAGGAAAATCCAATAGCATCGCCTGGACAGCCTATCGCCTGGCCAGTCTGCATAATGAAGAAAATCTGGCCATCTATAATTCGGTAATTATTGTCACAGATCGTAAGATCCTGGACAGCCAGCTCCAGGATACAGTCAACGGCTTTGATCATGCCCTGGGCAGTGTGGTACTGATTGATGAAAAGAAAACATCTCAGGACCTCCTAAAAGCGGTAAATGACGGGAAGAGGATTATTGTTACCACATTGCAAAAGTTTCCGGTCATTTATGATCTTGTAGATAATACCGTAGGAAAAACTTTTGCTGTTATTGTAGATGAAGCCCATAGCAGCCAGACCGGAAAAAATGCCATGTCGTTGAGAACTGCTTTGGCGGACACGTCTGATGCTCTGGTGGAGTATGCAGAACTGGAAGAAAAGGCAGAGGAAGAGCTTGAGGCTTCTACCGATAAGCTTTTGCAAGAACTAATTTCAGCAGGGAAACATAGCAACCTGAGCTTCTATGCTTTTACCGCTACTCCCAAGGACAAAACCCTGGAAATTTTCGGCGAAGAATGGCCCGATGGTTCGTTCCATCCATTTCATGTATACAGTATGCGACAAGCCATCGAAGAGGGGTTTATTATGGATGTGCTTGCCAATTATACTACCTACAAAACCTGTTATAAAGTGGCCAAAAATATTCCTGACAACCCTGAGGTGCCCGCATCCAAGGCCATGAAGCTCATTCGGCGGTATGCAGAATTGCACCCTTATAATATTGCGCAAAAAGCTGCTATTATCGTAGAAACATTCCGAGCAGTTACTAGTAAAGCAATAGGTGGCAAGGGCAAAATGATGGTAGTCACGGCCTCGCGTTTGGCGGCTGTTCGATATTTCCAGGAGGTACAAAAGTATATTCGTCAACAGGGCTATGATAGTCTGCAGGTTATGATCGCTTTTTCTGGCATCGTAAAGGATCCCGATATGCCGGGGCCTTTATATACAGAAAGCGGTATGAACACTGATGAAAATGGGAATCGGGTAACTGAAAGCCAGACCAAATCAGTATTTCATGAGCAAGGCGATGTTTTAATCGTTGCGGAGAAATATCAAACAGGATTTGATGAACCACTTCTCCACACGATGATTATTGATAAAAAGCTGCGGGATGTGAAGGCCGTTCAAACAATTAGCCGCCTAAATCGAATCTACCCGGGGAAAATCGACACCTATGTGCTCGACTTTGTAAACAGTGTCGAAGATATTCAGAAGGCTTTTCAGCCTTTCTATACAGAAACCAGTTTGGAATCCGAAATCAATGTTGACCTTATTTACACAGCGCAAAAAAAATTGCGCGAAAACAAAGTCTATTCTGATGAGGATATCGACACTGTTACCTCCATTTACCTTGACCCGCAGAGCACCAAAAACAACATTGCCTTGCAGGGGAAAATTACAAATGCTTTGTTACCAGTTGCTGCTCGTTATAACAACAACTTAGACCAACAGCAACGATACGAATTTCGGCGGCAAATCCGTAGCTTTGTGAAGTGGTATAACTATATCACTCAAATTGTTCGTATGTTTGATAAGGATCTCCATAAAGAATACATCTTCTGCAGTTATCTTTCACGCCTGCTCCCTAGTAATGAAACAGAAATGTGGGATCTCGGCAGCAAAGTGGCCTTGGAGTATTATAAATTGGAAGAAACCTTTGCAGGCTCCATTTCTTTGCAGAAAGATGTTTCCGGGCAGTATGAAGCCCCTACCATGAAAAAAGGAGTATCAAAACAAGACAGTAAAAGTCAGCTTGATGAAGTGATCGAAAAATTCAATGAGCAATATGCAGGTGAGATTACTGAAGGTGACCGCATTATTGTCGAGATACTCATGAACAAAATGTCCCAGGATGATGTTTTACGAAAATCTGCACAACAAGATGGAGAACAGATTTTCATAAACAGTGTGTTTTCTAAAGCATATGATAGAACCGCAATGGATGCGTACAAAGAGAGTAGTCAAGCATTCGGCATTTTGTTCAGCGACCCCAAAAAGTATGCAGCACTAAAACACGTTTTGGCTGAAATGATGTATAATCAATTTTGTCAGCAGTAATTCTTTCACAATGTCAATACATCTCTGATATTTTAAAAGTAAGATTGGAGGTCATCATTAACAGACGATCCACAACTGAATAGCAAACAACGAGTGATCAGGAGCTGGCTTTTCAAAGCCAAGACTACCAGGGTCGTATGAGCAGGTATTCGGTTTTTCCGAAGCCTTTGTTCATATGGCTCTTTTTTATAAAAATTTTTCTTAAACTTAGCATGATTTGATAGGTTTGACTTTTATCATGAAATTGCGGCACGAAAGTGGATTCCACAGAAGGTCAGGAGTGTTGTTGGTAATCCACATGGATCATCGGCTACTCATAGCAGCTTAAAAGTGGCTCGCCATGTGGCAATCCAAGATAGACTAGGGATTTCTTTTCTTTCCCTTTTGCACCATATCTCGACTGTATTACAAACTGTATCTTTGAAGGACAGTTGAACGGAGGCTGCATAGATTCGCTTTGTGGCGGTTTTAAGAGGTTTCACAGCCGATAAGACTGTTTCTCAGGAACCCTGAAAAACCGTTGCACCCAACACAAGGAACCTTACATAAGGAACCCTTTGCTGACTCTGGGTAAAAAACCACGCTCTGCACCCGGAACGGACCGGGATAAACGAAGCGAGAAAAATAACAGATTGTCATTATAATCCCGTTTATGGTACTCGTGTTCTGCTATGCTTATAAGGGGTATTAGAGGAAGTTTACGTATCAAAACATCTCTCCCGGCGGGTGACTGATTTTGCTAGCATAGCGTTTGGATATCCACCAAACGCAAACCTTGGGGCGGCGCCCCAAACCCCGCAAGTGACCAGAAGGAGGAATGCCAATGAAAGCAGTCATCTACGCCCGATACAGCAGCGACAACCAGCGAGAGGAAAGCATCGAGGGACAGCTGCGGGAATGCAAGGAATACGCCGAGCGAAACGGCATCCTGGTATTGCAAAGCTACATCGACCGGGCTCTGTCCGCCAAGACGGACAACCGCCCGGAGTTCCAGCGGATGATTCGGGACAGCGCCAAAGGGCTGTTCGATACGGTACTGGTCTGGAAGCTTGACCGCTTCGCCCGCAACCGATACGACAGCGCCCACTACAAATCCCTGCTGCGAAAAAACGGGGTGAAGGTAGTCTCGGCCACCGAAAGCATTGCCGACGGCCCGGAGGGCATCATCCTGGAATCCATGCTGGAGGGAATGGCGGAGTACTACTCTGCAGAACTGGCCCAGAAGGTGAGCCGTGGGATGAGGGAGAATGCCCTCAAGGCCCGCAGCAACGGTGGCACCATCCCACTGGGGTATCGGCTGGATGAGGAACACCGGCTGAAGATAGACCCGCTGACTGCGCCGGTGGTGCGGGAGGTATTCCAGCGGTATGCGGAGGGAGAGAATCTGCGGACCATCATCCGCTCGCTGAACGAGCGGGGCATTCGCACCAGCCGGAACTATCCCTTCCGGCACAGCAGCTTCAACACCATGCTGAAAAACCGGAAGTACATCGGCGAGTACCACTACAAGGACGTGATCATCCCGGATGCGGTGCCGCCCATCATTTCCAAAGAATTGTTTGAAAGGGTGCAGGAGCGGATGAAGAAGAATCAGCACGCCCCGGCCAGGGCGAAAGCAGAGGAAGAATATCTGTTGACCACCAAGCTGTTCTGCGGCCACTGCGGACGACTGATGATCGGCGAGAGCGGCAAGGGCCGCAACGGCACCATCCACCGCTACTACAAATGCGCCGGGGCCAAGCGAAGGCTGGGCTGCCACAAAAAGGCCGTGAAGAAGGACTGGATCGAGCGGGTTGCGGTGCAGTACACCATCCAGCGAGTATTCCAGGACGACCTGATTGCCCAAATCGCAGACGAACTGGTGGCGCTGCAAGGAGCCGAGGACAGCGCCCTGCCGCTGCTCCGCCGTCAGCTGACTGACACCGAGCGGGGCATTGAGAATATGCTCAACGCCATTCAGCAGGGTATCTTCACCAGCAGCACCCGCCAGCGGCTGGAAGAACTGGAAAATCTGCGGGCCGAACTGAAATCCAGCATCCTGCAAGCGGAGCTGGAACGGCCCCAATACAGCCGGGAGGACATCATCCAGTGGATCACCCGCTTCAAGGGCGGCGACCCCAACGACAAGGCCTACCAGCGGCAGATCATCGACATCTTCCTCAACTCCATCTATGTATTTGACGACAAGCTGGTATTCACCTATAATTACAAAAAAGGTTCGCAAACCGTGAGCTTGGATGAAGTTTTTGCAGCCTTCGGTTCGGATTCGCGGGCTGGCGCTTCACCAAAGAAGGGCACGACGCATGTCGTGCCCTTCTTTTTCGTTTTATTACATTGTATAAGCCGAAGGAAAAAGGCCGGGGCATCCCGGCCTTTTTCTGCGGTTCGTCATTCCGGCTCGCGGCTGCGGAACTCGCTGGGGGTGCAGCCCTTTTCCGCCTGGAAGGCGCGGATAAAGGTTTTGGAGTTGTTGTAGCTGGCCTCCACCGCCACCTGCTCCACCGAGAGGCCCGGGTTCATCAAAAGGCCGCAGGCATAGTTGATGCGTATCTCCCGCAATATCTCGGAAAAGGATTCCATCAGGTTGTACTTGATGGTCTTGTGCAGGTTGGAGGTGCTGATGCCCAGTTCGTGGGCCACCGATTCCGGGGTGAGGGGCTCGTCGAAGTGCAGGTGCAGATAGGTCAGCAGCTGCCATATCTCGTTGTTGCACATCAGATAGCCGGCTTTTCCCTCCGACTCCATCCAGTGGCGCTTGCGGTACTCTTCGGGCGTCATTCCTTTATAATTCTGGAAGGCGCGGTAGAACGTCTGCACCGAGCCAAAGCCGGTGTTGTGGGCGATGTACTTCAGGGTGGGGGTCTTCAGGCCCAGCAGCACGCAGGCGTTGCGGATGCGTATCTCGGTGACCAGCGCCTGGAAGTCCTGGCCGGTGTAGGCCAGCAGCTGCTCCCGCAGGGTGGCGGGGCTGGCCCCCACCTCCCGCGCCACGTCGGCCAGCGTCAGCTCCTGGGAATAGAGCTTGTGGATGCAGCGCGTCCTGCACCAGCTGGTCGCGGGGCGCGTCCGGCCGCCCGGGCTGCACGCCGCCCTGCTTCTGGGCGCGGTGGAACAGCATCATGAACTCCACCAGCTTGAGATACAGCCGCACCTGCCGGTCTTCGCCCTTCTGGGTGAAGATCTCGTACATGTCGTTGAAGATGGAGCAGCTGCGCTGATAGTCCTGCTCGCTGAGCTGCACCACCGGCTCCACATGGCTGTCGAACAAGGCCGAGCGCGCGTCCGGCCAGACCGACGCGTAGTGCAGATAGTCCTGCAGGCTGAACTCGCAGATGAAGCGGGTCACCGGCTGGTCCGACCGGGTGTTGAGGGTGTGGAAGTGCCAGGGCGCCGACACCGAAACGCAGCCCTCCTGCACGGGATAGGTGCGGCCGTTGCACAGCTCGGTGCCGCTGCCCTCCACGATGAGGCTGATCTCCATGAAGTCGTGGCGGTACAGCGGGAACACGTCCACCATCTTTTCGTGGTTGATATAACAACTCGTTCCAAATTCCTCAAAGAATTCGTCGTCCTGGTAGTACAGAGGAATCCTGGGCATGCGGCCGCCACCTTCCCTTCTCGTCTCAAAGTCATTCCCATTGAGTATATCATACCCCGCAAGACCCGTAAAGAAAGGATGATAGACAATCTAGCCCGCTTTTTGGTGTGTTTCGGAAACAATTTCGACCCCTGCCGGGAGCAAAAAGAAACAAAATAGCACGGGTTTGTCAAAAAATTGGCACACGGTGTCGCCACAAGCGGGCCAAAGTTCGTTAAAATATAGCCAAACGACCGCCCCGTTCTGCGTTTGCGGCAGGGGCAGAAAAAACAAAGGAGGAATCTGTTTGGTTCGTTCACAGAAAAAGGGTGTGCTCCTGTCTTTGCTGAGCGGTATTTTGTGGGCCGCTTACTCGGTCACGCTGTACAGCTGGCTGAGCCCCTACAACGGTGACAGCGGCACGCTGGACAGCGCCCGCGGCGTGATGTTCATCATTCTGGCCGCCATCGGCATTGCCTGGATCGACGCGCTCATCACCTTCGTTTTTGAGGTGGGCTATGTGGCGAAGCGGGGCAAGCTGAAGGAATATCTGCGCCTGCTGCGCACAAAGGCGTTTTTCCGCATCATGCCGGCGGCGCTGTTTGCCGGCCCGCTGGGCCTTGTGCCCTTCGCCATCGCCAGCCGCTACTCGGTGAGCGTGGCCACCTCCATCAGCGCCTTCTACCCCGCGCTGGGCTCCATCATCGCCATGTTCTGGTTCAAGGAGAAGCTCACCCCCTTCAAGTTCCTGGGCATTTTGTTCTCCATCTCCGGCGTAGTGGTCATCTCCGGCTTCAGCGGCCTGCATCCCGTGGGCATCTTCCTGGCGGTGTTCGCCTCGGTGGGCTACTCTCTGGAGCTGGTGTTCGGCTACCGCCTGATGGCCGAGGACGTGGATTCGGACGTGTCCCTGGCCCTCAAGCAGACTTCGGCCATCGCGCTGTACACCATCATGCTGGCCGTGCTGCTGCTGATCCCGGGCAACTGGGCCTTCTTCACCAATCTGGTGCGCATGATCGACTTCAGCACCGCCTACTCCTTCACCCAGGGCATGCTGGGCAACCCGCTGCTCATCAGCCTTGTGTTCATCCTGGCCTCTTTCTTCAACGCCATGGCCTATGTGTGCTATTTCGGGGGCATGAACAACTGCGGCGTGAGCACCGCCAGCAGCCTGAACATCGCCTACGGCATCTGGACCATCCTGATCCTTGCGCTGCCGCCCTTCTTCACCGCCCCCAGCGTTTCGGGCCTGATCGGCGCGGTGCTGACCTTCGTGGGCTCCACCATCGTCATCGTGGAATCCAACCGCATTCAGAAGAAAGCAGAACAATAAAGCATCCCGCGGCGTCCGCCGCTTTATCACAGAAAGGAAGTTGACATTTCATGGATCGTTTGAAAGGTAAAGTTGCCATCATCACCGGCGCCGCCCAGGGCATTGGCGCCTGCACCGCCCGCATCTTCGTTCAGGAGGGCGCCAAGGTCGTGGTCGCCGACATGAACGAGACCGACGGCCGCGCCGTGGCCGCCGAGCTGGGCGAGAACGCCGCCTTCTTCAAGCTGAACGTCACCGACTACAACGCCTGGAAAGAGTGCGTCGCCTTCACCAAGGCCACCTTCGGCAAGCTGAACGTGCTCATCAACAACGCGGGCATCTCCTACCGCAAGGACATCGCCGGCACCTCCCTGGAGGAGTGGGACCGCACCATCGCCGTGAACCAGACCGGCGTTTTCTACGGCATGCAGGTGGCCATTGAGGAGATGCGCACCAACGGCGAGAAATGCTCCATCGCCAACGCCTCCTCCATCGAGGGCCTGGTGGCGGAATCCGCCTTCTTCGCCTACTGCGCTTCCAAGGGCGCCGTTACCCTGATGACCAAGGCCGCCGCCCTGTACTGCGGCGAGAACCGGCTGAACATCCGCGTGAACTCGGTGCATCCCGGCTACATCATCACCCCCATGGCCTACGACGACGCCCGTCAGAACGGCCAGACCATCGAGGAGTACTCCGCGGAGTTCATCCAGAAGCACCCCATCGGCTATCTGGGCAAGCCCGAGGACATCGCCTACGGCTATGTCTACCTGTCCTCCGACGAGGCCGACTTCGTCTCCGGCACCCAGCTGGCCATCGACGGCTGCTACACCGCGCAGTAAAACGCATCCGGCACGCCGGGACTCCGCCGCGGGTCTCGGCGCGCCCTGCATAGAGGGGGAAACGCATTGAAACACGATCGCTGGAACATCGAACCGGCCATCTTTTGGCCCACCATCCTGATTTTTGCAGCCGTGTCGGTGGGCCTGTTTGTGGACGGCGACACGCTGTTCACCGTGCTGAGCAGCCTGCTGCAGACCCTCACCACCCGCCTGGGGTGGGTGTATCTGTGGATCTACATCATCAACTTCATCTTCCTGGGCTGGCTGGCCTTCAGCAAATACGGCAGCATCAAGTTCGGCGCGCCGGACGAAAAGCCCGAATACAGCAACTTCAGCTGGACGTGCATGGTGTTCACCACCGGCATCGACGCCTCCATCATGATCATGTCCCTGTTCGAGCCCATCCAATACGTCAGCGCGCCGCCCTTCGGGCTGGAGCCTTTTTCCGCCGAGGCCTATGACTGTGCCCACATGTACGGGCAGTTCCACTGGGGCCCCAGCGCCTGGACCATGTACATCCCGGCCACCATCGCCATTGCCTACACCCTGTTCGTGAAGCGCACCGACACCACCCGCATCAGCAACGCCTGCGTGCCCGCCTCCGGCTGGCTGGAGCGGCACCTCTGGGCGCGGCATCTGCTGGACGTGATCATCGTGTTCGGCATCATGGGCGGCATCGGCGCTTCCATCGGCCTGGAGATCCCCGTGATCTCCCGCATCTTCCACCAGCTCACCGGCGTGGCCGACACCCTGGGCCTGAAGTTCATCATGCTGGCCGCGCTGCTGGTGCTGTTCGGCAGCTGCGTGTATCTGGGGCTGGAAAAAGGCATGAAATGGCTCAGCAGCGCCACGGTGTACATCACGCTGGGCTTTCTGGTGGTGACCCTGCTGTGGGGACCCACCAGCTACCTCATCGACGCCGAGACCAACAGCATCGGCCTGCTGGCCTCCAACTTCGTGCGCATGAGCACCTACACCGACCCCCATCTCGCCTCCGGCTTCCCCCAGAACCGGACCATCTTCTACTGGGGCTGGTGGCTGGCCTATATGCCCGTGATGGGGCTGTTCGTGGCCCGCATCTCCCGGGGCCGCACCATCCGTCAGGTCATCTGCGGGCAGGTGCTGTGGGGCTCGGTGGGCTGCATGACCGTGTTCGGCATCATGGGCGGCTACGCGCTGTATGTGCAGCGCACCGGCATCGTTGACCTTGCGGGCATTCTTGCCACCGAGGGCCAGGAGGCCGCCATCACCGCCCTGCTCTCCACCCTGCCGCTGCCTCAGCTGATGCTGGTGGTGTATCTCATTTCCTGCTTCGTCTTCCTTGCCACCACCATCAGCTCCTCGGCCTACATCCTGTCGTCGATGACCAGCAAAAAGCTCAGCGGCTACGAGAATCCCGCCCGCTGGAACCGTCTGCTGTGGTCGGTGGTGTTCATGCTGTTCTCCGCCGGCATCATGGTGGTGGGCGGCATGGAGACCATCAAGCTGGTCTGCGTGCTGGCCGGCTTCCCGCTGATCGCCGTCGTGCTGCTTCTGATGCGGTCCATCCGCCGCATGGTGAAGACCCACGCCGATCCTTCTTTTCCGTCTGCCAGCCGGAGCGAACCAAACGCTCTGACGGCCGAACATACATCCTCTTGAAGCTGGCTTCTCTCAAGAACAGGGAGGGCCCGGCCTTTGG
>OLRN01000384.1_pt1 | contig 38416 bp, 25 predicted proteins | sample 1673001 | NCBI WGS metagenome assembly OLRN01 (sample SAMEA3136745, study PRJEB25190) | human gut metagenome | biome: human gut; feature: human-associated habitat; material: faeces | place: Austria | collected 2013 | reverse complement strand
ATGACCAAAGAATGATCAGGATAAAACACGCCGCCCCATCACCCGGCCGGGTGATGGGGCAGCGTGTTTTTTGCCCGGCGGACCTGCCGGGAACCGGGCCGGCGGTTTTCCCGTCAGGCCATCAGGGTCAAAAGGGCCTCGTACGCCAGCATATCGTCGGGCGTGGAAATGCCGACGTCCCAATAGATGGCGTAAAGGTCGCCCTGGTATTCGCCATAGGGGCTGCACATGAGCCGGTAGGGCGTGCCGTCGCAGTCGTACTCCAAAATTGTGCTCAGGAAAGCCTCGTCCTCGGTGCTCACGCCGTACCCGCAGTGGGTGAGGAAATGCTCGATCAGCTCCACGCTGCTGGTATAATCGGACCTGGACTCAAAGCTGTCGATCGCCTCGGCGGCGGGCAGCATCAGCTGGGCGTAAAGCGCGCCGACCTCCTCCTCGGTGTACTGGGGGAAGAGGGCAGCCAGCAGGTCCATCATGGCTTCGCAGGAAAGGGCGTTGTCGTTCTTGCCCACGTTCGCGCTGTTGCTGAGGGTGAACAGCGCCTTGAAGAGCACCAGCCGCCCGTCGGGGTCGTAGATGAGGCGGGCGTTCATGATGTTGTCGGGGTCGCTGCCGGTGAAATCGCCCACCAGCCCCATAATGCGGCCCACCGCCGGGTCGTCCCAGAGCAACACGCGGTAGACGGAATAGCCCTGTTCTTGGAAGGAGGTGCCCTCCAGGGTCTGGGCGTCGCTCTCCACCATGTAGGCGTAGCCGTCGGTGTTGTTGTTGAAGTTTTCGATGAAGCTCTCGATGGCGGCGGCGTCTTTAAAACCCAGTTCGGTGCTCACCACCGCGTCCTCGCCCGCATCGGGCGCGCCGCCGCCCGTCTGCGCGCCGCCGCAGGCCGCGAGGCCCAAGAGCATGAACGCGGCCAGCAGCAATGCCAATCCCTTTTTCAACATAGATCGTTCCTCCGTTTTCTGTGTTCTTATGGTGGCCGGGGCCGGGGCCCGGCCCGGCGCCGGTTACCGCGTGGAAAGAGGCGCGGCGGGCGTCAGCCGGCTGCGAAGAAGGCGCCCGCCGAGGCAAAGGCCGCTTCGATGGCGATCTTGCCGTCGGTGGTCATGTAGCCCAGCAGCCCGCTCTGCGCGTCCTGGTAGGCCACCAGGCCGCTGCCGCAGGAGAAATAGCCGCTGATGGAAGGGTCGCTTGCCACCACGTTGCCGCTGGTGTCGATGAGGATCCACCGATCGCCGTCCTGCACCTTGCCCACGCCGTCCCAGAAGGTGCAGCCGCCCACATAGGGGTCGGTGCCGGTGGCCACCATGCTGGCCGTGCGATAGGCGGGCGCGATGACCATTTCCCCCGCCTCGTTGATAAAGCCCCACAGCCCGTTTTGCAGCACCGGCGCCAGCCCGCTGCTGAACACCATGGCCTGCTCAAACGCAAAGTCGATCATCACCTTGCCGTCCCTGTCGATGAAGCCGTAGCGGCCGTTCTGATCCTGGGCCAGGTACCAGCCGTTCTCGCAGTAGTGGAGATAGGGATACTGGCAGGCCACGGCCACGTTGCCGCTGTCGTCGCACAGGCCGTAGAGGTCCGCGCCGTGGAACGGCCCGCCGGGCTTGATCTTCACCCGCATGTTGGGGTCAAAGCCGTTTTCGTCCGCGTAGTACTCCTTGGGGATGGTGGCCAGGATGTTGCCCTGGGTATCCAGGATGACCGGCGCGTCCTCGCTGCCCATCCGCTGGTCGGTGGCATCGTTCACCCGGCGGGCGGCCACGGCCTTGCCGCCGGTAAAATTAGAGGCGAAGCCGAAGAAGTAGGTGCTGGCGTAGCCCGAACCGGTGACCTTGGGCAGCGCCTGCGCGCTGAACAGCACGTTGCCGTCCCGGTCGATGTAAATTTTGTCGTAGCTGCTGTCGGTCTTCAGCTCCACCGCCGCGATGCCCTCCCGGAACTGCTCGGAGCTGGCCAGGGGGTAGGTGGCCCCGTCGCTGTCGCGCACCTCCCGGATCACCGGCGTGCCGGCGCGGTCGATGTAGGCCCAGCTGCCGTCCGTCAGCTGCACCATGGCGCGCCCGTCGGAAAAGCCATAGGCGCTCTGGAACTGGGGCTGGATGCGCCAGTCGCCCGCCTTGTCAATGTAGCCGTAGAGGCCGGTGTCCGCGTCCTGCACGGCCGCAAGGGCGCCGTCGTCCGCCAGCTGCACCACCTCCAGCGCGGCGGACTGCCCCTGGGGCAGCTCGCCGGTGTATTCCGGCAGGGGGGCTTTGGGGTCGGCGTTGTACGCCTCCAGCGCCATCATGAACTCGATCACCGCCGTGTCGTCCTCCATGGCCGCGTCCATGTCCATCACCGGGAAATCGGCCGCCCGCACCGCCGTTTGTCGCACATGCTCCAGGAAAAGCGCCGCCTCGGCGTTTTCAGAGGGGGAGAGGATGATCACCGGCTGCGCGTCGGTCTCGGTGACGTAGCAGCGGATGAAGATGTCCTGCGGCCCGCTCACCATCAGCACCGAGAAGGAGGTGGCGGACGCCGCCTCCTGGTAGCGGTAGAGCCCCCAGGTGGAGGGCACTTCCAGCGTGACGCCGTAGCCGTCGTAGCCGGTCCACTGGGTGTCGGCAAAGGGCACACTCTCCGTGCTTCCGCCGCCATACATCACCTCGCCCTGCCCCTGCCGGGACGAGGACGCTTCGCCCGCGCCGGCGGCGGGGGCGGACGGCTCCTGGGACGCCGTGCCGCAGGCGGCAAGGCAGAAAACGCAGAGCGCCAGCAAAAGCGAAAACCATCTCTTCATGGGTGTTCCTCCTTTTCTCTTGTCTGCCGCCCTCAGTTGGGGATCAGCTGCTCCCAGCCCAGGGGCGCGTCGCCCTTTGAGCCAAAGTAGAATTCGTCCCCGTTCTGGAACACCGAGTCCACCTCGGTGCCCACCTTGATGGTGGAGCCGTCGGCGGTGGTGTATTCGTTCCGGTCGTAGATGTAGTCGCTCCAGTCGTTCGCCCAGTCGTCGGAGGTGTAGCCGGAATCGCCGGAGGACACCGAGGAATCGTAATCGTTCATGTAAGCCTGCGCCTGGGCCTCGGTCATGGCGGCGATGGAATTCGCCTGCTGCTGCATGACCATGTTGCGGATGTAGTTTCCATACGCCTGCTTGGCGTAGTTGAACTCGTCGCGGATGACCATGTTGCTGCAGATCATCTCATACTCGACGCTGTACCGGTCCAGCGTCGCCTCGTCCGGCGCGATGCACACCATGATCCCCGGCACCACCCACAGGGTGTTCACAAAGTTGATCCCGTAGGACGGGCTGATGTACTGCGCCGCGATGCAGAGGGTGGCGGCGTCCGCCATATAGGTCTGCCCGCCGCTGGTAAAGCGGTACCGCCGCATGGAAATGGTGCCCTCGCAGCTGGACGCCTGCGCGGTGACGCCGTACCCGCCGCCGATCTGGTTGATGCCGTCCACCACCGTGTTTAGGAAGGTTTGGGCCGTCTGGTCAAGGAACGACTGGAACTCGGCGGGCACCGGCGTTTCGCTCACCACCGTGCCCCCCGTGCCCAGCACGCCGTTGAAGTACATATCCAGCACCTGCCCGGCATTTTTGTAGGCCAGGTGGACGATGTAGGTCTCCATGTCGGTGTAGTCCTGGTGGGGGAACAGCCCGGTGTTGTCGTAGCTCTCCAGATAGTCCTGGGAGGTGTGGATCAGCACCGCGACCTGCTGGTCCGGGCTGGTGAACTGGACGGACGCGATGCAGGGGTTGCTGGTGGAAACGAAGCTCCAGTCGCACTGCACCTGGGCCGTCCAGCCGTAGGGCATCAGCACGTCCATCACCGGGATGCCGGTGGCCGGGTCGGTGAGGGTGGTGTAGCTGCCGAAGGAGCCGCTGTAATCCGCGGTGTCCAGCTGGGACAGGTCCTGCCCGCCCTGTTGCGGGATATCCTGCGGGGACGTGTCCTCCTGCCAGAACGGGTCCGAGTCGTCATACCAGGACGGGTCCTGCCCGTCCGGCTCCGAAACGCCGGACCAGGATGTGGATCCCGAGGGGCCGGTGGGCGGCCCGCCGGTGTACCCGCCGCCGCAGGCGGTGAGCAGCAAAGCCGCCGCGATGCCCAGGCAAACCGGTCTCCTGCTTTTCTTCATTGTAGTTTTCCTCGCTTTCGTTGTTCCCCTGTGCGGGCGGTCGTCCTTTCCGGCGGCGCTGCCGTTTGCGCGCCGTTTTTCCTCCTCACTTTGACTATATAAGAGATGGGGGGCGGTTTTGCAGTTCACATGTGTGCCATTTTTCCAAAAACGGGGTTCGTATCTGTGCCATTTTGCAAAACGGGCGAAAAAAGCCGGGCTGGGGCCGCGGGGGCTGGGCTTTTTTTCCTTTCGCGGTTCACAAGTGTGCCATTCCCGCCCAAGGGCTTTTGACGGGCGGCCCGGGGAGAATGGCACACTTGTGAACTGCAAAAGTTGACGGAATGCAGGTAGAATGATAGTGGCCGGTCGTCTGGCTTGACGCCAGAGGGCGGCGGGGCGAAGGCCGGGCGCCCGGAAAAACGCGTGAAAAAAAGACCGGACCCAAGAAAGGAGCCACGGAGGTATATGAAAAGGCAAATGAGCAACGGTTTGAAAAGAGGCATCTCGCTTATCGCGGCGGCGGCCCTGGCGCTGGCCCTGTGTGCCTGCGGGGGTACGCAGCAGCCCCAGCCACAGGAGAGCCAGCCGGCCCAGGCGCGCCAGATCACCATCTACACCGCCGTGGACCAGGTGTACTCCGAACAGATCTTCGCGGAGTTTGAAGAGGAAACGGGCATCCAGGTGAACGCCGTTTACGATATCGAGTCCAACAAGACCACCGGCCTCACCAACAAGATCCTGGCCGAGGCGGAAAACCCCGTCTGCGACGTGTTCTGGAACAACGAGTTCGTGCAGACCATCGAGCTGCAGAACGCCGGGGCCCTGCAGCCCTACGTTTCTCCGGTAGCGGCGGACATCCCGGACGCCTACAAGGACGCGGACGGCTACTGGACCGCCTTCGGCGGCCGGGCCCGCACGCTGCTGGTGAACACCGACCTTTTGGCCGAGGAGGACTGGCCCGCCTCCATCTACGACCTGATCTCGGACAAATACCCCGGCGAGAGCATCGCCGTCGCCTACCCCATGTTCGGCACCACCCGCACCCAGGCGGCCGCCCTCTACGCCGCTTTGGGCCCCGAGGAGGGCAGGGCCTTCTTTGAGGCCCTCGCCGACCGGGGCGTGCAGATCGTGGACGGCAACTCGGTGACCAAGGACATGGCGGTGAGCGGCCAGGTGGCCATCGGCTACACCGACACCGACGACGCCAAGGTGGCTGTGAACGACGGCGCGCCGGTGGTCATGGTGTTCACCGACCAGGAGGAAGGGGGCCTGGGCAACCTGATCACCCCCAACACGGTGTGCATCATCAAGGACTGCGAGCACCCGGACGAAGCCAAGGAGTTCGTGGACTACATCATCTCCCTGGAGATGGAAAAGAAGCTCATCGCAATGGATTTCTTTGACCTGTCCATCCGTCCGGACGCGGACGTGGAGGGCCTGTCGGTCAAGGGCATGACGGTGAACCTGAAGAACGTGTACGACATGCTGGAGACCGCCAGCGCCGATATGCAGGAGATCTTCGCCAGATAACGCCGGCCAGCCGGCCAGGAAAGAAGGGCGGCAGATGAAAAAGAAAGAGAAACAAATCAAACAACCAAAGCAGGAGAAAAAGGGGTTCCAGTTCGCCGACTGGGACTATGACACGATAAGTGGGAGCATCCCCAACCTGCCTGCCTCGTGGATCGGCTTTTGGGCCTGGCGGATAAGGCGAATATTTCTGGGGCTCAAGCTCAGCAAGTCCGCCTTTTTGCTCCTGCTCAAGGCGCTGCTGGCATTCGTGGCCGTCTCGGCGGCAAGCTACTACTTCAACATCTTCTTCTGGGCCTGGCTCAACGACAGCATGTGGATCGGCTGGGGCAAAGGATACGGCAACGTGGCCGGCTTCCTCATCCCGGGCGGCGCGTTCAACACCGGCAACGGGATCATCGGGCTGGAGCCCCTCGCCGTCTTTTTAAATCTGTTCTTCAAACAGGGCAGCAACTACTCGGTGCCCAACGGCTTGCTGGCGTGGCCCTTTACCCTGGCGGTGGGCTGCCTTGTCACCTACCTCATCTCCAACATCCTCACAAGGGGTCTGACGGGCGTCCTCCGTGACGTGGCGGGCATCCCCGTCTATCTGCACCACTACGCCGGCAGGGGCAGCAAAAAACTGTGGAAGTTCCTTTTGGAGGGTGTGTTCTACGCCACCGTCATCGGCTTTGTGGTGGTGAATCCCTTTGCGGTGCCGCTGTTGGGGGTCTACATCCTGCTCTGCTTTGGCCAGGAGGCGAACAACCCCCGCGTCATCGGTCTTTTCCTCAGGCGGTGCCGCCTTTACAAAAAGGCGAAAAAGGGCAAGGGGGAAGCGGGGGAAAAGCCCCTGCTGGCCGACACCATGCTCCAGATCTTCAGCCTGGGGCTGGGGCTCTTTGTCTACTCGCTGCTCAACCTGCTGGTCTGGAACCTGTTCGGCTACCACTTTTTTGCCCGGCTGATCTTCAGCCTGCTGCTGGCAGCCATGACCCTCACCCTCTCCGGCGGCGCGCGGCGTAAAAAGCTGGGCAAGGCCATGGGCATGATGGCCATCACCACCGGCGTGCTCGCCCTGAGCCACGTCACCGCGTTCGCCCACGACGGAGGCGCCTCGGAGTCCGGCGGCACCTGGACGGGGCTGACGCGCAACGCCGGTTTCAAGGATATGGACGCCAGCAGCAAGCTGGGCGTCGCCGGCATGAACATCGGCGCGGCGCACGCCACACGGCTGGTGAACTACGCCGATATCCTCATGGACAGCAAGACCCGGCTGACCGCCACCGACCAGTTCATCCTGGACCGCATGTTCAATATGTACGACCGGTACTACCGGGGCGAGCCGGTGTCCGTGGAGGAGTTCAACAGCCTGCGCGACCTGTACATCAAAAACCTCAACGGCCAGCTCTCCGACGACGTGAACTACCAGCGCAGCTGGGGCGAGACCCTGTGGGATGACACCAAAACCGCCCTCTCCAACTCGTTCCGGGAGTTCGCCGAGGGACAGACCATCAACTCTGTCATCGCCCGCCTGCCCCTGGGCGTGGCCACCTATGGCTACTCGGAACTGGCCCTCGCCCCCTTCGGGGCGGCCTACGACGCCTACGGCCGGGTCCAGTCCGGCAACTCCAACGCCTGGAGCGTCTGGTCGGGCACCATGGGCAACCAGATCTTCAACCTGGCGCTGGGCGAGGCCTGCGGCCGGGCGGTGGGCAGCGCCTCCGGCGCGATGTACAACGCGATGGCCGGGGCCTCCGGCGCGGTGCGTAGCCTCCAGTCCAGCTCCGCCCAGTGGATGGGCTCGGCCAGCAACAGCATCTCCCGCTCCACCGCCTCCTTTGTGAACTCGGTATCCCGCGGCGTGCAAGGCATGGCGGACACCCTCTCCCAGATGGGGCAATATGCCAACGTCTCCGGCAGCCAGCGGTTCTACTCCCAGTCCTGGGACCACGGCGTGGTGAACGTGATGAACGAGACGGTCAACAGCGCCGCGGGCACCGCCGCCACCGGCGCGGCGGGGCAGGCCATCTCCTCCTGGTTCCAGGGAAGCGGCGGCTCTTCCGGCGGCACATCTGGCGGCTCTTCCGGTGGCAGCTCTTCCGGCGGCAGCTCTTCCGGCGGCGGCAGCGACGGCACCCTTTGGGGGGCGCGGCAGCAGTACGCCGATGAATTCGGATTCTGAACAAAGGAGGGATGACCAGTGGCACAAAAGGCCCTGGAAAATTGGGACCGTCTGTTTCAGCTGTTTGCGGGGCGGTCTGGCGGCATCGTTACAAAGAGCGTCTACCTGCGGCGGGAGGGGACCTATTACGGTGTGCTCGACGGAGAAAACGAGCAAGAGACCGTCAAAGTCCCCGCGCCCATGGGGGAGTTTGCCCTTTCCCTTTTGGATATCGAGGGGGAACTGGAATGTCCCCCCGCCACCCTGGCTCTCAGCGAGGACGCCGGCTGGGTCCTTTTTGCCCTGGCCGATCTTGCCCGGCGGACCCACTGCAAGAGCCTGATGAACGGCACCCCGGAAGCAGACCTCACCACCGACCCTATGCGGGTGGTGGAGGCATTGGAACAGGAGCTGTTCCCGGGAGTGGACGATATGCGCTTTCTTACGCCCTTTCTGTCGGTGGCGCTGGGAGCCAGGGCCCATCCGGACGTGAAAAAGGCCCGGCAGGACCTGATCGCCGCCGAATTCCTCAACAAAAGCGGCAACATGACAAGGGAGGGAAGCGCGCTGCTGCGGGCGTTTACCGAGACCCACGCCATGCTGGGCGTCTACGGGCAGAAAAAGGACGAGGGGCAGACCACTCTGTGCTGCGGGGCGATGCTCAACTGCTACCACTCGGCCTGGAGCATCACCCTGGACAGCACGGAAAAAACCTTTTATCTCACCACGATGAGCCGCAAGGAACTGGGAAAGACGCTGGAAAAGGTCTTTTCCTGATCTGTCTGCGGCAGCATGAAGAAAGGAGCGATCGTATGTCATTGTTTGAGGGTTTGTCCAAGGTCATCTCGGAGACCAGCGCCACGGCGGTGAGCAAGACCAAGGAGCTTGCCCGCATCGCCCAGCTCAACGGCGCCATCTCGGACGAGGAGAAGATCATCGCGGCAGCCCACACCGAGATCGGGCGGCGGTATATGGAGAACCTTGCCGGCGAGCGGCCGGACCTGTTCGGGGATCAGGTGGAGCGGATCCGGGAGGCCCAGAGCCGGATCGAGGCCCTGCGCCGGGAGCTGGAAGAGGTCAAGGGCATGGGCAAGTGCCCCTATTGCGGCGCGCAGGTGGAGGCGGGCAAGGCTTTCTGCGGCAGCTGCGGCGCCAGGCTGCCCCAGCCTGAGGCGGCCGGCGGAACGCCCCAGAACACCGAAAGCTGATCGCCGGCGGTGAGAGGATGAAAACCGGAAAAGCGCTTTTGCTTGGCTCCGCCGTGTATTTTGTGCTGAGCTTCGCCCCAGTGCTGTACCTTGCGTCCAGGGTGCAGGCGGGCGGCGTCGCCCTGCTGTCGGCGCGCAGGCTGGGCCTGCTGGAAAATTCCCTGCTGCTGGGCCTTGTGGTGGCGGCCTTCTGCATGGCGGCGGGCCTGGCGGCGGCCCAGGGCATCCACACCGGGCCGTTGGCAGGCCGGGGCTGCCGCTGGTTCTTTTTGCTGCTGGCGGCGGTGCCCCCCTATGTCTACGCCCTGGCCTGCCTGTCGGTGGCCCGGCTTTTCCGGCTGAATCCCACGGGGCTGTTCCCCAGCGCGGCGGTGGAGGTGCTGGCCTACCTGCCCATCTGCACCGGCATCTCGCTGCTGGCGCTGGAGCGCCTGCCCAAAGAACCCCTCCAGCTGGCCCTGCTCATGGGCCGGGAGGAAAAAGCCTTTTGGAATGTGGCGCTGCCCTCGGTGTTCCCCCAGGTGCTGGCCTCGGGCGGGCTGGTGTTCATCCTGTCGGTCACCGACTTTTCCATCCCCTCCCTGTTCCAGGTGAACGTCTATGCCATGGAGATCTTCTCCGACTACTCCGCCCAGGGGCGCACCTACCACTCCTTCCTGCTGTCCCTGCCGCTCACGGCGGTGGCGGCGGTGGTACTGCTGCTCTGCATGGGCCCGGTGAAGAGCATCCTCATGGCGGCCCCCTCCGGGGCGGCCTTTCCGGTGCGGGGCGGGGCCGCCGTGTTCGCCGCGGGCAGGGCGGGTGTGGCCCTCTGCATGTTCCAGGTGGTTTTCCCCCTGGCCGCCCTCGCACCCTACCTGCCCAGCCTGGGGCGGGCCATCCTGCTCGCGTGGGAAGAGCTGGCCACCTCTTGCCTCACCGGCGCGCTGGCTGGGCTGCTGGCCCTGGCGCCCGCAGCGCTGGCCGCGGAGTTCCTGCTGGCCCAAAAGGGGAAACGGTGGCTGTGGTACCTGTTCCTCTTTCCCATCGCCCTGCCCGGTTCCATCGTGGGGCTGGGCCTGCTGGAGATGGTCAACAAAAGCCCCTTCCACCGCCTGGGGCGCACCGTCTGGATGCCCGCTCTGGGCCTCGCGGTGCACTACCTGCCCTATCTGCTGCTCCTGCTGGCCGGGGCCTTTGCCCGGCTGGACCGGGACAAGCTGGCGCTGGGGCGGGTGCTGGCGCGGTCGCGGGGGCGGTATCTTTTCCGGGTGCGGCTGCCCCTGCTCCGCGGCGGGCTGCTGGCTGCCTTCGCGGTGGCCTTCATGCTCAGCGTGGCGGACGTGGGCACCGTGCTGATGCTGATGCCGGCGGGGATGGAGCCCCTGTCGGTGAAGATCTACAACTACCTCCACTACGGCTCCTCCGAGCTGGTGGCCGGCTTTTGCTATTTCCAGGTGCTGCTGTGCATGGCGGTGATGGCGCTGACCGGGCTGTTCCTCTCCGCGCGCCGGAAAGGGCGGCGAGCGGGCGGCGGGAGGCGGGAAAGGAGAAAGACGGATTGATCCGGGCACAAGACATCACAAAGCGATACGGGGAACTCACGGTGCTGAGCGGCCTCTGCCTGGCGGTGGGGCCGGGGGAACTGGTCTCCATCCTGGGGGAGAGCGGCAGCGGCAAGTCCACCCTGCTGCGCATCATCGCCGGGCTGGAAACGGCCGACGCCGGCCGGCTGCTGCTGGGGGGCGAGCCGCCCGCCCGGGCGCTGGAAAAGCGGGGGGTGGCCATGACCTTCCAGGAGCCGGCGCTGTGGAACCACATGACGGTGGAGGACAATATCCTCTACGGCAGCCCCCTCCGAGGCCGGCAGCCCCGGCGGGAGGAGGCCGCTGCCCTGGCGGAGCGACTGGGCATCGGCGAGCTGCTGAAACGCTACCCCTACGAAATTTCCGGAGGCCAGGCCAAGCGGGCCGCCCTGGCCCGGGCCATCGCCTGCCGCAAGCCCGTCCTGTTGCTGGACGAGCCCTTTGCCAACCTGGACGAAAAGAGCAAGGCCATAGCCATGGAGGCGGTGCGGCAGTGCTGCGCCGGAATGACGGTGCTGCTGGTGACCCACAGCCGGGAGGAAGCTGAGTGCCTGAGCCAAAAGCGGTACCAGCTGGAAAGGGGGCGCCTGTATGGATAAGAAAAAAATCTTCATCGTCGTCTTTTTCCTCGCGGTCATGGCGGCGGCGGGCGTGGGGCTGAAGATGTACCAGGCCGACAGCGAGCCGGTGTACGAGAAGATGGACTACCTCCATGTGCTCTTTCAAGGCGAGGAGATCTCCGCCCTTTATGACGACGGACAAAAGCTGTGGGTGGGCCTGAAAGGCGGCCTGCGCACCATCCACCGGGAGACCGGGGAGCCGCTGGAGGTGATCGACGACAGCATCACCCTGATCTACGCCTCGGAGATCGGGGAGAGCTTCGACGGCCTTATCTGGTGCGGTCACAACGACGGCGTCAGCGCCTACACGAAAAGCGGCGAGAAAGTCCTCACCTTCTCCGCGCCCCAGATCCCCGAGGGCCGGGTGAACGCGGTGCTGCCGGTGGAGGACGGGGTTTGGATCGGCTGCATGACCGGGGCGGCCTTTTTGACAAAGGAGGGCGGCCAGTGGCAGGTGGAGCGGGTGCTGGGCACCACAAACGGCCTCACCGAGGAGTGCGTGAGCATCATCCGGAAAAACGGCGACGAGCTGTGGTTCGGCATGTACCTGTGCCAGAACGAGGGCGGGCTGTGCATCCTGAAAGGGGACGAGTGGACCTACCTCACCATGGACGACGGCCTGGCCCACCGGTATGTGAACTCCCTGGTGTTTTTGGACGAGGACACCTGCCTTGCCGGGGTGGGCCACACCCTCTACGGCGGGCTGAACCTGCTCAAGCGTACCCCCGAGGGTTGGAAGGTGACCCGCACCTGGTCCAGCGCGGAGGGCCTGCCGGGCAATAAGGTGCGGTTCCTTTTCTGCACCCGGGACGGGCGGATGATCATCACCACCGAGATGGACGGCATGGTGATCTGCGAGCGGCCCCCGGACGAGGGCGCCGAGGCCATCACCGGGCTGTACCTGGTGCAGGGCAACGGCCTGGCGGACAACGAGGTCAAGTGCATCGCCGAAAGCGACGCCTGCCTCTGGCTGGGCTGCAAGACCGGTCTTACCCGCATGGACAAGACATGACCTGTCCCAAACATCCTGCCAGGCCCCTCATCCTTAAAACACAAAAATAGGCGCTGCCCTTCCTCTCTGGTTTAGCTCTCCAGTCATATCCCACTGCATGGGTGGTTTTCAGCGGGTATGACTGTTTTCTCACAGCCCCATCGCCTCGCTGAGCTTTTGCCCGGCGAGGCGCTTGTTTTTGTCAAAGGCATGGCTGTAGATGTCCAGCGTGGTGCTGGGTTGCGCGTGGCCCAGCAGACCTGCCACCGTGCGGACATCCACGCCTTGGGCGATGAGCATGCTGGCATTGGTGTGGCGCAGACTGTGCACATTCAAATTTTCTGGCAGACCGTTTTCACGGAGAATTTTTTTGAATCGGAAGGTGAAGGTGCAGGGCACCATAGGGTCGCCATTAGGCTGCCGGAACAGGTAGTCATCCTGTGTGAGCGCACCAGCGCCTTGCTGCTCCTTTTCCCATTGACATTCCTTCTCCCATGCACGCAGCAGTTTGCAAAGATCTTTCGACAGATATACCACCCGCACCCCTGCCCGTGTCTTGGGTTCCTTGACCAGAATGGGCTGCCGACTCAGTTTGACCACATTCCGCTGAATGTGGAGTGCCCGCTGCCGCCAGTCTATGTCTGACCAGCGTAGACCGCATGCTTCGCCTCGGCGCATCCCCGTGGCAAGGATGAGCTTGTAGTACACTTCATATTTCATGCTTTGGGTTTCCAGTGCCGCAATAAGCCGCTGCACCGTTTCTTCATCCGCAACCGGCCGCTCTTTGGGGATACCCTTTTTCTTGTACGCCCGCCATGCGGGATTGTGGGTGATGTACCCTGCCTCCACTGCATCGGACAGGATACTGCACAGGCAGGAATGGATGCCTTCTACTGTTTTCTCCGCCAGCACGTTGCCGGTGTTTTCGTTCTTCTCCCGGCGCATGGCGTCGTAGAAATCCCGGAGTATCTCCTTGTTGAGTTCTGTCAGCTTGTAGTGCCCCAAGGCTGGCAGAATACGGCGGATATCCTGCTTATCCCGTGTCAGTGTACTGGCTGCGAGCTTTTTCGGCGCTACCTGCCCCAGCCAAATTTCGATATACCTGGCCAGGGTCATACTGCGATCCACCGGCTGGCCAGGGGTGTGTTTTACTTCCTGCTCATAGAGGACTGCCTGTTCGTTCAACCACTTCTGTGTTTGCTTCGCTGTCAGACCCAGGGGCGGGTGGACGGTCTTTTGTGCCGGCTTCAAACGGTTTCCCTGGTAATCATACCCCCGGGACACCACCAGCAGATAGCTGTTTTCGCCGCGTTTTCGGATGCTTGCCATGTGTTGACCACTCCTTTGTGTGTTTTGGTACAACAAAGCATACCGACATCTGCGATACATAGCTATCACCAAACCCAACAAGAATTGGGTGCCGCATTTATCCACATACCACCAACAGCAACAGGGGCGGCGGTCACCCGTCGCCCCTGCTTTTCATCCGGAAGAATCTGTTTTCATTTGGGCCTGCTCACGTTCCCAGGCTTCGTCCTCTGCCGGTTGGATCCACTCAGCCAGCACGGACGCAGCCTGCTGCTTGCTCTCCAGCTGCGGATGGCAATAGGTGCGTTCCAGAAAGCTGGTGTCTGCATGGCCCAGCAGCTCCGCTGCCACCTGCTTGCTGGTATTGTTCTGCAGCAGGAAGGTTGCGAAGAAGTGCCGCAAGGTATGCAGGTGATACTCCGGCGGAAAATCATTTTTCCGGTAGAGTCTGCGAAGCCGCCTGGTAAAAGAATCCGGATGCACCGGTCCCTCGGCAGTCGAGAAGATATAGTCATTCGGTTGGATAACACGCCCTGCTCGCACCTGCTCCAGAAACAGCTCGCCCATGTAATCATGCACCAGTTCCGGGATCACCACAGTACGGGTGCGGTGATTTTTCGTGCTGCTCTCCACGATCCCCTGTCCCAGCACAGAGCTGCGGGAATGCTGCACTGTCACGGCCCCACCGCCATGCAGATCGTTCCAGCGCAGGGCGCACAGTTCGCCCCGACTCATCCCAGTGGTAATGGCGGTCAGGTAAAACACCCGGTAGAGCAGCGGCTCCTGCAAAATGCACTGCATCAGCTTGCGCATCTCGAATTCGGCGGGGACGCGCTGCACCTTCTTTTCCACCCGAACGCCCCGCACCCGATGGGCAGGGTTGTAGAGCAGAATATCGTTCCGCTTCGCATCCTCCAGCACCGCTGATACCGTTTCAAGATACTTGTGCACCGTGGCTTCACACAGCGGCTCGCCCCTGCGATTTTTTCGTTTGCGCAGTTCGGCGCACATTTCTTCCAGGATCAGCGGGCGGAGCTTGTTCAGCGTCACTCCGCCGATGTACGGATAGACGACCTCCAGTTGGCGTTTGTATCCCGCCAGAGTGCTGGCCTTATAGTGGCTCTGCCGAGCCAGCCAGCTCACCGCATACTGTTCAAATGTAGTGCGGTCGTCCTCCTCCATCCCGCAGCGGAATCGTTTTTCCATACGCTCTGCTTCGGAATGGACATATTGCAGAATGCCGCGTTTGGGTACCTCTTGCGGCACGTCGATGGTACGGCTTTGCATCCGCTTTTGTCCTCCGGGGCGATACCCGTTGCAGACAGTGATCTTGAATTTCCGTTCGCCTTTTTGTTTGATAGACGCTATTCCACTCGCCTCCCATCACGAAGCCTGTGACGCCGGTGACGGCAGTGACAGCATATTCGCTGTTGTCCCTTCTTCAGGAATGCTGTCACGACCGTCACTTCTGTCACTGAGCCAGAGCCGCAGGGTCCTTTTGCTGTTGGTACGGCTCACTTCCAGTCCGATCCCCGCTTCCGCCAACTGCCGTCCCCGGCTTTGGAGATATCGGGAAAGCTGTGCCGGCCCGAAGATCAGACCTTCCTTTCCCAGCCAGTCGGCCAGCTCAGTCGCAGTGCCTTGAAACGCCTCCTGTCGAAGCAATTTTTGCAGCAGCATGACAAGTAGGCCAAACTGCATCTGTTCCGGGTCGCTCGTTCGGTTCCAGCGGCAATCGTCAAACTCCAGCGTTTCCTCCTGGTCTTCAATGTCCCGCCCGGTTGCAGTAAGTACAGCCATATTTTCCTGCCGTTTGGGACGTACCAGAATCAGGGTGCCGTCCGCTGCACCGGTCAGCCCGTTCGTGCCGGACAGTCGGTTGAACGGATCCTCATCCGGCAATTTGCGCAGATGGTGGATCGCCAGCAGACAAACGTGGTAACGGTCAGCGATGCTCTTGAGCGCCGCCGCATCCTGGTAATCTGCGCTGTAGGACATCCCGCTGCCTGTCACGCATCGCACCTTTTGCAAGGTGTCCAGAATAACCAGGCGGATGCCAGGGTGTTCGTCCAGCGCCCGCTCCAATTGCTGTTCCAGCCCTTGGCCGATGGGAAGAGCCTGCCCGCAAAGGTATAGTCCGGCAGGGGCAGTCTGGGTCAGACGCAGCGCACGGGAATGCAGCCGCTGTGGGCCATCTTCCAATGCCAGGTAGAGCACCTCGCTTTGGTGGGTAGCACGGCCGAGGAAGGACGTGCCGCCGCACACTGCCAGACAGAGCTGCAGGGCCAGCCAGCTTTTTCCCACCTTGGGGGAACCGCCCAGGATGTACAACCCCTGTGCGAAAAGGCCTTCCACAAGAAAATCGATAGGTTCCAGGGGCTGCTCAAACAAAGTTTGCATTGTATACAGATTTAAGTCTTGGGTCATCGCAACATCCTCTCTATTGTGTCATTTGATGTTTTACGAACGTGATAATTGTCCTCTTTCACATCCCTCCTTGTTTGTGTTTTTATTTTGAAGAAGAAGGGCGCCAAAATTGAACTTGTAACGCCGCATCTTCAAAATCGAGATTGAATCCGCCTTGCCTGGCTGCCGCCTTGGAGCCCCTCCGTGCGGCGGGGCTTTATCGGACAGGGCCGCGAGGTCACAGGCAGGTTTGACCGGCAGGGGTTTGGGTTCTCCCAAGGCAAAATGTGTTTGGATATCCAAACGCTATGCTAGCAAAGCTAGACACCTCCTGGGAGAGGCCATATTGTGCGATGAGGGTGTGAAACGACCTCCATGTTTGAGGCATGGTTTTAAATCGGGATATGCCTCTTAGGGTCACCATTGCCGTCATCCTCGTCACGATAATGCGGTGTCCTTCTGGCAGGTTTAGAAGAATCCGAACAGCGCCACGCCGTGCAAAGGAACAGCTACGCTTTGCCACAAACCGCATCACGCCGCGAAAAACCGCATATTACAAGGCTTTTCTTGCTCCCACAAAATACAGTTTGTAATACGGGCAGGATACGGAATGGAACGGTTTTTGCGACGTTCTTTTTCTCCTTTTCCAGAATATCACAAGCGAGATACGATAATACGGACTTTCAATCCTTGTTCAGAACAGGATGCTTCTGGTTCCGCCCGGGTGCCTGGATCAAGGAAGCCTAATAGGGCTTCCTTGTTGTCACATATTCGCTGCTCCAATCGTGCAATATGAAAAGGCTCTTCCAGCGCAGATCAACAACTAACTACCCATTTGTCTTCTATCTAGTTTGTTATCTAGTTTGTATGGATTTTTCAGCTTAATAATAAAGATCAAATTGATCAAATCATACCTGATTGAAAAATCCGCACGAATAGCGACAGGCGGATCTTGTTTTACTATACTGTAAAAGGTTGAAGTCATCAAGAACCCTGGGATTGCCTTTAAGCGCTTGCGGCCCCCTCTTTGTCGGAATATAATGGAAACAACAGAATCTCCATTTCCCGACAAGAAAGGTTTTAAGGGGGCTCAACACGTGAATGATCTCGTCTCCCGCTCAGATGTTACCCAGGAGAACACACCAGACGTCTGCCTTGTTCCGCAATTGACCACTGTCATCAACTATGCACTGCAGCAAAACCGTCTTCCAATCTTACCACAGATTACCATTCAGAATCACAGGGAACAGCCCCTTGATTCTGTTACCCTGACGGTGGACAGTGCCCCGGAAATTCTGGTTCCCTATTCCCAGAAAATCGAGCAGATACCTGCGCAGGCAGAGTATACCTTGCAAGGATTGGATGTAAAAGCCAATCCTGTCTTCCTTACTCCCTTGACCGAACGAATACAAGGCACCATAACCATTCATCTGTCTGATGCCTCTGGCGTTTTGGCTGAATATACATCAGAGGCCACGGCGCTGGCCTACGATGAGTGGCACGGCACTGCTTTCTTCCCTGAACTGATCACCGCATTTATAACCCCAAATCATCCCGAAATCTCCAAGCTGGTCACCCGTGCGTCTACTTTTCTTCAGCAGTGGACAGGAGACCCTTCTCTGGACGCCTATCAACGGCAAAATCCCAATCGGGTCCGCATGCAGGCGGCAGCCATTTATGCTGCTTTGCAAGAGCAAAATATTGTCTACTCTGTTCCGCCTGCCAGCTTTGAGGTCATCGGTCAAAGAGTCCGTCTTTGTGACACCGTTATGCAGCAGAAAATGAGCACTTGTTTGGATTTGACCCTGCTGTATGCATCTGCGATGGAAGCCATCGGTCTTCACCCGCTGTTGGTTCTTTTGCCGGGCCACATTTTTGCCGGAGTCTGGTTGGAAGATCAGACTTTCTCAGAAGCAGTTCTGGATGACGTATCCCAACTGACCAAGCGTTTAGCTGACGGAATTGGCGAGATCGCCGTTATAGAGTCAACCTGCATGACCGCCGGCAAATCCATCACCTTTGATGAAGCCTGTGCCGCAGCTGCGAAAGAGCTTCAAACCCCTGTAGACTACATTATCGATGTGTCCCGGGCGCGACTGAGCGGCATTCGTCCACTACCACAGCGGATTCAAAAGGAAGATGGCTGGCACGTTGAAACTCCCCTTCGGCAAGAATCTCAAATCACCAATGCCCCCCAAAAGATGGATGATACCGTACAGGTGCAGCTGGACCCTGCCACTGCACCGAAAGGAAAAATCGCCTTGTGGGAGCGAAAATTGCTTGACTTGGGGTTGCGTAACCCACTGATCAATCTTCGTCTTACGCAGCGAGTGGTACCCATCCTGGCAGATTCCCTGGCGAAGTTGGAGGATGCCCTTGCCGACGGCGAGGAGTACGTCATTGGCTCCCGCCCGGCTGAGTGGGGTGTCCAGGAAGCATACCGCCATGATCCGGAACAGTACTCTAATTTGGGTCCTTATGAAGCCCTGATTCATTCTGAATTTGAAAATCATCGTCTCCGTTCCCCCATGGGAGAGGGTGAATTAACCAAGGCCGTTACCAATCTCTACCGCACCGCACGCACATCTTTGGAAGAGAATGGGGCCAACACTCTGTATCTGTCGCTGGGACTGTTGCGTTGGTATGAAACCAAAACCAGTGAACGCGCCCGTTATGCCCCCATTATCCTCCTTCCCGTGGACATCATCCGCAAATCTGCCCGCGTAGGCTATGTGATCCGTTTGCGGGACGAAGAGCCTCAAATGAATATCACCCTGCTGGAAATGCTTAAGCAGGATTTTTCCATGAACATCGGCGGATTGGATCCCCTGCCCCAGGACGATCACGGCATTGATCTGCGCAAAATCTATGCGACCATGCGGCGCGCAGTGATGGAACAGTCGCGCTGGGACGTGATCGAAACGGCTTTTCTGGGCATTTTCTCCTTCTCCCAGTTTGTCATGTGGAATGACCTTCACAGCCGCGCCGAAGAACTCAAGCGAAATAAGATCGTGTCCAGCTTGGTGGAAGGCAGGCTACAGTGGAACCCAGAGCCTCTGCACCCCGACCAAAAGGTGGATGAAAAAGGTGTTTTGCTGCCTATTCCAGCGGATGCCTCCCAGCTGTACGCCATTGAGCATGCAGCGTCCGGGGAAAGTTTTGTGCTCCATGGACCTCCGGGAACGGGCAAATCCCAAACGATTACCGCGCTTGTCGCCAATGCTTTGGCCCAAGGCAAGACCGTTCTGTTTGTGGCAGAAAAAATGGCCGCCCTTTCCGTAGTGGAAAGCCGTCTGAAGAAAATTGGCATTGGCCCCTTCTGTCTGGAGCTGCACTCCAACAAGTCCAAAAAGAGGGACGTGCTGGATCAGCTGAAAGAAGCTTCAGAAGTGACCCATGGTCAGCCTCGCGAATCCTGGCAAAAACAGGCTGAGCAAGCAGCCGTACTGCGAAGTGAACTGGATAAATACGCCCATGCCCTGCACCAGACAAACACCTGTGGATACAGTCTTTTTGAACTTGTATGCCAATACGAGGATCACCGGGACGCTCTCTCTCCCTTTCAGCTATCCGTGGATTATGCTTCCGGAATCACCCGGGAGCAATTGCAGATCCAAAAGAAGCTGCTGGGGCAGCTGGTTGCAGCCCGTGAAGAAGCGGGGGATCCACAGACCAGCCCTCTGCGCTTGGTTGGCCGCAAGGAGTACACTCCCTCTCTGCGCGGCGACCTTGCCGCAGCACTCTCGGCTTACCTTGCAGACGCCGAAGCGTTTTCTGTGGCCGGCGAGCCCTTTATCCGCACTCTTGACCAGCCCTCGCCGGTGACCGTGCAGGATTGGGCTCATCTTGCGCACCTGGCTGACCTTGTGTCGGACTGGCTCTCTCTGCCCACCCCCTGGACAAAAAGCACTGCACCAGATGTTCTTTTCACCAAATTGGAGCAGTACGCCCGCCACGCAAGCCTGCAAAAGCAAACCATCACCCTTCTCTCCTCCCGCTGGCAGGATAGTTTTCTTCAGCAGGATGCCAGAGCCCTCAAGGATGCCTGGACCCAGGTGTCTCTCAAATGGTTTTTGCCCCGGATGCTGGGACAGAATCGTATCATCAAACTATTGTCCGGATATGCAAAGGGAATAGTGGTCCGCGAAAGCATTGCTGCAGATCTGGATGCGCTTATGCAATATCAGTCCGAATCCCAATGTGTTGAAAGTCTGAAAGCCGAATTGGGCTCCAGCGTATCATCCCTTTCCCCGGAGCAAGCATTGCCGGAAACGCTGAACGTTCTTGTAACAAAAGCACGAGCGCTGCAGACCGAACTGACTGCACTTCTTACCCCGCAGATCACTGCCACCCTGGCCTTACAGCCTGATCTGGCTCATACCGCACAAGTCTTACAGCTGGCCCACGCCAAGGAAAGATCTTCTTGGACTGCCCTTGCCGCTCTCATGCTTCCTCGCAAGGAGCAGCTTGAGCACCTGACATCTGCTGAGATCCAGGGCCTTTGCCGGCAGGCCTCTGCCCACCTGGAGGAATTGCGGGACTGGTGCGTTTGGAACCAGGCGTGCGAACAGGCTGAGTTGGCCGGCATGACGCCTCTGGTTGTATCCCTGCGCGAGGGACTCCCCGCCGGGCGGGCGGATAACGTATGGCAGAAAGCCATATCCCAAGCGCTTATTCTTTCCATTGTGGAATCGAATCCCGTACTCAGTGGGTTCAGCGGCACGGTGTTCAATGAAACCATACGGCAGTTTAAGGAGTTGGATGCACATCTGACCGACCTTGCGAAAACCGAAATATACTGTCGCCTGGCTGCCCAGGTACCAAACTTCACGCAGGCAGCCGCTACCGGTTCTGAGGTCGGGATTTTGCAGCGGGCGATCCGCAGCGGTGGGCGGGGTATCAGCATTCGCCGTCTGTTTGAAGAAATCCCGACTCTGCTGCCCAAACTATGCCCCTGTATGCTGATGAGTCCCCTTTCGGTAGCACAATATCTGGATCCCCATCAGCCGCCCTTTGACCTGGTTGTATTCGATGAGGCTTCCCAGCTTCCCACCTGCAAAGCTGTGGGAGTCCTGGCCCGTGGTGAAAACGCTGTAATTGTGGGCGATCCTAAACAGATGCCGCCCACCAGCTTTTTTGCCTCCTCTTCGACAGACGAAGAAAATCTCGAAGAGGAAGATTTGGAAAGCATCCTTGATGATTGCCTTGCCTTAAACATGCCTCAAAGCCATCTGCTTTGGCACTACCGTAGCCGGCATGAGAGCCTGATCGCATTCAGCAACAGGGAATTCTATGATAACCAGCTTTACACCTTCCCCTCGTCCAATGACCGACAGCGCATGGTACAACTGATCCCCGTATCCGGTTGGTTCGATCGGGGCGGTACACGGCAAAACCGTGCTGAAGCCCAAGCCATTGTGGCAGAACTGTCCAGACGGGCCCATGACCCAGTCCAAGCCAACTACAGTGTGGGTGTTGTCACCTTCAACATTCAGCAGCAGAATTTGATCAGTGACCTTCTTGACGAAGCCTGCAAGTCGGACGAGGTGCTGGAGACATGGGCCTTCAACGGAAGTGAACCACTGTTTATCAAGAACCTGGAAAACGTCCAGGGCGATGAGCGGGATGTGATTCTCTTTTCCATCGGCTACGGGCCGGACGCCCATGGAAAGGTAACCATGAACTTTGGTCCCCTGAATCGGGAAGGCGGATGGCGGCGGTTGAACGTGGCAGTCTCTCGGGCACGACGGCAGATGATCGTCTTTTCCACTCTGATGTCCGAACAAATCAACCTGTCCCGCACATCGGCCCGGGGTGTGGCCGCTTTGAAGGACTTCTTGGACTATGCTTCCAGCGGTAATCTTCGGGAGACTGCCGCCACTTCCGGGAACGGTCAAAGGGTCAACGGAATTGCCCGAGACATTTGTTCCGCCCTGGAGGAAAACGGCTGGCGCACCCTCTGCTCTGTAGGTCATTCCAAATATCGTCTGGATGTTGCTGTTATGGATCCCGCTCACCCGGAGCAATATCTGCTTGGCATTCTTCTGGATGGAGACTCGTATCGGGATGCTCGCACAACCCGGGATCGGGAGATCGCTCAGACCGCGGTTTTAGAGGGACTGGGCTGGAACCTTCACCGCATCTGGACCATGGATTGGTTGGAGAATCGCGACAAAGAGCTTACCCGGCTTTTGGCCCTTCTACAAAAGCTGAAAGATCAGCCCGGAAGCCAGCCGCAGGCTCCCTCCCCTGCTGCAGTACCAGCAACTATTTCCGCAAAGCCGGATATCGTGCCCACAGTTCCTGACAACATCTATGATGAGGCTCCCATCTACCAAGCTGTGCAACTGCCGGTTTATCCTGTAGACGCCAACTTGTTTACCGAACCTCAATACCGGCAGCGAGTGATTGCAGCAATAAACAAGGTGCTTGAACAGGAGGCCCCCATTCGGGAAAGTCTTCTCATCCGGCGAGTTTCCCAGGCTTTCGGGTTTGCACGTGCCGGCAGCCGCATCCAGACATATTTGGTGTCCTTGTTGTCCACGATGCGTTTGCCTGTGACCGAACAAAATGGAGAGCGGTTCTACTGGAGCAAGTCTCAGGATCCAAACAGCTATTCTCGCTACCGTGTTGCCGGAACAGGCGACAGTAAACGGGATATCCGGGATCTGCCTTGTCAGGAGATTGCCAACGCTGCCGCAGCGGTGCTGCGCAGCCAGGTTGGCCTACCCGCCGACGATCTCATCCGGGAGACGGCACGGTTGTTGGGCTATGCCAGAATAGGCACGTCGGTGAAGCCCTCCGTTGAAGCAGGGTTGCATTATGGTGTTCAGAAAGGACTGTTCCAACTGCCGCGTCCTCAGTATTATACTCTCAGTAAAGACTAGTGTTTTATTCTACTAGTCCTTCTTCAGAATCATAATATCCATTCGAAATTTCGCAACAGCACCAAAGAGCATCCTGTTTTCATTGAAGTTTAACAGGCAGGCATTTATTGACAGACATCGTTGGCTTTGTCTACTTTATACGGCTGCTTTTTCAGGCGAGATTGCCCACCATGACCACCATTTGACCCCTACCCATACAAAAGCCCGCGAAGTCAGTGTCCAAAAGGCTTCGCGAGCTTTTTGTATGGTTTCTACATTTGTGGACAATCAACAAAAAAGGCTTGAAAACGCCTTTTTCCATTGTGTGTCGGAGTTCTCCGACCCGGAAGGCCGCTGGTTCGAATCCAGTCGGGCGCACCACAAAAAGACCGCTGTGTGTTCACGCAGCGGTCTTTTTGTATGGATTTTGGTTTGTGACACAATGTGTCACAAACCAAATCATATACAATATGATTTTGCAGGGCTACCTTTCGGTCGATTTTCTGTTCCTCCAAACCCGCCCAAATTCGCTGTCCGGGGCGGGTTTCACCTCCATGGTGCCGCTGCTCGCCGTTGCTGCATTTCGCGCAACACAGGCCGTTTACCGGCGACACACGCCCTGCTTTTCTCACAGTCCCATCGCCTCGCTGAGTTTCTGCTCCGCGAGGCGATACTAAAATTATCGCATATTGAGATGTTTTCTCAGCTTGATTTTATTTGTTTCAGATAAGCCCAGCACTTCAATGCAAAGCTTTCCGTTTCACACTTTTCTTGTATACCTGCACTTCGGAAAGTTACCGCATCCTAAAAAGGCCCCATAAGGGCCATTTCTTTTTATAAGCTTACCACCACAATCTGGACAAATCATAGGATCGATCTTTGGCAGCTTCGTGCACGCTTCGGAGACTGTTTTCCCTGCATACTTAGGCAATACGCCTAGCCCACACTTTTTACTGCACTCCTTGCAAGTGCCAAGATTGGCATGATGGATACCGCCGTAGATCACAAAGTTGTCTTCGGTGAAAATCTGTCCACAGTGCTCACATCTAACCCAACGATTGCCCGCTGGATCGTGGAAAGGATGCTCTTGATCATTATCGATAATCGCATCGATTTTTTCTTTTGTACACTCACGAATGGCTTTTTCGCGTTCTTCTTTAGCTTTTAGTTCTTGTTCCTTTCTTTTGCTCTCGGCTTCAGCTTCCTGCCGACATCGTTCCTCCTCAATACGACGTTGCTCCCTTGCTTTTTCCTGCAATCTTCTTCGTTGTTTTAGTTCATTTATATATTGTTGTTCACGCTGCTCTTTCAAAGAATGGAGAGATTTCCCGGAATATAATAGTCCTCCATTATTGCCAAAATCGAAGGATGATATGTAATCATAAACGATTTCCAGCTCCGTCCACAACCCGTTGTCATTGTGATAATAAAAAACTCCTTTAAGCTTAGATTGGGGGTACGAGGGTCCCCCTCTATCGTCAAATCCCAATTCCAAAAACAAACAATAACCCTGTCTCTTTTGGATTTTCATCATCATCTCTGGATACTGTGCAAATACCCCCGCATTTTCAACATCGCATACATAGTGAAGATGAATACCAGAAACATTTCTATCCAGGATATCTAGCTTTTCATCAGTAAGATTTGCGCGATCATAGCAGTAACTAATAGCAACATCTTTGTTTTTTGCCAGCAAAGTTATTTCATACCGACGGTCAGTGTCTTCTACTTCGCAGATTGGTACGCAAGATTGAATATCAGCATCAGGATATTTATCACTCATCCAACATTTCAAAACTATCTTTGAATAAATTGATATGGAACCTTCCGATACAAATTCACATTCTTTATCTGACTGCCCAGCTTTCAAGCGAAAGTGCTGCGTTCGAAGATTGCGATCTCCAGCAACAAGAATCAAGTTAGCCCCACATCCGCAAGGACAATACAATTCACCGTTCTTACTCTTCGCCCGCAAAGCCTCGACTTTCTCGGGGATATTAATCTGCATCCCGTCTACGACAGAAAAGATGCTTTCGATACCGATAAGTTTTCCGTCGCAAATACAAGTTGAACGCAAAGTCATTAAACGGCCTCCTTATTTGTTATTAAAGCTTCTCTTGATTTCTGTCGTAGACAAATGCTATTGTCTACCCGTAGCTTCAATCGAAGTCTCCGCTCCATGCGAGCTTCAGAAGATTCTGTCAAAATATTCCGCCAGCTTCTGGTCGCAAATCCGCTCCATCTCCACCTTTTCTTCCTTTGTGAGCTTCTTCCACACCGCGTCGTCCACCTGGACAATGCCCAAGGTCTTGGTATGCCGGAGCATCTGCATATCTTCGAACCGCTTGAAGGGATTAGCCAGGATGTTTCGTTCGGCCTCTTTATCGGTGTAGCCGCCCTTGGCAAAGATGCTGTTTTTCTTTTCCACCACCAGCCCGGCAGCTCGCCGGCCTTCGTAGTAAGAGCGGAAATACGAAACGATGTCCTCCAGCTTGATGCGGCCCTTATCGTCGGCATAGAGCAGAATCGCCTTGATCAGCACCGGCTTGTAGGAATAGCTCATGTCCATCTGGCGGATCATGTCAAAGAACAGCTCCTTGCGATTGGAGTCGTCAATCAAGGTCCAGCCGTACTGAACAGCATACTTCTCCAGCGTTTCCTCCTTGAAATACTTGAAGGTCCGGTGCTCACTCATGGGCACTACCAGGTCGGGCACCAGTTTGCCTTCCCGCACATATCGCTCGATGGTCTCGGTCTGCACATCCACACGGCGGACGAATTCCATCTGAGAGATCATCCCTTCCGCCTCGTCCTGCCAGTTGAAGATGTCCACCAGTTCATAATCGGTGGCGTCCACCGGCCAGTCGATCAGCGCCTCCGGCTTCTCCCCTTTCGCGTACAGTTCCGCTTCCGCAGCCTTTCTGGCTCCGGGCGCTACCGCCAGTTGACCGGGGCGGTATTCCTTCAGCTTGAACAGGCGATGCAGCGACTGGGGCATATTGTACTGGCTGGCGTTGTCCACAAAGTCAAAGACCATTAGGCTTTCTTTGCCCGGATAGAGCCGCATTCCGCGGCCCAGCTGCTGGGTGTAGAGCACTCGGGACATGGTGGGGCGGGCCATGAACAGGACTTCCGTTTCCGGGCAGTCCCAGCCCTCGTTGAGCAGATCGCAGGCGCAAAGCACCTGGATCTCCCGGCTGACGAACTTGTCCTGGAACTCCTTGCGTTCCGCTTGCTTCATGCCGCCGGACACCGACGCGGCCCGCACGCCTGCCTCCCGGAACAATTCGGCGATCTGCTCGGCGTGTTTCACAGAGGCGCAAAACACCACCGTGCGCTTATCCCGGACGTATTGCCGCCAGGTATCCACAATGAGGCGGTTGCGCTCCGGCACATAGATCTTGCTCTCCAGATCCCGGATGTTGTATTGCACGCTGTTAAACCGCACCTTGGTCAGGTCGATGTTGGTGTGGATGCGGATACAACGAATGGGCACGAGCTCGCCGATCTCCACCGCTGTCTGGATGTCCAGCTTGTGGGCGGTGTTCTTGAAAATTTCCAGAATAACCTTGCCGTCGTCCGTCCGTTCCGGCGTGGCGGTCAGCCCCAGGGTGAAGGCAGGCTTGAAGTAGGACAAAATTTTCTGGTATGTATCGGCGGAGGCGTGATGGGCTTCGTCCACGATCAGGTAGTCAAAGGCATCATCCCGGAATTCATCCAGATGCAAGGCCACACTCTGCACGCTTCCACAGACGACATGGGCGTTAGGCTGCTTCATGTTCTCCACATACCGCCCCACAGTGACGCTTGGCCACAGCTTGCGGAAGGTCTCCGCAGCCTGGTTCACCAGTTCCTGGGTGTGCGCCAGGAACAGGGTGCGACCACCGCAGTTTTTCGCATCCATCACCGCTGTTACCGTTTTTCCCGTGCCGGTGGCGTGGTGCAATAGGGCAATCGTTTCGCTGTTGTCCCGCATGGCTTGCAGCGACTTCAGCGCCTCGATTTGATGCTTTTTCAAATCCAGATGGGAACCGTCCAGCTCTTTGCCCCGCTGGGGCGGAAGGTAGTCCTCGATCTCCTTGAACTGTGGATGGCTGCCGAGGAACACGCGCAACTCGTCCTTGACCGCGTCAGGCTGAATCTGCATCTGACGCACCGCCCAGCGATACACGTCCCACCCCAGGTACACCATGCTGTTTTGCTTGAGTAGGTCGTCGTAAAACTTGGTAGACGCCACCAGGCTTTTGTTGTGGGAGGCTTCGTCGTCGATCTCGATGGCGACTCGATGCGCGCCGCTTTCCAACATGAAGTCGGCATAGCGGCTGTTCTGGTAGATATCGTAAAAATGATACTGCGAATACAGGTACTTGGTTTTCTCCGCACCGAAGGTATCACTGAACAGTTCAATGAATAGATCCTCGGCGGCGCTGCCGGAGACGGAATGATAGGAGGGCATGAACTTTCACCTCACACGATTCGTTGCAGACGCTGTGAATCAGGAACCTTTTCCTGCAATCGATGGAGTACGTTCAAAGAAATGGGCCGCTGCCCATTTTTCTGCATTTTCCCACAATGAGTCCAAGCCAAAGCTCCGGGGCCATTGTACTCCTCAGAAAAGGTCCCGTCGTGATGGATTTTTAGGACGAGCAGCCATTCCGGCTCACTGGACAAGGAAACCTTCTGAATTTGGGTTGCTTTGATCTGCACCAATCGGCCATCCGGCGCCTTGGCATCATGTGTTTCTTCCGAAGCTGTAAACAAGTCCAAGCCATAGAAGCTAGCCGCCAGGGCTTCCCCAATGCTGCCGATCATGTGTCCGTTCGGAGTATAGTGCCGCCCTGGAAATAATGTCTCTAAATCCTGCGAAATTTTGTAGAGCAGCTGTACCTTCTCCGCTACCTGTTTTTGCAACGTTGCGGTGTTCATTCACACACTTCCTTTAGCAGGATCTTTTTCTCGAATCCACCGCGTTCGGCGGCTTTTTCGGCGCGTACCTGCTCCAGCTCTTCCATCGTCCAGCCACGGGCCTTCACCACAGCCCGGATCACTTCCAGCAGATCGGCCAATTCCTCCAGGGACTTGCTTTCCTGGTATTCTGCCAGCTCCTCATCCAATTTGTGGTCCAGCAAGAGCAGGTACTCTTCGTCTGAAAGTGTTTCCACGGTGCAACGCTTGCCGTCTGCTGCGATAATTTCAGGGATACGATCACGGACGAGTTTGTTATATTTTTTCACTACATTCATCCCCACTTGAACCGATCCAGCCAGTTTTTCTTGAAATCAATTTCAAAAAACTTCTTCGCCTCATCCAAATCCATTACAACCCAATCGCGAGATTTGTGTGGCTCTAGAGTCTCTGGCAGCTCCTTCAAAATTCGATCCGCTTCCCATGTTGCGCCTGCATTATATCGCAACTCGTTATTTTTCTCCGAAATTTCGAAGGAAGACCGGCTGGTTCGCCATGCGTCTTGAATTGTTTTGATTGCATAGCTGCCAGTGACCTTCTCGCTAAAATAATCTTCGAGACTTAAAAGGCGGACGTAGTCCGGGACTTCTCTTTCGCAATACTCAGCGAAAAGGTCAAGCAAAACCTGTGAGGATCTTGCTAAAATATCTGGTGCACTCTCAGAATCATCATCCTTGAGAGCCTCCAGAAGATCGTTAACGATTGGCAGCATTCTCCGCAGATATTCACGATAAAAAGCGGTACCAATCTCTCGTTGCACTGTGCGCACAACACTGCTCTGCATAACCTGTGTATTTGTTAGCCCCGCTTGAACACGGCAGATTACCGTGCGACGAATCACTTCCGGTGCAACAGCTTTCACATCCTCATTGGCGCTGATAACAACTGCCGGATAATGAAGGAGTCCGTCTGCCACCCCGAAATCATCGTTTTTGATTGTCTCTATTGCATGCTGGTTAAATCGGGTGTTCGTCAAATCATCCACGATGATTGGCGCACCTTTCACGGTGCGTTTTAATCCTTCAATGCTGGAGCGGGTAAAATCCGGGGCCGAAATCTTTGTTTTCTGCCCAATCATCATTTTAAGCAGGGTCTCCAAGAAACTGGTTTTTCCTGCTTTGCTCTGCCCGTATACAAGGCCAAATACTGGATATGGCAACAGGTTTTGGTTGTAGCGCACTGCCATGTCTCTCATACAAGCCATAAAGGGAGAACAGAAAAACCAATTGGCAAACTCAAAGTAACGACGCTGCATCCCCTTCTTGTCGCCATTAAACTTTTCGTAGCCATCCATATATTTCAAGAAAAGCCCAATGTCTTTAGCCACCTCTTCATGGGAGGGCTGCAGATCCAACGTCGCGTCATTCAGCCGAACCAATCCCTCATCAGGGAAAATTTCCAACTGCGGGTATTCGCTTTGCAGTTCTTTCTCTTTTGTTTTTCCCGCCACCACCTGCCGCCGAATTGTTTTCATCTTCTCCGGTGAAAGCATTAGCTTCCCTTTTTTATCCGGTTTTGGCACGGCTGTGGAAAACTTTGCCGCTAAATTCTTAATGTCCAAAACAAAGCGCACTTCTTCTTTTGCTTCCTGCACAGGCTGTAGCACAAGCGCCTTTTTTACCTGTATCGTCCTGGCAATAGGAAGTTGTTCCAGGTTTTCCGCATCGTCTGCACACAGAAGGGATTCTTGGGCGACTTCATCCGTGCTTTCTTCTTTCAGCTGGCAATAGCAGTCCCAATACCAATCGTAGGCTTTGTCTCCATCAATATAGGAAATATTCTCACGCTGTTTACCTCCAAATGCCGCAAAAGACATATTGGCCGATCCCATTACAACGCGCTTTCGGCCATCCTCCGCTGAAAGCAGGTATATTTTCTCGTGAGATAGCACATTGCGTGCCACGAAGAAACGGAGCGTTCCTTTTTCAATGCGCGCGACCAAGTCTATCTTTCTTTTACCGGCCGACTCTCGAAGTCGCTCAATGGTTTTGCATTGATAGGCCATAATTTCTTGCAGCGAATAGGAAATCACCTCATCACAGCCAAACACGATTTCAGCTTTCTGAAACATTTCCAACAGCTGATAGACAAAACCTATTCCTGATGAATAGGTAATCGCATGTAGAGTATCAAAACCCGAGAATAGCTCTTTCCAGGAAAGTGTTTCAGCCTCCAAAAACTCCATCTTTACTACGTCCAGATTGCCCGAGTTGTTCTGTGGCATCTGCTCTTGTTCCGCACTCTCCCAATTGAACAGAGATAGATTTTCCATTATTCACCCACTGCTTTCAATTTGTCCAAAATCACTTCATCTGCCGGGCAAAAATCATATTGGTCGATCTCACCCACGGTGATCCAACGAATGTCGTTGTGCTCCAGCTTTTGGGGCACACCTTCCCGAATGGTGGCGTGGAAGAGGGTCAGGTGCACCGTCAGGTCGGGGTATTCATGGGCCACATCCATAAACACATTCCCCACGTCCAGCGTGATGGCCAGCTCCTCTTGGCACTCCCGGACGAGGGCCTGCTGCTTAGTCTCGCCCGGCTCCACCTTGCCGCCCACAAACTCCCACAAAAGGCCCCGGGACTTGTGGGCCGGGCGCTGGCAGATCATAAATTTTTCTTTGTCCCAAATCAGGGCTGCTACTACTTCGGTCATAATTTCACCAAACGCACTTTCTCAAATTTCAAGTCTACATCTTTAATCCTATATCCTACATCTAAGCAAATATTAGGTAACGTATGCGTCTTTGACGGTTGCCAATAGGCGATGTACTTTCTCGCTGATTTGCACAGTTTAAATTTTAAGATAGCTTCTATTTCTTCAAACGAAAGAACAATTTGAGGTTCATTCTGACATTGCAAATAAAACGCCAATGGTTCAAATTTGCTGTTAATCATAAACATACTCCTCATCCAACCACCAGTTTATTTGTTTTCTTGAGATACTTCGCCGGGATAGGCACATCCAGTTTCCAGGTAATGCTCATTGGGCGGCTGCCTTCGTGCTTCACATAGCTGGCAGTTCCCAAGAAAGTATAAGGCGCTGCGCCGGCCAGGTCGGTTTTGAACTCCCGCACGAACAACAGGATCTTCGTGCCCAGTTCCCGATGATGGATGTACCGCCGGCCCGTGGGAGAATTCGCCGCCGTTGTACTCTGGCTCTGCCAGTGGAATAACGTCTCGTTGATGGAGTAGTCCTGGTACATCGTGGTGGGCGAATAGTCTTTGTCCGACTTGTTCAGCGTGACGAAGAACACGTCCAGCTGCTTGTCCGGCAGCCATTTGACACCCTCACGCACGGTAGCAGGCTTGTCAAAATCTAGTGCAACCAACAACTGGTCACGGGTGTAGCTACAATGCACGTCCAGCGGGCAAGCAAAGCCCAGATCCACCGGCTGGTCAAGAAAGTCGATGGCGTCGAATCGCAGTCGCAGCAGCTCCAACAATTCCGCCAGCAGCACTGGGCTATTGGAAAGGCTGTACAGATTGCTCAGCACCTCATCGTTCTGCCAATCATCGGCTACCTTGCCCCAGACCGTTACATAAAACATTTGTAGCATCCGCTGCTCAATGGGTGGCAGCGTGGAGAAATCCACATTATCCAGCCGCGGCAGAATATCCAACAGAAAGCTGATCCAGCGACGAGAATCCAGCGCCGCCAATCGGCCAAAGGCACGAGTGAGTGTGGTTTCCGCCGGTTCGTCAAAATCCGATTTCACGCCGGACGCCACGCATAGGCGGGCAAAGCTGGCTTTGGTGTAGAGGGTGCGGACGTCCAAATGATAATAGCGAGTAAAATTGGCCAATGTCAGCGCAAGGCCAGTGTCCTCCTCGAAGGTACGGATGCGGCTGACCAGCCCTGCCCGCAAGCCAAAAGAATTTTTGATGCTCTCCAAAATCACCTGTGTCGGTTTCTTTTCCAACTGGATGTAACAGCCCTTAGGTGCCGAAATGAATCCATGCTTGATTTCGTACTGCACGCTGTGATTGGTATTCGAGAGCAGCGCGGCGAACTTTTCCTCAAAGTTATATTTGCGGTTTGCCTGGCCAATGAAATCCAGCACCGTCAGGCACTCCTTGTCCTCCGCCAGGCGTAGGCCGCGGCCCAGCTGCTGCAGGAATACTGTGAGGGATTCGGTAGGGCGCAAAAACAGCACAGTGTTCACTTCGGGAATGTCCACGCCCTCGTTATAGATGTCCACCACAAACAAAAAGCGCAGCTCTCCGTCGACCAGCCGTTTCTTGGCAGTGTAGCGTTCCTCGTCAGAGGACTGCCCCACCAGACACAGGGACGGCACGCCATGCTCGTTAAAATAGTTCGCCATGAACCGGGCGTGCTCCACCGACACGCAGAAGCCCAATCCCTTCACTGCGTCCATATCAGTAACGTAGTGGTCCAGGGATTGCATGATGTGGCCGGCGCGGCGCTCTGCCACCGCTCGGTTTAGGGAGTACAAGTTGGTAAGATCGTTCTTGTCATAGCCGCCCCGCACCCAGCGCAGCTCATCCAAATCAACGGTGTCCGCCACACCAAAGTATTGGAAGGGGCAGAGCAGCTTTCGGTCGATGGCCTCCGGCAGCCGAATCTCCGCTGCAATACGCCCGCCGAAGTAGTACAGCACGCTTTTGCCGTCCATGCGTTCCGGGGTGGCGGTCAGGCCCAGCAGAAGCTGAGGTTGGAAATGGCCCAGCAGCCGCTGATAAGTAGGCGCGGCGGCATGGTGAAACTCGTCCACGACAATGTAATCGTAGTAATCCGCCGGCAAACGGTCGTATAATTCTTGTGAGTTCACCGTCTGGATGGAGACAAACAGATGGTCCAAACTCTCCGGGCGGCTGCCGCCCACAAAAAGGTCACCAAAGTTAGGGTCCCGCAAGATATTCTGGAAGGTACACTGGCTCTGGCGGAGGATCTCCTCCCGGTGGGCCACAAACAGCAGACGATTGGTGCTGCCGGAATGCTCTTTGCAAAAACGCCGGTAGTCAAAGGCCGAGATCACCGTTTTACCAGTGCCGGTGGCCGCCACCACCAGGTTGCGAGTGAGGCCTCGCACCTTTCGCTCAGCATCTAGCTTATCCAAAATTTCCTGCTGGTAGGAGTAGGGACGGATGTTGAACAGCATATCCCGGGGCTGGTCATTCCCCTTTCCCCGCTCCGCTTTCAGGGCTCGGAGCAGTCGATCATGCTCCCCCTCCTGGTAGAGCTCAAATTCCGGCGCGTTCCAGTAGCTGTCAAAGGTAGCGGCAATCTTGTCCAAGGTAGTGGGCAGATCCTTCGCTGTGACCTTCACATTCCATTCCAAGGCGCTGGACATGGCCGCCTTGGACAGGTTGGAAGAACCCACATAAGCAGTAGTAAAGCCGGTGCCGCGGTAAAACACATAGGTTTTAGCATGAAGACGGGTTCGGTCAGTGTCGTAGCTAATTTTAATCTGGGTATTGGGCAGTCGATTCAACTCTTCAATGGCTTTGGGATCGGTGGCACCCATGTAGGAAGTAGAGATCACGCGCAACTGACCGCCGTTTTGGGTAAAGGCGCGGAGCTCTTCCAGGATCAGCCGCAGACCGCTCCACTTGATAAAGGACACCAGCATGTCGATCCGGTCGGCGCAGGCAATTTCCTTTTTCAGTTCGGAGTACATCTGGGGCTCGTTCAACGCTCCGGTGAACAGACTGCTGCGGGCCAGAGAGGTCTCAGGCCGGGGCAGATCACTGGCTGTGCGGTCCATCACCAATAGGGGATCATTTTCCCGCAAAAGCGCAAGAAGCTGCTCTGCCCTGCCGTCAACGCGCAGCGGGGCAAAGTCAGCTTCTTGTGTCGTTTTTTCGATGGTCCGAATCAGCTGATTAACCAGCTCAATTTGGGCGGTCACATCGCCACCCTTATCTGCCAAATCATCCAGACCTTTTTGGGCCACCTCGGCCAGGTATTGCGCCAATATTTGGGAGGCTTCCGCCTTGTCGATGGCCGCCGTGGCGCATCTCTGGGCAGGAAGCGCATTCAGCTCACCACCGATCTCCTCGTTGATGACCTGTTCATAAAGGCCGGGCTGCAACATACCGATCACACCTTTTTATGATTTTAAGCAGTTTCAGTATATCAGATAAATCATCCCATTGTCGGGACTTTCAAACAGCAAGAGTAAGAAAATCACGCACAAAGCGATATCTTTTAATCTTATTATAGAAAATCCCACTCTGTTCGACAAGGTGAAGTTATCTTCATTTACCAATCTGCGCCACATTCCACACCCGCAAGCCCTGCCTTTGCGCATAGCGCAAAGTGTAGGCGGTGCCGCCAGTGGCGCGGGTACACCAGGCAATGCAGCAGGAGGAGCCGTCCACCAGATGTCGGTCTCGAGCCAGAAAGGCCTCACGGCCGGGCGTTTGGCAGCAGACGACTACCTTGTCTACCCTTGCCTCCACCGCCGCTGCGCGGGCCTGCTGAGCGGGCGTCCAGCGGCTCTGGTAACCAGAAAAAGGCTGCACGAGGATAATGCGTATCTTGGGTTGGCTCTCCCGCAGCGCCAGCAGTTTTTCCGCCACCAGCGTGTCGAAGCCCAGTGCATCGCCTACGCCGAAATAGCGCACACCTTCCTCCAGTAGCGGTTCCAGATACGCATATACCCTCTGCCAAATTTCTTCTTCCTGAGCTGCAGGCAAATTGCGATGCCCTGTGAAACAACAGGTATAAGGCCGTTTGTCCATGACTTACCCTCCTTGAAACGCACTTTGTATTACATATTTGTAATATATAAATCTTACATCATTGTGCGCCATAATAACTACAATAAAACATTGGCGGAGGTACAACATGGCGCAGGAGGACAAGTTTATCGTTCCGCACCGCAGGCCAGCTGTGGGCAAGTCTACGGTGGTTTCGGTGCGTTTGCCGGACACAATGCTCGCCAAACTGGAGGACGTGGCCGCCCAAACGGGCCGCACCCGCAACGAATTGGTGCAGATGTGCATCGACTACGCCTTGGCCCGGTTGGAGATCCCCGAAGAATGACAAAAGCAGCCTCCCGGCAAGGAGGCTGTTTTCTGTTTGTATTAGGACATTTCCAAACACTTTATCGTGAGCCAAGCCCGCTTTCTAAACAGCGTATAGGAGCTCACAGTCCCATCGCCTCGCTGAGCTTCTGCCCTGCGAGGCGTTTGTTTTTATCGAAGGTATGGCTGTAGATGTCCAAGGTGGTGCTGGGCTGCGCGTGGCCCAGCAGACCTGCTACCGTGCGCACGTCCACCCCTTGGGCGATGAGCATACTGGCATTCGTGTGTCGCAGGCTGTGCACGTTCAGGTCGTCCGGCAGGCCGTTCTCTCGCAGAATCATTTTGAAGCGGTAGGTAAAGGTGCAGGGCACCATTGGGTCCCCATTGGGCTGTTGGAACAGGTAGTCATCCTGCGTCAGTTCAGCATCTCCCTGTTGCTCTTTCTCCCATTGGCACTCCTTTTCCCAGGCACTCAGCAGCTTGCACATATCTTTGGAGAGATACACCACCCTCACCCCTGCTCTGGTCTTTGGTTCCTTGACCATGATGGGCTGCCGGCTTAATTTGACCACATTTCTGCGGATGTGCAGCGCCCGCTGCCGCCAGTCGATGTCCGACCAGCGCAGACCGCAGGCTTCGCCCCGACGCATTCCGGTGGCAAGGATAAGTTTGTAGTACACCTCGTATTTCAAGCTCTGGGTCTCCAGCGCCGCGATGAGCCGCTGTACCGTCTCTTCGTCCGCCACCGGCCGCTCCTTGGAGATGCCCTTCTTTTTGTAGGCCCGCCAAGCGGGATTGTGGGTGATATAACCGGCTTCCACCGCATCGGACAGGATACCACACAGGCAGGAGTGGATTCCTTCAACCGTTCCCTCTGCCAGAAGCTCCCCGGTGCTTTCTCTACGCACCTGCCGCATAGCATCGTAAAAATCTCGAAGGATTTCCTTGTTAAGTTCTGTCAGCTTGTAGTGGCCAAGGGCCGGCAGAATGCGGCGGATGTCCTGCCTGTCGCGAACCAGCGTGCTGGCCGCCAGTTTTTTCGGCGCGATCTGGTCCAGCCAGATTTCAATGTACTTGGCCAGTGTGATGCTGCGATCCACCGGCTGAGCAGGGGTATGTTTTACCTCCTGCTCGTAGAGTACCGCCTGCTCGTTCAGCCACTTCTGCGTCTGTTTCGCCGTCAGACCCAGCGGTGGATGGACCGTCTTTTGTGCCGGCTTCAAACGGTTCCCCTGGTAATCGTACCCACGGGACACCACCAGCAGATAGCTGTTTTCGCCGCGTTTTCGGATGCTTGCCATGTATTGACCACTCCTTTTGTGTTTTGGTACCACAAAGCATACCGACAACTGCGACAGATAGCTATCACCAAACCCAACAAGAAGTGGGCTCTGCATTTTACTCTACCCCACCAACAGCAACAGGGGCGACGGTCGCCCGTCGCCCCTGCCGTTTAGTTTGCCACACTCACACACTGCGCTTCGCGCTGTTCCCGCTCCCATGCTTCTTGTTCCGCTGGTTCCAGCATGCTCTCCAAGATGAGCGCCGCCTGCTGCTTGCTCTCCAGTTGGGGATGGCAGTAGGTACGCTCCAAAAAGCTGGTATCCGCATGGCCCAGCAGGTCAGCCGCCACCTGTTTGCTGGTATTGTTTTGCAGCAGGTAGGTGGCGAAGAAATGCCGCAGGGTGTGCAGATGATACTCTGCGGGGAAGTCGTTCTTCTGGTAAAGCCTGCGAAGCCGCCGGGTAAAGGAGTCTGGGTGTGCCGGCCCTTCGGCGGTGGAGAAGATGTAGTCATCCGGGCGGATGATTCTCCCCTCTCTTGCCTGCTCCAGAAACAACTCACCCATGTAGTCGTGCACCAGATCCGGGATCACCACGGTGCGGGCGCGGTGGTTTTTGGTGCTGCTCTCCACAATGCCCTGTCCCAACACCGAGCTACGGGAGCGCTGCACCAACACGGCCCCGCCGCCGTGCAAGTCGTTCCAGCGCAAAGCGCACAGTTCGCCCCGGCGCATCCCCGTGGCAATGGCGGTCAGATAAAACACCCGGTAGAGCAGCGGTTCCTGTAAAATGCATTGCAGGAGCTTGCGCATCTCGAACTCGCTGGGGATGGGCTGTACCTTTCTTTCCACCCGGATGCCCCTCACCCGATGGACAGGGTTGTAGAGCAGAATGTCGTTCCGCTTTGCGTCCTCCAGCACCGCCGAGACCGTCTGGAGATACTTGCGTACCGTGGCTTCACACACCGGTTCGCCGTTGCGCTTCTTACGTTTGCGCAGCTCCGCACACATTTCTTCCAGAATCAACGGTCGGAGTTTGTTCAGCGCAATGCCGCCGATGTAGGGATAGAGGATTTTCAGCTCCCGCTGATAGCCGGCCAGGGTGCTGGGCTTGTAATGGGTCTGGCGCTTGAGCCAGCTCTCGGCGTACTGCTCAAAGGTGGTGCGGTCGTCCTCAGCCATCCCGCAGCGAAACCGCTTCTCCAGCTTCTGGGCTTCTGCGTAAACATATTGCATCACGCTGCGCTTAGGGATCTCCTTGGGCACGTCGGTGGTACGGCTCTGCATCCGCTTTTGTCCTCCGGAGCGGTACCCGTTGCAGACGGTGATCTTGAATTTTCGTTCGCCTCTTTGTTTGATGGATGCTATCCTGCTCACCCCCATTACGAAGCCTGTGACGCTGGTGACGGCAGTGACAGCATATTCGCTGTGATTTCTTCTCCGGGAATGCCGTCACAACCGTCACTTCTGTCACCAAGCCAGAGCCGCAGGGACCTTTTGCTGTTGGTACGGCTCACTTCCAGTCCAATTCCCGCTTCTGCCAGCTGACGTCCTCGACTTTGGAGATACCGGGAAAGTTGTGCCGGCCCGAAGAGCAACCCTTCTTTTCCCAGCCAGTCGGCCAGCTCGGTTGCTGTGCCTTGGAACACATTTTGTCCAAGCAGTTTTTGCAGCAGCATTACAAGCAGGCCAAACTGAAGCTGTTCTGGGTCGGTCGTCCGGTTCCAGCGGCAATCGTCAAATTCCAGTGTTTCTTCCTGGTCTTCAATGTCCCGCCCTGTCGCAGTAAGTACAGCCATATTTTCCTGCCGTTTGGGACGCACCAGAATAAGGGTACCGTCCGCCGCACCCGTCAAACCGTTCGTACCGGATAGCCGGTTAAACGGATCCTCGTCCGGCAGCTTGCGTAGATGATGGATTGCCAGCAGACAAACGTGGTAGCGGTCTGCGATGCTCTTGAGCGCCGCCGCATCCTGGTAATCTGAACCGTAGGACATCCCGCTGCCGGACACGCAGCGCACCTTTTGCAAGGTGTCCAGAATAACGAGGCGGATATCCGGATGCCCGTCCAGCGTATGTTCCAACTGCTGCTCCAGCCCTTGTCCAATAGGTAGCGCCTGCCCGCAAAGGTAAAGTCCGGAAGGCGCGGTTTGGGTGAGACGCAACGCACGTGAGTGTAGTCGCTGCGGGCCGTCTTCCAGTGCAAGATAGAGTACTTCGCTTTGATGGGTAGCACGTCCGAGGAAGGACGTCCCACCGCACACCGCCAGACAGAGCTGCAGTGCCAGCCAGCTTTTCCCCACTTTGGGCGAACCGCCCAAAATGTACAGTCCCGGTGCGAGCAAACCTTCCACAATGAAATCCACCGGTTCCACGGGCTGCTCAAACAAAGTTTGCATTGTATACAGATTTAAGTCTTGGGTCATCGCA
>OLRN01000381.1_pt1 | contig 38756 bp, 28 predicted proteins | sample 1673001 | NCBI WGS metagenome assembly OLRN01 (sample SAMEA3136745, study PRJEB25190) | human gut metagenome | biome: human gut; feature: human-associated habitat; material: faeces | place: Austria | collected 2013 | reverse complement strand
CGGAAATTTTTGAGAGATCCCATTCCATAATTTCATACTCCGGCATGTATTTTTTCCAGGTGGAGATGCAGTCGCGGTAGAATGGAGGTTTTTCTTCTCCACTCAGCCAGATGCAATGTATGATCTTGGGTATCATGTCAGTGCGATTTTTTTTGCAACAGATTTGATTTTATAGAAATAATGCGAGAATAGATCCTGGTCATCCATGTGTTCAATCTAATGATGAAATTTCGAAATCCTGAAAATTTGTACAAATTTTGAAGCATGGTATGTCCCTCTCTGGTTATTTTTTTGTAATCGTCTATAATTCTTGGAGGAATTAATTGATGATATATCTCACGGCATTCGATAAGGAAGGCATTTCGATTAGTCTGACTAATACCGTCTAAATAGAAATTAGAAACGATAGTTTTTAATTCCTGATAAGAACAGTTATTTATAATTAAATTTTTTACGAAAAAATGTACATCTGCGGAAATTTGATATGTTTCATCATATAAAGAACCAAGTTGTAATTTTCGAGCTATGAAAACTCCCTGGTGAGGGACTCCATGACGATAGATGTCTATAAAAGAGATATTTCCATTCCGGGCTGCATGTACTATTCTCCCCTTCCCCCCGTTTGGATCTATGTACATAACGTATCCTTCTACAATATCCGCCGTAATTTTTTCTTTATTAAAGTCTTGAACTACATGGGAAGAATAGAGATCGTCGCCTGAATTAAGAAAAAGCAGATATTCTCCCGAGGCTAATTTTGCTCCCTTATTCATGGCATTATAAATGCCTGAATCCGGTTCGCTCACCCAAATGACATTAGGCTTGTTTTCCGCATATTTCCGAATGTCTTCTGCACTGCCGTCAGTGGAAGCTCCATCGATGATGACGTGTTCAAAGTCCCTGGTATTCTGATTTTCCACGCTTTGCAGCGTGCGTTTCAGTCCGTCTCTGTTGTTGTAATTGATCGTGATGATGGATAATTTCATGTTTGGGAGAAGAGTTTCAGTTTAAGAAAACGGGATGAAAGGCTGCGGAATGAATCTGTCAGCAGGTACATAAGAGAAGCCTGGATGGCGATGAAGACAAGAGTTCCTCCTCCCGCCACCGCGAACCAGCCGGGGAAACCGGAATATAGGATGGTCTGTACATCAGGGAAGGAGATGAGCGAAATTGACAGGAATATGGAAACGAGATTGATGGCTATAAAGAGAAGGGCTCGCTGCCAGTAGTCCCAGTAGGCTGCATGAAAGCCCTGATTAAAGAGATAGAAGGGTTTCCAGAACACGATGATCACCAGAAGGCTGATCAGTTTGCCGAGCAGCAGACCATAGAGTCCCCAAAAATAGCCGGCAATAATGCTGACAGCCAGATTCAGCCCCCCTTCAACCCACGCAGCCCAGGTATCCGCAAAGTGGCCATAGCCGGCATTGAACATATCGACAACGCCACGGGCGACAGATATGTACGTGATGATTACCAGCAGGACGAGAATGCCGTGCGGGAGGAGGTATTTGCTGCCCAGCCACAGCGTGATGAAGGGCTGGATGAAAACATAAATGCCGAACACAAGAACTCCGGCAATGAAATACCTGAAAGAAACAAGTTCCCAGAAAATCTGTAGAATCCTGGCCCTGTTGCCTTCTGCAATCAGATTGCCCACGCCCGCTCCCATCCCATTCATGGCGAGGGATAATGCGGAGGTCGTCCGTGAAATGATCAGGGAATAATTGCCGTAATAGGCGACCATGCTTAACGATACGAAGGCATATATCAGGATCTGGTCGCTTTGAGAGAGAAGGAAGTCTTTCAGCTTGTGAACGAATACCTGTTTGGTTTTTTGTATGATGTCCGGGTATTTTGAGCGGAACGCCGCTCCCTTCAGGACGGAGGCGTTCAGCCAGGGATACACCTGGCGGATTTTCCTATTCAGCATCCAGCAGCAGATTCCCCCATATGCCATTTCGATAGCGACCCAGGCATAGTAGTTTGCATATTTCCACGCAATATAGAGCTGAATGAGGGTTTTGATCATATTCCCGCTTTGAAAATACACATTGACCAGATAATTTTTCTGGTCGGCGGAAAGAAGTACAGAGCGGTAGTTGCAGAAATAGGAAATCAGGGAAGAGATGAGGAAGGAATAATAGGCAAAATAGATGATTCCCGAAGAAAAAGATGTTTCCCTGAAAATCAGGGGAAGGAATATGCTGAGAACGACAGCCGCACCCAATACGACAAGGCCGACACGCCTGTACATGAATCCAAATACGGACACGATTTCTTCTATCTGCTCCCGATTGGCCTGCTGCAGAGGTTTGTAAAGAGAAAAAGAAACGGCAAGACCTATGCCAAGCTCGGCCAGATTCAAAATCCCCAGAATATTTTGGAGAGTCCCTGTCAACCCGATGAAATCTGCACCCAGGGAATCCAGGAAAATCTTGCGCGAGAAAAATGAGAGAGCCAGGGTGAATGCGAAAAAGCACGCATCCACTTTTGCATTGAGCAGGCTCTTTTTGACGCGGGATTCTGCCATGGGCGGGGAAGTTCAGGAGGCTGTTGGTATTTGGCGGGATTTTTCTTCGAGCAGGATGGCCGGGAGGGAGGCGGCGATGCCGAGGCAGCGGGAGAGTTGCTTGCGGGGTTCCTTGAGGATGCGGTAGAGGAATTCCAGGCGGAGGGTTCTCAGCCAGGCGGGGGCGCGGCGGATATGGCCGCTGTAGAAGTTGAAGACGGCGCCTACGCCGATCATGACGCCGTGGGAGAGATGGGGGAGGAGGTGCTGCATGAATTGTTCCTGTTTGGGGGCGCCGAGGGCGACCCATATGATTTGAACCCCGGAGGCGTTGAGTTCCCCGGCAATGGCCCGGTAGTCGAATTGTTCTGCCGGGAGGAAGGGGAGTTCCATGAAGGGCATGTCCGCCACGGCGGGATTCCACGGGGCGATGGCGGCCCGCAGGCTGTGCAGGACTTGTGCATTGCCGCCCAGAAAGGCCATGCGGTAATGGCCGGCGCTTACCAGATCCCGGAAGATTTGCGCCCCGCAGTAATGGGGACGGCGGATGCCGTAAAGGCAGCGCAGGAAGACCGGAACCCAAGAGCTGTCGCAGATGGAGAACAGGGCTTCGTCAACCGTCCGGCGGTAGTCTGCATTCCGGTGCACGAGGGAGAGGATATTGGCGTCCGCCACGCAGATATAGCCGGTCTTGCCCTGAGAGACGGCTTGCCGGATTTCGCCGTGTACCGCCTGAGGGTCGAATTCATAGCGAATGTTGAAGAAGGTTTCCATCTGCGACAGGGTGAAGAGTGAGGGTCAGGAGGGAGTCTGCTGGGGGCGGTTGCCGCGGAGGCCCCTGGTTTGCGGGTCTTTGGGCGCGAGGGCATGGGGATGCTGCTCGATTCCTTCTCTCTTGATGACTTTGTAGAAGGTGTAGAACAGGATTTTGAGGTCTTCTTTCAGGGAAAGGCTGCGTTTGTAGCGCAGGTCGTAGCATACCCGCTGGCGGAAGGTGAGGTTGTTGCGCCCGTGGATCTGTGCCAGGCCCGTAATGCCCGGGCGCAGCGTCATCCGCTTGCGTCTGGTGGAGGGGGTGAAGGTGTCCATTTGTTCCGGAATCCAGGGGCGGGGGCCGATGAAGCTCATGTCTCCGACAAGGACGTTGACGAGTTCCGGCAGTTCGTCCAGGGAGGTGCAGCGCAGCAGGGAACCGAAGGAGGTGGTACGTTCACTATCCGGAAGCAGTTGGCCGTCCGCCCCCGTCCGGTCGTTCATTGTTTTGAATTTGATGATGCGGAAGGGGACGCATCCGCGCCCGATGCGCCATTGGGTGAAGATGGGGCAGCCCCGGGAGTTGACGGCGATGATGAGGGCCAGCAGCAGGAGAAACGGCGCCAGCAGAGAAAGCAGGACAAGCGCCCCGGCAATGTCGAGCAGGCGTTTGAAGAAACGCGGGTACAGGGTTTGATGGCGGGGCAGGGGAGGCATGGCGTTGAGGTGTAGTATTGTTGGTTCGGATGATACGAGAGTTGTCGGGGCGGTCAGGGTTTGAGCGGCATATGGCGGGCCATGGCGGCGTTATGGGTGTCGGTTCCCCACCAGAGGTAGAGGCCGTTGGCGTGGAGTTCCCGAGCCGTGGAGGCGGCGGCTTTGCCGTAAAAACCGCCCAGGGAGCCGACGTTCCCCTGAAAGCGGACTCCTTCTCGTTCGGCCAGTTCCAAGAGTTCTGCCTGTTCGAGGATGCGGCCATAGCGTTCCGGGTGGGCCAGTACGGGGGTGTAGCCCTGATCCCGGACGGCAGAGATCATGTCTTTCCATGTTCCGGGGAGGCAACTCTGGGGGAGTTCCACCAGCAGGTGGGTTCCGTCGTGGGCGAGCATGGCTCCGCGCCGGAGTTGTTTTTCGAAGAGGTCGTCCAGCATGTATTCGGCAGCCAGCTCCAGTTTGAATGCTTCCCCGGCGGCGGCAGAGAGCAGTTCGTTGAAGCGGCGGCGGAGTTTGTCCGGGGTGTTTCCGGGGCAGGAGGCCTTGATATGGGGGGTGCAATATGCACCTGAAAAGCCCAGGGATTTCAGGGTGCGGATGATTGCCAGGCTCTCTTGAGGGGTGGAAGCTCCGTCGTCCACACCCCACAGGATGTGGGTGTGTCTGTCCATGCCGTCCGGGAAGAGGGCGGCGGTGCGATGCCGGGGAGTGAACAGGCTGCCGAACATGGCGTGTTGACGGTAATGGGAGTGGAGCGGGGGTTATTGTTTGTCTGAGTCTTCGGGTGCGGTCTCCGGTTCGTTCCGCCGGGATCGGGAGCCGGTTCCGTACCCGTAGCCATAACCGTACCCATAGTAGTTGTAACTGGCGGATTTGAAATTTACGCCATTGATGATAAAGGCCAGATTAGGTAGCTTGCCGGTGTCCGCCAGTTTTTGAACCTGGGGGAAGTAGCGTTTGTCGATCATGCCGCTGCGGGTGAGGTACAGGGAGATGTCGCTCCAGGAGGCCAAGATAGCCGTATCCGCCAGGATGCCGTAGGGGGGAGCATCGATGATGACGGTGTCGTATTGTTTTTTCAGGTGTTCCAGCATTTGGCCAAGAATGGGCTGGCTGAGCAGGGAAACCGGGTTGGGGACGGCCGGTCCGGCGCCGAGGAAGTCAAAGGAGATGCCGGTTTCTTCTATCCGGCGGATGGGGAGGGCGGCAGTCTGGAGACGGTTGAGCAGGATGGAGGTGAGGCCGCGGCGGCCATAACCGCCCAGCTGGCGGGACAGGCTGCGTTTTCTCAAATCCCCGTCGATCAGCAGAACTTTTCTGCCGGCTTTGGCGAAGGCCGCAGCCAGGTTGGCGGAGGCGAAGGTCTTGCCCTCTGCCGGGCAGGTGGAGGTGAGCAGGATGACATAGCCGCCTGCGTCGGGTCTGGGGAGCAGGGAATCTACATTGTTACGCAGGATATGGAAGCATTCGGCGATGACGGAATGATCGTTCCGAATGAGGGGCGTGTTGTTTTTGCGCTCCTTTTTGCTCATTTTTGGCAGTTCCGCAATGACCGGCTGCCTGACCTGGGCAGGCAGGTCGTATTTGTTTTTGACCTTGTTATTCAGCATGGCGATGCCCAGCAGGGCGAAGAAGCACAGGGCGCCGCCCCCCAGGATGCCTGCCGCAAGGTATTGCACGGTTTGAGGTGCAATGGGGATATCCGGGCCGTGGGCGCTTTCCAGAACTCTGGCGCTGGCTTCGGTGGCGGCCAGCGCCATGGCGTTTTCCTGCTCCTTGCTCAACAGGATCAGATAGAGTTCCTCCTTGACCTTGTGTTCCCGAACCAGGGGTGTGAGCTCCTGTTCCCTGGTTGCGGTGCGCGCCATCCGTTCCGCCAGGGAATCGCGTTTGGCATTCAATTCCTTCAACTTGATATCGAGATTGTTGCGGTAATTGGCCAGGGCCTTGTTGGCGGCGGCGCGCGTAGATTCCATCCTGTCCCTGAGGCCTGCGGCGATGGGGTTTCTGGAGCCGGCGCTTCCGGCGATTTTCCTGTATTCCAGCCAGGCTTCATTATAGTTTTCGATCTGGCGGGAGAGGCCGTTGTCCGTAAGTCCGGTATCGACGGAGATCAGGCCGCCGTTGCGACCGGCTTCTTTCAGGTTGTCGGCCAGGACGGAGGACAGCTTGATTTGGGTTTCGAGTTCAAAGATTTCCTTTTCCAGAACCTGGGAGGAACTGAAGTCTGCCGACATGGTCGTCTCCGTATCTTTGACGATGTCGCTTTTCGCCTTGAAGTCGGTCAGTTCCTTATCGGCCTTGTTGAGGCTTTTTTCGAGTTCCGCCAGCCGTCCTTCAATGAATTTTCTGGTTTTCAGGGCCGATTGTTTTTTTTCGTCGATGGAAATCTGGTTGTAAACTTCAATCAGGTGGTTGAGGACGTCCTCCGCTTTTTGCGGGTTGGAGGCGGTGAGCGTCATTTCCAGCAGGCTGGAGTCTTTGGCATCCGGGCGGGCGACGGAGAAATTCGCCAGCAGGGCGCGCGCCGTGTCCTGCGAAGGGACGTGTCGGATGATGACGGTCTGGCCGTTCCAGTCCGCATTCATTACGGAAGTCGGATGGATGGAGACCGTAGCGAAGGGTAGGGAAATGGGTTGCCCGTATTCTCCTTTTAGAAAGGCAGGTTCCTCCCGGCTGTTGGAGTAGGCCAGAATGAAGCTTTGTTCCCCCACGGGGGTGACGGAGATCCGGCAGGAGCGATTGGAGCCGATTTCTTCAAAAACGGCCAGGATGGGGCTGTTCCGGTACAGGTCTATTTCACGAAAGTCCTGGGCCTGCCAGTAGGAGGTGTTGAGTTTGAGGTCTTCCACCACCTTTTGCATGATGGCCGTCGATTTTAGTACAAAGCTTTCATTAGCTAGGTTGGCGGCGCCAGAATCTATGCCGAGTTCCGACATGATGCGTTCGGAGGAAGCGTCTGTGCCGGATTTTGCGTCCCGCATCATGACGCTGGCAGTTTTCTGATAGACATAGTTCTGTCTGCCGGCCAGATAGAAGGCCAGCGATCCGCCGGCGATGGCAGCCAAAATGATCAGGAACCAGAACCTGCGGAGGATGACCAGGACGGTATCCAGAGAGAAGGAGGATTCTTCTTCCTCCATCGGGGAAGTCGTGTTTGGGGCGGCGTTCATCGTATGGGGAAAGGCAAGGGAAGCGGGGCGGAAGCGAGGGGGGAGAGGCGGAGCCGTCCCGGCAGCGATGATGGGCGGTTCCGCCGTTTTCCCTCGGTTTGTGTTTCACAGGGGAGTTACAGGCACAGGGCGATGACGGCCAGGGTGACGCCCAGACCGGAAAGGCCCCAGCCATACCATTGAGCGGCATCGCTGCGCGTGTTGACCTTGCGGTCTGAGGGGGTCACGTAAATGATGTCGTTTTGCTGGATGTAATAGTAAGGGGAAGTGAACAGATCCTTGCTGCGCAGGTCGATACTGGCGATTTGGCGGGTTCCGTTGGTTTCCCGTATCAGCGTGACGTCCCGGTTGCCGTCAATATTAAGGTCTCCGGCCCGGCTGATGGCCTCAAGAATGGTTACGCGCTGGCCTTCAATAGTGTAGGTTCCGGGAGCATTGACTTCGCCCAGAACGGAAAATTTGAAGTTCATGATCTGAACATTGACGGAGGCATCCCGGATGTAGTCATTGTTCTTGAGAGTAGCGGCAATGTCGGAGGCCAGCTGGGAGCAGGTTTTGCCCGCAGCCTTCATTTTGCCGATGACGGGCAGGACGATGCAGCCCTGGGCATCCACCAGGTATCCTTTAGGTTTATTGTTGGTATTACCGGAGGTAGAGCCGATTTCTGACATGGCAAAGGGTGTAGTGAGCTCCGGCTGCTTGCTGCTGACTGCGATATAGAGCTGGTCATCCTTCTGGATGGTTGTCTGGTAGTTTGCCTTGATGGTTTCCCTGGAGTTTCCGGAAACATCTTGGATATAGAGGACTTCCTTGGGGCTGACGCAGGAAGGCAGGAGAGCGGCTCCGGCCATGGCCAGGGAGCACAGAATGGCTTTATTGATGAGGTTGTTTGTATTCATTTGGTGAGGGAGGAGGAAACGTTGCTTTTGGGAGTAAAGATGGTGATAAAAACAGGGAAAGAGGCCATTCCGGCTCAAAGGATTTTCTTCCTTGCCCCGGAAGCACCACGGGAATGGCGTGATGCCCTCCATGCTTTCAATCTTCCGGAAGTTTGAAAGAAAAAGGCCGCTATATGTTCAGTCATCATTTTAAATTTGATGATTTTGATTTTTTTTGTTTGAAACAAGCAAGGGTTTGAAAAAGGGGGTATATTTCCCCTCATATGGAAAAAGCGGGAAAATAATCATCAATAATGAAAAGATACTGGCAGAAGCAGTACCGCTGGGCAAAATGCCGGGGAGTGGCTGCTGACGTGCCTGCACATGAAAGTCGTGCCTGGTTAACGGATTGTAATTTCAATGCCATGAGGAAGTGCATTCTCAATTAGCGGATTTCAAATCCTATTAAAAAAATAGGGACATTATGATTGAGTATAACTAGATAATGATTAGCGTTTAAAAAATTTTTAATCATATAGTTTTTACAACTTTTTTATCTTTTCCGCACTCGGGAATAATGAATAAGCATTTTTTTTTAAATGATTGCTATTGACACCGGATTTGAAATCCGCTGGATGTTTCATAACTCATGAAAAAATGTCGAACGGTATATTTTTTGTAATAGATATTTAGGCTAATAATAAATAATCAAATGGATATGGAAAATAGTCACTGAAATTGATTCGGTTTTATTGATTTGCGGTGCAGGGACGGTCTTTTCTCAGGTAAAAAAGGAATTCCTAGCGATAATCTTCCAGAGTGGCAAAAGTGTTTAAAAAACCGTATTTCCGGTCCGTAAGCCGGTACTTCCTGTCTTGAGGGAAGCGGATTCGGGCGATTATTTTTCTTCCCTGTTTAGCCTTGAGTTTGGGGCGAAGAATTGCTAGGGTAGAAACAGGTATGGCATTGGATATGCAGGAGCGTCATGCATTTGAGCATGAAGAGGGGCGTTCCCCTGTTTGGATTGGAATGGCATGGGGTGCCGTGTCTTTGTTGGGGGGGGCGGCTCTTCTGGCTGCTATGCTGACATTTGATGTGCGGGAAATAGGCTGGAATTATTTAAATGGCTCCGGGCTGGTTATACCGGGTACCTCCAATGTGCTGGGAACGGCGGGATTATATGGTGCGGGAATTTTTTATTGGATGCTGGGAGCCATGGCCTGGATGTTGGTTATCCTGTTGGAGTGGTGGGGGATTTACCGTCTGCTCCACCATGGAAGGCTGCCCCGAAGCGTGGTTTACGGCGGTTTGTGCCTGCTGTTGTTCGGATGCCTGTTTCTGACGGCCGGGCATGTGCCGGGTAATGAATGGGTGGCGCGCCACCAGATTCAGGGCGCCGGGGGGCTGGCGGGCCATTTGCTGGGAACTGGTCTGTTTCTTCCGTTGGCCGGGAGATCCGCTGTGCTGGCTTTTTCCGGGCTGGGCTATTTGCTGGCCCTGGTTTATGCAGCCGGGATGCGTCCCCGGCCATTTTGCCGGGCCATGCTGCGGGAATGGCGTGCCTGGCGTATGGACAGGAAGGAAAAAAGGCTGGCGCGACAGACCGCTCTGCTTGCCAGGGAAGCTGCCCGCGTGAGGGCCAGCATGGAAGACGCCGCTTTGTCCGCTCCCAGACCGGTCAGAAAGGGCCGGGCTTCCGTTCCCCGTCTGCAGCGCACCGGGGACGATCTGGAAAGTTTGTATCATGAAGCGGCGGCGGTTGCTCCGTCCAAGCCGGAGGATTCTGTTCCGCCTCCCAGCGTCCCGCGCACCCAGGGCCGCCTTCCCCTGGCTCCGCGCCCCAGGATTACCGTTGCGGAACCGGCGGAAATGAAGCCTGCGCCTAAAGAGCAGCCTTTTTCCAAATTGTCCACTCCGCCCACGGAGGAATTCCGCGAGTATGAGCTGCCTCCCTTTGAACTGCTGCATTATGAAGAAAAGCCGGAAGGCCCTACGGCAGAGGACAAGGAAGAGATGCTGGAAATACAGCAGAAGATTATTGATACCCTGACGACATTCCGCGTGGACGTGACGCCTGGGGATATTACCCGAGGCCCGACCATCACCCGTTATGAAGTGTATCCCGCGCGCGGCGTGCGCGTAAATACTTTTGACCAGTATGCGAAAGATATTGCGCTGGCGACCAAGGCGGAAAGCGTGAACATCGTGGCCCCCATTCCGGGCAAGGATACGGTAGGTATTGAAATCGTCAACCGGAAGAAGGTGGCCGTTCCCCTGCGGGAACTTTTGCAGGATCCTGCTTTTTGTTCCCCCAAGAAAAAGATTCCGCTGGCGCTGGGGAAAGACGTGTATGGACGCACCGTGATCGGGGACTTGGCATCCATGCCGCACCTGTTGGTGGCCGGTGCCACCGGATCCGGGAAATCCGTGTGCATCAACAGCATCATTTCCTCCATGCTCCTGAAATTCCGTCCGGATGAACTGAGGCTTATTCTGGTGGATCCGAAAGTGGTGGAAATGCAGCCTTATTCCAAGCTGCCGCATCTGATTGTTCCGGTGGTGACGGATCCCAAGAAGGTTCCCAATGCCCTGCGTTGGTGCGTAAATGAAATGGAGCACCGCTACCATTGCTTTGCCAAGGTGGGTGTGCGAAACTTTGAAGCTTTCAACAAGCGCCCGCCGGATGTTCCTGCGCAAGAGACGGAGGAACCGGAAGTCGGGCAGGTGGATGAAGCTTTGGCGGAATCCATTGCCAGAGACCTGGAATCCCAGGAGGAATGGCCTGTGGAAGAAGATGATGAACTGGAGCTGGAGGACGACGGAGTTATCCCTGAACGCTTCCCCTACATCGTCATTATTATTGACGAACTTGCGGACCTGATGCAGACAGTAGGAGCGGACATAGAAACGAATATCGGACGTCTTACCCAAAAGGCCCGTGCCGCAGGCATCCACCTTATTGTGGCGACGCAGACGCCCAGAAGGCAGGTGGTGACGGGGACGATCAAGGCCAATATCCCGACGCGCATCGCTTTCCAGGTGGCGAGCGGTACGGATAGCCGTGTGATTTTGGACAGGCAGGGGGCGGAGAAACTGGTGGGTAAGGGAGACCTTCTGTATTTGCCGCCGGGTTCCGCCCAGGTGGAGCGGGCGCAGGGAGCCTTTATCTCTGACGATGAAGTGGAAGCCCTGGTGGCCCACTGTGCTTCCCAGGCCAAGCAGAAATTCCATGAAGAGGTTCAGAAGTCCTTGGACGAGCCTTCCCGCGGAGGTGCGGACAGTCCGCTGGATGACGCGGAGGAGGAGTGCTATGCCAAGTGCCTGGAAGTGGCTGTTGTAGAACGTAAGGTAAGCACCTCCCTGCTGCAGCGGCGTTTGAGCATCGGATACGGCCGTGCAGCGCGCATGATGGATTTGCTGGAATCCCGCGGCATTATTGCCCCGGCGGATAATACCAACCGTCCACGCAAGGTGCTGGTGGAATGAAACGACGAAAAAACTCACCATGAGACGAATTGTTTCCCTGCCTGTTCTGGCGGCGTTTGTAGTGCTGGGCGCTTCCTGTTCCCAGCAGGTGCAGCAGCCCGTTAAAAAAGCAGCCCCTCCCCCCGTATATGTGGGCAAGGTGGAGCAGGTGTATCCCAATCATCATTATGTGCTGATTGCTCTGGCCGGGAATGTTTATGAACCGGGGACCGTGCTTATCTCCCAATCTCCGGGCCGGGAAGAAAAATGCAGAGTCGCCAACCTGATTGTGACGGAGGAGCGGATGGGGCGTGCGCGCATTCCTGCGGATATCCGCAGCGGCGCTGTGGAGGCGGGGGACCTGGTGTTCCTGTATCGGAACCTGGCTGTTCCGGAAAGTTCCGGAAAGATGGAAGAGCAGAAGCCGGGCAGTCCTGAACCGGAAACGGATGAAGACAACAAGGGTGTTGCTCCGCCGGTTGCCCCGGACGGTGGCAGGATGGCGGACGGGCTGATGCCTCTGCCCGGGGAGCAGTCTGTTCCGGCCTCTGCGGATCAGGAGCGGATTTCCCGGGAGCGGGAGAAAATACTCCGGGAGTTGGAAAGCGTTCCGGACAGGCTGGAAGAACCGTGGAGCAGGACTTTCTCCGGAAAACCGGTGGAAAGGTGACCGGATGCGGAGGTATCCGCAATGTTTCCCAGGGCGGGAAGGAACTCTAGAAGATGAGGCCGGGTATTGGGAATTCAAATACCAGTTTCTTTGAAACGGACGGATGACCTGTTCCAGTATTCCTGATAAACCCGATCCTCCTGTCCATCCAGATTCAACTGGTACATGCGGAAAGTGACCGGAATATTTTTAGGTTGCCACAGCTCTTCATAAGAATATTGGTAGCGCATGCCCAGCTGTTTCATGACGCCTCCGCTGCGGGGATTCCTGATATCGTGTGTGGCCGTGATGTAGGGCATGCCGTCTTTCTTCAACCGGGCGACAACAGCCCTGGCCGCCTCCGTGGCAAAGCCTCTGTGCCAGAACTCCTGAAGCAATCCGTAGCCGAGGTCATGGCTGTCGTCCGTGCCTGCGTGGATATACCCTGCCGGAAGGTTGCTGTTTTTCGGGCAGATGGCGTAATGATACCCGTAAGGCCGTTTGTACACTTCCTGGTACTTTTCTTTGAACAGGGACGCCGCTTCTTCCAGGGAGGTTAATGGAAACCACGGCAAATACGTGTTTACCTCTTCATTGCTGTAAATGTTGAACAGGGCCTCCAGATCATTTTCCGTGAATTTTCTCAGTATTAATCTCTCGGTTTCCAATAAGGGGGTATTGGCGGAATTCATGGATGGAGCTTAAGGTTTTTTTCCGTTTAATTTTACTATTTGCACAAGGGGTGTCAAATGATCCGGTTCATGCTTAGGCCTGATGTTGCGGTACGGGTTCCTGCCTGTTTCCCGGGATGCCGTTTTGCTGCCGGCGCGTATGGGGGGGACAGCAGAAGCGTGCATGGCAACAGTTTTCCCAAATGGGGAAACTGCCGTATGTTTCCAGATATGTCTATTTTTTAGATTCATTCAATATTTGCTTGTTTTTTCACGGCGTCTTATTAGGATGCTTTCGTCTACGCAACCAGATGACTAATTTATGAAATCCATCAAAGGAACAGAAACAGAAAAGAATCTTCTCAAGGCTTTTGCCGGGGAGTCAGAAGCGCGCAACCGCTACACCTACTTTGCCGGCGTAGCCAAGAAGGCCGGTTACGAACAGATTGCCGCTATCTTTCTGGAAACGGCCGACAATGAGAAGGAACATGCCAAGGTATTTTTCAAACTGCTGAAAGACGCTTGCGTTGAAGTAACGCACGCCGTCTGCACGGCTCCCCTGGAATCTACGGAGGATTGTCTGCTGGCCGCAGCCGCCGGCGAGCATGACGAATGGTCCGACATGTATCCTGCGTTTGCCGAAGTAGCGGACAGGGAAGGCTTCCCCGCCATTGCGGAAACTTTCCGCAAGATTGCCTCCGTGGAGCAGCACCATGAAGCCCGCTACCTCAAGCTGGCTGAAAATGTGCGCGAAGGCAGGGTTTTTGCCAAGGAGAAGGAAATCCAGTGGAAGTGCCGCAACTGCGGCTATGTACATACCGGTTCCACTGCCCCCAAGGTATGTCCGGCTTGTGCGCATCCCCAGGCATTCTTTGAAGAACTGGCGGACAACTTTTAATAACCTTTTCCCCAGGAATATGATTGGGGCCGGTTTCACGAGCTGATCGTGCAATCGGCCCTCTTTTTAGACTACGGACGCCTTACGCTGATGGACAGGGAACGAACGGATGCGGTATGGAAAAAATATGGCCGCAGCCTCTGGAATTTTGCCGGAAGCTACGGCTTGGGCATTGCCCTGATGCTGATCCTTCTGGTGCTGACCTTTGCCGGGACGCTGCACCAGGTGCGGCTGTCTTCTGCCATGGGGTCGGAGGCTGCCATAGAGTCTTTTTTCGGGGCGGCTTATGTGCTGATACCGCTGGGCGGGGAGAACTCCCTGATTTCCCTGCCTTTGCCCGGCATGGGCATTACCTGTGTCCTGCTGTTCGCCAACCTGCTCATAGGCGGGGTATTCCGCATCCGGTGGACCTGGAGGCACGCGGGCGTGCTGGTGGCTCATGGGGGAATTTTGCTGCTGCTGGCCGGCATCATGCTGGGCAACAAAATGACGGTGGCCGTGGAACAGGTGGAACTGCCCCAGGGGGACCGGGTGCATGAATATTCCCTTCCGTTTGATTTGCGCCTGAACCGCTTTGTGCCGGAGTTTTATCCGGGGACTTCCAAGCCTAAATCCTATGAATCCCAGATAACCGTTTTTCCGGAGTCCGGCGGTCAATATGACGCCGTTATCCGCATGAACGAGCCTCTGCGCCTTTCCGGCTGGACGCTGTACCAGATGAGCTGGGGCCAGGATTCCCTGCATCCGGGCAGGCTCATCTCCATTCTCCGCGCTTCCCATAATCCCCTGGAGCAAATGCCCAAATGGTCCTCCTACATCATCGCTATAGGATTGCTGTGGCATTTTGCCTGTGTTTTTGGCAGATACCTGCGCCGCAAACCCGGTCTGGCATCTGCCGGAACGGCGGCGACGGTTGAACCGCAGGCCGCTTCCGTCCCCGGCGGGAAAAAACATTTGCGTCTGGCAGGCATTTGCCTGCTGGTAGCGGCAATCTTCGGCGTCGGCATGCTGGCAGCGCGTCCTGCCGCCCATCCTGTTCTGGTGAAAAATTATGTGCCCTGGTCTCCCGCTTTGGTGGAACGGGCCGGGGCCATGGCCGTCCAGGACGGCGGCCGCCTGAAGCCGGTTTCTACTTATGCGGGGTTCCATCTGCTCCGGACGCTGGGCAAAAGAAGCTTTGTTGTTGATACGCCGGAAGGGAAAAGGAAGCTTTCCCCGGTGGAATGGATGCTGGACTGCATGTTCCGTCCGGAACTGGCGGAACAATACCCTGTTTTCCTGGTCAATCGGGAAGAGGTGGTCAGGCGCCTGCATCTGCCGGATCAGAAAGACAAGCGTAAAAAATACTCCTACGCGCAGCTTGCGGAACGCTGGGAGGAAATGACCCGTGCCGTCCGGGAAATCCGTTTGCTGGGAGAAACGAATCTGACGGAAGCCCAGAAGGAAATTTTGTCCCTTGCCCGCAACTTTGACGTAATGCGGGGATGGATGCTTGTCTCCCGGATCATGCTGGAAAACCCTTCCGCCATGGAACGGATGGAATTCCCACGCTGGTTTCCTTCTGCCGGCCGCGATGGAGAACGCCTGTGGACGGCTGCCCCGGATAAAGCTGCCGGAGCCTTTTTGGCAATGGCGTCCCTGCTGGAACGCAAAGCTATCGGTATGGAAGGGGCGGAGGCTTCCGCACTGCGGATGAAAGCGGAAGGCCTGCTGCTGGAAAAGCTGGCGCAACCCAATGAAGCCGCCTCCGCCGGAGAGCGGCACAGCCTGGAAAGAGAAATTTTCTACTACCGTCTGGATCCGCTTTATATTTCCCTGGCCGTTTTTGTGGCGGCGTTCGTGTGCCTGCTGCTCTGTGCGCTTTTCCGCCCTGCCGCCAACGCTCCCCTCTGGCGGCGTTTTCTTCGGCCCGGAGGTTTCAGCCTGGTGTGGCTGACAGGTGCGGGCGGAACCGGAGTACTGGCCGCGGCGCTGGTCATCCGCATGCTCATCACCATGAGGTCCCCGGTGGGCAACACGTATGAAACCATCGCCTTCATCGCCTGCATGGGAGTGCTCTGCGCTCTTGTGGTGGAACTTTTCAGTAAAAAGGGAATCGTACTGGCGGCGGGGCTTTTGCTTGGGGCTTTCTCCTGTCAGATGGGTATTCTGTATGAAGCCTCCCAGGCTGTGGACCATATGGATCCCCTGGTGGCCGTCCTGCGCTCCAACTTCCTGCTTTCCACCCATGTCATTACCATTGTGCTTGGGTACGCGGCCGGGCTGCTGGCGGCGGTGCTCTCCCATATATACCTGCTGGCTTCCCCCCTGCGCCTGATCAGTGGAAAAACGGAACAATCCCTGGACCGCATGGCTTACGGCATCTTGTGTTTTTCCCTGGTGTTTACGCTGGTGGGGACGGTTTTTGGGGGGATTTGGGGCAATGAATCCTGGGGGCGGTTCTGGGGCTGGGATCCCAAGGAAAACGGAGCATTGATGATTGTACTGTGGCAATTGACCGTATTGCATGTCCGGAAAGCCGGATGGCTGTCTTCCTGGCTGCTCCACTTCAGCAATGTAGTGGGCGGCGTTATCATTGCCTTTGCCTGGTGGGGCGTCAACATGCTTGGAGTAGGGCTGCATTCCTACGGTTTCACTTCCGGTCGGGATGCGTTAGACATGTTCTATTGGTCCGAAGCCGTATTGTGCGTTCTCTTCATTATCCTGCATTACCGCGCGCTCCGGCGCGTAGATGTCAGGTAGGGGAACAGGTTCCGGAAATAATACGGAAACATATTCCCGGAAAGGGACAGGAAATCCTTGTCTGCCTTCTTTCCATTTTCTGGAATTTGCGGTGTCCGGATTTTACAGTCATGGAGAACAGGGAAATGAGGACGCATTTTTTTCATTTTCTCCTTGCCGGGCCTGCTTTCCCGGTATATATTCCTTCCACCTCACGCACGGATAGCTCAGTGGTAGAGCGGCTGTCTTACACACAGTTGGTCGGGGGTTCGAATCCCTCTCCGTGTACCATTAATAAACCCTGCAAGTTTAAAGGCTTGTGGGGTTTTCTTTTAAGAAGGCGTTATCATCATGCTGTATTCCGGTTTCCGTTCCCGTTTTGAGTGTATCTCCCTCCCTTTTTCAATTTGTCCGAAGTGTTGTTTAACTCCCCCGGATTTTTTAGTGAAAAACGGCTGCCGCACCTTTCGGCGGGGCAGCCCGTAAATGGAAGCGGTTCCTGTATAAGAAACGAATCTAGGCTCCGAAATCAAGGGTTTTAGGTTCTCGGCTCCAGACGCGGTGCTGTTTCATGGCCGTGATGAAGGGGGGCATCAGGGACTTGGTGTCCTTCGGCATGAGCAGCCCGGCGTCATCCATATCCTGGGGCAGGGAGGCTGCCTCAAGCATGGCTTTGGCGTTGCCGGGCAGTCCGATGGCCTTCAGGTGCCTGTAGGCCTGGCGCAAATGGTACTTGGCATCTCCGTCTTTCAGGAGCGTTGTGAGGCTTTGTTCCCCTTCCGGGACGATGACGGAGTCAAACAGGACGGAAGGAGTACCGGACAGGGTTCCGTCAACAAACAGCTCTTCCCCTTCTTCCGTTGTTATGCTTCCCATGTGCGGGGCAATGATTTGGGGGTGGATGCCTTCTTCATGCAGGGCATCGCAGATTTCTTTCACGGATTTCAGGCTGACGCCGTCCGCTGCCAGTAAAGAGACGCGAAGGCCTTTGAGGTTGCCGTCCGTATGGGCATACAGGCTCAATGACGGATCTTGTTCCAGGCCGCAGACGGGCCTGGGAAGTTCCCTGCTGAGCTGCTCCCTGGTGAGTTGAATTCCCAGGTTGCGGGCCACTCCGCTTGCCAGGTCCGGATCAATGCGTGTCAGAAGGTCCACCACGCGTTCCCGGATATAGGGGCGCGTCACCTTACCCAGCTCAAAGCTGAAAGCGTTGATAATGTGCTCCTGTTCCACCGGAGTTTGACTCATCCAGAACAGCCGGGGGTGGGAATAGTATTCCGCGAAGGAAGGGCTCCGCAAACGTTCCTTGACGCCGCTTACCGTCTGGGGGCTGGTAGTGAAGCCGCCTTTCTCCGGAGGCGTTTCTCTCGGCCAGTTGTTCCCGATGGAATTGGGATCATAGTTGGCCGGTGAGGCGTCTATCTGCATGCGGTGGAAGCCGTCCCTCTGATTGTTGTGGAAGGGGCAAATGGGGCGGTTGATGGGAATTTCCGTGAAGTTGGCTCCTCCCAGCCGGTGCCGCTGGGTATCGCTGTAAGAGAAAATACGGCCCTGGAGCAGCGGATCATCGGAAAAATCAATGCCCGGCACGATATTGGCGGGGCAGAAGGCTGCCTGTTCCGTTTCCGCAAAAAAGTTGTCCGGGTTGCGGTCCAGCACCATTTTCCCGACGATTTCCACGGGAACCAGTGCTTCCGGAATGAGCTTGGTAGCGTCCAGAATATCGAAGTCGAATTGGTCTGCGTCTTCTTCCGGGATGAGTTGCAGCCCCAGCTCGTATTCCGGATAATCTCCGGCTTCAATGGATTGCCAAAGATCCTTGCGGTGGAAATCAGGATCGCGTCCTGTCAATACTTGGGCTTCATCCCACACCAGGGATTTTTTCCCGTACAGCGGTTTCCAGTGGAAACGGACGAAAGTGCTTTTTCCATCTTCATTGACCAGTTTGTACGTATGAATGCCAAACCCTTCCATCGTACGGAAGCTTCTGGGGATGCCGCGGTCCGACATGGCCCACATGACGTTGTGCAGAGTTTCCGGCTGCAGGGAGACGAAGTCCCAGAAGGAGTCATGGGCCGTCTGCCCTTGAGGCATTTCATTGTGGGGTTCCGGTTTGACGGCATGGACGAAATCCGGAAATTTGATGGCATCCTGAATGAAGAAGACGGGCGTGTTATTGCCTACCAGATCATAGTTGCCTTCCTTGGTATAAAATTTGGTAGCCCAACCGCGGATATCCCTTACTGTATCCGGAGATCCTCTGAAGCCCTGCACGGTGGAAAAACGCACAAAGACCGGGGTTTTTTCTCCCGGATCCTGCAAAAAAGCCGCTTTGGTGTACTTGGAAAGGGATTTGTACACCTGAAAATAACCATGTGCCCCGGAACCTCTTGCGTGAACCACGCGTTCCGGTATCCGCTCCTGGTCAAAATGAGCCATTTTCTCCAGAAAGTGGAAGTCTTCAAGCAGAGAGGGGCCTCTGCTTCCTGCTTTAAGTGTGTTTTGATCATCGGATATTTTAACTCCCAGGTTGCTTGTGAGGGCCTGTCCCATGCCGTTGGAGCGCATGGCATCCAGCTCCCTGATTTTTTCCGTAGCGTTATCCGGCATCTTCATGGAACCGGGCGCGGAAGGTTCCGCATTGGGCGGCGTAGGTTTTGGAGTGGGTTTGATCAATTCCGGATCAATTGTATCCGTATAATGGGGAGCAGCTTCTTTTCCGTTGGGAAAAGGGGCGGCGCTGTTTTCCATGGGCGGTTTCTTTTTTTTCATTGGCTTATTCATGAGGGACCGGATTTTTCTATGTGGGTAATAGTTCGACTTCCCTTTTCCCGGGGATGTTCCGTCCTGTTTTGTCATCAGTGTTTCTCCGGAGCGGATGAAAAATTTTTATAAAAACTGGTGATTAATATTTTATGTAATAAAGAACGGGCTGTGAGGAAATGCCTGTTTGATTGGCATGGCTGCGATGCCTGCAGCCTGTGTTTCATTTGCGGCAGGAAGAAGCGGAGATAACCGGGGTACAGCCGCGGGCAGGCGGAAAACAGTGGCCTCCTTGTTAAGCGGTGTTTCCTGCATCTGGTTCCGAAGGAGGAACGGAACCGTGTTGCCGGAACGGCAGGGCAGGGACGGCATTGCGTACATGATATGGAACGGAGCTTCCACAAATTTTCATAGACGAGGGGAATAAATAGGTTATGATTTTTATGTCAATCGGGTATTGGAGAAAAGGCTCGCACCGTCCGGCGCGAGGTGGTTTTTCCGGTATGGAACCCTTTTCCTATTAATTTAAAGTAATGACGGTGCAAGAAATAGCTGAACAGAGTTTGAAGAGCCTTCTGGCTTCGCTGGGGTTTTCCGCGGATATCGAAGTAACGGAAACGGACGGCATCGTGTGCCTGAATATTTCCTCCCCGGATTCACAGTACATCATTGGGGGGGACGGGGACAGGCTGGATGACCTTCAGTATCTGGTCAACCGCATGATCCAGCGCAAGATGGAGGATGCTCCCCGCGTGAAGGTGGATTGCGACCATTACCGGGAGCGCAACGAAGCCCGTCTGCTGGAAAAGGCCCGTTCCCTGGCCGAACGCGTCCAGGAGAGCGGAAAACCGATGAAGATGCCTCCGTTGAATGCCTACCACCGCCGCCTGGTACATAATGCCCTTCAGTCCATGGAAGGAATTGTGACGGAGTCCGAAGAAGGGGACAGCCGTTACAAGCGCATTACCATCAGAAAGGGCTGATGGATGGCAGTTTATTCATGAGGACTTTAGCAGTCATTGCATTTTTGGCTCTGGCGTTTCCGGGACGTGCGGAAATGGATGCCCTTTCCGTCTCCTGTTCTGAGGCTCCCTCCCTTCCATCCCCTGTTCTGGTTGTGTACGGTTCAGAGGAACCCGGTTCAGCGGAAGCCCGTTGGTTGAAAGCGCTCCAGCCGGGCACGGAAGAACGCCGCGCGCTGGATGAATATGTGCGTGACGTGCAGTTTGTCACGGTTCCCAGACATCCCTCCGTGAAGGATTGGGAAGAAGACGGCAGCCTGTCCCGTGCGGCGATGCATGGTGTGCGCATGCTGCCTTCCGTGGTTTTTCTTGACTCCAAAGGACGTGTGTTCGACCTGGTGGAAGGAGGGGCCTCTGCAGCTTCTCTGTGGGAAAAAGTGTCCCTGCTTGCGGAAAAAGCGCAGCGCGTGCGGCCGGTGACGCGGGTGAATGATATTCCGAAGGGCGGGGACCCTGCGGCAGAAGCCTCCGCCATCTGCCGGGAACTGGAACAGGTGCCTCCGGAGGCCTGGTTTCGGGATTATCCTGGCACCATGAAGCGTCTGGAAAAATTGAACTGTACGGTTCCGGCTTTTCTTAACGCCCGGGAGGCGGCCTTTCGTCTGGAGAAAAACAGGAAAACGGCCGAATTGCTTGGCGAGTCTTTCCGGGCTTGCAAAGCTTCTTCCATACGAACATGTCTGGAAGCGTGGCGTGCCTGCGTGGATGATCCCTCGTTATCCGTGGAGGAGCGCCAGTTAATTCTGCTCTCCATGGTGCATCCCCTCTGGGTGCGGCTGGAAGAGGTTCTGTACCGGGAAACCCACACTTCGGAAAGCGAGGATGCCTTCAACCAGGCGGTTGCGGTTTTGGAAGAGGTCCGGGACATGAACCGTTCCAGCGTTTGCGGCAGACGGGCGCACCAGCTCAGGGAAGAGCTGAGAAGAGCCCGTCTGGCGGCTGCGCGGTATGATTAATGTGTCTTTCCTGAGTTGCCGGAAATGGACAGGAAGGCTCCCCTGCTTCCGTCACGGAATCAAGGGATGCGTTTTCCTCCGTGATTCCTCTTTCCACAGGAAGGACCGGGCAAATTGGCTTGATTTTGCCCCTGCCCGGGGCTAGTCTTCGAACCGTTATGACAGATTCATCCATCCCGGACATGATGGCGGAGGCTCGCCGAGGCCAATGGACTGACCAGCAACTGGCCGCCAAGGCTGTGGAACTGGCGGAGTCCATTTTAAAGCAGTCGAATGCCGGGATGAGAGGGAAAGAGAAGAGGCAGGCGCAGCAAATGGAGCGCATGATGAATGATCCGGCGGGCAAGGCGTTTACGCTGGCACTGGCGGATCGTGTGTTCCGTCCTTCTTCTCCGGTGCGGGGTGCTGAGTTGTTCCGCTATCTTTTGGACGGATATGGCGTTCCCCGTTATTTGTCTGCGGCGGACCGTTTCGCCATGAAAATGGGGGGGAGATTTTCCGCTCAATTTCCGGGTGTAGTCATGCCCATGATTACCAGCCAGTTGAGAAAAGAGAGCTCCAATGTAATTCTTCCTGCCGAGGATGGAAAACTGCGCCCCCACCTGCGCCGCAGGCGCAAGGGCGGCATCCGGATGAATATCAACCAGCTGGGAGAGGCCATTCTGGGTGAAAGCGAGGCGCACCACCGTCTTCAGCAGGTCGTGGACCGGCTGACAGACAAGGACTGTGACTATATTTCCGTCAAGATTTCAGCCATTTTCAGCCAGATTCATCTGGTAGCCTTTGAAGAAACCGTCAAATTGATTCAGGAGCGCCTGCGCATCCTGTACCGGGCGGCCATTACCAATGCGGTAACGTTGCCGGACGGTTCCAGAAAGCCCAAGTTCGTGAATCTGGATATGGAGGAATACCGTGATCTTCATCTGACGGCGGAAGCGTTCAAACGTACGTTGATGGAGGATGAATTCATGCAGCTGGAGGCGGGGATTGTGCTCCAGGCCTATTTGCCGGATTCCTGGGAGGAGCAGATGAAGCTGTGCGCCTGGGCGAAGGAACGTGTGGAGCAGGGGGGGGCGCGCATCAAAATACGCCTGGTGAAAGGCGCCAACCTGGCGATGGAGAAGGTGGAGGCCTCCATGCATGGCTGGGCGCAGGCCCCGTATGGCACGAAAGCCCAGGTGGATGCCAATTACAAGAGAATGCTCCATTACGGCTGCATGCCGGATAATGCCAGATATGTGCAGTTCGGCGTAGCTTCCCACAACCTGTTTGATTTGTGTTATGCCATGCTGCTGCGTGAGCGGGAAGGCGTGCGTGACCAGGTGGAATTCGAAATGCTGGAAGGGATGGCGAACCATCAGGCGCGGGTCATCCGCCAGGCGGCGGACGGTCTGCTTCTTTATGCCCCTGTGGTTTTGAAGGAAGATTTTCACAGCGCTATTGCCTACCTGGTCCGGAGACTGGATGAAAATACCAGTGAGGAGAACTTCCTGCACGATCTCTTCGGCATGACACCGGGGTCCCGGAGCTGGGAGGTCCAGAAAAAGAGGTTTTTGAAGGCCTGTCAGGAAAAGGATGAGGTGAAGTACGGCCCCAACCGCACGCAGAACCGCGCTGCGGATCCCATCCAGCCCTCACATTACCGGGACGCCTTTGCCAACGAGCGAGATACGGACTGGTCCCTGCGGCAGAATGCGGAATGGATCAACGGGCTGATTGCCGCGGAGAAGGAAAAATCCGGCGAGGAAATCCCTCTGGTTATAGATGGTGAGGAAATTACGACTAATCTATGGGGCGTGGGGCGCGATCCGTCCTGCCATAATGAAGTTTCCTATAAATTCGCTTATGCGGATTTTGACCAGGTTGAACATGCCTTGGTCACGGCAGACAGGGCCCGCTCCTCCTGGGCGTCCAAAAGCATTGGCGAACGCGCTGAAATCCTGCACCGGGCGGCGCAGGAGCTGTCCAGAATCAGGGGGGAAGCCATTGCTGCCATGGTGAGGGATGCCGGGAAAGCTCCCACGGAGGCTGATGTAGAGGTGAGCGAGGCCATAGACTTCTGCCGCTATTACGCGGAAGGCCTGGACCGCGACGGAATGAACGACGGCGTGGAAATGTCCCCGCTGGGTACCATTTGCGTGATGTCTCCCTGGAATTTCCCCTTCGCCATTCCGACGGGCGGTGTAGCTGCCGCCCTGATGGCGGGAAATGCCGTGGTGTTCAAACCGTCCGAACTGGCCGTTTATACGGCTTGGCAGATTGTCCAGGCGTTCTGGCGTGCCGGTGTGCCTAAAAACGTCCTTCAATTCGTGCCGATGCCGCGCAATGAAATTTCCCGCAAGTTTTTGATGGATCCCCGATTGAACGGCGTGATCATGACGGGATCCTACCGCACCGGGAAAATGCTGCGCGAACTGCGGCCTGACCTGCATGTGCTGGCTGAAACCAGCGGAAAGGATGCCATGATCATCACTGCTACGGCTGATCCGGACCAGGCTGTAAAGGATTTGGTGAAAAGTGCTTTCGGTCATTCCGGACAGAAGTGTTCCGCCGCCAGCGTGGCTATTGTGGAGGCTTCCGTTTATGACAATCCCGCCTTTTTGCGTCAGTTGAAGGATGCCGCCGCCAGCCTGAAGGTAGGCGGGTCCTGGGAGGTCAACTCCGTGGTGACGCCGCTCATCAGGGAGCCGGAAGGGAATCTGCTCCGTGCGCTGACGCAGCTGGAACCCGGGGAGGAATGGCTGCTCAAGCCGGAACCTTCGGAAGACAACCCGTGCCTCTGGTCTCCCGGCATCCGGTTGGGGGTGAAACCGGGAAGCTGGTTCCATCAGACGGAATGCTTCGGTCCGGTATTGGGAATCATCCGTGCGGAAAACCTGGAGGAAGCCATTGACATCCAAAACGACTCCGAATTTGGCCTTACCGGCGGCCTTCAGTCCCTGGATGAACGGGAAATTGCCTTGTGGAAAACTAAAGTGCAGGTGGGCAACGCGTACATCAACCGTGTCATCACCGGCGCCATTGTCCGCCGCCAGCCGTTCGGCGGGTGGAACCATTCCTCCATGGGGCCTGGAGCCAAGGCCGGAGGTCCCAACTACCTTACCATGCTGGGAAGTTGGGAGGAAAAGGCGCTGCCCCAAAAGCTGCGCACGCCGGGTGAACGTATCTCCGGACTGGTGGAAAAACTGTGTTCCGAGCTGCCGGACTGCGCCAAGCGCATCCGTTCCGCAGCTGGTTCCCAGGCCAAGTGGTGGATGGAGGAATTCGGCGTGGATCATGATCCCTCCCGTGTTTACGGAGAAAATAATACCTTCCGCTATACCCCGGTGAAGGGAATTCTGGCCCGTGTGGAAAACATGTCCGACGATGACGTCGCCATTCTGCTGCTGGGGGCGAAACTGTGCGGGGTACTCCTGCACCTGAGCATAGGGACGAGCCGCCCCTGGATTCAGAAAATGCATGGTTATTATGCTTCCCTGACGGTGGAAACGGAAGCGGAATTGATCGGACGGATGCCGGAAGCCCTTTCAGGCATACGGTTCCTGCGTGGAACAGATATTTCCGAGACTCTGGCCAATGCCGCCCGTGCCCGGGATGTGGAAGTACTGGACCGTCCCGTGCTTGCCAATGGTCGGTTGGAACTGCTGGGGTATTTCCGGGAACAGTCTGTTTCCGAAACCGTTCACCGCTATGGCAATCTCATCCCGCCACCAGGCAGTTTTAAAACAGACAGCGTGTGAAAGGGTAAGGAAGGCCTGAATCCCGGCTTCCGGGTATCTTAGCCATAAAAATGAAGGGAAATCCTCCTGCCGGTCCAAAAGGAAAACATGGGTGTTGAGTGTGTTCCCCTTCCGTTTCGGAATAGCTCTTCACTGAAAGGAGGAAAAAAATTTTTCTTTGCAAGGAGGGAAGAGGAGTATCCTGTTGAATGAAATATGAACTTCGCCGAATGAGAAAACTTTCACCAGGCATCACGGTGAACAATTCCGGTGGTGTAGGAAAAGTTTCCATGAATTCTTATGGGGAAGAGGCGTGGAAGCCTGCAGGAAGCGCAGGCTTTCCCGAAGAGCTTTCCCCTGTTGCCGGGAGGGAGGGATTGGGTGCTTTTTGTTTCTTTTCTCCATTTGATGATAGAACGTTTCCAGGAAACGGGTATATTACCAGGAACGTTTGCGATGACGCGGCGCTTTTTTTCCCACGTAACCATGAACACCAACCAATCATTGAACTCCCGCGGCAGCCACATCGCCTGGGTGGATTTTCTGCGTATCCTGGCCTGCTTCCTCGTTGTCCTGGCCCATTGCTGTGATCCGTTCGTTGGAAGTTTTGACGGTTCCTTCAACTTTAAATCCGCTGTCTTCTGGGGAAGTTTGGTACGGCCGTGCGTGCCTTTGTTTGCCATGATCTCTGGAGTGTTGCTCTTTCCCGTCACCTTGGAAATGGGCGCTTTTTACTCCAGGCGCCTCAAGAGGGTGCTGGTTCCACTCATTGTCTGGTCACTGGCGCTTCCCTTGCTCTACTTCGGATACTTTGCCGCAGGCGTTCAAACGGCCAGCCCCAACATCGTGATGGACACTTATACCTGGAGCGCCACCGTCGGCAAGCTGTATACCTTCTTCTTCAACTTCAACTATGATACCACGCCCCTGTGGTATGTATACATGCTGGTGGGCCTGTACCTCTTCATGCCCATCATGAGCGCATGGCTGACGCAAGCCAGGAGGAAAGATGTGAAAATCTTCCTGGGCATCTGGATATTCAGCATGACTCTCCCCTACATCCAGATGCTTGCCCCGGCACTGGGTTATGAGGGCAATTACGGCAACATGGGTATTCTGGGTGTTTGCGATTGGAATCCGTACGGTATGTTTTATAACTTTTCCGGATTCCTGGGATACATGGTGCTGGCGCATTACCTGACCAAATACCCGCTGGCCTGGAGCTGGAAAAAAACGCTGTCCATTACTATTCCCCTCTTTTTGATTGGTTTTGCCGTTACGTTCTTCGGCTTTCTGGAAACGCAGAAGCACTTCCCCGGCCAGTATTCCAAGCTGGAAGTGCTCTGGTATTTCTCCGGAATCAATGTATTCCTGATGACCTTTGCCATCTTTGCCGTCGTCAGCCGGCTCAGAATCAAGGCTGGTCCAGTGCTGAGCAAGGTGGCGGCGCTTACTTTCGGCGTGTATCTGTGCCACTTCTTCTTTGTCCAGTGCTCCTATGACTTCGTGAACTTCATCGGGCTGGGAGGGTTGCCCTCCGCCGTGAAAATTCCGTTAATGGCCTGTCTGTCCTCCGCTGTCTCCGCGGCGTTGGTATGGCTGTTGAGCCTGAACAGGTGGACGCGCAAAAGCATCATGTAAACCGCGGATATTTTCCGCAGGGCGCTTCGGGACCACGGCTATCCCGGGGCGCCTCTTCTTTTGTAGAAAACAGAATAAAACGGTTTCCGGGGAGAGGCCTACAAAATTCTGGACGGGAAAGAGGGAACAGGTTAGGATGTTTCCGCTTCGTGCACAGGCCCTGGTTGCCGGAGATGCGGGCTTTTTAACGTATGAAAAGCTCCTCTCCCGGTCTTCCTTCCGCCGACCCCAAGCTCACAGGAAATTTCCGGAATACCGGCGATTTTCGTAATCCGTTGGGGTTCCGATCTTGACAACTATCATCTCTTTTTACGACCTGGAATCTTTGTACCTCCCATGGGAGGTTGGCGCAAAACGCCCGTTGCACTGTTGATAATCAGTGCCATAGCCGCCCCGGGTCGCACTCTCATGAGTGCGTGGATTGAAACTGACAACAAAAATCGTCATTGAAAGCAATCCCCGTCGCACTCCACAAGGAGTGCGTGGATTGAAACAAGGTAGTACGGGCGGGCCTTAGGTCTCTCATGGGTCGCACTCCGCAAGGAGTGCGTGGACTGAAACATGACGAGGGCAAGCTTCGAGAAGATGCCTCCCGCCGTACTTTCCAGGGTGTAACGTCGCAGTGCATTGTGGAAAAATTATCAAGCATCGTGGAAAAACACCCCTGAATACTACCCCGCAGCCATTCCATTGCAACCTGGTTGTCCCTCCCTTGAAAACGGCTTGATCCGTTCTTCCTACTCCCTGATCACATCCCTGGCGGCCAACTCGTCAAATACGCGGACGAACTCCGCTTCATCCATCTGCTGCCGGGGCATGTGAAGGGTACCCAGCGTCACCACGTCCAACCGGTCATACTTGGATACTGCCGGCATCGTTGGCCAACGGTAGGCCGCCCAGCGCCCCTCCGGCCGTGATGCTGCCCAGGGCCGCTCAATGTGAAGGGGAACCCCTGCGGCCATGGCCAGGCGACCCATTGCTATATCCTCCGGATCGTCTCCCCCAATGGGCAAGCGGTCCAGAACCGTCAGCATGCGGCGCAACGCGGCACCCGTGAATCCGTAGCACAGGCCGCACATGATCCGGCCGTCGCAGCAGCTACCGAATCCTTCCGCGCCCGCCGCCAGCATCCGGCGCACAGGGCCGTCAGAACGTAATGCCGTGTCGGCATCCAGCTTGATGGCAACATCGTCATCGGCCGTGCCGTCCAGCAACGTCGCCAAGATGCCACGAACGCAGGAACTGCCGTTGAGGTTGCCGCGCCGCGGAAAATCCGTCTGCACATACCTGGCGCCTAGGGCTTGCATTTGGACGACTACCTCTGCCGTGACCAGATCGTGTCCATCATCGGCCACTGTCACGGCGGCATCCGGCAAACGCCGGCGCACGCAACGCAACGCCGCCAGGGACAGCGCCGCATCACGATTGAAAGTTAAAATGGTAATTCTGATCATCGTTGTTTCTCTTTTGTTCAGGCTGGGCCGTAGGGATAATTGGAACCGCCATGAACAGGAATCTGGATGGAACCCAGTTCATACTGGATGACTTCATGATCGGCTGTAATGGTGGCCAGATGGAAGGAGTAATAAAACTCTTCCCCGTCCGGTTCTTCCGGTTGGAGGCGCAAAGGATTCACCTGGCCTTGCGAATACGCTACCGTGCTGCCCTGGTACTTTCCTTTGCCGTTGAACCGCACATTGAGCCAAATTTCCCCGCTGGTAACGGCTCCCTTGTACCAGTCTCCCTCGGTAGGTTCCGGGGCGGCGTTGCAGAACGTCGTCCCGTTGAGCAGCAGCAGGCCCGGCCGCAGCCGATAGCCAGTGACAGTGGTATTATCATCATCCCAATCCAGAACGACCTGGAACCCAAAAACCGCTGGTCGGTCGGGCGCCTCGGTCCAGACGACTTCCCCTTCCGGCCCAAAAGTGGGAGCCTCCGGAGATTTACGGGCATCATCGTCATATTGGAGAGTCTGGACCGGGTTGTCCTGCTGGTCATCTTGGTCCAGATCATCCTGTCCGGATTGCAGGGACTTGGCGCGATCCATCATATCCTGCAACGATAAATGCGCCGGAACCCCTGTGTTGATAGACGTGCGGCTGCCGGCCAAATCCACGCTTACCCCTTGCACCACGGTGGACATATCCACCCATTCCGCGCGGCCGCCTGTAATGGATAATTGACGGCCTACCAACCCGGCAGGAGACAAGGCCCGCAAGGACTGCAACGTCCCCTCCCAGGGAAGCTGCCGGGTAATCTCATAATAATCCCGCAGGACGCCGGTATAATCCGGCCATTCCTGCTCTGTTCCTCCTGTGTCGTCCGGCTTATCCGGTATTGGGGAACCATCTTCCGGCCCCGTTGTCCCGGACTTGTCGGCCCTGTACCAGCGCCTGGGAGTGTTGACCGTGCGCCCCCTCCATGTCAGTTTGCTGTACCAGCGTTTCTGGCCGTTCACTATCTTCTGCTTGCCAAAAAGCAATTCAAACCCCGGACGGGGCGGCACTGTGATATAAACTTCCTGCGTCAGTGATACATAACACCACTTGATCAGTTTGCATGCCGGTGACAAATCCCCTTTGAACAACTCATAAACCTGGGCGCTTTCCGCCGTGCTGTAATTGCTGGCGTCGCTGGCCTTGTTTTTCAGAACGGTTTTCTTCACAGCCCCGAAACGCGCCCCCGGAACTTCCGCCAGCTTGGGAACTTTCCCCTGCCACCACTCGGCCGCGTCATCAGGTCCGGTGGGCAGCTTGTCTCCAAGCACCAGTATCTCGGGCTTTAAGAAAGACCAGATGGGAGATTCGGAGCTGGCCGGTTCGTCTTCCGTTTCCGGTGTGGTTCCGGGCATGGCCAGCTGCACGGTTACGCATCCCTCCTGGCGCAGGGTGGCCCCGCGCGGCCAAACCTGGGATTGACGGGCCATGTTCCCGGCCGTCAGCACCACGCCCACCGCAGGGGGAACCAGGTCATGGCGCGGGTCCAAATCTATGGCCGTCAGCAAATCCCCGGCGCGATCCAGTGTGACCGCAGGAAGGGCGGCTCCATCCGCAACTCTGATCACAGGATAAGAACCGGAATAATCAACCCAGCACACCATGCCAGGGCGTGCCCCCAGCAGCTTGCGCAACACGCCTGCGTAAGTATCGCATGCCAGCGCCGTGTCCCACACCCAGGCCGTGGGGGACACGTCCACCCGAATTCCTACCTCCGCCCCCAGCAATCCATACTTGCGGGCATCTTTCAGGATGCGGGCCACCGTCCCGGCAATAGACACTTTGCGCGGAGCATCCGCACCACTGCCGCCCTCCACACCAGCATACAGAGCGCCTTTCAGGCTTCCGGAGGCGTTAAAGCAGAGCGTTCCTTCCAGCGGCTTGAGAATGTCATGAACCTCTATATTCCACGCCCAGCTGTTGCCGGAAAAGGAAGGCCGGCACCGCCGGACCGTTCCTTCCATGATGGTGGAGCCATTCCAGACAATGCGCGCCGGCTCTTTGTAGTCATAGGGGGGCGGATCATCGTTGCGGCGGATCATCTGCCGCCAGGAAACGCACATCGGCGTAAAATTCTGCCAGCTGTAAGACGCGTCTTCCAGGGCCTTGTCCGTAAGTTCAACAATCTTCATCTGCGCGGTCCAAACTGTGTTTGACTCTTGATTCTGGCCACTTCCTGGCGCAGTTTTCGAATTTCGTTCATGGCATGCCCCTGTGCGGTTGAGGTGGAGCGGTAGGCGCCCATCATATCCCTGATCAGGGCGATGGCCTCTTCCAGTTCCGGTGTGCCGTCACGTGGAGAAATGGCTTCCAGTTGCCGCAACATCTTGGTGAGTTGGCTGGATTCGTTGCGCGTGATCTGTTTCCCGCCGTCGCCTTGGTCAGACAGTACCTTGCGCACCAGGGCCTCCACTTCCGGGAGGCGTCCGGACATGTCCGTGCGTTCCAGTTCACCCATGCGTCCGGTAATACGGCCACTCTGCTTACGAAGCCAGTCATCCAGCTCCAGCACGGTTTTTCCCTTGCTATCCATTTGTCCGGTCAAGTCGGTCAATTTGCGGGACCGTTCTTCCAGAGTTTTGGCCTTGGTTTCGGCTTCCTTCCGTTTCTTCTCCGCGACCAGGGCAGCGTCCATGTTATCCAGGGCCGCCGTCGCCGCCTTGACCAGATTGTCAAACCGTCCATCATCCTTGACGTTTTCAATCCACTTGCGGAGTTGTTCCAGGTCTTTGGTTTCTTCCTTGGTGCGGTCCTTAACAGGTTTTCCTTGTAGCTTGGCAATGGTCTGCAATATCCGTTCTATGCCTCCGGACAAGGGTGTATCCTCATACTTTTCAGCATACCGATTCAAGCTTTCTATCGTGTATCCTAGTTGTGTCTTGGCATTTTCGGCGGTTTTGGTCTGCCGCTCAGCTGCCTTGTGCTGGGCCTCAGCAGCCTTGGTCAGACGATCGGCTATGCCGTTGGCCAGTGTTGCCGCATGTTGCTTGTCGTCCTGCTGGGCGTTGGTCTTGCCCGTTTCGGCTGATACTTGGGCCTCGGCTGCACGCTGCGCGCCATGCAGGGCCAGCAAATCCCGTAGCCGCACCCCCGCCTGGTCAACGGAATCCTGGGCGGCTACGGATTCTTTGAGGGCGGCTTCTATATCTTTGGCTCCGTTTTTGATTACACTTTGAGCCACATCCAGCACCCGCGCATATTCCAGATATACAGCATCCCCGGACTTACCGCGCAAATCCCCCAGCAACCCGGTTCCCTTGATCAGAGCCATAGATTTGTCCAGGGCGGTGCGGGCATCCTGGGACCGCTTGGCCAGCATGGCTGCTACCTGTCCAAAATCCTGCCCCTCCATGCCGTACTGGCCGGCCATGGCCTGTTGTTCGGCCAGTACGGACTTGAGGCTTTCTTCGTCTTGGGCCTTCTTTTGCAGCCACTGTGGGATAAAGGCGGCTTTTATCGGTGAAAACATCCCGTCCCGTATCTTACCGTCATCCTTGGCAATTTCCTTTTCCAAGGCGGCTCTGCGCTGCGCCAGGCGCTGCCAATCCTTCAAGGCGGCTTCCGTCGCCTTAACGTCATCCACTTGGCCTAACAAGCCTTCTTTGCTCAAATTCTCCACATTGCCCTTGTTTGGCATTCGCAGGAACTCCTGGAGGCGGCGCACCTGTTCTTCCTTGGCCTCGGCCAGCTGCTGGGCTGTCTTGAGGGCTTGTTCCGCCTGCTGCTGCTCAATGCGGCGGCGATCCTCGGCGTCCTTGGCATCCAGCTTGGCCAGTTCGTCGCGCGCTTGAGATTCTGAAATTTCCCCTCTGATTTGTCGCTGCCGGATGATGCTGCGGTTCGTTTCGTTTTCAATCTGTAAGAGCTTGCTCTGTAGTTCTAGCCGCGCCTGGGCCTTACGGTCCAGGTCTTCAATCACCTTCTTACGGGCTTCATAAGCCGCATTGATTTGCTTGACGCCAGTTTCTTCCTTCTTCAACCATTTTTCCTCTTTCTGCCTGGACAGGGTTTCGGAAAGCGAAGCTTGCCACGCGGTCATTTTGGCCTTGGCCGCATCCAGAGCGGTGGCCACCTTATCTTTGATCTTGTCTGCCCCTGTGCCAAATGCATTGGAGAGAGATTGCCCCAGGCTCCAGCCCAAATCCCAAGCCTGTTTCCCGAGGTTGGCCATATTGGCCATGTTTTGCAAGCCGCCATTAAACCGCCGCATCTGGTCCATGCCACCCTTGCCCCACTCTTGGAGTTTACCAGGTAATGACGCCAACGTAGAAATGCTACGCGAAAGCCAGGACGAATTTGTTTTTAACCCCTGGGCGGCGGCCCCGATGGTCTTGTTCACCTGCTTAATAGAGCTGGTCAGTTCCGACGCGCCTTCGAGATGCCAGGACATGCCGCCTCCGGTGGCTGCCCCGGTGTAATCCGGGGCCGTGGTACCACCCACGCCCCCGGACAACAAGCTGCCGGGAACCTTGCCGGCAGCTTTGGCCAGACCGTCCACGGCCTGCTGCGCCTTGTTCAGTCCGTTCAAATCCGCTGTCGTGCCAATGCTGATGCTTACGTCGTAATCCATAGGTCAATCAATGTCTCCGGTTAAGAACAGTTGAATTTCCAGCACACCCCAAAACGCGGCGGCTCCATACCGCTGATCATTGGTCGGCGGCAAGGGCTGCACATGGTCAAGGGTGGCGCGGTAGTCCCGCGTGCGCTGCGGGATGCCGGCATGATAGGCGGTCATCCAGGTGACCATGCCCTCCGGGTATAGCGCCAGCAATTCCGCTATGTCCAATCCCCATGCCCTGGCAGCGGCGTAAGTGCTGAAAGCCCGCGCCAGGGAAAAAGACATCTGCAACCCGGCATTGCCGCGTGCCGCCTGGTGCATCCAGCGGCTGCCTATCACGGCCTCGCGCTGCACCTGGACGGAGGGCGCCACATCCACGAGGGAAACCATCACATCCCCGTAACTGCACAAGGCCACCGCCTCCGGGGCATCGTCCCCGATCGGGCGGTAGATCACTGTATCCTGAGAACGGTATGCGTCCATAATCAGTTAAAGATTGCTGGTAGTGAAATGCTTGAAAAACTCCACGGCGGCGGGGGCGGTAATGATGAACTCCGGGTAGTCCGAAACTGTAAAAATCCTGCGGCCTTTGGTGTCCACATGGACGGCCTCCACGGTCAAAGACACAGCATCAATCATTGTATAGGCGCCATCCTCCGCAAGGGTCAGGACATCTTTTCCCAGCCTTGCCCACACCTGGGACGCCTGCCACGGCTCCGCCAGTCCCTCCAGTGCGGTAACGACGGACTGCATAGCCGGGGCCTGGTCGGCTGGAATCTCGTCCTGCGTATAGCGCGCCGGAGGTCTATATCCGCCCTTGTCCTGATAAATGGCTGTCAGGGTGAATTCCTGCCAGTTGCCGGGCTTAGGAAACTGAATCTGTATCTCTGCGTTATTCATTACTAGAGAGGTATGTTAATATCTTCAAAATCAGCCGTTTCTTCGGCTTCAATAGCATTGACGGCCATTGCTTCCAATGCGTGATAGGTTGGATTGGTCAATCCATTGGAATAAAGGTGCCTGGTGCCTGTGCCCGCGTCGGCTGAAAGGGCATATGTTTTCTCATTGCGCGCGTCGATGATCAGAGTGCTTACGCCTGTGCCGGCCTCGAAAGAGATAAAGCCGCGGAGAGAAGCTATCTTGAACAGGGTATTGGTACTGCCGCCTCCCAGCTCCATATAAAGAGCCGCCTTTTCCTCCCGCACTGCTGTACTCGGCGGCCCGCTCTGCATGTAAATAAGCCTGTTCAGCCCGTTCGGCATCAGCTCATTCGTCCCTACTGAAAGAAATACGGTTGTCGTCTTCACCTGCCAGTGTCCAACAGACGATACATAAAAGATTTCCCTTACTCTGATTTCATATCCCTTGCGGACAGTATCGTAAGGCGTATTGATGGTAACATCGATGATTTCCCCGTGGTTGACGGCCAGATCGTTCCCCGGAATCATAGAATAAGAATCCATCGTCAACCCGGTTCTGTTGGTTTTTGAGCCGCGCCCTATGCCAAAAGTAAATTTGGCGAAGGCTGTCGCATTGACCGCAAGGGAAAATCCGCAGACAGAACTGTAATTAAATTGGCCGTTAGGCCCTGTCAGGGGAATAACCGCTGACCCGTACGCATTGGACCCGGCAGAAGCCGCGCCCACCGAAAAACGCTGCGTCAACCCGGCAAGAGTACCGTTGGAAGATTTAGAAATGGAACCCGCGACTGTGATCGAACTGGAATTAAGGTATATTGGCTGAACCAACGCTGATACAGCTCCTGCCAATCCTGACGTATAAAAGCGATTAACCGCGCCCGTATCGGTCGGTGCCCCCACGGCCAGCGGGATGTTGACGCCGCCGTTGGCGTTAATCGCCCCCGCCGCCGTCAGACCTCCGGACAGCGTCATGTTGCCTGCATCATCTACTTGAGGTATGGCCGCCAGAGCATTAGCCGCCGCCGTCGCGGAATTGGCCGCGGCGGTGGCAGAAGTTGAGGCATTATCGGCAGCCGTGGACGCGGTGGCGGCGGACTGGCCAGCCGTCCGCGCCGCAGCCTCGGCGGTCGCGGAGGATTGACGCACATCCCGCCCCAGGCTATCCAGTTGCCTAGCGGTGGCCAGCTCCAGCCCTCCCAGGGTAATGCCGTCGTCATAGTCCACTACCACGGTCATCAGCGGGGCCATCGTGCCGTTCACGGCGGGCGGGTTGGCCACCTCCGCCACCAGGCCGCGCCCAGGGACGGACGGAGTAAGTACGGCGTGCATGCCCAGCGCGTAGGGCGTCATCTCCGTCCCCTCACACACCTGGATAATAATGACATCCCCGCGCGTCAAGGGAACGCCCGGCGTAAATACCCACGTGACCGTCTGGCCGCTGGACAGGTTGGACACATAGGCGGAGGTGCCAATCAGGCTGTAAGCTCCGTCCACCAGCTTCCAAATCCGCAGGCAATACTGATTCAGGGCGGGATTGTCAAAAAAATACACGGTTGAAATACTCGTCAGGCGGCAGCTGTCGGGCAGATGCCCGGCCAGTATCTCGTCTCCCCACGTCATCGCATAGCCTCCCACGATGGTCCAGGTGTCGGCGGCGTCTCCGCTGGACAAGGTGGATTGCCCGGTCGCGGCTTCCAATTCCACTCCCGCATCCTTGAGCGCGGCCGGAAGCTGCGCGGCCAGGGCGGCGGCCACCAGTTCGGACCAGTCGGCCAGCACTTCGACGGGCGGCGCGTAATCCGCCGGCAGGATGTCCCGGCGCACCGTCACCCGGATCGGGCGGGACGTGTGCTGCGCTCCGTCCGGAGCCACCAGCACCACCTCGCCCACCAGCTCCACGCGGTCCGCACTGTCCAGCGCCTCCTGGAGCGGAACCGTATTGACCACCCAGGACGCTTCCTGCCAGTCATCCTGGCGGGTAAACGCGGTCACGGTCATGACCAGATCGGCGCTGCCTATCGTCTGCTTGACCGCCAGCGCCGGAGTGCAATCCGTGAGTGCATGATCCACACGGATGCGCACCGGCACCGTATCGCCCAGCACCAGGGACACATCCGTCACCGGCACACCGGAGGGCCAGCGGACCGCCATTGTTCTGCCATCAATCACCAGTTCCATGTCTCGTGAGGTTGTGGAGGGCGGCAGCTGTCAGCCTCCGCCCTCCGGGTTTTCATCAGGCCGTCGCCGGAGATGCCAGCGCCTTGGGCGTCAGCTTTTGCAGCGGGCTGTATTCAATGCTCAATTCCCATTCGGCGGTTGCCGGGTCGGACGCGAAATTTGGAGTATTCGTCAGCCGCAATCTGCCCATGACGCACCACTCCATCAGTTCCTTGCCGTTTTCGGCGTGGTCCGTCAGGCGGCCATATAGCCAGACCCTGATTTCTCCGTTGGACACAAACGGCACGGCTTCCTGGTTGTCCGCCAGTTCATCGGCCACGCCAAAAGCCAGCTGGATCACTTCCGGAGCAATGTACTGCGTGGTGAATTTCAGCTTGTACTGCTGCACCATGGTTACATCCTCCGTCTCATACATGCCGGTGGCGTCATTCACGCCCTCAATCTGGACGTTTTTTTTGACCTGCTCCACCTGTCCGCTCTTGATTTTTCCCAGATACAGCCAGGGGCCGGGAGCTTCGGAGGTGGGGATTGCCGGACATGCGTCCGCTCCTACCGTCTTGCTGCCGTCCGTCGCTCCGAATTTGGCAATCCTGACCGGCATGCCGCCAATCAGGTAGTTCACTCGTCTTGTTGCTTCACTCATGATATTTAGTCTTTCTTATTTAATAGTTGAGCCAGAAGTTAATACACACGCCTGGCGGCCTTATCGGCTATAAGGGCCTCGGCTTGTTTGGCCGTTACCGTCACCGACGCGCCGGCGGCAAAGCGCCAGCCGTCAATCTCGGTTCCCGTTTTGAGGATGCGCACCTTGACGGCGGTTTCCTGCTTTGCTTCCCCCTCGGCTGCTGCCGGGGCCTGTTCCTGTTTAGTTTCTGCTTTTGCCATGGTTCTTTATGGGTTGAAAAATTGTTACACTCGCATGCGGCGCGAAAGGAAGACTACCCGCCCCACAATGTTTTCCAGGTCGGCGACGTCTTCTGCCATCAAATCCGCCGTCCCGACAAACCACGGTTCCATGATCAAACCGTCTCCGGCATCGGGGTCCCAGTCTGACAAGGTGCGTATCACTTCGGCCAGCAGGGCGGATGACCGGCGCAATCCGGATTCTTCCTCCGTCTTGGCCGTCACCATGATCAGAACGGCCACCCGTGCCGTCCAGATGCACACTCTGGCGGTGTCGGCCCCCTGCCAATCCATGCCCAAGCCAGCGGGCATCACGGCCACGGCTCCATCATATTGACGGTCGGCCAAGGCCAGCTTTTGAGTTTGGTCGTCCCGGTCATAGGGTTGTTCCAGTACCAAGGGGCACAGATGTTCATTTTCACGTAAACGGTTGATGACCGTTTCGCAAAAGGTAAATTCAGGGGAATCTTGAATCGTAATCATTGTAAATCCAAGTATTGCATGACCGCCTGACGGACGGAGGTTTGAAAGGTTTCTGCGGAGGGCATCACTTCCGGCTTGGCTTCAATCGTGGCGGATTTAAGGAAATACCCCAGGGGCGTGACCTTGGCCGTCTTGCCGTTCACCTTCCTCTTGTATTTACGGACATGGGCCAGATACGGACGGCCGTTTTCGGATTTCAGCACCATGACCTCCTTCGGATCATAGCCGGCTTCTGCCAGGCTTCGGCGGCGTATCGGGGAATCGTCAAACGGCACCAGCAGGCTTTTAATCGGTCGTCCGGTGACGCGGGATGTCTTGCCTGACGGGCGTACCGTTCCCCCTTTCCAGTGCAGCCTCACCCCTTTCTTGGTGATGAGGACAACGGCCATCTTCCCGTCCAGCCGGGGAGGCGTGACGCTCTGTGCAGCTTCCGGCCAGAAATAGCGGGATTGGGAGGCGCGCCCCATTTCATCCAGACTATGAAGCACCTCGGCATAAACCGCCCGCGCTCCTTCCATGGCTACGGCGTTGGCGTCCACATGGGACAAATCCAGCTTGCCGGTTATGTCAACCTTGAGACGGATCATGCCGCCTGTCCTCCTTTCCAGACAAGAGCGTTTCCGTCCTTCACGGCCCGTCCTCCGGACAGGACGGCCACCTGGGCCATAACATCGGCATCCAGACCTGCGGCGGAAGCCTGCAATCCGGAATTCATGGAGCTGCGCTTTCTGCCCTGGGCGGCAATCACCGCCGCGTCTTCCGGCTTCACCAGGCCCAAGCGCCGGGCGTCATCCCAGGAAACGGGGCGCCGTCCCATGCCGGAGTTGTAGTCATAGGGAGGATAGGGCAAATCGAAACGGGATAAGGCTGTCCAGATCGGAGAATCATTCAGGGCCACCATTTCCTGGGCGCTTGCGCCTTCGCCGCCTACCAGGGCATAGGCTTCACGCCAGCGTGACGGCCAGTCCCGTTTTTCCACCCGTTCCGCAATGCGCACCAGACGCTGGGCCGGAAACGCAACGGAACCGCGGAACAGTTCCTGCTGCGCGTAGCCGGCCACCATGGCCTGGTTGGTTTCAAGCACCAGGTTCTGGCGTTGCACGGTGCGCAAGTCCTGTATGGTTCCTTCCTTGCCCTCCTGAGGCTGATACCCTGCGGAGGCCAGGTAGTCTCCTATCGCTTCGCGGGCTTCCGTCTTGGACAGGCTGCCGCCAGTCATTCCTTTCACGGCATCCCTGTGTTCCTGTAGGATGTGGGCTTCATCCACCAGCGCCATGAAAAAGGCCCGCTCCCGGATGTCGGCGCGCATGCCTTCCCACTGCGCCGCAGTAAGATTGACGGGCAGCAGTTTCAGGGCATTGATGATGTCGATCAGGGATGGCATGGTCTTGGTTCGTTACATGACGCCGTTGCGGGTGCGCGGCCCCCAGCGGATGGGGCGGCCGGAATAGTGGGGGCGAGGCGTGGAATCTCCGCCGTCATCCGCCAGGACGTAAGCGCCGGAAGAAAGATCATCCAGCACCTTGTTGGCGCGGTTCCAGTCCGCCGTCCGTTCTTCTGTCACCCCCAGGGAAAACCGCACCAGGCAGCGCCAGCGAGCCAGCGCCACGGCCACCCAGCGCAGTTCTCTGGGAATATCCTGACCGCTCCCCCGCAAACGGGTTCGGCCGCCCGCCGCAATCC